>Ga0114945_10001660_pt1 | contig 13610 bp, 14 predicted proteins | sample OV2TP3_FD_87194 | JGI IMG/M metagenome (GOLD analysis project Ga0114945, IMG submission 87194) | Hot spring microbial communities from Beatty, Nevada to study Microbial Dark Matter (Phase II) - OV2 TP3 | ecosystem: Environmental > Aquatic > Thermal springs > Hot (42-90C) | place: USA: Beatty... | reverse complement strand
CTTCCTTTCCTTTCAGACGTGCGTGACAAGTGGATATTGCAAGATACTCACGGGCTACACCCCGGATGCACAGTTGGTCCCTAAGAGAAAGGAACAATACCGCATGCCATACAGATCGCTTCTGGTCAGCGCTGTCATCGTAACCATGTTCGGTCAAAATTCGACAGCGCAAAACTCGGTGGAATTTTATCCGCCCACAATTGATGGTCGAATCGATTTTACGGGATTAAGATTTATCGTCCGTGACGAAACCGGGAAACCCAAACAGGCAAAAGGGCTACGACCCACCGTCATGCGAAAGGGATTTATCTTGAAACGGGAGAGGATTTTCGCAGTACCACAAAGAGGCTGCTCCCCCAGGGTTTGGCGCGCAGGCAGTTGTTTTCAAGATCCGTGATGGCGCGAAAAGGCTCATTTAACCAGAACGGCGGGACATGGACGTCGGATTCGATTGTGACATTTTTGAAGAGAATCAACCGAATTCTCTGCCCGAGCCGGACGGCGAGAATCAGGGGAGACAGCAGAAACGGCCAGTAAACGGCCCGAACCATGGAAAACTTCTCCGGATCAAAGAGGTCCGGCAAATCCTTCTTCGAAAACCGATGACCGATCCGGATGGCCACATCATGAATGCCGCGGAACGCGGACAACGCCGGCAGATTCAGAATCGCGATACCGCCGGGCTGGAGGATCTGGAAAAACTGATCGGTCACGGGTTTCCATTCCGGCTGGCCAAGAAAACAGAAAACGTCATTGCAAATCAGCGCTCGCGCGGAGACCGGTGAAAACAGTGCCGCCACATTTCGGACGTCCGCCGGCGTCACGTCGAATCCCTGATCCCGGCATCGCCCGACCGCATCGGGCGACAGATCGCAACCGCGCACCCGCGTGAAGTGACTCTCCTTGAGAGCCGCCATCAGTCCCCCGGTGCCGCAGCCGGCGTCGATCAGCGGATCGCCCGGAGCCACACCGGCACGGTGCAGCGTTTGAATGACCATGCGATGAAGAGATCGGTACCACCACAGACGCCGCTCGGCTTCCGCCATGCGGCGGTATTCGACCTCACGGTCGAGCATGGACTATCCGGTCGGATTCGGGTCGGAGTCGGGTACTCCGACACTTGGGGCCGGCATCACTCATCGGCCGAGTTTAGGATTTTCCCTTTGATCACCCACTGGGGGGTACGGTTTTGATCGAGGTACTGTTTGCCGAGGTATTCGCCGAGGAGTCCGAGGAACATGATTTGAAATCCCGATAGAGTCAGAACGGCCGTGATCAGCGACGTCCATCCGACGGCGATCTGGGGATGCATCAGCTTTTCCACGACAAACGCAATCGATGAAACCATCCCGAACACGAATATCGCGCACCCCGCCAGCGTAAACATCCGCAGGGGACGGATCGAAAAATTGAAAAACATGTTCATGTAGAGCGAGACCAGCTTGCCCATCGTGTAATTCGACCGACCCACGCGGCGCTCGTCATGCTCGACCGTCACCCAGCCGATCCGGTCGGTCGCCCTCAGGATGAGGCCGTCGATGTACGGGAATGGGCCTTTGTACTGGATGATCTCCTTTACCAGGTCGCCGCGGATGGCCTTGAAACTGGACAGATAGAGATCTTTCGGTTTGGCCAGCAGCCGGGTTGCGAACCAGTCATTGACGGCGCTGCCGAGATTCCGGAACGGCGAATGCCGTTTTTCATCGTAGCGGGAATAGACGACGTCGTGGCCCTGGTCCATCTCCCGGAGGAGTTTCGGTATTTCCGACGGAGGATTCTGAAAGTCGTCATCGATGATGACCGACACGTCTCCGGCGGCGAAGTTGAGTCCGCAGAGGACGGCGTTGTGTTCGCCGAAATTCCGGCGAAGCGAAATAAACCGGATTCGTTTGTCCTGTCCCGCCAGACGCTCGCAGATCGACTCGGTCCGATCCCGGCTCCCGTCATTGACGAGGACGATCTCGTGGCCGATGTCGCCCATCACGCGGTGAATCTCGGCCACCAGGGACTCGATGCTCTTTTCGGCATTGTAAACCGGTATGACGACCGACACGTTCATTGGTTCACCCTTTCCGGATATTTTTCAAATATATAATCCTTCTCCTCAAATCGCTCGGACGCGAAGACGATCAGGATGGCGTCTGGAGTGAAGTGGTGGAGGACATGCCAATCCCGCGGTTCCAGGATCAGGCATTTGCGGGGCGAGTCGAGCGCGAACGTCTCCCGCGCCGTTCCGTCGTCGCTGTCGACGACGCAGCCGCCTCGCAGACAAATCAGCGCCTGCCGGGTCTTGTGATGCCGGTGTCCACCCCGGGTCGAGCTGTCAACGCCGTAGATATAGAACACCCGTTTGATGGCAAACGGCAACTGAGGCTCCTCGATCACCGAGAGGTTCCCCCTCTGGTCCGCAAACGTCTTCAGTTCGATCAGTTTCGCCATCCCGGTTCCTCTCAGTTCATCTCACGTCGCTCAAAGAGATATATACGATAATTCCCGATCGGTTTGTAGCCGGCCGCCTCAACGCCCCAGACGTAGTTTGTCCGGTCGGGCGCGATCATGTCAACGGCCCCGGTCAGCGTATAGTGCTGGTTCACGAAGGGATTGATCCACGAGAGGATGGTCTTGTCGGCGGTCGGGTACACCATCCAGGACGCGGGGTGCTTGAAGAGGACGACGAACCGGGGCGGGGCGGTTTCCATGTCTTGAATGAATTCCCTCTGAAACTGCGCGTGTCGGGGCGTGCCGTCGACCAGATAAGTCAGATACACATGCCGCGATGGCGACCGAAGGCCGGTATAGAAATAGATTTCAAGGTCCGACCCGAGCACCGCCAGCCGGTCGCCTTCCCGGGCTTTCTTCCGGACCGCGTCGCCGACGACTTTCGCTTCCGGAAACGGTTCCGATCCATAGACCGCGCGCAGGACGGCGGTGTGATCCGGATTCAAATAATATCTTTGATGCTTGATCCAGGCATCCCCAAAAGACACGGCAAAGACCAGCGCCGCGATCGTAACCGACAACGCGGCGTCCAGCCGCCGGCGAAGCAAATTCGCCAAGGACTCCACAGCCACGCCGGCCGCGGCCGACACGGCGGGAATCCACATGAGATAGTAATGGCCATAAAACCAGAATCCGGGACACACGGTCAGAAAGGAACAGATGAAAAACAGCCACACAAACAGCGGCGCACGGCCGGCCGACAACGGCGGCGGCACTGACAGAAGCCCGGCCGCGGACAGGATCCAGAGCGCCTCGTATCCCTGCGTCAGGTCCCGAAACGTCCGGAGAAATCTCTGGCGGCCGACCATGAACGAGCTTTCCGTCGTGTAATGCCTGGCATAGTCGAATGTCCAGTAGAGAAAATCCGAGAATGCGCCCTGATACCAGAGGACCGCGCAAGCGATCGCATACGGTGCCGCGGCGCCAATCCCGAAGATCATTGCCTGTTTCAGGATCGCCGGCCAGGACAGATTTTTCCGGAGAAGATGCGCCAGCCAGAACAGCGCGCCGCAGAGGACAAAAAAGGCGCCATTTTGTTTAATCAGAAAAGACGACCCCAAAAGCGCCGCGGCGCCGGCCATCAGGGCCCGCCGGTCCGATCGCGCCGCCGCCGCCAGAAGGCACAGTCCCGCCAGCGCCGGCATCACGACCAAGTGTTCGGCCTGGCAGGTAAACCCGGACGCATGGGGCGACAAAGACAGGACGGAAAACGCGAGCGCCGAAGCCGGCGCGGCCACCCGGCCGACGATGAGCCGGACCAACCCGTAGAGGGCGGCCAGAGACACGAGATTGACGAGGAGAAACCCCAATTGGAGTCCATCGACCGTCGCGCCAAATACGCGGATGAGAAATGCGTACGCGTAAAAGAGGCCGGGCGGTTTGATCTCATAAAACGATGTGTAGGGTATTTCCCCGTCGAGGACCAGCTGTCCGAAGTAGGCGTAGGTTCCCTCATCCCGTTCAAATGGGATTCCAAGAAACCGGGACCGCAGATAGGCGGCGAAGGCCACGATGATTGCAAGGATCAAGCCGTCGACCCAGTTCGGCACGGAGAGCGGCCGAACCGGCGGGGCCGTCTCCGCGATCGGCGGCCGCGGTGATTTTTTCTTTTTCATTCCGACGCTGCATCCTGCCATCGGGCGTCAGCCCCGTCCAATAAAAACGTATTGCTGGAGAGCCCAATTTTTGGGAGACTCGCATCTCCATGGCATATGGGAATCGAAAGGCCAGACCCGAAACCATCAAATCCACCCCTGCGCCCGGCGCGTCGAATGCCCGGCGCCGCCAGTTCTGTGTGGCGGCGGCGCTGGTAGGTCTGGGGCTAGTCGTGTTTTTGCAGGTTCGGGATTTCGAGTTTTTGGAAATCGACGACCAGCTCTACGTGACAAAGAACCCGAATGTCGCCGGCGGCGTGACGATGGCAAACTTGGTCTGGGCATTCACGAGCGGACACGCGACGAACTGGCATCCCATCACCTGGATCTCGCACATGCTGGATGTGGACCTCTTCGGCCTGGGATCCGGCGGTCACCATCTCACCAGTCTCGCTCTCCACCTCGTCAATGGGGTGCTGCTCTTTCATGTTCTCACCGTTCTGACGGGCACGTTCTGGGAGAGCGCGTTTGTGGCGGCGGTGTTTCTGGTCCACCCGCTGGACGCCGAGTCGGTGGCCTGGGTGGCGGAACGAAAAAATGTTCTGAGCACTCTGTTCTGGTTTCTCACCCTGCTCAGTTACGCGGCCTACGCCCGGGCGCCGGCGATTGGCCGATACGGATGGGTGGCGCTGTGGCTGGCGATGGGTCTGATGTCCAAACCGATGCTGGTGACCGTGCCGGTCATCCTGTTTCTTCTGGATCTCTGGCCCCTGCGCCGGCCGGAGCCGGTCACGCGGTTGGTACTGGAGAAAATGCCTCTGCTGGGGCTCAGTATTATCTCGTCAGTCATCACCGTCCTGGTTCAGCGTGGAGGCGGCGCGATGGCGGGTTTGGAAAGCATGCCGCTGATGATGCGGCTGGAAAACGCGCCGGTCAGTCTCATCCTGTATTTGAAACGGATGGTCTGGCCAACCGATCTCGCCTTTTTCTATCCCCACCCGAAAGGCGCCCATCCGCTCTGGCTGGTCGGCGTCTCGGCCGCGTCCGTTGCTCTGATCTCCATCGCCGCCTTAAGCCGCGCGGGCCGGCGCCGGCCGTATCTTGCGGTTGGCTGGTTCTGGTACCTGATCACCCTTCTACCGGTCATCGGGATCATTCAGGTCGGCCGGCAAGCCATGGCGGACCGGTACACGTATGTTCCCCTGATCGGCGTCTATCTCGCGTTGACCTGGTGGGTCTCCCAAGCCCTGACAGACCGGCCGGCGTCGGAGACGCCGGCACTTGGGGCCGCGGAGCGGCTGATCCGGCCGCATCGGCGGGCTATTCTATGCGTGACCGCCAGCGCCCTACTCCTGGCGATTTCGGCGGCCGGGCGGGCGCATGTGAGCACTTGGAGGAACAGTCTATCCCTGTACGGGCAGGCGGTCCGCGTGACGGAGAACAACTATCTGGCGCACTACAATCTGGCGAACGCGTTATTTGCCGAGGGTCGGATGGAAGAGGCGATCAAGCACTATCAGGAAACCATCCGGATCAAGTCAATGTATTATCCGGCCGCGCATTTCAATTTCGGGTACCTCCTGTCCCGGCAGGGCCGGGCGGACGAGGCGATCGAGCAGTACCGCCTGACGATCCAGATGGTCCCGGACCACAAAACCGCGCACAACAATCTGGGGAAGTTGCTCTACCAGAAGGGCGAGGTGGCGGAGGCGCGCGGGCATTTTGAGGAGGCGCTGAGGATCCAGCCGGAAAATGCGGAAGCGCACAACAATCTCGGAAACGTGCTGGCCGTCGAGGGAAATCTGTCAGACGCCGAGCGGCACTACCGGGAGGCGTTAAGGATCCAGCCCAGCCAAACCGACGCGCATTTCAATCTCGGCAACGCCCTCGCCCGGCAGGGCCGGCTGACGGATGCCGAGCGGCATTTTCTCGAGGCGCTCCGGATCAACCCCGCGTACGAGCCGGCGAAAAAAAATCTGGAGGCGGTGAGAAACTTGATGAAGAGCCAAGGCCGGTAACAGAGGCACCAGGTGGGATCGACCGCCACGGGATGCCATCTGAACCACGAATGGACACGACACGAATAAACACGAATGAAGTCATAGAATATATGGGTTAGCGGCCAATTCCAAGAGACCGTCTGGGTCCCCGGCTTGTTCCGGCGGAAGGCCCGCCGCGCACGGCGCGGGTGTCATCATCGACCGATCGTTCCCTGTGACTCTTTTCGTACTCGTCTCTGGCCTTTTGCATCCTTTCCGATTCCCTGGCCCGATGATGATTGAAATAGAACAGCGCGCACACGAGGGCAAAACTAAGAACGAGAATCCGTTTCGTTACCATACGATGTTATCCGGGTTGCAGTATGAGACCGACCACGTCGAAGAATTCCACGTTGTTTGGCAACCGGAAAATCCGGCGCTGCCCTTGGTTGCATAAATGCACGGACGATGAAACCGCTCGGGATAGTAGTTGGGTAGAAGACACCAGTCAAAGGAAATATCCAACGGGTTCTGCGAAGATCCTTCATACCAAGCACCCATTCCCGCTATTCTGGAAGAGAAAAGATCTTTATAGATTTCGCACGTGGTTTTCTGCAGGAGCCCCTCGGCTTTAAGTGTATAACTGATGTCCGGACCGTAGAGCACATCCACATCATGGATCTCGTCATAAACCGTCCCACAGTCCGAAGAAGGCGGGCCGTCCGGCGGAGGGATGCCGTGATGCGCAACGTAGACTTTAATCGCGGAAACCAGCTGGGCGCCCCACGATAGCATTGCCTGCATCTTTATTTTCCAGAGGACCTGCTCATACTTGGAAAGCGCCACGGGCGCAAGGAGTCCAAGGATTGCAATGACGATCAGCAATTCCAGAAGCGTAAATCCGCCCCTTCGGCTATACACGACCTGCCCTTTTCATCCGGCCGTCAAGAAAAAAATTCACGGACGGCGGCGGCCACCTCTCGTACCTGCGGCGCGGTCAATTCCGGATACATTGGCAGAGACAAAACTTCGCGCGCGGCCGATTCGGTCACTGACAACCCCACGCCGATGATGTTTTTAGAGTAAGCGCGGAAAGCCGGATGGAGATGGGCCGGTGGATCGTAGTGGATCAGGGACTGAATACCCTGCCCGGCTAGGAACAACCGCATCTGATCCCGATGGGCCGTCCGGATCACATAGAGGTGATGCACCGGCTCGCATCCCTGACGACTGGCAGGCAGTGTCACATCCACCCCGCGCAGGAGCCGGCCATAGGCGCCGGCGATGCGGCGGCGTTTGGCATTGTTGGAATCAAGCGTTCGCAATTTCACCCGAAGGACCGCCGCCTGAATTTCGTCGAGCCGGCTGTTCCATCCGTTTGACCGGAGACACACCCGCCGGCGATCCCAGCCGTACTCGCGCAGTTGCCGGACTCGTTCGGCCAGGGCCCGATGACGCGTCACAATCATTCCGCCATCGCCGATCGCGCCCAAATTTTTTGTCGGATAAAAACTGAACGCCGCCAGATCGCCAAACGATCCCACCCGCCGCTTGCCCTCGCGCGCGCCGTGAGCCTGCGCCGCATCCTCGATCAACGCCAGACGCCGGCGTCGGCACAGACGCCGTATGGATGCGATATCCGCCGGCTGGCCGTACAGATGCACCGCGATCACGGCCCGGGTTTTCCGGGTTATGGCGGGTTCGATTCGCGCCGGATCGATCGTCAGATCATCCGGCCGGACGTCGACAAAGACGGGGGTGGCACCCGCCTGCACAATCGCCGCAACCGACGCCACCGCCGTATGGGCCACCGTAATGACCTCGTCTCCGGGCCCGATGCCGAGTGATCTCAGGCCGATCGCGATCGCGTCGGTGCCGCTGGCGACACCGACGCCGAAGGGAACACCGATGTACGCGGCGAATTCCCTTTCAAACGCTTCAACCTGCGGGCCGAGCACATACCGGCCAACGGACAGGACCGACCGGATGGCGCGATTGATGGCGTGTTGCTGGGAGCGGTACTGGGCGAGCGGGCAGGCGCAGGGGATCATAACCCCGCCCGGAGGGACTCGAACCCCCAACCCTCAGATCCGAAGTCTGATGCTCTATCCAATTGAGCTACGGGCGGAATCGCCATGAGTGCGGACTTTATCATGATTCCCATCACAAATCTATTGACATTGGATTCGGCTTAAGTATGATGGCGCCGCTCATTTGGCCAGAGCGGCGGATGGGTCTGTATGTCCGGCGAAGGCTCATATTCAGGGACCAGCGGACGGCAGGAACTCCCCGAATCAGTATTGGGGGAAGACGGATTTTTTGAAAGAGGTGTTTGTAAGTGGCTACAGGCAAGGTGAAGTGGTTTGACGCCAAAAAGGGCTATGGATTCATCGAGATGGACAACGGGGGAGGGGACATATTTGTTCACTTTTCCAGCATCAGCGGTGACGGTTTCAAAACCCTTGAGGAAGGCCAGAAAGTCCAGTTTGACATCGGCGAAGGCAAGAAGGGCAAGCAGGCGCTGAACGTCACACGGGCGGCCGCGGTTTAAGACCGTTTTAGCAGCATCCCCACAGTTTCTGCTTGGCGGCGATTTCAAGGTCCAACACGGTCGTCTGAATTCCGGCGGCGGTGTACTGAGTTTGCCTTGAGGGAGGGTTCTTTGTGGCCCGATTTTTGGCGAATTCGGAAAGCCAATCTGAACAAGATGAGCGGGTCTATCTGAAGCCGGCTCAGCAGAGGGTGGGGACGACTTTTTTTAGACTTGCGTTTCCGGCGTGAAGCCGTGATTGACAAGAGGGCGCGGGTTTACTATAGGGTAGGAGCGTATGTACGCGATCGTAACCATCGGAGACAAGCAATTTTGGGTCAAGGAAGGGGACCGGGTGGAGGTTCCGCGCAGGGTGGGTGAGGCGGCGGAATCGCTGGAGATCCCGGAGGTGCTGTTCATCGGGGGTAACGGGTCAACGAAAGTGGGCCGGCCGTACGTGGAGGGCGCGAAAGTTGTTGCCCGGATCGACGCGCATATCAAGGGGCCGAAGGTTGTGAGTTTCAAATATCGGCGGCGGAAGGGATCGAAGAAGACCATCGGGCACCGCCAGCCATTAACGCGGATCGTCATCGAACAAATCAAGAGTTAAGCCATCCCAGAGGATGGGGATGGAACGCCGCCGGCGCGGTGAGAGGCCCGGCGGCGTTTAGTAGAGAGGGGAAATGGAGAGATGATCCGCATTGTTCGAGAGATTGGCCCGAAGGGGTTTATTTCAATTCGGGCGTTGGGGCATGCTGATTTTGGCACGCGTGGGAAGGATGTGGTATGCGCCGCGGTTTCCGCGCTCCTGCAGGCGTGGCTTCGGAACCTGATAGAGGGTTTGGGTGACCGAGTCCATGTGGAGCTGGATCGAAAAGCGGGCCGGATGGTATTTGTTGTTTCAGCGGAAATCGAGGCCGAGCAGCGGCAGGAAGTGGAGCGGCTGGCGCGGTATTTTTATCCGTCGATTTTGTCTCTGTCGGAGCAGTATCCGGAGAACATCCTGTTATCGGAAATCACGTCAACAGACACGCGCGACTCGGTCTGTGACGCAACGAAACGAGAGTAAGAGGTGACGCGCCATGGCTCATAAAAAAGGCCAGGGTTCAACCAAGAATGGCCGCGACAGCCAATCCAAACGGCTGGGCGTCAAATGCACTCACGGCGAGTTTGTCCGGGCGGGGAACATCATCATCCGGCAGCGCGGGACGGCGTTTCATCCGGGATTGAACGTCGACCGCGGCAAGGACGACACACTGTTTGCAACCGGCAGCGGATACGTCACGTTTATTCACCGGCTCAACCGCCGATTTGTCAGCGTTCTTCCCCAGCAGATCGCGGCCTGACAACAGGTTTCAAACGCACCTTCATTGTTTGTTGACGAGGTCGTTCTCCGTGTGCGGGCCGGCCGCGGTGGGAACGGGTGTGTGTCGTTCCGGCGGGAGAAGTACATCCCGCATGGCGGCCCGGACGGCGGAGATGGGGGGGACGGCGGCGGCATTTACCTCGAAGGCGACCCGCGCCTGGCTACCCTCTATGATCTTTCGCTTCATCCCAACATCAGAGCCGAGGACGGTGTCAACGGCAGCGGAAACAAAAAGCATGGCCGGCGCGGCCGGCCGACCACCATCCGGATTCCGACAGGCACGCAGGTTGATCGGGTCGATCCCGAAGGACACGTGTTGATTGCGGATATGCTGCTCCCGGACGAGCGGATACTCCTGGCCCGGGGCGGCCGGGGCGGCGGTGGGAATGTCCGGTTTGCCTCCTCGAAACATCGTCTGCCCCGATTCGCCCTCCATGGCGCGCCGGGCCAATCGATCCGGGTCCATCTGTCGCTCAAGTTAATTTCCGACCTGGCGATTATCGGCCTGCCCAACGCGGGGAAATCGACACTTCTCGCCGCCGTCACCGCGGCAAGACCAAAAATCGCCGATTATCCGTTCACGACATTGACGCCGAACCTCGGTGTGATTCGAGGCGAAGACGAGCGAATCGTCCTGGCCGACATTCCCGGTCTGATCAAAGACGCGCATGCGGGTCGAGGGCTCGGCAATCGATTCCTCAAACACATCGAGCGCGCGCCGGCGCTCTTGGTTCTGCTTGACGCGACCCGGCCGGTGGCGGAGGATTTCAGGCTATTGCGTGATGAGATTATGCTTTTCAATCCAGCTATCTGGGGCCGGCCGAGGGTGGTGGCGGTGAACAAAATCGATCTTGTCAAAGGCCGGCCGGCGGTCAAATCCTGGGGGAAACAGATCGCGGAGCCGATCACAGCGATCAGCGCGAAAACGGGCGCCGGGGTTGAAGGTCTTCAGAAACAAATTGAAAAAATGCTCCAGAACCGACCGGAACCGACGCCGGCTCAACCGACGACGATCGACCTGGAGAGGGGTCTGACCCGTATTCAATGCGTGGAGGGCCGGTATGTGGTCGTTTCAGAATCCTGGGAAGAGTTGGCGCAGATGGTTCCTGTGGAAAACGCGGAGGCGAAGCAGTGGTTTATTGACAAACTCAAAACCGAAGGCGTCCACCGCCGGCTGGAACAAGCCGGCTGCCGACCCGGCGACCCTGTTCAAATCGGGCCGGTGGAACTGGAGTTCGCCTGAGAGGCGATCCCCGCCGGTCCTCCGATATCGGCCCGACGGCAGGCCGGACCGTTTGACGAAATATTTTCCTGTTGTATAGTTCAGTCCATGAGCGTGCATGTACGGGATTTTTCAAAAGCGAAGCGGGTGGTGATCAAGGTAGGGACGTCGCTACTGCGCAAATCCGACAACTCGGTGGACATCGGGTGTCTCCGGGCACTATCCGCCGATGTCGCGCATCTGGGCCACAGCCAGGGCCGGCAGGTGGTCATCGTGTCCTCCGGAGCGGTCGGATTCGGCATGATGCGCCTCCACATGACCCGCCGGCCGGCCGACGTCGCGACGCTTCAAGCGGCGGCCGCGATCGGCCAGCCGGAACTGATGCGGGCGTGGTCGGAAGTATTCGAGGGCCACGACATTCTCGTTTCCCAATTGCTTCTGACCAACGACGGCCTTCAGGACCGCGCCCGGTTTCTGAACGCCCGGAAGGCCCTGTCCCGGCTTTTGGATCTTCGGGTTATTCCCATCGTCAATGAAAACGACACGGTGGCCGTCGAGGAACTCACATTCGGCGACAATGACTCGCTGTCGGCGCTGGTGGCCGCGATGATCGACGCGGATCTGCTGATCAACCTGACCAACGTCGACGGTTTTTTCATTCCCGGCCAGTCGGCCGCTCAGGGACCCGTATCCACGGTTGTCGATATCCGGCCCGAATGGATTTCCGGCGCCGCTTCACACGAACGCGCCGGGCGTGGATTCACGCTCGGAGGAATGGCCGCTAAATTGCGCGCGGCGTCGAAGATTGCCCTCAAGGCCGGCGTGCCCGTCGTCATTGCCAACGGCCGGACCCGGCATATCCTCCGGTCCATCCTCGCCGGAGACAGCATCGGCACTCTCTTTCTGCCGCCGGCCGGCAACCTGAAGGGGAAAAAGGTCTGGCTCTCTTTTTTCCCCTCGCCGGCCGGATCGATCGTTGTCGATCGTGGAGCGGGACAGGCCATTTGCCGAAACGGCAAAAGTCTTCTGGCCAGCGGTATTGTCCGGTCGGAGGGGCGGTTTGGCCGGCGAAGCTGCATCTCGGTGATGACCGAAGATGGCCGGGAGATTGCGCGCGGAATCAGTTTTTATTCCGCCGACGAAATCACCCGGATCGCGGGCCGGCCGTCCGCGGCAATCCGTGAGACGCTGGGTTTATCCGACCGGACGGAAGCGCCGGCGGAAGTCATCCACCGGAACAATCTCGCGGTGCTGAGTTAGGACATGGTAGATTCCATCCGATGGGAGATCGCAATTCCGTGTCGCGGTTGATCCAGGGATTTTTGAATCGGCTTCGGCGGGCCAAACAGGCCCAGATCGACCTTGGCGGCGCCGCAGCCGGTCAACGCACCGCGATCCTGCGCCGCGCGGCTCGATTGATCCGCCGCAACGCCGGCCGGATCGAGGCGAAAAACCGCGCGGACATCGCGGGCGCGAATACCTCGAAGGCGTTCATGGACCGCCTGCTGTTAAACCGGGAGCGAATTGAAAAAATGGTCCGAGGAGTGGAAGCAGTGGCGGCCCAGCCGGACCCGATCGGCCAGACCATCGTATCCCGGCGCCGGCCCAGCGGTCTTCGGGTCGATAAGGTCCGGGTGCCGCTGGGCGTGGTCGCGATGATCTACGAATCGCGGCCGAACGTCACCGCCGACGCCGCGGCACTGGCAATCCGATCGGGCAACGCAATCGTCCTGAGGACCGGCCGCGAGGCGATCCGGACGAGCCGGGCCATCGCGGAATGTTTTCAGGAGGCGCTTGAGGCGGAGCGGTTTTCGCGAGACTGCCTGGTCTTTGTTGACACGCCGGACCGGCGTCTGGTGACGACGCTCCTGCGGGCGCAGGGTCTGATTGACGTGGCGATCCCGCGAGGCGGGCCGGGCCTGATCCGCGAGGTCGTCCGGTCAGCCAGCATTCCGGTGATCAAACATTATCTGGGCGTCTGCCACACGTATGTCGACGCGAAGGCCGATCTGGCGATGGCGCTGAAGCTCAGCTACAACGCGAAAGTTCAGCGGCCGGGCGTCTGCAACGCGATGGAAACCCTGCTGGTCCACCGGGCGATCGCCGATCGCTTTTTGCCCGCGGCCGGCCGGGCCTACGAGGTGGCCGGAGTCGAGATCCGCGCCTGCTCGCGAACATTTCGGATCCTTCGAAAAACCGCGATCGCATGCGTCCGAGCGACGGCGGAAGATTTTGGCCGTGAGTTTCTGGACCTGATTCTGGCGGTGCGCGTCGTCGACACTCTGGACGAGGGAATCGATCACATCAACGCGTTCGGCAGTCATCATACCGATTCCATCATCACGCGGGACCCGGCGGCCGCGCGGCGATTTCTGGAGCGGGTTGACTCGGCAACGCTCTTTGTGAACGCATCCACCCG
>Ga0114945_10001657_pt1 | contig 13622 bp, 12 predicted proteins | sample OV2TP3_FD_87194 | JGI IMG/M metagenome (GOLD analysis project Ga0114945, IMG submission 87194) | Hot spring microbial communities from Beatty, Nevada to study Microbial Dark Matter (Phase II) - OV2 TP3 | ecosystem: Environmental > Aquatic > Thermal springs > Hot (42-90C) | place: USA: Beatty... | reverse complement strand
GCTGAGCGCTGCCCATCCGGGGCGCGCGCGCAGCTGCGGAAATTCCTTCACGGTCCGCGCGATGGAAAATGAACACGGCATGACGATGATGACCTCCGGATCATAGCGACGGATCTCGTCCCATTCGACCCGCACCGAATCCTCGCCGGCGCGCCCGAGCTCATCGTGGCCGCCCGCCATCGCCACCATCTCAGGCAGCCAATGCCCCGCCGCCATGAGCGGATCGAGCCACTCCGCGCACCAGACCCGCGGCCTTGCGCGCGCCTCACGGACGCGACGCCGGATCATGTCGACCGCTCGGCGCAGCCGCCGCCGCAACACGCCGGCTTGGCGCGCGCGCCCCATCGCCTCACCGAGCGCGTCGATGGACGCGAACAGCTCCTCAAAGCGACGCGCATTGACGGCCACCGCGCGAGGCGGATGCGGAAGCTGCCGAATCGCCTCGAGCACTTCGGCATGGCTCGAGGCGCAGACGCTGCACAGCCGCTGCGTGACGACGAGGTCCGGCTTCAGGCGCTTCAGTCGAGCGACGTCAATCTCATAGTGATGCTCGCCCCGCCGACTCAGCGACGTCACCGCATCGTCGATCTCGCGGCTCGACAGGCGCTGCGACGCAATCCGGCTGCGCACAATGATCGGCGCGCGCCGAACCGCCGCGGGATAATCGCAACAGGCGCTTCGCCCCACGACCGAGCGGCCCGCCCCCAAGGCGTAGAGCAGCTCCGTCGCCGCGGCGAAGAAAGAGCAGACGCGCATCTTACCGATTCGTCGAAGGCGACGGCAGGGGGAGCAAAGAAGGCCACCGTGACGCCATGAGCAATCCCACCATGAGGTAGAGCGTCAAGAACGCCCCGGCGAACACGGCGTCGGTGAGGATGGAGCGCCCGGCATAGGGCGCGTTGCTGACGACAACCTCCTGAAGCCCCCGCCATGTCAACGGAGCCTTGGAGCACGTCTGGGTCACCCAGTCTCCCATCGTGAGGACAACGTGGTACACGACCGAGGAGGCTCCCAACCCGATGACGAAGGATTTCACCGACGGTCGAACGCGCAGGATCCAAAGCACGCCGACGACGCTGAGGATCGCCGCCAGCCGCACCAGCGTAAACCAGCTCACGCCGCCGATCACATCGCGGGTGAGCATCGCCACGAGGCTCATAAGGATCAGATCCCGCTTGCGCAGAAATGGTGCTGCGCACAGCACGGCCGCGAGCATGGGAGCGCTGCCCACCACATGACTCCACTGAGTGGCCGCAGCACCCGCCACCATCCCGAATCCTAGCGCGACTCCCATGCCATCCTCCTCTGTTCAGCAAAACGAATCGTGATCGGCGCTCGATCCTGGCTCACCACCACCGAGCGCTCCTGCTCTCCGAGCGCCTCATGCCAGACGCGCAGCGTCGACGCGCCGGGGGGTGCGTGGCGAATCGTAAACGTCCCCTCGGCATCCGAGAGCGCATAGTAGGGATGATCGGCGACGATGATCCACGCGGACATCCAGGCATGCACCCCGCAGCGAACAAGGTAGCGGCCCGGCTCATCGCCTCGCCAGGCGATGGCATTCGGCTGGGGGGCCGGCGGCTGCCACTCATGCATCAGCATCTGCGTCTCGCGAAACATCCGCACGTTGTGCAGAATCCCATCGGAATTGCCGATGGTCACCGTGCTGCCTCGCGGCACGAGCAGCACATGCGGCACGAATTCGCACGCCTGCTGATCCATGGTCGCGGTCACGGGCGCCGCCGGGACCACGGCAGCCGACTCCAGCCAGACCACCGCGTTGGCCACGCCACCCTCCTCGCTCACGAGCAGCCTCGGCGAGCGCTTGGACGTCCCGCACCCCTGCACCGAATACGTCGAGGATTTCGCACGGACCGGAATCTCCGTCGGCTCGGGCCGCGGACCGTCAAGCTGAATCCGTCCGGTCAGGTCGCTTGCAGACGCCGCGGCCGCCCACCCGAGGGCCGCCAGCGCTATTGCAATTGTTCGACGTAAATCCATTCTACTCGATCCCCCGCTGAGAGTTCTTTCAAAAATGGGCTGAAATCACCCTTCCCGTTGAGTCGGCATGTCCACCAGCGATTCGTCGCCGGGTCGGCGCGGACACCGTCGATGGCGGCGAGCTCCCGCGTATTGCAGCACGTGGCCCCGCTTTGGATGGGGAAGAGCAGCGAGACGACGTCTTTCGGGGTCGATCCTTTGTCCACCATCACCCGTTCTTCGCGCGCCGGCTTGCCCGCCGGGCCGAAGTCCACCCGCACGGTCACCGGCAGCCGCTGCGGCGCTTTCGAGAGATCCGGTTGCTCCGAGGGCGCTCGGCCCGCCCCGATGACTCCCACGCCCAGCAAGATGATGGCCCCCATGCGCGGCCAGCGTCTCCCATGATGTTGCCACATCGATTCCATCGCACCCAGCCACCTCCTCTAGTTAGATCTCGATCTTGCCGCCGATGAAGAACAACGTGCCGGGCGCGGGAAATCCCAGCACCTCGCTGTAGTGGCGATTGAAGAGATTCTCGATGCGCCCGTAGAGCGTCACGCGGTCGGTCGCGTTGAAGTTCAGCGCGACGTCCACCTTCTTGTAGCCCTTGGTGGGCAGGCGCCGGTTGGTCGCCACGCTCTCCTCGCGGCTGGAGACGACCGTGGCATCCAGATGCAGCTGCCACCGCTCGAGAAAATCATAATCGAGGGCGAACGTCGCCTGATTGCGCGGAATCCGCAGCAGTTCTTCATCAGCCGTCTCGTCTTCCGCGTCCGTGTACGTCCAGTTGGTCGAGAACCGAAGACCGGTCATCGGCTCAACCGAACCTTCCAGCTCAAACCCCTCCATCTCGACTTCGGCCACATTCAGCGGCTGCGACGTGGTCGAGTTGACGCGGACGATCTGGATGAGATCATCGACTTCCGTGTGATAGAGGGAGATGGCTCCCGCCAGCCGATGCCGCCACCAATCCTGTTCCATCCCGATCTCATACGTCCGGCTGTTCTCAGGCGAAAGGTTGGAATTGCCGAAGTTGGGAAAGAACAGCTCGTTCATCGTCGGCGCGCGAAATCCCATGCTGAAGTTGCCCCGCACGCGCGTTTCCATGACGGGGATTCGGTACGAGGCGGATGCTTCGGCCGTCGTCTCATGGCCAAAGCTATTGTGGCGCAGATGGCGCGAGCCGCCAATGACGGTGAGCCGGTCGCCGAGATCGAGCTGGTGCTGAAGGAACACCGCCCATTGCGTGACGACGCGCTGGAACGCGGCCTCGGCTTCTTCATCCTTAAACTCAAACCCTCCAGTCGAAAGACCGAGCGGCCCCCAGGCGACGCGCTGCAGCCATTCGGCCGTGTACCGATCGGTGTTGATGCGGCTCTTGGTAGTCGCTTGGGTGCTCCCGGGATCGCCCACATCGATATCCAGAAGATCGTCATCATTGAAACCGAAGCGCAACTCATGTTCCCAAGCCTCGAGCGGCTTGATGGTGGCCGTCGTGGTCAACGCAAGGTGCTCCCGCTCAGTATACCGGTTGGGGTCCGGGCGAAAGGCCCCGTCATCAATGCCCACGCGCGAGTCGTTATTATTGAGTGACACAGCCAGACTGAGCCAATGCGCCACGTCCGCATCCGCCGTGAACGCCACGTGCGTGACTTCGACATCGTCGCCGGTGCTCAACCCGCGGCTGTCGAGCCGCGAAACCGAGGTCGCGTAGCGCACCGCTCCCATCTCCGCCTGATGGCTGATGATCTCTCGAAAGGTGCGCAGGGTGCCGAATTCCTGCTGATACGACGTGCGCATCGGACCGTGGCCGCGCTTGGTGATGAGATTGATGACGCCGCCGATCGCGCTGGCTCCGTAGAGCGTGCTCGCGGACCCTCGCAAGACCTCAATCCGCTCAATGGCATCCGCCGGCAGCGTGGACCAATTGAAGCTGCCCAAGGTGGGACTGCCGGCATCGACGCCGTCGATCAGCACGAGGACTTGGGCATCCGTCGAGCCGCGAATCACCGCGGAGGTGATGCGGCCGACGGCCCCGCTGCGGCGAACGTACACGCCGGGGACGTGGCGCAAGACCTCCAGCGCCGTGTCCGCATGCGCGCGTTCAATCGCTTCATGGGTAACCACGCTGACCGATTTGGTGACCTTTGCCTCCGGCAGCTCGCCGCGGGTGGCGGTCACCACCACTGCCTCCAACCGACTGGGGTCCGCGGCCCAGCCGGCCGCTGCCTGCATCCCCAGCCATAGCGCCCACAGGAGTCCAATGGCTGCTCGGCTTCGCCTCATGCGCGCCGAGGCGACGAATCCTCGCGCCCAGCGGACATTCGCCAGAAAGTGGACATGGATGTATGACGCCAGCAGATTCCCGCGCGCGAACCCCTCCAGCCGCGCGGTCTCGCGGCGCTTCGTCACGAGATAGGCGGCGTGACGCGACGACGGCGCGTGATCCCAGGTCGAATAATGGAACTCATGCCCCTTGATGGCATCGCGGGCGGCGGCGAGGATCGTCGCGCGGCGCGGCGTCACCGTCGCGTAGCCGAACTGTTGCAGCCGATGCGTCATGCGAACAGTGCCCGGCAAAACCCCGACCATGGCATGCGCGCGGCCCGCCTCGTCGATGAGCCGTTGCGCGAGGTACATGAGCCCGCCGCATTCCGCATAGGTCGGCACGCCGCGCGCGATGGCGCGCCGCACGGCCCGTCGCATCGGCGCGTTCTGCTGCAGCGGCGCGGCGAAGCGCTCGGGAAATCCGCCGCCGAGATACAGCGCATCGAGGTCCTGCGGCAGCCGCGCATCGACGAGCGGGCTAAACTCGACGAGCCGCGCCCCGTACGCGCGCAGCAGATCCAAATTGTCCTGATAGTAGAAATGAAACGCGCGATCGCGCGCGACCCCGATGGTCACGGCGGGCCGTGATGCCGCGCGCGCCTGCCCCGGCCATGGCGCCGCCGGCAGGGGCGAGGCCGCGGCGGCGATCCGCACCACCCGCGGGAGGTCGATGGTCCGCGGCACCATCGTCGCAAGACGATCCTGCAGGCGCACGCGTTCCGGATCCTCCTGAGCGGGGAGAAGCCCTAAGTGGCGCTCCGGGATCGCGAGCGTCGCATCGGCAGCGAGGTAGCCAAGGACGGGCACCGGGACCGTCCGCCGCAGCGCTTCGCGCAGCAACTGAAAATGGCGCTCGCCGACGCGATTGAGAATGACCCCTGCCACGCGGAGGCGCGGATCGAACGTCACATATCCCCGCACCAGCGCCGCCACCGAGCGCGCCATCGCGCCGGCGTCCACGACCAGGATCACGGGAGCGCGCAGCCATCTGGCCAGCTCCGCGGTGCTGCCGCGGTCGCTCGTGCTGTGGTGGCCGTCGAAGACCCCCATGACGCCCTCGATGATGGCGAGATCCGCGACGGCGCTTGCGTGCTGGAACACGGCGCAGACTTGCCGCTGCGTCAGCAGCCACGGATCGAGGTTGCGCGACACGCGCCCCGTCGCCACGGCGTGGTAACTCGGATCGATGTAATCCGGTCCGGCCTTGAACGGTTGCACGCGAAGGCCCCGCCGAACCAAGGCGGCCATGAGCCCGACGGCGACGGTCGTCTTGCCCACGCCGCTGTGCGTCCCCGCGATGATGAGCCGTGGAATGCGCGTCATCAGCCCGCTCGGCAACCCGGCGCGCGCAGCCAGACAACCAGCAGCGCGGTGAGCCATGCGATGACCGAGGCCGTGTACATCAGGCGAATCGCGTCGCGGATGCGCTCAGGGGTGAGCGGACGCGTCGGCTTGCCCATCCGCGGCATCGTCACCGCGACGCCGTCATACCAATTGATCCCGCCCAGGCGCACGCCGAGCGCGCCGGCCAGCGCCGCTTCAGGAAGACCGGCATTGGGCACGGTGCCCATGTGTCCATGGCGCCACGCGCTGCGCCACGTCTGTCGCGCGCGGCCCCCGCGCACGAGCGCGGCCAGCGTGAACACGACGACGGACCACCGCGCCGGCATCCAATTGGCCCACGTATCCACGCGCGCCGCCGCGCTGCCGAATTTCAGATACCGAGCCGAGCGGTGGCCGATCATCGAATCCAAGGTGTTGATCGTTTTATAGGCGATCGCCAACGGAACCCCGCCAACGGCAACATAAAACAGCGGCGAGAGGATGCCGTCCATCGTGCTCTCGGCGATCGTCTCCAGCGTCGCCCGCACGATCTCCGGCTCATCGAGGCCTTGCGTATCCCGCCCCACGATCCGGGCCACGCGCCGGCGCGCGAGCGGCAGATCGTGGGCCTTGAGCGCGCGCAGGACGTGGTCGCTCTCAAGCGCCAAATCTCTCGTCGAGAGACATGAAAATAAGAGGATCGCGCTGACCACAAATCCCCAGCCCGCGGCATGCGCGTGGAGCGCATCGAGCAGCCACCAGGTGCCGGCGTAGAGCCCGCCGACGAGCATGACGACCAGCAGCAGCCCGCCGAGGCGCTCCCAGGGAATGAGGCGGCGCAGCCATCGCTCTCCCCACTCAATCATCATCCCCATGCCGCGCACGGGATGGGGGAACCAGCGCGGATCCCCCAGCAGCAAATCCGCCCCATACGCCACCGCCAACAATGGTGCCTCCAGCATCAGCTCACGCTTTCATGACGCGCCTGTTGAACACGTTCTGGCCTCAGACGGCTCGCTGTTGGTTCGCGGCACCGCTCGCCAAACAGCGAGCCGCCCACCACCAGAAACGCGCCGACCGAGCAGACCAAGAATCGCGTCGAGATTCAGATGAGGACGCACGGAAGCCGCGAGTCGATCATAGATATCTGTCGCGGGTGCAGACGATGGTGCCGGCGTTGCATCAAGCGGCAGGCCGCGGCGGGCGCGCAGGCGATTCAGCCACCAGCGACGGAACCGGGGCTGATCGAACACGCCGTGCAGATGCGTCCCCCACACCCGCCCATCCTGCGATCGCGCGCCATCCCCCTCATCGATGGCCTGCCCGCCGCGTTCGGTCAATCGAATGACGCGCGCCGCCGAGGGTGCATACCGCATCCGGCCCATGTGAATCTCGTAGCCGGCGACGGGCTGGCCGCTCTCCACATGCACCCCGCGCGCTTGCGCCACCAGCTTTTGCTTGACGAAGCGCGTGGTGACCGGCAGCCAGCCGAGCCCGGCCGCGACGCGAACGGTCGCTTCCACATGATCCGGATCCACGATTTGCTGCCCGAGCATCTGCAATCCGCCGCACAGGCCCACCACTTCGCCTCCGGCGGCCAGACAGCGTCGCAGATCGTGATGGAAGCCTCGCTCGCGCAGCCACGCCAGATCCGCGATGGTGCTTTTCGATCCGGGCAGCACCATGCAGTCCGGTGCTGTGTCTGTGCTGGGACGCTCGATGAATCGCACGCTCACTTGCGGCTCGCGCGCGAGCGCATCGAAGTCGCTGACATTGGCGATGCGCGGCAGATGCACCACGTCGATGCGCAGCGACCCCGGCCCCGGCGGCGCGGGCTGCGACGGCGGCGAGAGCAGATCCTCCTGCGCCACCGCGACGTCCTGCAGATACGGAATGACGCCCATGACCGGACGGCCGCAGCGCGCCTGAAGCCAGGCGATCCCTGGAGCCAACAGGCTCCGATCCCCTCGAAACTTGTTGATCAGAAATCCGCCGATGCGATCGCGCTCACCCTCGCGCAGCAGCTCCATCGTTCCGACCAGTTGCGCGAACACGCCCCCGCGATCGATGTCCCCGACGAGGAGCACCTTGGCCTCGGCCTGCTGGGCCACCCACATATTGGCCACATCATGCGCGCGAAGATTCACCTCGGCCGGGCTGCCCGCGCCTTCAATGAGGAGCACCTCCGTCCGCCGCATCAGCTCCTGCAGCGCTTGCGCGATGATCGGCCGCACCTGAGGCGTGAACGCCTGATACTCCCGCGCCGTCATGGTGCCGACGGGCCGGCCCATCACGATCACCTGGGCGCCGACATCCGTCGCGGGCTTGAGCAGCACGGGATTCATCAGCACCGTCGGCTCCAGGCCGCAGGCCTCGGCTTGCGCCGCCTGCGCCCGGCTGATTTCCCCGCCCTCCGCCGTGACCGCCGCGTTATTGGACATGTTCTGCGACTTAAACGGGGCGACGCGCCAGCCTTCCTGTTTCAAGATGCGGCACAGCGCCGCGGTGAGCAGACTCTTGCCGACGGATGAGCCGGTCCCCTGAATCATGAGCGCGCGCGTCATGAGGTCATCCGTTGCGCGCCATCGCACGACCGCCATGTCTCATGCAGCGCGGCGAGCAGGCGTTCATTGTCGGGGGGCGTGCGCACCGCCACGCGGATGAAGCGCCCGGGCGCCAGACCGGAGAAGCCATCGCAGTTCCGAATCAGGAGGCCGCGCTCGGCGAGTCGCTGCGCAAGCTCCGTCGAGGTCACATGCGTGGTGTCGAGCTGGCACAGGATGAAGTTGGTGGTCGTCGGGAACGGGGTGAGATCCGGCATCGCAGCCAGCGCCTGCCAGAGCGCTTCACGCCACTCGCGCAGCTGTTGGCGATGAGGCTGCCGATCATCCGGATGAGAAAACAGCTCGACCCCGACGGCGAGAGCCAGCGCATTCACCGGCCACGGTTGCTGCTGCGCGCGCAAGGCTCGCACGAGGGGCGGTGCCGCGACGAGATAGCCCAGGCGCAATCCGGGCATCGCCCACCATTTGGTGAGCGACTTCAGCACGATGAGATGGCTCAATGCCAGCGCCTCAGGGAGCACGCTGATCTCGCGCGGTGGCTCCACAAACTCGACGAACGCTTCATCGACGACCAGCAGCGTCCCGGCCTGCTCGCACCGGCGGGCCAGCGAGAGCACCGTCGCTTTGGGAATCGCCACACCGGTGGGATTGTTCGGATTGCACAGGAACGCCAGATCGCTGCCCGCGATGATCGATGGCCACGCCGCGGTCGCGCGGGCGTCCCATTGAAATCCCGCGCGCTCATCGAGCGCATGGAGCGTGAGCGAGCCACCGGCGTGCCGCGCGGCCCATTCGTACTCGGTAAACGTGGGCACGATCACGACGACGTTCGGCGATGGCCGCAGGCGGGTCACGAGACCGATCAACTCAGCCGATCCGTTCCCGGGCAAGACGGCATCCGCGGGAATCTGATGATGCGCCGCGATGGCCTCGCAGAGCGCTCGCGCGTCGGGATCGGGATACCCGCCCAGATCATCGAGATGGCGCGCCACGATGTCCCGCAGCCGCAGCGGCAATCCGAGCGGATGCACATCAACGCTAAAATCAAGGAGCGGCTGGCCGGTGCCGGCTCGTTGCGCATCCCGCGGATGTCCCCCATGCACTCGCGGCCATGCGGGCGTCCTCAGCGACGCGATCCCGCAGGTCATCGTGCGCCGACGAGCATCGCGACTGCGCCAAGCACCACAACCTCCATCATTTCGCCCACGGCCCCGAGCACATCGCCGGTCACCCCGCCGAGCGCTCGTCGGAACACGGCGCGGCACACGAGGGTGCCCGCGACCACCATCACAGCGATCACAAGGCCGTTCCGCTCCAGCAGCAGCCAGGACGCCGCCAACGCGATGCCCGTGGCGATCAGCGCGTCATGCGGGCTGGCACCTCGCACAAATGGCGCGGCCAGGCCCGTCGAGGTCCCGGCATAGGGCGACGTGGCGGCGAGCAGCGCCATCGCATAGCGCCCCAGGCATGGGCTCAAGCAGAGCCCGCGAGACAAGACCGCGCCGGGCAGGCCGCTCACCAGCGTCCATTTCAACAGCAGCAAGATGATCAGGCCGACGACGGCCGCCGCTCCGATGTGCGGATCTTTCATAATCCGCAGCCGCTGCGCAGGGGTGGTTCCGCCATACAGCCCGTCGCAGACATCGGCGAATCCATCCAGATGCAACCCGCCCGTCACGAGCACCCACGCCGCGATGATCCATGCCGCGACGGTCGCCGGGGGAGCCAGGGGGGCCGCAAGCGTCCCCGCCCCGACCAAGATGACGCCGATGAGCAAGCCCACGAGAGGAAACCACCGCAAGGAGCGGCCGCAATGAGCCTCCGAACGCGCGCCTGTGACGCCCAACGGAAGAATCGTCAAGCAACTGAGCGCCACCCGCAGCGTCTGCATCACGGAGATTTCGTCGAGACGCCCGCTTCCTCAAACGTGGCCATCTCATTCAGCACGCGGCACGCCGCCTCAATAAGCGGCATCGCCAGGGCTGCGCCGGTGCCTTCGCCGAGCCGCAAGTCCAGATCGAGCAGTGGTGCTAGTCGGAGATGCTCAAGCATGAGACGATGGCCGGGCTCCTGCGAGCGATGAGACGCGATGAGATACCCGCGGACGGTAGGCGCAAGGCCGTCGGCGATCAGCGCGGCCGCCCCTGAAATAAATCCATCGAGCACCACGGGACGGCGGGCCGCGGCGGTCGCCAGGATCACCCCGACGAGCCCGGCGATCTCAAATCCTCCAACCTTCGCGAGGACATCCAGCGCATCGGAGGGATCAGGGCGATGCTGCTCAAGGGCGCGCTGAATCACGGCGAGTTTTCGCGCGTGCGTACGCTCATCAATCCCCGTGCCCACGCCGGTGACGTGCGCAACCGGCTGAGCGGTGATCGCCGCGGTGATGGCGCTGCTGGACGTGGTGTTGCCGATGCCCATGTCGCCGGTGCCGATGAGATCGGCCCCGCGCTCGATTTCGCGCCGGGCGATGCCGCAGCCGGCCGCGATGGCCGCGCAGGCCTCCTCGCGCGTCATCGCCGGGCCGAGCGCGAAGTTGCTCGTCCCCTCCCGAATCTTGCGCGAGAGCAGCCGCGGGTGAGGCGACAGCCGCGCCGCCACCCCCATATCCACGACGACGATCCGCGCTCCGGCGTGCCGCGCGAGCACATTGATCCCAGCGCCCCCCCGAAGAAAATTCGCGACCATCTGCGCGGTGACCGCCTGCGGATAGGCGCTCACACCCTCGGCCGCCACGCCATGATCCGCCGCCATCGTGATGATGACTTTCTCCGCGAGGCGCGGACGCAGGTCGCGCCGGATCCCGACGATCTGCTTCGCGATGGCTTCGAGCCGACCGAGGCTGCCCAGCGGCTTCGTCAACTGATCCAGCCGCCGCTGAGCCTGCTGCATCAATGGCCCATCCAGCCCCTCAATCACGGGAAGCGGCGCCGACACGGCAAGGCTCATGGTTCGCCTGCAGGTTTGATGCGAAGCGGAAGGCCCGCGACGAGCAGGTAGACCTCATCCGCGACGCCGGCGGCGATTTGATTGGCGAGACCGGCGAGGTCGCGAAATCGACGTCCGAGCGCCGTGGCGGGAACGACGCCCATGCCCACCTCGTTGGTCACGAGAATGACGGGGCAGCGCGCGCGGCGGATCGCCTCGCACAGCTCCCGGACGCGCCGCTCGATCGCGCGATCCGTTTCGCCGCGCACCAGCAGCATCGAGACGTACATCGTCAAGCAATCCATCAGCAGCCCGTCGACGGCTCCCGTGAGCCGCGTGATCGCGCGAGCGGGGTCATCCGGCGACTCAATCGTGCGCCACGCGCGAGGCCGCTGAGCCCGATGGCGGGCGATGCGCGAGCGCATTTCTTCATCCGTCGCCGCGCCGGTGGCGAGATAGATGACGCGCCGGCCGAGCCGCTTGGCAAGCCCGACCGCGAAGCGGCTTTTGCCGCTGCGCGCTCCTCCGGTGACGAGGATGAACCGATGTCGTTGCGGCATCCTACTTATCACGCGATGTGCAAGTTACCAGGGTTCTGGCGCGGGCAGCGCCTCGCGGGGACGCTCGCGCGCCCCAGCGGGCGCACATCGCTCCGGTCGGCCGACGCGCGACCCCTCGCTGCGCTCGGGGACCATGCTCGCGCTGGCCGACAGGCCCCGCTCACCGCAGCCCACACCATGACACGAGAACCTCGCACATGGCGTTACTCAGCGTATGGACAATAAAAAACCCGCCATGCGTGGCGGGTTGCACCCAGTTCACCCACCGCCAACACGTTGGCGGTTTCGCGTCGGCCTTGCATGCGAAGGCTGATCGCCGCGCGCACAGGCAGGTCTTCTGGCTTACGGATCATCCTCGTCCTGCCCCTTCCCTTCCTGAGGTTTTCCATCCCTCGCGGAAAGTGGGTCCCCACCAGTCGGTGGGGCGCAGGAGTCGTCCCCGATACAGCGGCGGGACCGCCCCGGTCTTTCACCGGGTTCCCTCTTCGGCCCTTGCGGGCGCCTGTGCGGAAATCCCCGCTACTCTAAATCGCCGCTGTCCCCCCGTCAAGCAAAAACATGCCCCTGCTTCGTAGTGCCCCGTCCTCGGTATACTTACCCTAGTTGCAAGATAAGGGAGTGCCATGCGCCACCCCCGACGTGGACTCATTTTAATCACGACCCTCTTGGTTCTCACGGGGATGGCCGCCTTCGGGGGCGCGACCCTGATGCGCTCGCTGAATGAGGTGGCCATCGCCCACCGCTCCCTCGCGAGCCAGCAGGCGTTCTATCTCGCCGAAGCCGGAGTGGATTGGGCGACCCAGTGGTTGGCGGCGCAACCGGCCCCGCCGACGTGTCCCTTCCTCGTCCCAGGCGATCCCGCTTCAGGCTGTGATCCGACGTTTACCTTGGCGACGCCGTTTCCCGGGCCGCAGAGTCGCCTGGACGGCTCGTACACCGTCACGATTGATCCCGACGATATGAATCCGACGAACTACCTGCAGAGCTACACCATCCGCGCCGTCGGGACGACGAGCGGCCTGCCGACCACCACGCGCGCCTTGACGTTCACCCTGCGGACCGAGAGCTTCTCGCGGTATGCGTACTTTGAGGGGGTGGACAATGTGCAGGATCCGTGGTGGCAAGGCTGGTGGACGGGGAACCCAGGTGATCCGCCACAGAACGATGGCCCCATGCACCTGAACGGGCGACTCTATATCATTAACTCTCCCCGGTTCGCCGGTCCAGTGTCCACGGTCTACAACTCTTGGGTCTGCGCACCGGGCTACACATGCAACCCCGTCTTTGAGCAAGGCCTGACCTTAGGGGTCGCTCCGATCCCGATGCCGACCGATCCGGCGATTGACACCCTCAAGGCCAACGCGGGGTTGGTGCTCGATGGGAATACCACCGTGACGCTGCAGGGCGATACGCTCTTCGTCACCAACGCGGCGCAGGGGTGGACGAATGAGCCGGTGGCGGTCACCGGCCAAGCGGTCTTCGTGGAGAACGGGAATCTGACGGTCACCGGCGGCGAACTGAATGGGCAACTCACCTTAGCAAGCCGCCAGGACATCTTCATCGAGGGCAACCTCCTTTACACCTGCGATCCCCAGCAGCCGCAATTCGATGCGGATTGTCTCAATCCCGTCACAGGCCAGATCGCCTACAACGATGACATCCTCGGACTGGTAGCGCGGCATGAGATTCGCTTCGCCCGCTCGGCCCCTTATGATCTCACCATCCAAGCGACCTTGATGGCGGTGACCGGGGTCATCGCCCCAATCATCACCTTCGAGGACCTCTATAACCCCAAGGGCGATCTTAACACCTTCGGCTCGGTGGTCAGCTACTATGGACTCGTCCCGGGGCTCTTCTTTGGAGGTGACCCCCCGGAGATAGTAGCCGGCTATAGCGGCGGTCAAAATATCTACGACACCCGACTGCGCACCCTAGT
>Ga0114945_10001656_pt1 | contig 13630 bp, 12 predicted proteins | sample OV2TP3_FD_87194 | JGI IMG/M metagenome (GOLD analysis project Ga0114945, IMG submission 87194) | Hot spring microbial communities from Beatty, Nevada to study Microbial Dark Matter (Phase II) - OV2 TP3 | ecosystem: Environmental > Aquatic > Thermal springs > Hot (42-90C) | place: USA: Beatty... | reverse complement strand
GAGGCGCTTGCCTCGACCTGTTCCGGGGCCTGGTCTGCAACTGCGCCCGCCGGCATGTTCGCCGCAGGTGTGGCCGCAGACTGCGGCGTGGCCAGCGCCCCCGCCGCGCGCTGTTGCGCGCCTTGGATCGCACTGCCCAGCCGGCTCGCCGGCGCCGCCGTTTTCGGCATCATGGCTCCGGCTTCGGCCGCTGCCTGCATCGCCGGCGCCGGCACGGAAACGAGCACCAGGGTCACTGCTAGTCCGCATCCCACCAGCCACCGCATCCCCGTCGTGTTCTTCATGCCTCTCTCCGCCTTCGAAAAGTTTCCGCAACTAGAACTTGGTTTCATCCCGCTTGTCGCCGCGGATGGTTTCCACCACGTACGCCTGTCGCACCGGCGCCGCCCGCATCGTGGTTCGCCTTCCTGCCGTTCGCACCGGCACGGCTACCGGCTTGGGCGGGCCCGCCTCCGCGTAGAGCGGCCCGTACTCCTGCGGCGGCGGCTTGACTTCCTCACGGTCCATCGGGTTGCGCAACGACAGCCGGATGTTGCCCTGCGTGCTCGCCAGCGTCAGCTTCTGTGCGTCTTCCGGCGAGACCAGAAGCGTCACCACCGACACGTCCTTCTTGGGCGTCCCATCCGACTGCAGCTCCTGGTTGGCGGTCAGCACTTCCACGTTCTCCAGCACCGTCGTGGTGGTGATCTTCGTGGGGTCGTTGTTGGGGTCAATGTTGCCGGTCAGCAAAAGATCCACGCGCGTCCCCGCCAGCGTGAAACCCGCCACCGAGACGTCTTCGCGCACGCGCACCGAAATCGCTCGCATGCCCTGCGGAATTTTCGGCGGTAGTCCCGCGCCCGCCTCCCGCGGCGCCAGCTTGCTGTTCAGCACCAGCTCCTTCTCCTGCATGGGGATGATCACGCCCCGGCCCACCACGTCCTTCTTGCCCACGAAGACGTCTTTGGGCAGTTGCCCCGCCGGCATGGGGACTTCCTTGAGGTCCGATTCCGCCAGCGCCTGCCCCACCATAAGGTTGGTCGCAGCCACCACTACCTTCACCATGTCCTGCCGCCCCGCCGACTGCGAGCCCTGCAGCACGCGCAGCACGCCAAAACTCACCAGCCCGGCCAGCGCCAGGGCCAGCACTCCGATGATGACGAACCGTCTGCGATCCATCGCTCCTCCCCCGTCTTTCGCTTGGCTTTAGCAGCCGTAAAAGTTCACAAACTCCGCCGTCCCTCTGAGCGTCACCGTGTTGCGCACGTTGAACCAGGGAATCCGCGGCATGTACCTCATGGTGTACACATGGGTCACCGTCACCTGCGAGGCCCACTTGTTGATGCCCGTCGTGGTGACGATGATGGCGCACTGGTTGATGGTCACGTCATTCGCCGTGATGGGCACGCCGTTGGTCGTGGCGTAGGACACCACCGCGTCCTTGATGCTGGGCACGCCCTGAAAATTTTCCGGCAGGCTGGAAAGCCGCGCCCCCTCCCGCGCCGCGTTGTTCAGGATCTGGTGCACGCGCACAAACCCCGAGCCCTCGCTCACCGCCAGGCCCAGGAAAAGCAGCAACGGCAGAACCATCGCCAGTTCTGCCACCTGTGTCCCTCGTTCTTTGTTCCGCGTAAATCTGCCTCTCATCTCGTCCTCCCCATCAGGGGGAGTTCTCGTTGCGCATGCGTGCGTGGGCCCCCAGGTTGACCGTGCCGAACCCGAAGAACAGGAACCGGTACGGCACCGTCACGTCCACTTGCGTGTAGACCGGGGTTACGTTGTTCACCTCCGGTCCTGCGGCCGTTTGCGAAACCACTACCGTCGCGCCGCGTGCCCCGGCGCTGTCCAGAAATTTCTGCACCTGCGCCGCCACCTCTGCGTCCGTGGGCAGCGTGTTGGTTCCCGGAAACGGGGCCACGGAAAGCCGCGCCCCTTCCCGCGCCGCGTTGGTCGCCACTTGGTATAGATTGTACGCCCGTCCAAATTCCAGGACGCCGAAAATCAACATAAAAAAAAGCAGTAAGGTGATCGCGCCTTCCAGCAGCGTTCCCCCTTTCTGCCCGCATTGTGGCTTCCTCCGCATCTCTTATCCCGCCGTCATCACCGCAAACAGGGTGCCGCAGGCCGCCGCTACTCCAAACGGAGCGCGGATCATGGCCGCATTGCGCACGTTGATCGCCGGATGCGCCCGCAAGCCCTGCTCCCGCAGCGCGCGCAGGATTTCGCCCATGTTGCTCAGCGTCTGCCGCCACGCCCCGCGCCGGAAGATCTGCGCCACCGCCATCAGCGCCGCTACAAATACGGCGATCTGCATGGCCACCAGCCAGGGTTGCAACCCCAACAGCGCCCCCAGTGCCGCCATCAGTTTGACGTCTCCGCCTCCGATGGCGCCCAGTTGGAAGAACGCCAGGCCCACGGCAAATCCCAGGAAGCTGGCCGCCGCCGCCGAAGCCAGGCTGCCGGTGTAGAAGTGGAATGCCAGTCCCGCTATTACACCACACGTGGTGAACGTGCGCGGAATCTTGCGCCAGCGCGCATCGCCAATCGCGCATGTCAGCGCGAAGGCGACAACGAAGGCATTCCACAAAAACCCGGACATGGTCCCGCCTTGCTTTCGGTTTGTGTTCCCGAGGAGCGCCGCGCCATCTTCTATCGGGCTTCGGCAGCCGCTTCTCGCGAACCGGTTTTCGTCTCTGGAGGGCCGGGAAGGAACTGGCCGCCCGTCATACCCGGCAGAAGGCCACGGCCGGGCTCCCCCCGGGGCGCCCGGCTCGACCCTCGCCCTCGAACAAAAATTGCGCGGCCATCTCCGGAAGAATCTCTGCAGGCGCCGTCTCGGAAGGATACTCCCTGCGGCTCCTGATTTCCCGTGCCCGGCAGTTTCGCTGGTTCTCGTCTCCGCCGGTCTGGCCGGTTAAATGACTCTGCTTACGTCGTTAGCTGTTCGGCCGTGGCGCTGAAGATGTCGCTGGCCCCGCTGCCGATGGAACGTACCGCGCCGATCACCACCACGAGAATCACTGCCAGCATCAACGCATATTCGGCGATGTCCTGGCCTTCATCATCCATCCACACTTGGCGTAGAAGATTCTTCAAGGATCCTCCTTATGGATTTTGCGCCGGCCGCTTCCGACCCACGCTGGATTGGACTTCGAGTAGGAACTGCGCGGTGCGACAGGTGAAGACGGGATGAGTCTCACCTGCCGCTTCCGCCCCTTATGTCGTCAGCTGATCCGCCGTTGCGCTGAAGATGTCGCTGGCGTTGCTGCCGATGGTGCGCACCGCACCAATCACGACCACCAGAATGACCGCCAGCATCAACGCGTATTCCGCGATGTCCTGGCCTTCGTCATCCGACCACATTTTGCGAAGTAGCTCGTTCATGTCTTTATCCTCTCCTCTGGAGCGGGTTTGAAATTCTTTCGACCGCGCTCTGCCCGTTACCTACTGCAATTCAGGGCGCACTCTCGCCCTATCTGGGTGATTTTATTAATCAATTGTTTTCAACAACTTACACATCTTGCCCGTGACCCCAAAACGTCGAGTGTCTTACTTTTGAGACATTCCACCCTGGTGCCAGGCTCACCCGCGCGACAGTGGTGGTTTTCCCAGAATGGGAAAACGCTGGGCTACCCGGAAATCCCTTCTTCCCTCCCCAACTATTCCTGGCGCGCGAAGATGGCCGCCTGCCGGTCCTGATAGACCATCTTCCAACCGGGCTCCTGGCTCAGAAGGACCGCAATCGGAGAATCCGGCTTTACCAGGGCGCTCCTCACGCCGAAGCGATGCAGCGTCTGCCGCCATCGCGGAGTGCCTCGCGCGGTAGCGAAATACTCATTCATCAGGGCATCGCCGTGCATGTCCGAGCGCCCGTCAATGTAGTTGCGATAGCCGGGATAAAGGTGCCAGATGACGTATCCGCCCCAGTTGTAGTCGTTAAAAAGAGGCTGGGGCTGGGGCTGGCGTTGCAGAAACTCCACCGCCGCTCGCGGAAAAATCTCCGCCTCGCTGGCCGGCTGCCGCTCCACCACGTCGTGGAAGCGTACTCCCACGGCCAGCACCACCACCGCCAGCGTCACAACGTTCATCCAGCTCTTGGTTCGTCCCACAGGCGCAGCAGCTTCGGCGTGCCAGCGAAACCAGGGTTGCGCGCTCAGCCACAGCCAGGCGTGCTCCGCCACCAGCGGCGTGGCCGCCAGCGCGAAAATCGGGATGTGGCGCGCCGAGCGCAGCGCCGCCAGCCCCGCCGCCGTCACCAGCAGCAGTTCGCCCCATCGCGCTCGTTTGGGTGAGACAGCCAGTGCCGTCGTGGTGGCAAAGATCAACACGGCAAAAGGAATCATTCCTGCATTGTGAAAGTTGGGAGGCAGCCAGTCGCGCAGGTTATCCGCAATGGCCGGCGACGCCATGGTTGCAAACGGGTAGCTGTACATCCGAAGTCCGTTGGGATTCAGCGCCACCGCCGCCAGGCACGCCGCCGCCACGCCCGCCAGAGGTGCCATGCGCCGCCAGGCTGCCCGAGTGCCCCGGCCCTCCGCCAGTTCATCGAGCCCGAGGCCCGCACCCACCAGCAGCACCAGCGCCGGCCCCAGCAGGTACGCGGGATGCAGGTTCACCCACAGCGCCACCAGCGCCGGCATCCACCACAGCCGGCGCGCGTTTCCGTCGCGCGCGTAGCCATCCAGCAGCAATAGAAACACGCTGGTGAGCACGATGCTCATCATCTGCGTGTTCACGCCCCAGTGCGGCGCCGTGGAGAACGCGCCCAGCAGGAAAATGGGCGCCGCCACGTACGGCTTCCCCGGACAGCGCCGCCACACCATGGTCCACGCCGCGGTAATCAGCAGCGCGAACAGCACAATCAGCCCGCCCCAGCCCGCCGCCCGGTAGGTCACGTACATCAACGCCTGCGTCAGCCAGGCGTTGGCCACCCACTCTTTGCCTTCACTGGTGTAGGAAAAAGGATCGCTGTGCGGGATGCTGCCGCTTTCCACCACCAGCCGGCCCGTGCTCAGGTGCCACCAGAAGTCGTGGATCACCATGGGGCGCACGGCGAGCGCGAACAATACCAGCAACACCAGCCACCCGAACATGCGCCGCGTGGAAAGCTGCATCAAGGGGAAGGTACCACGGAGCGCCGTACTCCCTGCCGGGAATCCTCGGCCTCAGCGCCCGGACGTGCTGGTTTGCGTTGCGCCTGCGTCCATCACCCTGGCGAACACTGCTGCGGTTCGGTCCGCGTGCGCCACCCGCCACCCGGCAGATTCCCGGAGCGCGCCCGCCAAAGCCGAGTCCGGCGGCGCCAGAACCCAGTTCACTCCGTGCCGCTGCAGCACCTCTTTCCACCGCGGACCCACGCGCAGCACTTCCAGATGATCGGCAACGAACCTCTCGCCGTAGAAGTCGTGGCGGTCGTCCACGAACACCTTGAACTCCGGATGCAGGCGATAGATCAGGTAACCGCCCCAGTCGTCGCGGCTGAACACGCCCTGGCGCACGCCCTCGGCCGCCAGCCATTCCGCCGCTTCCACCGGTAGCCGCTGAGGACGGAAGCGCGCCTCCAGCAGTTTTCGAGAACCAATCTCTCCGCCGTGAAGCGCCGCCCACAACAGAACGGCCACCCCTGCCGCCGGCCACACAGGGATCTTCTTTTGCAGTTCTCTTCGCGAGACGCGTTCCGTAATGCCGCGCCAGGCCGCCGGCCGCCCACCGAGCCAGCGTGCCGGGCCGGGTTCTTCGCTCCACTCCTTCAGGCAGTTGCTCACTCGCGGCGCCATGATGGCCACCAGCAGGATCGACGCCACGGGGATATTGCGCGCCGCATAGAGCGCGGCGTGCACGGCGAACAGCGTCACCAGCAATTCCTGCGCCCGCAGCCGCTCCCGGCTCAGAGCCAGCGCCGCCACCACCACCAGCAGCAGCAGCTCAAAGAAGCGATCGCCGCTGCGGTGGAAGTTGGGAGAAAGAAACTCCCCGATGCGGTCCATGAAAAAGCTGTTCGTCAGGTACCCATAGATGTGCGCGTGCAGGCCGAGCCCGTAAGGGTTGGCCAGCGTCGCCGCCAGCGTCGCCGTGGTCGCCGCCGCCAGGTCCCGCGTGCGCCGCGCCGCGCCATCCGCTCCGCCGGCCGCCCGCGTGCCGGCCAGCGTCCACAACTCCGCCGCCAGGTACAGTCCCGGCAGCACCACGCCCAGCACAAACCCGCCGTGCAGATTCACCCACAGCAGCATCAGCGCCGGCAGCCACAGCAGCGCCTTGCGTTCGCCCCGGCGGTGCCGTTCCAGCAACGCCATCCAGATCACCGTAAACAGCCACGAGACCACGTGCGGTCGCGCCAGGAAGTGAATGGACGAGCCGAAGACCGCCAGCAGCGTCAGCGCCGCCGCGATGGGCGCATCGCCGCTCGCGCGCAGCGCCAGGCGATACAGCAGGAAGAAGGTGGACGCAATCACCAACGCCGTCAGCAGCACCACGCCGTTGAGGCCCAGGCGAGTGTGCACAGCGCCCAGCAGCGCGTCATACAACCATTCCCACGCAAACCACGGCTGCCCGCCGCCGGTGTAGGAAAACGGATCCGCGCGCGGCACGCTCAGCGTCTGCAGAATCTGCTCCCCGGTGCGAATGTGCCAGCCCGTGCCCGCATCATCCAGCAGGCTGGAAGCCCATGGCCCCGCCGTCAAAAGAAACAGCAGAGATAGAAAAATGAGGTCGCCGGCGCTGGGCGCGCGCCAGCGCAACGCAACCCCGCCGCCACACTCGGATTTGTGGGCTTCGCTCGTCGTCGGCTCCTCACTCGCGCTAGGTTCGGCAACCCGCGCCCGATTATCTTCCATCTGCCGCTGCTTGTCTCTCTTCCTGCGCTCTGTCATCCCGACCGAGCGCAGCCACGGAATCTCGAGCGCCCGCCCGCCATTGACTCATTTCATTCGCACAGCCTAAGATGTCCGCTCTTCTTTCACGGGGAAAACACAGCATGATCGGAAAAGCCATCTCCCACTATCGCGTCGTGGAAATGCTTGGTGGGGGTGGCATGGGCGTTGTGTACCACGCCGAAGACACCAAGCTGCGGCGCGACGTCGCCCTCAAGTTCCTGCCCATGGAGTCCGCGGCGGACACGCAGGCCGTGGAGCGCTTCCAGCGCGAGGCCCGCTCCGCCAGCGCCCTCAACCACCCCAACATCTGCACCATCTACGACGTGGACGAGTTTGAGGGCCAGCACTACATTGCCATGGAGCTGCTCGATGGCGAGACCATCAAGCACCGTTTGGCGGTCTCCGGCCCGTTGAAGATGGACGAGCTGCTCTCCCTCGCCATCGAAATCGCCGACGCGCTCGAGGCCGCGCACTCCCGTGGCATCGTGCACCGCGACATCAAGCCCGCCAATGTGTTCATCACCCGCCGCGGCCATGCCAAGGTGCTGGACTTTGGTCTGGCCAAGCTTTCCGCCTTGCGCCAGCGCGTGGGCGAGACCGCGGGCGGCTCCGCCAGCGAAACCGCCGGCCACGATGCCGTGGGCACGCTCACCAGCCCCGGCACCGCTCTCGGCACCATCGCTTACATGTCGCCCGAGCAGGCCCGCGGCCAGGAGCTCGACGCCCGCACCGACCTCTTCAGCTTCGGTGCCGTGCTCTACGAAATGGCCACCGGCGAGGCGCCCTTTCCCGGCTCCACCTCCGCCATCATCTTCGACGGCATCCTCAACTCCGTGCCCCGCTCCCCCCTGCGCCTCAACCCGGAGGTGCCTCCGGAGCTCGCCCTGATCATCGGCAAGGCCCTGGAAAAAGATCCGCGCCTGCGCTACCAGGGTGCCGACGATTTGCGCACCGACCTGCAGCGCCTCAAGCGCGACCTGGAGTCGGGCAAGAAGACCCCGGTTTCCGGTGTCCGGGCCGCCGCCATTGAGCAGGCGGAAAAGTCCGTCGCCGTGCTCTATTTCGAAAATCTGAGCGGCGCCAAAGAGGACGAATACTTTCGCGACGGCATGACCGAGGACATCATCACCGAGCTGGCCAACATCCAGGGACTGCGCGTCTTCCCCCGCGCCTCGGTTCTGGCCTTCCGTGACAAGAGCGGCAGCGCCCAGCAGGTGGGCCAGGAACTGGGTTCCTCCTTTGTCCTCATGGGCAGCCTGCGCCGCGCCGGGCAGCGCCTGCGCATCACCGCCCAGTTGGTGGAAACCCGCGCCGGCACCAGCCTCTGGGCCAAGCGCTACGACCGCGAGCTCTCCGATGTCTTCGAAGTGCAGGACGAAATCGCCCGCAACATCGCCCAGGCGCTGCGCGTCGCCCTTTCCCCGCAGGAAGAAAAGAAGATCGCCGAGCGCCCCACCGGCAACGCCCAGGCCTACGACTGCTACCAGCGCGGCCGCAGCTACACCCGGCAGATGAACTTTGACTTTGCGCTAGAGATGTACGAGCGCGCCATCTCGCTCGACCCCACCTTCGCCCTGGCCTACGCCGGCCTGGCGCAGACCTGCGGCATCCTCTACGAATTTCGCGAGCAGCACCCCCGCTGGATCGAGCGCGGCATGACCGCGTGCGACCGCGCCCTGGCCCTGCAGCCCAACCTTCCCGAAGGCCTCGCCGCCCGCGGCCGCATGGCCTACGCCCAGAAAAAATACGACGAGGCTGCCCAATTCGCCCGCCAGGCCATCGAACTCAAGCCTAACTGCGAGGGCGCCTACGACGTCTTCGGCCGCTCCCGCTTCTCCTCCGGCCACTTCCAGGAGGCCGCCGATTTCGCCGAGCGCGCCATCGAAAACAACGGTGACGACTACAACGTCTATATCCCCTATTCCTTGTGCGAGGAGCGCCTGGGAAACAAGGAGAAAGTGCTCAGCCTGCGCCAGCGTCACATGCGCGCCCTCGAGCAGCAACTGGAGTTGGTGCCCGAAGATATCCGCGCCCGCATGCTGCTCGCCAATATCTATGCCTCGCTGGGCAGGGCCGAGGATTCCATCCGCGAGCTCCAGGTCGCCGTCATCATGCGGCCCAAGGACTCCAACATCCTCTATAACGCCGCCTGCACCTTCGGCATCCTGGAGAAAAAGGAAGAGGCGCTGGATATGCTCAAGCGCGCCAAGGAGGCCGGCTACAGCAACTTCGACTGGGTGGCCCGCGACCCCGACCTCAACAGCCTCCACGGGCACCCCGAGTTCGAGCAACTGGTGGCCAAAGCCTCGGCCTGAGGAGTGTCAGCATGGCAGATGCCCAGGTCACCGTCCTTGCCCGCCTCCGCGCCAAACCCGGCATGGAAGCCCGCGTCCGCGAAGAGCTCCACCAGCTCTTGGCCCCCACCCGCTCCGAGCCGGGATGCCTGAACTACGACATGCACCAGAGCACCACCGACCCTGCCCTCTTTGTCTTCCACGAAAACTGGACCAGCGAAGACGCCCTCCAGCGCCACTTCGAGTCGCCCCACATCCAGCGCTGGCTCCAGCTCGCCGACGACCTCCTCGCCGAACCCCTCGACCTCTCCCTCTGGAAACGCGTCGGCTGAAGCCGCACCGCTTTCATCCCCGGCGAGCGCAGCGATTCCAGTGAGATCCCTGCCCTCGCCACGGCCCCTCACGTTTGTCATCCTGAGCGCAGCGAAGGATCTTCCGTTTGCTTTTGCTTTCCGACATCCGGAGCGAGCGCCACCGCCTGCGAGCGCAACCAGCAGGGAAAGGAGCGCGATTCGAGGGATCCCTAACTCGCCACGGCCCTTCAAGTTGCCATCCTGGCAAAACGTGGCGCGCTGGGCGCTGACGTGCCGCTCGGCGCACCGTCGCCCCAGCCCGCCTCCGGCGGGCGGAAGAGAATAGCCCAGGCCGTAAGGCCTGGGTAGCCGAGCAACAAGGAGTAAGAGCCCCGTTAGGGGCGACACCACTTCTTTCGGGTTGGAGCATGGTTTCGTGGGCGCGGCGAGGAACGGGTAATACCTACTGCACCGTGGGCGGAATATCCAGGTCGCCGATCAGGCGGTGCAGGGAGGAGCGCGCAATCTTCAGCGAACGCGCCGCTTGCAGCTTGTTGTTGCCGTACTCCACCAGCGTGCGCTGGATCAGGCGGCGCTTGAAGTTCCGCACTTCTTCTTCAAACGAGGCCCCGGCGGCGGCTTCGTCCTTCCAGCCGGCAAACTGCGCGGGCAGGTGCTCAATGCAGATTTCTCCTCCGTCGCAGATCACCACCGCCCGCTCCATCACGTTCTGCAGTTCGCGCACGTTGCCCGGCCAGTCGTACTCTTCCATGGCGAACATGGCGATCGGTGAAATCTTGCGCGCCGGGCGCTTGTGCCGCTCCGCCATGGTCTGCAGAAAAGCGTGCGCCAGCAGCACAATGTCGTCGCGCCGCTCCCGCAGCGGCGGCAGTTCCAGCTCCACCGTGTTCAGCCGGTAATAGAGGTCCAGGCGGAAGGCCTCGGTCGCCACCAGTTCCTTCAGGTTGCGGTTGGTGGCGCAGATCACGCGCGCCTCCATGGCCATCACCTGGTTGCTCCCCAGCCGCTCGAACGAACGCTCCTGCAGCACGCGCAGCAACTTCACCTGCATCGCAGGCGAGAGGTCCCCGATTTCATCCAGGAAGATCGTTCCCTTGCCCGCAGCTTCAAAGCGCCCCCGGCGCACCGCAACCGCTCCCGTAAACGCACCCTTTTCGTGCCCGAACAGTTCCGACTCAATCAAGGTCTCAGGGATCGACGAGCACGCCACCGCCACGAACGGTTCCGCGGCTTGCGGGCTCGACTTGTGGATGGCCCGCGCCAGCAGTTCCTTGCCCGTGCCGCTCTCCCCCGTCACCAGCACCGTGGCGCCCGTGGCCGCCACCTTGGAAGCCAGCGCGAACACCGCCCGCAGCGTGGCATCCGTGCCCAGCAGCGCGTCGAACTCGCTCAGGTTCGGTCCCCGGCTGCGCAGCTCCCGCACCTCCCGGGTCAGCTCCCGGTAGCGCGCCGCCCGCCGCAGCACGATGCGCAACTCTTCCATCGAGCCCGCTTCCACAAAACAATCGTAGGCGCCGGCCGCAATCGCCAGCCGCATGCCGTGCCGGTCCGCAGACGACACCATGGCCACCACCGGCGCCGCTTCCACGTTGCTCACGATTTTTTTCAGGGCATTCAGGCAGGCGGGAAATCGCGCATGCTCCACCCCGGGCAGTCCCACCAGGATGGCGTCGCAGTCGGTCAAGCGTCCGCGGTCATCGGCCTCGGCAGCCTCCAACTGGTACTCTTCCCCCAGCTTTTCTCCCAGGACGGAGAAAAAATCCCTGCGCTCATCGACGTAACAGCATTTCATCCCGCTGCATCCCTCAGACGGAAGACCCTGCCGCACATCCTCGTGATTCTGTTTCCGGACTCCGCAGACCTTTGCTTCCCATCAGGTCGTAAGGTTTTGTGCTGGGCAGTTATCGCGAGTCTAGGCCCCGCGCTCCTGCCTGTAAAGGTTCCTTTGGTAACCCGCTTTCGTTACCCGTTCTGTTGCGCCCATTCTGCCACGATCTCGCCTCGTCTTCGGTGAATCTTTCGTAAAAATCGCGTTACTCCCTCCATCCTCACCTCCCGAAATTGCACCATTTTTGTGGAATTGACCTCGCCGCCTCCGCCACCTACAGTAGCGGCAGAGTTTTTCCAGCCGCGATCCAGCTTGAGGCGCCCGGCGGGCGTGAGCGGAGCGGGAGCCCGCCGCCGAAATCCTGAGCGTAACGAAGGACCTTGCGTTTCTCATTCCTTGCGCTAAGTCCGGTCGAGGCGCCTGAACCAGGCCGTAACCTTTGCGTCACTTCGTCGCCGCGCCAGTAGCGCGGTTCAGGCCCGGTACCTGACCGGTTAGCAAGTCGAATACTATATCTTGTGTTAGGGTCTTGACAGGCCCAAGATGCAGGCGTAATGTCCCTCCCACACGTGGGGTTCCGGCGCGCGGTTTTGCACTCGCGCCGGCCTGCTGAATCAAGCGGCGACTCGAGGTGATCGCCGCCGGCGTTCCGTAAATTCGGGACACAAACTGCGGTGGCCGTACCTCCGTCGCGCCGGTTTTTCCCGGCGCGAGTCAGTTGCACGGAGTTGTTGTTTCGTTCTTGCGGGGCCCCCGACCCGCCGGAGTCGAGCGTGAGTCGGGGGATGTTTTTGGATCGAGGCTCCATCCTGCCGGCGCTTCCGGCGCCGGTGGGACGTCCCTCCTCAGCACACGAGTCACAAAAAGTTCTTTCCAGGAGAACAGCTATGGAAATGGAAGCCGCCGCTCGCGCCGCCGTGGGCTCTTCGCCGCAGCCCGGCGCCTCCCTGCCGCAGGCCGCGTGGTCGGCCTGGTCGCGCTGCGAATCCAGCTTCAGCCTGCTGCTCGTGCCCGCGCGTCCCGGCGTCTTCGCCCTGGCCGAAGAAGTCTTCGAGACCGGCGCCTCCGGCTCCCGCCGTCGCATGCTGGCCCTGTTCCACGTGGCCGAAGCCGCAGATCTGGCCCGCGCCACCAGCCGCCTGTTCGCCGCAGACCATCCGCTGCGCCAGCGCCTGGTTGCCGCGCGCTGTTTCCTGCGCTACGCCGTGCTGCCCGAGGCCGCCCAGCGCCGCGCCGTCGCCCTCGCTCTCGAACAATGGCTTTCCGCGGCCGCCGATTCCGCCGCCGCTCTGGCCGAAGGCTGGTTTCCGGGAGCGCCCCGCGTGGCCGCTCCCGCCGCCTCCGCCCACCACACCAAACCCGGGAAGGGAATCCTTCCCACGCCCCTGCCCGGAGGATTTTGAAAAATTCCTCCCCCGGAGGCTGCACCGACGACCAGAAAGAAGGAGAATAGGAAATGGGCGAAGTCACAGCCAAAACCAGTGTCGATGCCAAACCGGCCATCATGAGCGCCAATCCCAAACCCGGCCCCGCGCCTGTTGAGAAGCTGGCGGAAAAGAAGAAGGCCGCTCCCGGCCTCACCTTCCGCCGTTTCTTCTCCGAAGGCGGCGTCTCGCCCTACGACCAGGTCGAGTGGGAGCGCCGCCTCGCGCAAATCACCGACGTTCAGGGCAACGTCATCTTCGAGCAGAAGGACGTCGAAGTTCCCAAGGACTGGTCCATGACGGCCACTAACATCGTGGCCTCCAAGTATCTGCACGGCCGCCTCGGCACTCCGGAGCGCGAAGCCGGCGCCCGCCAGCTCATCTCCCGCGTCGCTGAAACCATTCGCGACTGGGGCCTCGCCCAGGGCTACTTCCGCACTCCGGTCGATGGCGCCATCTTCCATGATGAGCTCGCCTTCCTGCTCCTGCGCCAGTACGCCGCCTTCAACTCGCCCGTCTGGTTCAACGTCGGTTGCGACCGCCTCGAGCCACAGGCCGATGCCGCCAACTGGCACTGGAACCCGGCGCTGGCCCGCGTCGAGTTTGGCCGCACCGGCTACGCCAACCCGCAGTGCTCCGCCTGCTTCATCAACTCCGTGCACGATTCCCTCGATTCCATCCTCACCCTGGCCAAGACCGAAGGCATGCTCTTCAAGTGGGGCTCGGGCACGGGCACGAATCTTTCGTCGCTGCGCGGCTCGATGGAAGGACTCTCGGGCGGCGGCACCGCCTCCGGGCCGCTCAGCTTCATGAAGGGCTTTGACGCGTTCGCCGGCGTCATCAAGTCGGGCGGCAAGACGCGTCGCGCCGCCAAGATGGTCATCCTCAACATTGACCATCCCGACATCGTGGACTTCAT
>Ga0114945_10001654_pt1 | contig 13634 bp, 10 predicted proteins | sample OV2TP3_FD_87194 | JGI IMG/M metagenome (GOLD analysis project Ga0114945, IMG submission 87194) | Hot spring microbial communities from Beatty, Nevada to study Microbial Dark Matter (Phase II) - OV2 TP3 | ecosystem: Environmental > Aquatic > Thermal springs > Hot (42-90C) | place: USA: Beatty... | reverse complement strand
CGTCACCGCGGCGCCGACGATGCCGGTCGCCATGGCGAAGATCGCCGCGGTCAGGATCACCACCGCGAACAGCGACCCCCGGATCGGCGCGAAGATGTTGCGCAGCGCCACGAACAGGCGCTCCATCAGCCCGGCCTGCTCGGTGAGAAAGCCCATGAAGATGAACAGTGGCACGGCCGCGAGCAGCTCCTCCTTCATCAGGCCGATGGTCTGGAAGTAGGCGAGGCTGAAGACGACTTCGCCCAGTCCGAAGTAGCCGAAGGTGAGGGCGAGGAAGAGCAGCGTGAAGCTGATCGGGAAGCCGACGAAAATGGTGGCGATCATCACCACCAGCATGACCAGGCCGAGCAGCGCGAGTCCGGTCATGGCCTAGATCTCGACCTTTTCCTTGTGCTCGAGCTCGATGCCGAGGCGCGCCGCGTACACGCTCTTGATCGTCTCCGACACCCCCTGGATCAGCAGCAGCAGGCAGGCGAGCGGCACCACCATCTTGAACGGCCAGAGAATGGGGCGCCAAGGCGTCTGCTCCGAGGTCTCGCCGATCTCGAAGGCGTACCAGCCTTCCTGGCCGCTGACCAGCAGGAACACGAAGATCGACGGGAAGAAGAACACGATGTAGGCGGTCGAATCGATGATGCCCTTGGTGCGGATCGACCATTTCTCGAAGAAGAAGTCGGTGCGGATGTGGGCGCCCTTGTGCAGGGCATACGCGGCACCGAGCATGAAGATGGTGCCGTAGAGCATGTAGGTGACGTCGAACGACCAGATGGTGGGCGCGTCGAGGAGGTAGCGCGAGAACACCTCGATGCTTACCGCGATCACCAGCGGCACGTTGAGCCAGGCGACCCAGGTGCCGGTGGTGTCGGTGAACTTGTCGATGACGTTGACCGCCCTGACCAGGCGCGGCGACGGTGCAGCAGCCATTACTGAATAACCCCGCTCGGGTGGGGAAAAAAAAGGGCGATTTTCATCGCCCTTTTTCCAACTTCTCGGCTACTTATTCTTCGCGGCGGCTTTCGCTGCCGGCCTCGCCGCGCGTTCCGGGAAGTAGTAGTTCGCCACGAACGAGTACGGCGGGAACATGAGGCGCTTCGCCGGCACCACCAGCGACGCGTAGTTGCGCTGCGAATCATGCACCTTCTTGAAGAACGGGCTCTTCGTGGCCTCCTCGGCCGCGATCTTGTCCCAGGTCCTCAGGAACTCGATCAGCACGTCGGGCGGGGTGCGCAGGATGCGCACGCCGTGCTTCTCCTGCAGCTCCTTCAGCGCGTCGGCGTTCTGGCGCTGCCACTTCGCCCACCAGCGGTAGAAGGTCTCAGTCGACGCCGACTTGATCATCTCCTGCTGTTGCGGCGAGAGCGACTTCCACACGTCGGCGTTGATCAGCAGCTCGCCGATAGTGACGTTCTCGTGCACGCCCGGCGTGTAGTGGTACTTCCAGACGTTATGGAAGCCGAGCTTGAGATCCTCGACGCCGCCGACCCACTCGGCGCAGTCGATCACGCCGCGCTGCGCCGAGGGGATGATCTCGCCGCCGGGCATGTTGACGGTCTGCATGCCCATCTTCTGGAACACCTCGGCGGCCATGCCGGTCTGGCGGCATTTCATGCCCTTGAAGTCGGCGAGGTTTTTGATCGGCCGCTTGAACCAGCCGAAGGCCTGCGGCCCCGCCGGCAGGATCGGCAGCACGACGACGTTGAGCTTGAGCTCCTTCTGGTAGAACTCCTGGTACAGGTCGAGGCCGCCGGCGTCGTGCAGCCAGCCCATGGCGTCGATGTAATCCATGCCGAAGGTGCCGCCCGGGCCGCCGGTGAACAGGATCGACACCTTGGCCTTGCCGGTCCAGTAGCCCGCCCAGGCGTGCGCGCCGTCGAGCACCTTCTTGTGAGTCGCGTCGAGCACTTCGAACGCCGGAACGACCTGTCCCGCAGGCATGGTCTCGATCTTGAGAGACCCGTTGGAGAGCTTGCTTACGCGGTCGGCGAAAAACGTGAAGTTGTCGTACAGCGTCAGGCTCGCCGGCCAGGTAGCCTGCATCTTCAGGCTCGTGGTCTGCTGAGCCTGCGCACCGGCCGAGAATGCTGCGACGGCCGCGAGCGCCACGGCCGAACGAACGAAATGCCTCATGCTCCCCTCCTCCTCAAAGTGTGGAATTGCAAGGCGAAGGCAGGGTACACGCTTGTTTTTCCTCGGTCAACGGCGAAAAAGGGGCGGCCGCGGCCGCCCCTTTCCTGCCTCTCTGCGAACGATTGCTACTTCGCCTTCGCCTTCGCCGCGGGCTTACGCTGTTCGGGGAAGTAGTAGTTGGCCGCGAAAGAATACGGCGGGAACATGAAGCGCTTCGCCGGCACCACGATCGCGGCGTACGCGCGCTGCGATTCGAGCACTTTCTTGAAAACCGGGTTCTTCGCCGACTCTTCCTTGGCGATCTCGTCCCAGGCCTTGAAGAAGGCGATCAGGACCTCCGGCGGGGTGCGCAGGATCTGCGTGCCGTGCTTGGTGCGCATCTCGATGATCGCGTCGGCGTTCTGGCGCTGCCACTTCACCCACCAGCGCAGGTAGGTCTCGGTGACGGCCGAGCGCACCGCTTCCTGCTGCTGCGGCGTGAACCCTTTCCACACGTCGGTGTTGATCATCAGCTCGCCCATCGAGGTCGACTCGTGCATCCCCGGCGTGTAGTGATACTTCCACACCTGCGGCAAGCCGAGACGCAGATCTTCGACGCCGCCGACCCACTCGGCGCAATCGATGACCCCGCGCTGCGCCGAGGGCACGATCTCGCCGCCGGGCATGTTGACCGTCTGCATGCCCATGCGCTGGTAGATCTCGGCGACGATCCCCGTCTGGCGGCACTTCATGCCCTTGAAGTCGGCGAGGTTCTTGATCGGCCGCTTGAACCAGCCGAGCGCCTGCGGGCTCGCCGGCAGGATCGGGAAGGCGATGACGTTGAGCTTGAGATCCTTGGTGTAGAAGTCCCACCACATGTCGAGGCCGCCGGCCTCGTACATCCAGCCGAGGTAATCCATGTGGTCCATGCCCGCGATGCCTGCCGGCGTGGCGGAGAACAGCGTCGCAGCCTTGTTCTTGCCCACCCAGTAATACGAGATGGCGTGCGCGCCGTCGATCACCTTCTTGTGCGTGGCGTCGAGCACCTCGAAGGGCGGCACGATCTGGCCCGCCGCCAGCGCCTCGATCTTGACCTGCCCGCTGGTGAGCTTGTCGACGCGCTCGGCGAAGAACTTGAAGTTGTCCTGCAGCGTCAGGCTCGCCGGCCAGGTGGACTGCATCTTGAGGTTCTTGACGGCCGGCTGCTGCGCATTTGCCGAGAACGCGACCGCAAGCGCGATGACCGAAAATGCTATTTTCATGAGCTCCTCCTTCCCTGAGGGATCATGATGTTAGGAGGGGCGGATGGGAGGTGTCAATTGAAGATCACAAAGCTCGAAACGCTGCGGCTGGGGGAGTTTCCGAACCTCCTCTGGCTGCGAGTCCACACCGACCAGGGCCTGGCCGGCCTGGGAGAAACCAGCTTCGCCGCGCAGAGCGTCGAGGCCTACCTGCACGAGTTCGTGGCGCCGCGCGTGCTGGGCGCGAACCCCCTCGAGATCGAGCGCCTGACGCGGAGCCTCATGGGCTATGTCGGCTGGCGCGGCTCCGGGGTCGAGACCCGGGCGGTTTCGGCATTCGACATTGCGCTCTGGGACCTGTACGGCAAGCTGTGCAACCAGCCGCTCTATCAGGTGCTGGGCGGCGCTGGCCGGACCGCGATCCGCGCCTACAACACCTGCGCGGGCTATCGCTACATCCGCGATGCCCGCCAGCAGAGCTCGGCGAACTGGGGACTCGGAGGAAAGCCCGAAGGACCCTACGAAGACCTCGACGCGTTCCTGCATCGCGCGGACGAGCTTGCGCACTCGCTGCTCGAGAGCGGAATCACCGGGATGAAGATCTGGCCGTTCGATCCGTACGCCGAAGCCTCGGACGGGCTCTACATTTCAGGTTCTGATCTTCAAAAAGCATTGGAGCCCTTCAGGCGAATCCGCGCCGCGGTCGGCGACCGCATGGACATCATGGTCGAGTTCCATTCGCTGTGGCGTCTGCCCGCGGCGCAGAAGATCGCGCAGGCGCTCGCGGAGTTCGACACTTTCTGGCACGAAGATCCGATCCGCATGGACAGACTGGCACTACTCAAGCAGTACGCGCCGTATTCGAAGGCACCGATCTGCGCCTCGGAGATCCTCGCCGGGCGCTGGAGCTTCAAGGACCTGCTCGAGACCGGCGCGGTCGGCATCGTCATGTTCGACCTGGCGTGGTGCGGCGGCATCAGCGAGGCGCGGCGCATCGCCGCGCTTGCCGACGCCTGGCAGCTCCCGGTGGCGCCGCACGACTGCACCGGGCCGGTGGTCTATGCTGCCTCGGTGCACTTCTCGATCCACGCGCCGAACGCGCTGGTGCAGGAATCGGTGCGCGCGTTCTACACCGGCTGGTACAACGAGCTCGTGACGCACGTGCCCCAACCCGTTCGTGGTTTTTTTGAAAAACCCCCCGGTCCTGGTCTCGGCTGCGAGCTGTTGCCCGAGGTGTGGAAACGGCCGGACGCTTCAGCAAGGGTGAGCGAAGTCAATCCAGCCTGACGACGATTCCCTGCAGGTCCTTCGAGGGGGCCGGATAGCGCTCGAGCACGAGGGGGTCGTGGCCGGGAATGATGTGTGCCGGCGATTGCGCGAGGCTGCGCAGCCGCCGGTAGCCGTCGACCATGTCGGCCACCGACCAGACGATCGGGAACGGCCGCACCTGCTCCATGTTGGCGTAGAAGTGGCTCGCGTCGGAGGCGAGCATCACCCAGCCGCGGCGCGTCGCGACGCGCACGACCTGCAGGCCCATGGTATGGCCGCCGATGAGGTGCAGCGAGATCCCCGGAAAGAGCTCGGCGTCGCCGTCGTGAAAGCGCACCCGGCCCGCGTAGACGCGCCGCACCATGCCGGCCACGTCCTCCGCCTCGAACGCGCCGCGGAAGCACTCGTGGCACATGTAGGGGCCGGTGGCGTAGCGCATCTCGAGCTCCTGCAGATGCAGCGTCGCCGCGGGAAACAGGTCGAAATTGCCGACGTGGTCGTAGTGCAAATGGGTTATGACGACATCCTTCACGGCAAGAGGATCACATTTCAAAAGGCGCAAACCCTCCGTCGGACAGCGAAGATGCTCGCGGCCGCGCTTCGCCGCCATCGCCGCCGAGAACCCCGTGTCGACGACGACCTCGCGCCCGCCGCCGCGGACGAGCCATACGAAGTAGTCGAGCGGCATCGGCCCGTCGTGGGGGTCGCCGCCGATGAAGTTCTCGGCCGCGCGCCGCTCGTGATGCGCGTACTTGATGGCGTAAACCTCGTATTGGTTCATGCAAGCAGATCTGCCCGCAGGCGTGCGAGGGGCTCGGACCAGTCGCGGGAAAGAGATTGGCGGTAAACGTTGAAACCCGGGAACCATACGGAGGCTTCCGCGTCGTGCATCCAGCGCCAGTCGGCCGGGTACGGTACGAGGATGCTCGCGGTCCTGCCCAGGCCGGCAAGAAGATGCACGTTCGTATTGCTCACCGCGACGTAGTCACGAATCAGACTCTGGATCGCGAGCATTTCCACCAGGTCCGCGTTCGATGCCGACAGATCGTGGACCTTCGCCCCCGCCGCCGCGGCCACGGCATCGATCTCGCCCGGATAGGGATTTCGCTGCAGGCAGAGAAGCGTCCCCGGCCAGCCGCGCAAGGCCCCGCCGAGGGTCGCGGGCCGAATCTCCTTCGATAGCGCCGCGCGCACATTGCCGTATTCCTGTCCCCTGAGCACATCCGTTCCCGCGCGCCAGGTGACGCCAAGGTAGGGCGGCGGGCCGAAGGCGGCGAGCCGCGAGGCGATCCGGCGGCGGCTTTCCTCATCGCAGCGCAAGCGCAGCGGGCCGGGGGTCGCCTGCGTCTCGAGGGCGGCTGGCAAGTCGCCGATCCACAGGCTGAAATCGAACGCCCCGGTGTCGACCGGGCTGCTCGTCGCCTCGAAGGGGACGTGGCTCGCTTCGAGCACCGCAACCAGTGCGGGCGGGCACTGCAGCAGCACCTGCGCTCCCCGCTCGCGCAACTGGGCTTCGAAGCGGAGGAAAAAAAGCGCGTCGCCGAGACCTTCATCGTTGCGCAGCAACACCCGCTTGCCCTCGAGCCGCGCCGGAAGCGGGCCGCAATGATGCCCGGCGCGCTGCGCCGCCGGGACGCTCGTGCGCCACGCATAGTGCTCCCAGCCTTCGCGCCATTGCCCGACCGACAGCGATGTCAGGGCCAGCGCAAACTTCAGCCGATGCCACTGCGGGTGCTTCACGGCGGCGGCTTTCATCCAGTCGATCGCGCTGCTCGGACCTTGAAGGTCTACCAGGCACGATGCATAGGTCGGCGCGAGCGACTCGTCGACACCGCCGGGCGCCTCCCGCAACACGGCGAGCGCGCGGTCCGCACGGGCATGGAGCTGATAGAGCTGGGCGAGGTTGAGCCGCAGGCCGGGAAAGCCGGGATACATGGCATAGGCGCGCTCGTAGGCCTTGAGGGACTCGCCGAGCCTGCCCTGCTTGTGCAGCACCTTGCCGAGATTGAAAAGACCTTCCGGATAGACCCGCCTGAGCTTCAGCGCGCGCCGGAACGCCGCCTCGGCTTCGTCGAACCTGCCGAGCTCGCCGCAGGCAATGCCAAAGTTGTTCAGGTAAACGGGATTGCGCCGGTCGAGCTCGAGCGCCTGGCGAGCGCGCGCCTCGGCGATGTCCGGAGCGCCGCCGTGCACCGCGACGAGCGCGAGCGCGTTCCAGGCTTCGTGGGCGCGCGGGTTCGCCTCGACGATGGCGCGAAACAGGCTCTCGGCGGTGTTAAAGTCGTTCGCGTCGAGCGCCTCGACTCCCCTGGCGAAAACCTCCGCCGCCTCGGGCCCCATGCCGCGCATCAGGCGAGCCGCACGCGCGCAAACTTGCGCTTGCCGACCTGGATCACCAGGGTCTTTCCGGAGAAAAAGCGCAGCGCGCGGTCGCTCACGCGCTCGCCGTCGATGCGCACGCCGCCCTGCTCCACCGCGCGGAGCGCTTCGGAAGCGCTCGCAGCGAGGTTGGCGAGCTTCAAGAGCCGGGCGAGGGGCAGGCCTTCGGCCGGCGCCGGGAGCGTCATCTCCGGCATGTCCTGCGGCGGCGCGCCGTGGCGAAAGCGCCGCTCGAACTCGGCCTCCGCAGCCTGCGCCGCCTGCGCGCCGTGAAAGCGCGCGACGATTTCCTTCGCGAAGCGTGCCTTGACGTCGCGCGGATTGGCGCCGCTCGCGACTTGGTTTTTCCAGTCCTTTATTTTTTCTAGAGATTCGAACGACAACAGCTCGATATAGCGCCACATCAACTCGTCCGAGATCGACATCAGCTTGCCGAAGATCTCCCGGGGCGGCTCGGCGATGCCGACGTAATTGCCGAGCGACTTCGACATCTTTTCCCTGCCGTCGAGGCCCTCCAGCAGGGGCATCGTCACGATGCACTGCGGCTCCTGGCCGAAATCCTTCTGCAGCTCGCGGCCGACGAGGAGATTGAACTTCTGGTCGGTTCCGCCGAGCTCGACATCGGCCTTCATGGCGACCGAGTCGTAGCCCTGCATCAGCGGGTAGAGAAGCTCGTGGACCGCGATCGGCTGATTGGCCTTGAATCTCTTGTTGAAGTCGTCCCTTTCCAGCAAGCGAGCCACCGTGTAGCGCGCGGCGAGCCGGATCATGCCCTCCGCGCCGAGCTTGTCCGACCATTCCGAGTTGAACAGGATCTGCGTCCTGTCGGCATCGAGGATCTTGAATGCCTGCTCGCGGTAGGTCTCGGCGTTCGCGAGGATCTCCTCGCGCGAAAGCGGCGGCCGCGTCTGGTTCTTGCCGGTCGGATCGCCGATCATCCCGGTGAAGTCGCCGATCAGGAACTGCACCTGGTGGCCGAGGCGCTGGAAGTCGCGCAGCTTGTTGATCACCACCGTGTGGCCGAGATGCAGATCGGGGGCGGTGGGGTCGAGCCCGAGCTTGACGCGCAGGCGCCTGCCGCTCGCGAGCTTTTTCGCGAGCTCCTCCTCGACGATCAGCTCCTCGCAGCCCCGCCGGATAGTCTCAATGGCCTGCGCGATGGGTGACATTTTCGATTTGCGCCCTGCGCATTGTTTGCTATATTCCGCAGGCTTCTGAAAAACAAAGGATTCTAGCTCAGCTATGCGTGCTTCCGGGACTCTCGTGCGTGCCGCCGCCCTCGTGCTTCTCGCCGTTTCCGGCGCGATGGCGGCGTTCGGCACCATCGCTCCGGGCAACGAAGCGCCACCGCTGCAGACCCTGCTGATCGAGACGCTGTCGATCCGCCCCGGCGAGGCCCTGGTGCCGCCGCCCGCTTCCTATATCCGCGAAGAGCGCTTCCAGCGCGGCGATACCGTGGGCGGCTTCCTCGCGCGCCTCGGCATCGCGGAGCCGCATGCCGGGCGTCTTGCGCGCCTGCGCGCGCTGCGGCAGCTGCGGCCGGGGATCCACGTCAGCGCCCTGGTGAGCGCCGACGGCGCCCCGGTTCGCCTCAGCTATCTGGCCGAGCGCGACGCGGTGGTGGAGATCGTTCCCGAAGGCGACGGCTATCGCGCAGTCGAGCAGCGCGCCGCCTTCGAGACCCGGCAGGTGATGAAATCGAGCGTCATCCGCAGCTCGCTCTTCGCTGCCGCGGACGCAGTCTACATTCCGGACAGCGTCGCGATCCAGCTCGCCGACGTGTTCGGCGGCGACATCGACTTCCATCGCGACCTGCGCAAGGACGACCGCTTCGCGGTGGTCTACGAGATGCACAGCCTCGCCGGCCGACCGGTGCGCGCGGGGCGCCTGCTCGCCGCCGAATTCGTCAACCAGGGCCGGACCCACCGCGCGGTCCGTTTCGGCTCGGGCTACTACGCGCCCGACGGCAAGAATCTGCGCAAGGCTTTCCTGCGCTCGCCGCTCGAGCTCTCCCGCGTCAGCTCGGGATTCGGCATGCGGCTGCACCCGCTGTTCAGGACCTGGCGGGCGCACAAGGGCATCGACTACGCGGCCGCGACCGGCACGCGCGTGCGCTCGGTTGGCGACGGCGTGATCGAGTTCGCCGGCATGAGGGCCGGCTACGGCAACGTCGTCGTCGTGCGCCACCACGGGCAGTACTCGACGCTGTACGCCCACCTCAGCCGCATCGCAAGCGGCGTGCGCCGCGGCGCACGCGTCGCGCAGAACGACACCATCGGCTTCGTCGGGCAGACGGGATGGGCGACCGGCCCCCACCTGCATTACGAGTTCCGCGTCGCGGGCGAGGCGCGCAACCCGACCTCGATCGCCATGCCCGCCGCGGCTCCGGTCGCGCCGCGCGATCTGGCGGCATTCCTCGACCACGCCGAGCCGCTCGCCGCGCGGCTCGACCTCGTTGCCGGCAGCAATCTAGCGCTTCTGGATTGAGCGTCCGACGAAGGGCTGCAGGCGCTGGAAGTACAGGCCGGCAATGTAATCCACGTTGCCGTGGGTGTCGGTCGTGTAGCTGTCCCAGTAGACTTTCTTGAAGTACTTGCGGCGCGACTTCTCGTCGGCCAGCACATGGTCGATATCGGCGTAATCGACGCGCAGTCGCTCCGCCGCCTGCCGAAGCCGCGCGTTGAAATCGGCCGTGACGCGCTCGCGCTCCGCAAGCGGCTTGAAAATGGTGCGCTCGTCGACGAGCGAATTGCGGTAGAAATCCTCGTCGCCGATGATCTGCGGCTTTGCGCCGAGCAGCAGAACCCGCTTGTTATGGGGAAGGATCTCGGCGCGAACATAGGACTCCAGCTGCGCGACCGACTCGCCGACCATCTCCTCGACCGGACGTCCCGAGACGGCCGCCGCTTTCCAGGCCGCCCTGCGGCAGTCGACCTCGCCGAACTGCACGATGACGCGGTCTGCCTGCGCGATTCGCGCCTTCAGCTGGCGCGTCGCCTTCAGGGCTCCGGATTGCGACGAGAGGTTGCCGAGGCCGTAGGCCGTCGCGCCGCCGAATTCATGGCAATCGAGATGAACGGCGCCGTCGAAGAACTTCGGCTGGTTCACCTGCATGTAGCGGAAATACCGGACGTGGGAGCAGCCGATGACCATCCAGTGCTCGGGAGCCTTTTGGCCTGTTCGCTGCGCGAGCTCCCGGTACAACTCGAAGAACTCGTGCTGCGCCGGCACCTGCCGGTAGGCCTGCTCGGCATAACGGCGGGCGATCTCGAGCTCGCCGAGCGCTCGATGCGTGCGCGCCAGCCACGCGCTCACGTTCCAGTCCACGGCGCCGCCCGCGGCGAGCGCCGCGTTCTGAAAGTACTGCAGGGCGAGGGCGTGCCTGCCCAGCTCGAAGAGCGCAACCCCGGTGAGGAAGCAAAGATCCGCGTGCCGATGCGCCTCGCCGAAGTTCTCCTTGAAGACCTCGTAGGCCTTCTGGAAGCTGCCGGCCTGGCAGGCCCCCTCGATGGCCGCGCGCAGCTGCGCGTGGTCCATCTTTGGCGGCGAGATCGACACGGCGTCGCCTGACCGGGCCGGCGTGACGAGAAACAGGCCGTCGCCGACGGCGCGCACCCCGGGCGCCTCGCAGAGCTCGGCGGCCTGCGCCATGCGCCGGAAACCGTCCACGCATTGCGCGAGCGAGACAGGAAACTTGCCCATCATCTTTTCGTCTCGCGGCACCTCCTGCAGCGCCGGCAGCGCGATCGCAGCCGGCGGCGGCAGATCCTCGGTCAGCAGATCGGCGATGCGCCCCCTGGCGTCATTGACGCCGTGGTTCCACAAGTAGTGCTGCGGCGGCGCTTGCGCCGGCGGCGCGGCGCCGGGCGCGCCGCCATCGAGAACGTCCTCGGCGGCGCGCACCAGCTCGCCGGGGTCCCGGAATACCGGGTTCACCATGTTGGAGAAAAGCGAGGCGCCGATCGGGCCGGGCTGCGGCACCAGGCTGAGCGCCGCCTTGCCGGCCACGTGAGCCTCGAAGCCGGTAGTGCATGAGGTGTGCAGCAGGACACGGCTGGCAAGCGTCCACGGCACGTGCGAGCCCTCGCGGACGATGCTCACGCCGGGGCACCCGGCGAACACGCCGTTCCAGCGCGCCAGGTCCTCGCCGGGATGAGGACGCACAATGATCTTCTGTTGCGGCCGGCGGCGCGCAAGCTCGCGCACGGCCGCATCCATGGCGGCGCGATTCGCCTTCTCGAAAGCGATGTAGTCGTTCCAGTACCTCACCGTTGCCGGGTCCTCCGGCCTGACGAAGCCGGCGGCGATCTGTATTTCCGTGACTCTCTCCAGGCTTCCCCAGACGCTGTTCAGCACCGAGAAATTCGTGTTCACGAGCACGAAGTCGCCGTGGCGCTGCCGTATCGCATCGACCTCGCTGCGGAAAAACGGCCGCAAGGCCGGTTTCAGAAGCTCGATGCGGACGTTGCCGGCGATCTCCGTACGCGCCCGGCCGCCGCTCAGGCGCTTGAGGATGTCGTGCTCGAACTGCCCATGCGACAGGATCAGGTCCACGGCGTCGAAAATGCCCGGCGCGCACAGGGAAGCGACGGCCTTCTCCTCGACCTGCGCCAGCAGCTCCTCTTCCAGCGCGACGACGCGATGACCCGCGGCGCGCGCCTCGTGCATCCGCGGGTGGTACAGCTTGTTGAAGCTCTTGAACAGCACCACGCCGGCAGGCAGGCGATCGAGATTCGCGAGCAGCATGTTCTGCTGGCCGATCACCACCGGATAGCCGCGCTCCGCGAGCGTTGCCGCGAGCAGGGTCTTGCCGTCGAACTCGCGCGACTGGAACTCGACCGGCAGATATACGATCGGGGAACGCATGCCTGCCGGGAATTATGGCCAGCCGTGCGCCCGGCGCAGGTCTTCCGGCAGCCCGACGTCCAGCCACGAGTCGGCGAAGTTGAACACGGCGACGGGCCTTTTCGCTTGCAGCAGGCACTCGAACAGCGCGGTCATCGGAAACTCCCGGCCGCGCGGCACATAGTCGAGCGCCGCCGGTTCGATGACGTAGATGCCGCGGCTGACGAGAAAGCTCACGGTAGGCTTCTCCTCCAGCGCGACCAGCCGGCCAGCCTGCTGCGTCACCGCGCCGAACGGGATCTGCAACTCGTAGGGTCCGACGCCGATGGTCGCCGCGCACTTGCCCTGCATGTGGGCCTCGAGCATCGCGGTGAGGTCGGCGCGCGTGATGAGATCGCCGTTGAGCACCAGGAGCGGGTGCTCGGGCCGCAGCGGCAGCAGCGACAGCGCGCCGCCGGTGCCGAGCGGCGTGGTCTCGCGCAGATACTCGATGCGGCAGCCGAAGGCGGCTCCGTCGCCGAAGTGCCGCTCGATGACCTCGGCCATGAAATTGACGGCGAGATAGATGGTGCGCACGCCGTGGCCGACGAGGTGCAGCACGATGCGCTCGAGCATCGGCCTGCCGGCGACCTCGACCATCGGCTTCGGGATCTTCTCGGTCACCGGCCGCAGGCGCGTTCCCTTGCCGCCCGCCATGATCACGGCGATGTTCGGCTTGGCGCTGGCGCCGATCAGGTCGCGCAGGAAGTGGATCGCGACCAGCCGGCGCTCCGCATCGAGCGCCGGCATGTGCTGCACCATGCGCGCCTTCATCACGTCGAGCACCGAGGCGCGGTCGGCGTCGGGCGAAACCGCGAGGAACTCGCGCGTCATCACCTTGGCGGCGGGCGAATCGAGGGTCAGGCCCGACAGCAGCCCGCGGCGGATGTCGCCATCGGAGATCAGGCCGCTGATGCGTCCTTCCGGGTCGCGCACCAGCACGACCTCGCGCCCGTTCGAGTTGATCGCCTCCATGGCCTCGCGGATCCTGGCGCCATCGGCGATGACGAGCCCCTCCCAGGTCATGTCAGGCTGGCCCACTCGATCGGCTCGTCGTCCTGCAGGTCCCGCTTGAGCTCGCGGCCGATCACTTTTTCGAGCTCGCGCGGATCGATGCCGTGCGCGGGCCGCTTGATGTCGATCATCTCGCGCGTCAGGCGATCCCCCTTGCGCAGGCGTCCCTTCGCCACCAGGCTCCTGCGGATCAGCGGCAGATTGACGAGCTCGCACCGCGCCGGGGCCTTCACGCCGTCGCCCAGGGCTGCCCGCGCCAGCTTGACAGCGTCGACGAGCCGGCGGAGCTGCGCGGGATCGGCCGAGGCGCGGTGGTCGGGACCCCTCATGCTGCGATCGAGCGTGACGTGCTTTTCGATGGCCACCGCGCCGAGCGCGGTGGCTGCCACGGCCGCCTCGATGCCGAGGCTGTGATCGGAGAACCCGACGGGCAGCGCGAACTCGCGCCGCAGCGTGCCGATCGCGCGCAGATTGAGCTCGTCGGCCGGGGCCGGATAGCTCGACACGCAATGCAGCAGCACCAGCTCGGCGCAGCCTGCGCGCTTCAGCGTGGCGACCGCGCCGGCGACCTCGGCGAGCGTGCTCGCGCCGGTCGACAGCATGACGCCGAGCCCGCGGCTGCCGATGCGCTCGAGGAGCGGCTCGTTGGTGATCTCCCCGGAGCCGATCTTTACCGCGCGCAGCCGCAGCTCGTCGGCCAGGAAGTCCAGACTGTCGAAATCGAACACCGAGCAGAAAAAT
>Ga0114945_10001653_pt1 | contig 13636 bp, 20 predicted proteins | sample OV2TP3_FD_87194 | JGI IMG/M metagenome (GOLD analysis project Ga0114945, IMG submission 87194) | Hot spring microbial communities from Beatty, Nevada to study Microbial Dark Matter (Phase II) - OV2 TP3 | ecosystem: Environmental > Aquatic > Thermal springs > Hot (42-90C) | place: USA: Beatty... | reverse complement strand
GGACCTTCCTCGCATCCTGTTTTTCAAGAAAGAAGGGGAGGCCTCCTTTAACATCGCCTGGCTCGAAAAGCAGCTCATCGCCATGAAGGACCACAAGAAGAACACTCTGGTCCTGGTCTACAATGCCGAGGAGAAGAGCACTCCGGAGCACCCGTTCGTGCAGCCCACGGCCACGGTGATCGAGGAGGATTTGCCGGAGGAGGAGGGGTTCAGACGGCCCAGATATGAGGCGCTACTCCACCAGTACAATGATCGAGACGAGCGGGGGAAGCCCCTCCGGTGGGCTGTTGTGCTGCGCCGGGAGAGCGACGTGACGATGCTCAAGCAGTGCCTCATCCTGAAGCACCTGGTCGAGATGAATACCCCATCGGGCCTCGGTCTCGCCTCCTTTCACGTGGGCCGGCAACTCCTTTTCCCCACCCGGGAGGCCCTGGAGAAGCGTTTTCACATCGCCGACCGACAGGCGGCGCAGCTTTTCTATCAAGTGCAGTTCTACTACCCTGCTTTTGAGCAGGAGTTCAACCATCAGACGAAACTGATCCTGGAGGCGCTTAAAAAATGAGTGACGCGTGATGAGTGGTGAGCGATGGGTGACGTGATACGTGAGGCCCAAAACCCTTGCTTTTACGGTCAACCGAAATTATATTAGGCCAGGGATTACCCCAAAGGGTTTCTTACGGATCGCGGTCACTGACTGTTGACCACTGCTTTTCGGGGTGTGGCGCAGCCCGGTAGCGCACCTGCTTTGGGAGCAGGGGGTCGCCGGTTCGAATCCGGCCACCCCGATCAAACTTAACCCCTATAAAGCCAATGGCTTATAGGGGTTCATTTTTTGAGTCGAGAATTTGATTTTTAGGCTCTGGTGACAGAATGGTGACATGAATCAACCAATCGGTAACCCCTTGGGCGTTCTCCCATCGAGCAGAAGATGAGAAAGATAGCCAACCGCACAGGCTTCAAGGAAAAGGAATTTGGCATCTGTAGATTGTCCATGGTTAAGCCACCACTGCACTGTCTGGAACCCAACTCCGCCTCCAGCAGCAACACTGTGGGCCAGGCCGCGATGATTAGGATGTATGGCCGGTTCCAACACATCGGGGATCATTGATCCCACAAAACCGCCGCAGGCTCCTATGAGCGCACTTGCCCATACTTTCTGCCAGTCGATCTTTTCACCTGTTTTTTGATGATAAAGCGAGCGGGCAAAACCATAGAGCAAACCAGTAAAGATACCTGTATTAGAATGCTCTTGGAAATTCGGCATAGGATATTCCTTTTTGTGTGGTTTCCGAATATTTTCAGCAAGGATAGAGAAAAGCAAAAACAGGACTGAAATAGCCGAGAGGTTGACGCGAAGGAACAGGCAAGGCTTCAATGTAAAATCGCCCGGTTCCTCCACCAAGTTCAAGGTCTTCTTCTGCCTCCATCAACTGATCTTTCAAAGCAGCCTGATGGATACAACTCGTCTCTCTAACCGACTTATGTTTCGGGACAAACCAACCCTCTTTTTTAAAGTCGTCAGAAGGCACGCAGTAGGTCACCCGCATTTTCTTTTTGGACTCGTAGTCTACCTTTCCCGGTAAAAGTGAAAGCTGATGCTCATCGCGCCGACGCGCATTTTTCTCAACAGGTTTGAGTTGGTGTTCAAACAACACCAGAGCGCATTTTTTCCAATTCGACTGCGCCATTCGCCTGCACACTGCCTCGACAGAGGCCCCATATCGTTCACATAGATCGCTTACCTGACTTGCCCCAAAGCCTCTGTCTTTTAGGTCAGGCAAGAAGTAATCCATCGGCATCAACAGTTCGGTAGCGGCAATATCGCAGAGGTATTCGAGTTGATCGCCGGGGTCAAAGAGGTTCCGTTTCTTCGGTTTTCGGTAATGAATCGTGTTGTGGTAGCCCGGAAAAAGTGTATGGGCAGTCTCGTGTGAGATGCTAAAATTCGTTCTGCCATCTGAACGGTCTCGGCGATATCTAATGGTAGGAGTGCCGTTTTCCAGGCAGATCATCGCATCATCCAGGTTATGGTCGTCCACCTCCTTACACTTTATCCTCAACGCTCCGGCGACAAGGATAGGTTTGAAAGGAGGTGGTGACCAATCATCACCTGTCTGACGGAGAAGTTCATCTGCTTCGGCCAGCTTGCGCCTGGCTATTTCGCGAACTACATCTTCAATCGGGCGGCCAGAGCCTTCTTTGTTTGCCAGCTCAAGGATAGTCTTGTTTGTGCAAGGACGCCCAGCAATAGACACCTTTTGAACCTTAGCCATCAATTCGCCTCGTTGAATTTTTCAAGGTCAAATACACCAGCGCCCAATCGTCTTTGGTTTGGGGCCGCCCGCCTCTAAACTGCACATAGGCCAGAGACCTGATCTCGTCCTGAGCCAGAGGATTGCCCTGCTGTTTCCTTTCCTTGATGAACTCTTTGAGACCGTCATTGATATCAGGTTCTATCTCTGGTGACTTCACTTTGGGCGACTTTTTGCCCATAAGTTCAGCGACAGTGACATCTAAAGCTGTGGCGATCTTAAACAGGACCTCCGCGCCCGGCCTCTTGCTATTGCCCTGCTCAATCTCCCACAGAAAAGCCTTTGAAACCCCCGCCTTTTCAGCTAAATCCGACAGAGAGTAGTCTTTTAACTCTCTGTATTTTTTGATGTTTATTCCGATAACCATTCTATTTCCACCTCCCCTTTGATCGTCGGGCTGTCCAGCCTTCCGACCCCCGTAGAAATATATGTAAAATCGTATTCAATCGCAAACAAAATTTTCTCTTGACTTTCGTTTGCGAATACATATATTTTTATAAAATCGTTCGTCTTTGCGAACACAGATTTCCGGTAGAGGAGGTGATGATATGGACCAGCAGAAAGGGGATGCTCAGCAAGTCTTCGTTGAAAACCGCTTATGGTTGCGGTGTCGTTACCGGGATGTGCAGCAGAGGGAAAGGAAGGATAAGCCGGGCCGGTTGAGGCAGTTCGTAAGAGTTGAATTTTGCCGACACCCTGAACAGCCACAAGGGGTGTATGGCGGAGGATGCAAAGGGGCAGATGCCCGTATCCCGATGTGTGGGAGGAATTGAGTGTATCGCGGATGTAGCTGTTACTACCGCTTCTCAGAGGAGGAAGGAACATGGCTGATACAATTCGTGGTCCCGTTACCAATGTTGTTGACGGAGATACGTTCGATGTGCATGTCACCCACACGGGCAAGAACAATCAATACACCTACAATGGTGTGGAGCGGATCCGTATCGCCAGCATCGACGCACCCGAACTACATTCACCGGGCGGCTCCCGGTCTCGTGATCTCCTAGAACGTAAGCTGAAGGGGCGAGAAGTGCGATGCTATGTGCAGTCGCGGGATGTCTACAGTCGAATCGTGGCCGGTGTAGAAGTGCTGTGAGATTTCAGGCATCGGTAGTCCAGGAGAATATTAACAGACTTTTTTATCTTGTTTTTCAAGTGCCTGATTTCACATAAGATACGAGACAAGCCACCCTCTTTCTCGTTAACGGACAGATCTTACGAAAAATCAGCTGGTTAGGCCCTCTTCTGTTAACGTCCTCATGGACTACCCAGGCATCGAGTTTGTGAATTTCATTGTGAGAGGAGCAGAGATGCAATTCCAGGGGGCAGTCATCAAGGAGCAAGGCGTAACATTCGCGGTGGTTGTGGTAAAGAGGCATGTCATCAGCAATAAGTTCGACGCTGAAAGGATGATTCGGTCTTTCCAACCACTCTTCCCCGGCATCCCAATAGTGCTTATGGGGCAGGATTCTAGAGGTGTCCCGGCTTACTATGGGCGAAGGGACATCGCGAACTTTATGGCCGATGTGCCGTTGGACGCAGTGCCGTGGAAAGAGTATTCGGTGAATTGATGGATTTGAGGGGAGTCGCAGGAGGACAGGACAGGTTATTTTTGCTGTTGTGATAACAAGTTTCAAACTAACCGTAATCCACACAAGGAGGTTTATCTTATGGCCCGGTGTATACGCAATTACAGTCTGGAGGTCCACCACATACGTCGTGACGGTGGCAACGGCCTTGATAATGCCCAGGTCCTCTGCCAGACCTGCCACGAGGCCACGTCCACTTACGGTTCTCCCTTGAATCGGGCATCACTCTCAAGCCCACCGCCGTTCGATGAGGCCACCAAGCAAGCTGTCCATCGGCGGGCTGGCTATCGCTGCGAATGCACGCGCACCAGCGGTTGTCATTGAGTGACACTGATCACAGAAGCACTTTTCCAAAAAGCCCCGGAGGTTCTCCGTCCGGGGCTTTTCGTTTTATACGGAGGGGGATGCCGGCCCCCACCTTATCACCCAAAAAATTCGCTGGATATGTCTCTGATAAATGGTTATCTTCTCAAAGAAAGTGTTCTGGGAAGGGAAATATACGACGAGAGGGAGGGTGAATATGGCAACAGTTACGAACCTTGAACGTGCATTTGAAGACGGCATCGCTGAACTTATCGGCGAAGGGAAAAATGAGCGCATCCGTTACAAAGCCGCCAATCACTCCGAACGCTGGGCCGACCCAGAGGAAAAAGTTCGCGCTGAGTTTTGGGCTGAGTTAATTTACAGATATGAATACCGCCCAGACCGGATTCGATTCGAGGTTAATGTCCCACGACGCACTCCGAATGACTTTGCCGACCTCGTGATCTACGAGGAGAAAGACAAGGAATACAAATCGCCTTACTTCGTGTTCGAGGTGAAGCGCGCCGACGTAAGCGACGCGGAATTTACTCAGGCTATCGAGCAAGCTTGCGGTAATCGCGCTAGTCTTGCCGCTCCATTTTGCGGGGCCATTGCGGGCCTGACTCGTCGCCTGCTTCGTTTTGACAAATTCCCTGCTGGTGAGCGCGACCGCAACCACCTCACGGACATCCCCAAGCGATACGGCAAGCCGCCTATATGGCGCTTCTACAAAAACAAACCCGGCCAGGACTTGGCAGCCGTTCCTCGTGAGGAACTACGTGCCGCCATTCGCAAGTGCCACCAAACGCTTTGGGAAGGGGGACGCCGCAGCCCTATCGCCGCCTTCGGCGAGTTCTGTAAGATCATCTTTGTCAAACACCGTGACGAGAAAGACCCGGAGCGCAAGGACGGCGAACCTTATGCTTTCCAGCGGCGCGATGGCGAGAGCAACAACGAACTTGCCGCCCGCATCTTCAAACTTTACGCTATTGAGCAAGAGCGAGAACCCGATGTTTTCACCGACAAGATCAATGTGGACGCTCCTATCCTTGCCCAATGTGTTGAGCATCTGGAAGGCATCTCGCTCGAACGTACCGAACTCGACACCAAAGGAGTTGCCTTCGAGGAGTTCATGGGCGGCTTCTTTAAGGGCGATTTCGGCCAATACTTTACTCCACGCGAACTCATTGCCTTTGCCGTCGAAGTCCTGAATCCGGAACGAAAGCACCTGATTCTTGACCCCGCCTGTGGTTCCGGAGGGTTTCTGCTCTATTCCCTTGATCACATCCTCCGTGAAGCCAACCGTCGCTTTCCAAAGCATCTCACTGACGCCCGCCAAAGCCGCGATCATTATACCTACTGGCACGACTTCGCGGAGAAGAACCTCTTCGGTATCGAGGTGAATGAAGAATTGGCCCGAGTCGCCAAGATGAATATGATTATCCACGATGACGGCCATACCAACATTGTAGGACACGACGCACTCGACTTCTTACCGAAAATTTCTGGCAAGAATCCCGGTCTTGCCCCGGGTAAGTTCGATCTCATCCTTACCAATCCTCCCTTCGGTTCTATCATCAAGCGTACTGAGAAGGCCGAAGGATATCTCGAACAGTTCGATCTTCGTCGTTATCTTGGTAAGGCTACCACAAATACCGACACCGATGAATCCGAGCAGGGTGAAAGCGATGCTAAACGAGGAGCTAAGGCTGTGAAGGCCCGCGCCAGCATTAAGACGGAAATCCTCTTTCTGGAACGTGTTTGGTCCTTTCTCAAGCCTGGTACTGGCCGAGCCGCCGTTGTGCTACCGGACGGCATCCTCACCAACTCCTCCCTCCAAGGTGTGCGCGATTGGCTGTTAACTCACTTTCAACTGTTAGCTGTCGTTAGTCTCCCACAGTTCGCCTTTGCTCATTATGATGCTGGTGTGAAGGCCAGCATCGTTTTTCTTCGCCGATTGAAGAATGGTGAGACCGTGCCCGACGACACGCCTATCTTCATGGCTCTTGCCAATAATATCGGCTACGATGCGACCGGGAGAAAGACCTTTGTTGTCACTGTGGAGAGAGAAATATCAGGTAAGGAGCGCGTTGAATGTCAGAGTTGCGACCTTTTTGACTACCGCGTCTATTTCGAGTGGAGTACCACCAACCCGAAGAAGCCCGACTGGAGCGAGAGACATCGCGAGATCATTTCTCACACCGGACTTGTTGCTCAATGGGAAGCATTTCAAAAGGATCCGACACCTTTTTTCGTTTAAGCCCCGCTGGAGATGGCAAAGCACTATGCTTTGCCATACGGCGGGGCGAAGTTACCGGGCGCGCAGATGTCATATATCATCAGCCCTGGGTGCACAAAACACTTAAACTACTTGAGGCGGCCCGCTATACAACACACAATCTTGGGGAAGTTCTTGCCACAATCCGATACGGTACCGGAACACCGCCGCCTTATGTTAATCCTGGACCTAATACTGTACCTTTTGTGCGCGCTACCGACATTAAAGAAGGAGAGGTTCAGACAGACACGCTGCTTCATATTTCCTCCAAACAGCCAAAACATATGGAGAAATGTCGCCTCGCGGGTGATGAGGTGATTGTTGTTCGTAGCGGAGTGAATACCGGGGATTGTGCTGTCGTTCCTCAGAGTCTTGCTGGCGCTTACGCTGCCTATGATCTCATTCTCACATTCCAGAATACTATGAACCCTTCATTTGTCGTCACCTTCCTCGACACAGAAATAGGCCGCCTTCAACTTAACCTTGTTCGGGGACGTGCGGCCCAGCCACATGTCAACGCTGACGAATTATCTTCAGTCCGAATCCCACTGCCGCCTATCAAGAAACAGGATGAACTTGTTGCTGCTATGCACTCGGCGCGGACGGAGCGACGGCAAAAGCTGGCGGAGGCCGACATTTTACTTTCCATGCTCGACTGTTATATCCTCGATACTCTCGGTCTTGATCTGAACCCCCCTCAACATGTCGTTTATGCCGTCCGGTCTGGAGAAGCGCGGAGACGAATAGATGCAGATTTTCATTCGCCGAAATTCCAAACTATTCGTCGAGAGATCGAGCATGGACATTACCCGGCGGTGAGTATTCATGAGCTTTGTGAGTCTGTACTTACGGGCTTTGCCGCAGGTAAGGCAGACCAGGCTTTTGATCTTGAAAAAGGCGTACCACATCTCCGGCCACTTAATCTCAACATTTACGGCGAACTTTCCATCAGAGAAACAAAGTTTGTGCCTAAAGACTCTGTCGGAGAAGGCGATTGGTGCCAGCAAGGAGAGGTTCTTTTCAACAATACGAACTCAACCGAAATGGTAGGCAAGAGTGCTGTATTTGACTTGGAACAACCGTGTGTGTGCTCGAATCACATAACTCGCCTCCGCCTACGCTCTGGCGTCGATGCCTACTATCTTGCCGCGCTTTTTAATGCTTTTCGTAGGATTGGTTACTTGGGAATGTTGAGCACAAATTTTAACAATCAGGCTGGTATCAATACGGAAACTCTCCTCTCTCTCAAAGTTCCAAGTCCACCCGAAAAAGTACAAAAATCTATTGCTGACGAATTAGCCTGGCGTAGAGAAGAGGCCCGCCGTCTGCGCGCGGAGGCAGAAACAGGCTGGCAAGTAGCGAAACGCTGGTTTGAAGAACAACTTCTTGGTACGACCCAGCTATGACGTTCGAGTTCCTTACCGTCTATCGGCACACGCCTGATACCGATATTTTCGACGTCCTCCGGAATTTGCTGGCTAAGGTGCTGGAGGACAACTTGAACGAATTTGATTCCGAAGCGGTCGAGCGGATGATCGTCCCGCGCCATAAACGTATCGGCAAGGAAGCGATTATTTTTGGTTTTACCCTCGAACTACCTGACGAAACTGCTCAGATGCAAATTATGGTAGATGAATTCATCGAACTCCTGCCTGATACGCCGCCAATCGTCCATGTAGTGAAATTCGACGATCCGCTGTTGCAGGCTGACCTGGTGAAGTGGGCCGAGGAAATTTTTGCCCTTGAAATGAAGCTGCGCCGAGTGCTTACGCTCATCTACTTGCACGCTTATCAGGGTGATGACCTCTACAATCTTCTCCGGGATGAAATAGTTCAACCCCTGGCCAAGGAACGTCCAAAACCCGAGCAGATGAAGGCAGCAGCGGAAAATCAGTTCTTCCACCTCACATTTGGTCAGTATGTGGGTCTGAACCAAAGGCCAGAGTTCAAGCCATCTGCTCTGTTAGAAGTCATCCGAGATTCCGAGAATTATGACACATTGCGCGCAGAACTCAGCCGCGCGCCTGTAAAAGACGAAGATGACGCTGTGTTGCTGGCCGGTCTCAAAGAGCGAATGGATGCCATCGAAGCTATGCGCAACAGCGTGGCTCATAACCGTCGCCCTACCCGCCGTGTGGTGGAAAACTACGATACCGCTCGTCCTCTGCTCGATGAACTGCTCAACGACTACCTCGAACGTTTCGAATGGGAGGATCCGGAGAGCGAAATGTTTTGGGAGCGTGCCGCACGCGAAGCCATAGAACAAACTCTGGAAACCGCTATGTGGGATGATGACGACAAGACCATCACGTTATTTCAAGCCCATGAACCCAGGATGAGACAAGCGGTAGCAAGTTTGGAAGAACTAAAGGACTACCTTCGAGAAGAGTCTCGGAGAGTCTTCTATGCTAATGCACCGATAGAAGACGGAGAGTTTGTCTTTGAGTGCGATGAAGATGAATTTGTTGAGGCTGCTTTGTCGCCTTACGAGGAGCGATTAGCCGATTTCTTTGAGGACGCGGATGAATAGTCTCTAAGAAGGACGGGAAATGCTTGTTTTGGAGTTTATCTCTAATATACATTTGGCCTCCTTCTAAAGAAAACCCCAGGACACGAATGAACTGTGCCTGGGGCTATTGTTTTATGCCGTGCCTGTCGGCAGGCAGGCGTTGAACCCTCCTTTCAGAAAGGAACATCCTCATCCTTCTCGCCGTGGGAAGACGGCATCTCAACCTCCTCCGGCGGCGTCTGTGTGAGGTCGATCCTCCTGGAGTTCCAGAGTTCCTGCGACAGCCGATGCCAGGTCTCGATCTCCTCCCGACCGAACGTCGGCCCGATCTCCGGTTGAAGCACCGCATATGTGCCGGTGGGCTGGTAGAGCTTCAGCTTCACGACGTAGCAGAACAGGGGAAGATTCTTGCCACGCAGCTTGCCGATGAAGTGCCGGTTCAAGAATGACCGGACCGGCTTCATAGACGTGGACTTGGCCGAAACAATGAACGGGTCGCCGTTCTTGAGGTTCACGCCCACAAAGTTCCAAACAAGCTTGCACTTGGGCGGCTCGCTGTTGCGTCCGTTGCCTGTCCATCTTTGCAAGGGACAGGTCTCACACCGCTTGAACTCCGCCGGCTCCTGCCAATTGCCGGTTTCCAGATCAATGCTGTGACACATCAGGGTGGACCCGGCGTCCTCGTCCCATACCACATACTTACGGGACTTCTTGAGGAACAGCAGCGCCGCTTCAATCTCTTCGTTGACCTCCTCAGTCACAGTGTTGAAGAAGCGGTTGGTGGGAATCCACTGATCGTTCTTGTCCTTCAACTTAACGTTGAAGCACTCGTGGGGAATCATCCGGTCTTCGGGCGTGATCTCGGCCAAACTCTGGCTCTGCTCCAATGTGCTGATGAACTCCTGGGGTAAAGCCAGATCGCCGCGAATAGGAACCAGGGCGGTGGTGCTGGCTGATGCTGACACCGGCTGCTCAACTTGCTCTGTAGCCGCCGTTGGCCCGTTGCCGTTACGCCTGGTTTTACTCGCCATCCTTTGTCACCTCCTTTCCCATTTTTTTCTACTTCGCCTTCGGCTCCGGCCCGTACAGATCATCAACATCCTTGCGGACCTTGACGGCACGCTGGTCCTCCTCGTCTCCATACCGCTTGGTCATCTCCTCCTCAAACCGCTCGATCTGCTCCAGAACGGTCTGCCGGTCTGCATCCGCCACCGTCAACTCAAACCCGTAGCTGCCCCGCTGACCTTTGATCAGCTTGGCGCGAAACTCCGGGTTCGCCTGGGAGATGTGGATGTGATGAACTTCCACTACCACCTTGCCGTTCTGACCGTCCAGGCTGTGCCGGAGCAGTTCATTGGCGATGAGGGCGACGGGAGCGCGGGATGCCTGAGCAACTTCCCGGACACGGTTCACCACATCATCGTGCAGTCGGACTCTCTGTTGAGACATACTGCTTCTTCTCCTTCCTCTGAAATGGGTGAGGGATTCGATCTGAAACGGCTTCTCTGGCCTCTTCAAGCCGCTTGCGCTGTCTGTCGTCCAGGGGCCGTGCCGGATCACTCATAAAGATCGCGCAGATTGTGACCACGACCTTGTAGTACTCGATCTGACCACCGTGATAGAGGTCGATGAGTTCCAGGATCGCTGTTCCGAGGGTCAGGGGTTGCTCGGTCATTGATAGGCCCTCCTTTCCGCTGTTTTTCAGATCAGGAGCGCGTTTGGCGCTCCTGATCTCTTTGAGCCAACAACCCCCCTTCAGTTCCAGCAGTTGACGGTCTCGGTCTTGCCTTCGATCTCATACAGAAGGAGGAATCTGCCGTCCTCTGCCAGATTGGTGAGGGCCTTGATTGCCTCGAACTTCTGTGAGTCAGCGTCTTTGCGCAACCTGCTCTTGGTGGTGACAGGACCTTTCCCCGGCTCACTCTGCAGCCTCGGTCTTCGCTGCTTGATAGGAGGGGAAGCCCCTGTGCTGGGAGCGGATGTTGCTGGTGAAGCGACGGGTGAAACACTGAGGGCGGCTGACGCTGCACCTGTCTTTTTCGGTTCCTCCATATCAATCTCCTTTCTTCAGGTTATGCGTGACTGACTGCTACTCCTCCTCGCCGTTTTCCTCCCGGTTGCCACCTGATGTCAGGTAGTCATACGCTTTCGACAACACGAGCGCCGCTTTGGGCAGATCGTTCACGTCCAGATACGATGTGGTCTGCCATTCGCCGTTCTTGTCCAGGTAACGTTTCTGGAAGGAGACCGAGCGCACCTGGAAGACCTTGCCTTTCCGCTCGGCCTCCTTTGAGAACACCGCCGCGCTGCACCTTCCGTGCTTGAATACGATGTCGGGCTGGGCCATACTCTCACCTCCTTCCGTGTGCTCATCTTTGGGCCGTCCGCACCACCAGCATTGACCCGGAAAATGGGGGTCGCAGGTCTCGTGGTAGGAATGGCGCTTGGGATCGTCTATGGCCTTCATACTTCATCCTCCCTTCAATTGGCGCTGGCGATCTCCTTGCTCACGCCTGAGCCGATCAACTCTCCTGCAAACTTATGGAGCTTGATATGCCTGTCCATAACCTCGTGGATGGGCAGGCCCTTGTAGACCTCGGTAAAGCCGTTGTAGAGCGACCACAGGTTGCGGCCTTTGAACTCCTCGTAGCGTGGAGCCCTTCTCCATTCCCAACCAACCCTTATGAATTGACGGGGACCGATCAGCTTGCGGCCATAGGCCAGCCCAATGATCTCATAGGCGCGGTCGTTGGAGAGTTCACATTCCTGCATCCGTTGGCGGTCATTCACCAGGGAGTCCCACGTCTGATGAGCCCTGTGGAAGATGAGGACGAGCTTGTCCTTCAACTCCTCGATGATCCCGCCGGTGTGCCGTCTCATCACCACGAGTTCGCCGGCCAGGGCGAGGTTGTCACAGACAAACACTCTGCCACCAATGGCAAAGCCCGCGCTCATCGACTTGTCGTAGGAGTTGCGGAATCCGACTGCGAGTCCCATTCCTGTATCTCCATTCTTGAATGAGACGAGGCCGAACATCCGTCTGCCTTCATTGGACAGCCCGAACGCCGCCTTCTCCACCTTGAAGTCCCTCAAGCCCATCATCTCCTCGCCGATCCTCATCGTGTTGAGGGCCAGGTCGTAATGCAGCAGGGGCTTGTAACTGTCTGTCTCGGATGGAGCAGGGACAGCCGCGATGTCCTCCAGGGTGGCGGATTCTCCGCCGCAATGCAGCATCAGAGTTGAACTCATCTTTTTATCCTCCTTTTGGAATCGCTGTCATCCCACCGGCCCGCCGCACTCAAAGCAGGCCGTGTCCCACTCCTCGGCTTCTGCGCCGCAGGAGAAGCAACGGGGGATCAGCTTTCCCTCAATCTCGTCGTCCAGCCAAGAGACCGATGGACTATCCTCATAGCCGTCCCAATAGTCTGCCTGTGCGGCAGACAGGTCGGCTAACTCCTGGGGTTGCGGGTCATAGGGGAACATGACGACCTCCTTGCCCTGTCGGTTCAGGAGCAACTTGAGGCGCTGGAGACGGAGTTGAAAAAATATGCTCACGGTGAGAATTTCTTCCGGCGTGGCCCCAAAGCCCGCAGCGATACCATTCTTGACGCTGCCCAAGCTCATCTGAATCAGGTTGTCCAGGGCATCAAGCCATTCCTCGTCTATCTCCACGGTGAAAAGCATCTTTCTCACTCCTTTGATAAGCGGGCGATGGCCGGGCTTGATACCGGCTATCCGACATACGGCCTTACGATTGGTGGCCTCCAATGCCGCCGTTACCGGCTTTTCGATTCGGCACTCTCCGCGTAATATCTTGACCGCACGCCTTGCCTCGGAGTTCGGGCATCACACGGATAGCGTGTCCTTCCACGCCGCATCGCCACGCTTTCATTTCTCAATCTCATCTATGGACGGAACCCATTCTAACGTGCGTGAGAACCCTACGGGCATCTCCTTTCGGCGGGCAGTCGCACTGCACTTCTTGCAAATTCTCCCTGTCCAGGGCGTTCCCTTGTGCGCCGGGAATTTACGCCCACATAGCGTAGTTCCTTCTAAGGTCTCGGATTCGGTAAAGTGAACCAGAGACCCCGCGTCTCCGTGAAGCGCAGCGGCCTCATTCCACACATTGCACCACGCCACCTTTTTCATTCCTTATCCTCATCAGTGAGAGGTCCATTCACCCCGATCATCCCGAACACCTGCTCCTTCGTGCCTCTGGCAATGCAATCTTCGGCCAGCACCAGCGCCCTTTCGGTTGCGCCGTTCACAAAGGCAGTCATCGGGATTTTGAGTTCCCGGCAGAGCAGATAAATCCGTGAGATCAATTCTTCCTTGATCCTGGGGGAATACATGGGGCCTCCTTTCCTTGTGCCGGTTCAATCTCCTCGATCCGGTAGATGTTTTCAGGAAACAGGAATTCTTGTTGCGCCTTTTCAGACAGGACTTCCTCATAGCTCATCGGTTCCTGGTTCTCTGGATCAACGCGGATGTAGGCGACCAGACGATACTGTTTCATATCTTCCAACCTTTCTGAAAATCTTTTGAGGGTAGTTTTGAAAGAACAATTACTTCCACTCTATCAGAGGCATACCTGACCAAAAGGAGGGAGAAAACAACACAGCGGGGAAGGTCTCCCCGCTTCATT
>Ga0114945_10001652_pt1 | contig 13640 bp, 8 predicted proteins | sample OV2TP3_FD_87194 | JGI IMG/M metagenome (GOLD analysis project Ga0114945, IMG submission 87194) | Hot spring microbial communities from Beatty, Nevada to study Microbial Dark Matter (Phase II) - OV2 TP3 | ecosystem: Environmental > Aquatic > Thermal springs > Hot (42-90C) | place: USA: Beatty... | reverse complement strand
GAACTTGTACTCCAGGCGTCCCCCGAACTTGCGCGCCCCCTCCCGCGTGATGATGTTGATGATCCCCCCCTGCGCGTTCCCATACTCCGCGTTCATCCCCCCCACGATCACCTGGATCTCCTGGATGGCCGAGGCGTTGACCGCCTTGAACAGACCGCTCTCGTTGGACGACCCCCCGTCCGTGTGGGTCATTCGGACACCGTCCACATAGTAGGTCACATCTTTGGAGAACCCGTTCTGCCCCCCCCGGATGTTGTTGCTCTCGTCCACGGCCATGCCCGGCTGCAGCGAGATGATCTGGTTCAGCTCCCGCACCATCGGCACGGCCTCGATGTCCCTGGCCGTGATGACGTACCGGCTCTCCGTCCGGTCCACCTCCACCGGTGGCCGCTCCGCCGTGACGATCATCTCCTGCATCTGCACGGCGGTCTCGCGGAGGGTGAAGTTCATCTCTACGGTGTGGTCGGCCTGGACGACCACGTCCGTCTTCGTCTGCCTGTCGTAGCCGATGAGGGAGGCGCTCATCCTGTATTCGCCGGGGTCCACAGACAGGATGAGGAAGTATCCGTTGCCGTCCGTGACCCCGCCCCGGCCGGTCCCCTCGAGGATGACATTGGTCCCCGGCAGCGGCGCGCCCTTCTCATCCTTCACATAGCCGTGAATCTTACCGGTGGTGCCTGCGTGGGCCAGCGCCGGGACAAGAAGGACCAGCAACAACACGACCATGGTTCTCATTTCGTGCCCTCCCTTCTTATATCACGTCTTACACCCTTCTCCCACACAAACAGAAAGCTGCATGTAAAAAGGGCACACCTCTCATGTCCGAGGCATGCCCCTCAACCCAGGTCCTTCAAAGACTCCCCCCCCATCTCGGACCTTTGGCGCTCAATCTAACCTGCCTGGACAGAAAAAGCAAGCAAGGAATTGGCGCAGGAGACCGGAGACCGGGATTTTCCATCCCCGGTCCCCCGTCTCCTGTCTGCTTTATTCTAAGGCGTGCCGCCGAGCTCGCGGATGAGGTCCCGCGCCCTCTGCTTCTCCTGCTCATCGGTGCTCAGGCGGAGGTAAGTGCGAAATTCTTGAAGGGCGCTCTCCCGGTCCCCTCTGTCCTTCAGGGCAATGCCGAGGCTGTTGTGGGCGTCGGCGTCGTAGGGTTTGAGTTTGAGGGCCTGGAGATACGCCCCGACCGCGCCCTCCAGGTTACCTCCGGCATACAGGGCCAGGCCGAGGTTGTAGTGGAGGCTGGCCTCGTGGGGTTTGAGCCGGAGGGCCTGACGATAGGCGCGGATGGCATCGTCATGGTCCCCCCTGGCATACAGGGCCAGGCCGAGGTTGTTGTATGCTTCGACAAAATCGGGTTTGATCCTGACGGCCTGACGAAGCGCCCCAATCGCATCGTCCAGGTCTCCCGTCTCCTTGAGGGCGACGCCGAGGTTGTGGTGGGCTTCGGCCAGGTCTGACTTGATCTCGATGGCCTGACGATAGGCCTGAATCGCGCCGTCACAGTCCCCCTTGTGCTTCAGAGCGACGCCGAGGTTGTTGTGGACTTCGGCGTCGTTCGGCCTGACCTGGATGGCCTGGCGATACGCCTCGATCGCGCCGTCCAGGTCGCCCTTGTCCTTGAGGGCGATGCCGAGGCTGCTGTGCGCTGCGGCAAAGCCGGGGTTGAGCCTGACGGCCTGGCGGAACGCGCGGATCGCGCCGTTCAGGTCCTTCTGGGCATACAGGGCGACGCCGAGGTTGTGGCGCGCTTCGGCGAAGTCGGGTCTGACCTGGATGGCCCGGCGATAGGCCTCGATCGCGCCGTCCAGGTCGCCCTTGCCTTTCAGGGCGTATCCGAGGTTGTGGTGGGCGTCGGCGTCGTCGGGGCTCATCCGGAGGGCCTGACGGTATTCGTTGATCGCTCCGTCCAGGTCCTCTCTGGCGTGCAGGGCGACGCCGAGGTTGTAGTGAGGGATGGGTTCGTTGGGGTTGAGTTGGATGGCCCGGCGATACGCACGGATAGCGCCGTCCAGGTCTCCCCTGGCCTTCAGAGTCAGGCCGAGGTGGTTGTAGGCCTCTGCGGAGTCGCCTCTGACGTGGACCTCGGCGTCCGTCTGAGATGCCAGGACAAGCATCGCGGCAGCGCACGCGATAGACCTTATCTTACGAGTCATACAGATCATCTCAGGCCCCCTTCTTGACAAAACAAGAACTCTGGAACGAGCGACAGGGGCACGGCGCGCCGCGCCCCTATCCCAGACCGGCTGAATCCGCTTTCACGTCTTCGCCCATTTCGTCTGTTCTCCATCGGGGAGCGTCAGAATGAGCGTGTTGCCATTGATGGAGCAGAAATAGGTGACGAACCGCGACAAGACCGGTGCGATGGAGGGGTCCCTCTGCTCCTTCTCCCCGACGTTTGCCGTCAGGGTGAGCCTATCGCCGTTGATTTTATAGGCGCCGGGGACGGTCACGGGGACGTCGTCGATCACCGAGGTCACCTCAACCTCTCCATCTCTCTTGAACTTCATTAGGAATGGCATATCGCTGTTCGGCCTCAACTCCCATCTGCCGATGAGCCGCTCTTCCAGGGAGGCGCTGCCCCGTGCGGGGTCGGTGGAGATTTGCGCTTGCACGGTGCTGGAGGTAGCAGTCCGTGAGCCGGGGCCGGCGGGGTTGTTCGCTCCACATCCCACCAGGGCCACCATCACAGCCACACTCATCGTCAAGGTCAATGCGCGGTTCATGGTATTACCCTCCTATCGTAAGAAGTGATTCGTAAGATTGGTGTTAAACCCGGAGCTCCGTTCTGTCGCAGGACAGGGATAAACAAACGGCGTACCAACTCCGAAAATAAAAATCCACCCGAAGCTCAGGTGAGTGATAAATCAATAACTTATGTGATGAATAAGGGATCGCAGGTCAAAAAGGAGAGAAAGGAACGGAGTGCGGATTAGCACTTACGAAGCGAGGTGACGGGCGGGTGCGCACAGCGAAAGTGCGGAGGCGCACAGTGAGGGGGAGTGCGGGTCAGGTAGACTCCGCGTCTCTCATCTGGTATTGCGCCATGCGGCGGAGGAGGGTGTAGCGGGAGATGCCGAGGAGTCTGGCCGCCTGAGACTGATTCCCGTTGCACCTGCGGAGGGCCTCCCGGATGGCCTCCTTTTCGACGGCGTTCAGGAGGGCGTTCAGGTTCAGGCTCTCGACGTGCCTCAGGCGGATGGCGTCGGGGATGGACTCTTCGGGCGCCGGGTTGGAAAGCTCCGTCTGCGGGACCTGGTCTTCGCCGTCCGGCGCAGGGGTCGGCTCGAACATCAGGTCATCGGGGGTCACCTGACCGGCCCTGCAGAGGATCACGGCGCGCTCGATGGTGTTTCTCAGCTCCCGGACGTTTCCGGGGAAGGGGTGAGCCTCAAGGAGGGTTCCCGCTTCCGGGGTAAACCCCTCGATGGGCTTGCGCATTTCCCGGCTGTATCGGTCGAGGAAGTGCTGCGCCAGGGGCAGGATGTCCTCCGGGCGCTCTCGCAGCGGGGGGACCCGGAGGGTGAAGGTGTTCAGCCGGTAGTAGAGGTCCTCCCGGAATTTCCCCTCCGAGATGGCCTGTCGCAGGTCCCGGTTGGTGGCCGAGACCACGCGCACGTCCACGGGGACCTCCGTTGACCCGCCCACCCGTCGGACACGGCGCTCCTCCAGCGTGCGCAGCAGCCGGGTCTGCATGCCCAGGTTCATGTCGCCGATCTCGTCCAGGAAGAGCGTGCCGCCGTCGGCCTGCTCAAAGTATCCGGCGCGGTCCTGGCGGGCATCCGTGAAGGCCCCCTTCACGTGGCCGTAGAACTCGCTCTCAATCAGAGATTCGGGGATGGCCGTGCAGTTCACGGCCACGAAAGGCCCTGCGGCGCGGGCGCTCTCGTAGTGAATGGCCCTGGCCACCAGCTCCTTGCCCGTGCCGGTCTCCCCGCAGATCAACACCGTGGTGGCGTCTGTCTGACAGACCTGTTCGATGAGGGTTTTGACGGCCTGGATGGCTGCGCCCTCCCCGATGATGGCGGACAGCCCATACCGCTGCCGGCCCTGAGCGCCGAGGCGGTCGAGGCGCTCCCGGTAGCGGTCCTTCTCCCGGCGCAGGGCGTGGAAGCGGGCGGTCCGCTGCATGGAAGCGGTGAGGCTCTGGATGTTGAACGGCTTGGTGAAGAAGTCGAAGGCCCCCTCGCGCATGGCCCGGACGGCGGCCTCGATGTCCCCGTAGGCAGTCAGCAGGATGACCTCCACGCCGGGGGATGACCGTTTGACCTCCCGGAGCACCTCGAAGCCGTCCATTCCCGGCATCTTGATGTCCGTGATGACGATGTCGATGACCTCGCGCCGGAGGACCTCCAGACCCTCTGCCCCCCTCTCTGCCGTGTGGAGGCGATGTCCCAGGGCCTTCAGGTGATTGCCGAGGGTCCGGCGGACGTCGTCGTCGTCGTCGATGAGGAGGACGGTCATCGAGACGCGGGTGTCGGATGACATGGCTTATACCTCCGCTGCGGGCAGCCTCACCCGGAATACTGTTCCTTCGCCTTTTGCGGCTCTCGCACGCGATCTGTCCGCCGTGGTTTTTCACGATGGCATAGGCGATCGACAGCCCCAGCCCTGTCCCCCGGTCCGCCGGCTTGGTCGTGAAGAATGGCTCGAACAGCCGTGACCGGACCGACTCGTCCATGCCGGCCCCGTTGTCCTCCACCTCGGCCACCACCTCGTCTCCCTCCAGCCGCGTCCGCACCCACAGCCCCTTCTCCCATCCCTCTTTCCACTCTCCTTCCCCACCCCTCGAACCGGAGAGGGGGGGAAACGGAGAACCGGAGAAAAAACCCTCTCCGTTTCTCCGTTTCTCCGTTTCTCCGTTTCGGTTCTGCCTTTTCCCCGCTTCTCCGCTTCTCCACTTCTCCGTTTCCTTCTCGTCAAGCGCATCGCGGGCGTTGCCCAAGAGGTTGAGAAAGACCTGCTCCATCTGATGGGGATGGCCGGAGACCGGCGGCAGCCCATCGCCCAGGTCCAGATGCAGGGCGATGCCGTGACTTTTCAGTTGCGCCTCGACAAGCCTCAGGCTGGAGTGGATCACGTCGTTCACCGAGAAGGGGTAGCCTGGCTCCTGGGACTTGTCCCGCGAGAACACGCGCAGGTGATCGATGGTGCCGGACATCCGGTCCACCAGCCCCAGGACGTCCTGCATCATCTCCTTCATCTCTTCTTCGGAAAGCCCGATCTTCTCCACGAGACGGACGTAGACGCTGCCGGCGGTGGTGGAGATGGCCGTGAGGGGCTGGTTGAGTTCGTGGGCCACGCCGGCGGCCATCTGGCCCAGGGAGACCAAGCGGGCGGACTGCAGGATCTGCGCCTCCAGCTCCCGCGCTTCGAGGGCACTGGCGATCTGCCCGACCGTCTCGTCCAGGAGCGATTTTTCCTGGGCCTCGGACAGTTCCACGCCGCAGAACAGGGTCAGGCTTCCCCGCTGCGCCCCGCCCCAGGACAGGCCCCGCTCATACCGCACCCCGCCCGATTTTAGATTTTGGATTTCCGATTTCCGATTGGAACTTCTACGCTCCTCTAATCCAAAATCTAAAATCCCAAATCCAAAATCGTCTCCAAACCTCCACTCCCGCCCATCGTGTTCGATCAGGACGCCCGCAGAGGGGGAGGGGGACAGCACTTCCATCAGCGCCTGGCCGGCGTTCTGGAACACCTCATCGGAAGAACGGGCAGTCCCCAGGGTCTCGCGCAGGCGGTAGAGGTAGCGCACTTGCTGGAGGCGCTCGTCCAGACGCATTCGCTCCTCCTCCGCCCGCTGACGCTCGTCCATCTCTCTGGACAGGGCTTCGTTGGTCTGGAACAGCTCCCGGTTGGCCTCCTGGAGCCTTCGGTCCCGCCGGACCACGCGCACGGTCTGCCACGCCACCAGCGCCAGGGCGACTCCCAGCGCCAACCATAACCCGATCAGCGTGTAGGGCAGATGCACCCGCAGCGTGACGGTAGCTGGGGTCTTGGAATAGACCAGGTCCCGGTCCACCGCCAGCACCTCAAAGGTGTAGTTCCCTCTTGGAAGGTTCTGGTACTCCACGCGCCGGGTGCGGGTGTTCGTCCAATCTTTGTCATAGCCCTTGAGACGGTAGCGGTAGACCATGGCCTCGGGCCGGGTCTTGAAGCTCGTGCTGTGGAACTCAAACACGGTCAGTGCTGCGCTGGATGGAATCGCAACTTCAGAGGCCTTCTCATGGCGTCGGTCCGCCACCACGGCCTCGATGAAGACAGGAGGAGGCGAGGGCGGAGGTGAGCGATAGCGCGTGACGCCGTTGGTGCTGCCGAGCCAGAGAACTCCCTCTCGATCCTGAAACATCGTGGTCACCACATTGCCTGTCAGACCATCCAGGCGCGTCACCGTCTGGAAGACCTCTCCATCATACTGGCTTACCCCGGCATTGGTGCCAAACCAGAGATGCCCCTCCCGGTCCTGGAGGATTGTCCCCACATTATTGCTCGCCAGCCCATCTCTAATGGTGAAGGTGGTAAAGGACTTTCCATCATACCGGCTCACCCCGCCGTAAACGGTGCCGAACCAGAGGTTCCCTTCCCGATCCTGAAAGATCGCCCGCACCTCATTGTCCGCCAGACCATCTTTAATCGTAAACGTGGTCCAGGTCTTTCCATCATACCGGCTTACTCCATCGTACCTGGTGCCGAACCAGAGAGATCCTTCCTGATCCTGGAGCATGGACCACACATGATTGCTCGCCAGCCCATCTCTGGTAGTAAACGTGATCCAGACCTTTCCATCATATCGGCTCACGCCGCCGGGGCCGGGCTCTCCGGTGCTAAACCAGAGATTTCCCTCCCGATCCTGAAGGATCGCGCTCACGTAGACGAATATGCCGGCTGCTGTCATTCCGTCCTGGGGGGTGAAAGTGGTAAAGGTCTTTCCGTCATATCGGCTTACGCCACCGCTCAAGGTACCGAACCAGATCTGCCCCTCCCGATCTTGAATGCTCGAATTCACGTTATTGAACCCCAGCCCGTCTTTGACGGTAAAGGTGGTAAAGGTCCCCATCCCCGACGATTCACCGGATCGTCTCCCCGCCCTATCATACCGGCTCACGCCGCCGTTGCCCCTGGTGCTGAACCAGAGATTCCCCTCCCGATCCTGAAGGATCGAGGTCACCCAGTTGGTCGCCAGTCCGTCTTCTGTGGTGAAGGTGGTAAAGGTTTTTCCATCATACCGGCTCACACCCCCGCCGTTGGTGCCGAACCAGAAATTTCCCTCTCGATCCTGAAAGACCTCGTGCACAAAATTGTCCACCAGCCCGTCTTCAGAGGTAAAGGTAGTAAAGTCCTTTCCAGCATACTGGCTCACGCCACCATTGGTGCCGAACCAGAGATTCCCCTCCCGATCCTGGGAGATCGAACGTACATAATCGTGCGCCAGGCCGTCTTTTGTCGTGAGCGTTGACCAGGCCTTGCCATCATACCGGTTCAGCCCGCCGTGGGTGCCGAACCAGAGGACCCCCTTCTGATCCTGGAAGATCGCCCACACCTGATTGTCCGCCAGTCCGTCTTTGGTGGTAAACGTGGTCCAGGATTTTCCATCATACCGACTGACGCCGCCGCCGTTGGCGCCGAACCAGAAAGACCCCTCCTGATCCTGAAAGACCGGTATCACCCAGTTGCCCGCCAGTCCGTCTTTTATAGTCAAGTTGGCAAAGGATTTTCCATTATACCGGCTCACACCACCCTGGGTACTAAACCAGAGATTCCCTTCCCGATCCTGGAAGACCCGCGACACTCGATTGTCTATTAGGCCGTCTTTTTTGGCGAAGTTGGCAAAGGATTTTCCATCATATCGACTCACGCCGCCGTTGGTGCCGAACCAGAGAACCCCCTCCCGGTCCTGCAAGATTGAGTTTACCACATTGTTCACCAGCCCGTCTCTGGCCGTGAAGGTGGTGAAGGTCCGTCCATCATACCGGCTCACGCCGCCGTTGGTGCCGAACCAGAGATATCCCTCTCGATCTTGCAAGATCGAAAGCACGCTCGCACTGCCGAGGCCATCTGTCACATCATAGGAGCGCCAGTGACCTGTCCCACGTCCGGCAGGTACCTTCTGGCCGGGTCCCGCAGGTGAGGCGTAGAGCCAGAAAAAGTATCGGATCAGACCGTTTGGCTGGGTGGTCCCGAAGGCCGATCCCAGACTCCGCAACACCGCCGCCCACGTCGGGTCTTTCTGGAACGCCTTCAGCGCGTACCACGTCTCTTCCACCGCGGATGGTGTCTTCATCTCGAACAACCGGCTAAAGACGCTGTCCGGGGTCGCCCTTTCGGGCCGGGACGATGACACCAGGCCGTATCGCCTCAGAATGGGAATGACCTTCGCCTCGTAGGCGGCCTCGAACTCGGACATGCGGGCCGGAGGGACCCAGAAGGAGAGCCGGGCCAGGGTAGGGGCGGGCCGGTCAACCCTGCCACCTTTTGCCCAGGCCGGGGGATTGAAGATTGAAGATTGAAAAATGAAAATTGCAAAATGAAGAGACGCCATGAGCCACCATTTGCAATTTAAAATCTTCAATCTGTAATCTTCAATGGTGTATTTTTTCATGGTTGAATCCCTTCTCTATCACGAACCGGCCCCGCCCGAGTCGTTGGGGTTTCGCTTCGGCTGTTGATCGGGCGGCGGGACGTTCGGGTTGGTGTTGCGCTCGTCGAGGCCGTAATACAGACGCCTCGGTATGGCCTGGCCCTGGGTCAGGCTGGGCAGGTCGGTGCGCTTCCAGTCGTTCCAGGCCTCGATGTTCAGGAACAGGGCGATGTACTTCTCCTCCATAATGGCCTCCAACAGTTTCCGACCACTCAACCCCCTCAGCGCGGGCAGGCTGCCCCCCGGCAGATTCCACTTGATCTCCATCCTGGCGCGCACCTCATTCAGTTTTGCCAGGGCAGTGGATTCGTCCCCCGTCTGAAAGGCGCACTCGGCCCAGATCAACTGCGTCTCCTCATGGGTGAGGATGTCGGAGGAGCGGTCCCTGGCCAGGAAGAGGCCGCTCAGGTTGGAGGCGGCCGGGTTGGCCTCGCCGGGGGCCGCGCCCACAAACTCCCCTTTTGAGGTGGGGGCAAAGTAGAGGGGCAGGCGGGGGTCCTTCCGGGCCTTCAGCAGATCGACCAGGTACTTGCCCGCCCGCTGATAGGTGTTCCGTGACCTGTCGAACTGGTACCAGACGTTCGACTCCACCTCCGCCGTCGTGTGCTTGCTCTTGAAGTCGCCGGCCGGGGATGAGATGCCTCTCCGGGCCGCGTTGAGCGCACGGGGGTAGTCCCTCCAGTGCAGATAGAGGCGCGCCTTGAGGGCGTTGGCCGCTGCGATCCAGAGGCCCGGATTGCCCCCGTAGACGTGGTCGTTCGGGGGGATATAGCCCTGGCCGGTCTGCAGGTCGGCAATGGCGCTGTCCAGGAGGGCCTGCAGGGCGTCGTAGATGTCCTTCTGGGGGTCCAGTCTGGGGGTTGCCACGTCGCTGACGGCCTCGGAGTAGGGGAGGTCCCCCCAGAGGCTGGCGGCCGTGCCCATGTTCAGGGCTTCCCAGGTTTTGACGATGCTCGCGTAGACCCGCCACCCCTTCTCCTCGGCCTCTTTCCGGATCTGGCGGATGTCCACCAGTCCCCCCCCGGCGTAGAGATAGATCATCTGGAGGTTGTGACTGGTTTCGGTGAAGATATACTGACCGATCCCGGCGTATTGCCGGTCCGTGCCGGCCATCTGCTGCATCCAGATGGCCACGGTGCGGGCGATGTGGCCCTCCTGAAACACGAATCCCGATATCTGCACCGCATTGAACAACTGGTCGGCGGAGACGTGCGTGACCCGGTTGGGGTCCGTGTCGATCTTGGGACCGGTCAGGAAGTCTCCGCAGCCGAGCACCAGTGCGGCGGTCAGGAAGAGGATCAGGGATATCTTGATAGTTCTGGTCATGGTGTCCTCCTTGGTGAAACGGCAAACGCAGAGCGCAAAGCGCAAAGTGCAAAGCGCAAAGCGAAAATACCTGCGCTATGCGCCATGCGCTATGCGCTCTGCGTCTCACTTCAGTAATTGACCCTCACCGTCACCACGTAGGACCGGGTGCTCGGGTTGTTGAAGTTTTCTCTGCCGCGCCCGGTGAGCGTGCCCCACACGTTGTTTTCGGGGTCGATGCCCGTGAATTTCGTCCAGGTCTGGAGGTTGCGGCCGCTGAGGCGGACCTCCACGCTGCTCAGGCCGATCCGTTTGACGGGACGGCCCCGCAGGGTGTAGGCGAGGGACACCTCGCGCAGCTTGACGTAGCCGCCGTCCTCGAGGAACTGCGACGCCGCGCCGTTGAAGCCGCCGCCCTTGCCCGTGTACCAGCCCTGGTCTTTGGGAACGGACTTGCCCCTGCCCGGACCGTGGCCCTCAAAGGTCATCCTTGTCTCGCGGTCTCCCGTGTCCCGGTGCGTCCCGTAGTAGTAGAGGAGTCCCTTGGTGAAATTATTCACCTTACTCCCGTTCCTGACATCGATCAGGCCCTCGACCTGCAGGCGGTTGAACAGGGTGAAGGTGTTACGCACGCTGCCAGTCCAGTCGGGGTTCGAGTGGCCGAGCACCCGGAGCTTCGGGTCGATCACGGGGTATCCGTCCGCCGCGAGGTAGAGGTCGCCGGCTTTCGCGTCCGGGTAGGCGTCGTCGATGTTCACGCCGTCCACCCGGATCCCCCGCCCGAAGCGGATAAAATCGGTGTTGTAAAAGATGTCCAGGGGGTATCCCTCCACGGCCCCGGCCCCGTCGTTGAATATGACCTCGACGCCGGACAATGAGGCCACCCGGTTCCGGTTCCGGCCATACTGCGCCCCCAGGTCCCATTTCATTCCCTGACGGTTGAGGGGCTGGAGGTTGAGGCCCAGCTCAAGGCCCCTGTTGGTGAGGGTCGCGGCGTTCCTGGCCTGTAAGAAGTAGCCGGCGCTGGGCGGAAGCCCCAGGATAAAGATGGCGTCGGTCGTCCGCTTGGTGTAATAAGTCGCCTCCAGGCCGATGCGGTTATTGAACAGGCCGAGGTCCAGGCCAAGTTCTACCTCCCGGGTGCGCTGGGGCAAAATCCTGTCCTGTCCTTTGAGCAAGTCGGAACTGAAACCGCCGAACCCGAAGGCGGTCGCCTTGTTCTGAGCGCCCCAGCCGTCAAAGAAGCTGCCGGCAATGAACGTGTCGAAGGTCGTGTAGACGGACGGCTGCTGCCCCGCCTCCCCATAGGCCAGGCGGATTTTCCCAAAACCGAGATGTTTGAGGCTCTTCAGCCGGCGCAGTTTGGTGAACTCCCACGCCCCGCTGACCTTGGGGTACCAGTGACGGCGCTTGCTGATGCCAAATGTGGACGAGCCGTCGTTGCGCAGGCCGGCGGTCAGGTAGAGCTGGTCGTAGAGGTCCACAGAGGCCTGCGCAAAGTAGGACTCCGTGCGGATGATGGATTCAAACTCGAGCGGCGTATACGAGGAGGCGTTGCCGAGCTGATGGAAGCTGTTTAACGACAGGCCGTCTCCGACGGTCGCGAACCGGCTGAGCTCGCGGTGGTTCAGGTTCTGGCCGAGCATCAGGTGCGCCTTCAGGCCGGCGGGCGCGAAGTGCCTCACGGCGGAGACCTGGAGGTTCCCGTCCGTCTCCTGCTCCGTGAACTTCTCGCGGATGATGCGTCCATCCGGGTAGCCGGAGCTGCCGATGGGGAACACGGTCCGGCGCTCGTCGTTGGAGTAGTCGTGGCCCAGGGTGTAGCTGACGTTGAGCCATTTGAGGGGTTCGTAGTCCAGCTTGACGTTGCCGAAGGTGTGGCCCACCTTGCTGACGTCGGGGATCTCGTGGACCACAAAGAAGGGGTTGTCGAACCCCCGCGTGCCTTTCAACTGCGTCGGGTTCTGCACCTGGTAGGAGCGATGGAACCCCTCCTCCGTCAGGTAGGAGAGGTTGTTGAAGTCGGGCGGGCTGCGCAGGGCGCCCATCAGCACGCCGTCCAGGTTATTGCCCCGCTGGATGCGGTTGGACGGCACGTCCACAAACGAGATGTTCCCGGTCAGGGCGAATTTGGGGCCGATGCGCTGCGTGCCCTTGAAACGGAGCGAGTTGCGCCGGTAGTCCGACTCCCCCTGGATCGCCCCGTCCTGGCGGGTGCGGCCCAGTTGCAGATAATAGGTGGTGGACTCGTTCCCCCCCGACAGCGTCAGGGTGTTCTCGAAGGTGTGGCCGGTGTCGAATACCTCCCACGCGTGGTCGTAGGTGGGCGTGCTGCCGTCTAACTTCGGCCCCCAACTGAGCGGATGGGTCTTGATGGCCCGGCCCCGGTCGCCCTGGCCGTAGGTCCGCTGCAAGGGGACACTTTTGTTGACCTGATCCCATGAATAGGACATCTTGTAGGAGAGCTGGGATTTCCCCGGCCTTCCGCTCTTGGTGGTGATGAGCACCACGCCGTTGGCCGCCCGCGAGCCGAACATGGCCGCGGCCGCCGCGCCCTTGAGGATCTCGATCGACTCGATGTCCTCCGGGTTGAGGTCGTTTGACCGGCTCTGCTGCGTCACGCCTCCGACAATCGCCTGCATCCCATACTGTGTGGAGTTGTTGATGGGGGAGCCGTCCACCACGAACAGGGGCTGCGTGCCGCCCGTGACGCCGTTGGCCCCCCGGATGCGGATGTAGGCCCCTGCCCCCGGATCTCCGTTCGTGGCGGTGACCTCCACGTTGGCCGCCTTGCCCGACAGGGCCGAGATCACGTCCGGCTCGTCGCTGTTGGTGAGGGTCTGCGCCGGGACCCTGGCAATGGTGACTCCCAGCTTCTCTTTAGAGACGGTCGTGCCCACGCCCGTGACCACCATGGTCTCCAGTTGAAGCACATCGACGGTCAGCTTGAAGTGGCGCGTGAGGATGCCGGGCTTCAGGAGGACCTTCTCGGTCCGGGAGCGGTAGCCGATGTGACTGACCTTCAGGAGCGCGTCCTGTCCCTGGGCCTTCGCCGCTGGCACTGTGAAGCGATAGACCCCTTCCCCGTCGGTCTGCGCCCCCAGGGCATAGCCGACGAGGAGGACGCTTGCCCCGATCAGGGGGCTGCCTGCCTCATCCGTCACCTTGCCGGTGAGGGCCAGGGCCTCCTGGGCAACGGCCTGCGCCGGCACACAGGTCAGGACGCAAATAAAAATTAGTAACAGAGATTTATGGATCACGGGCGCCTCCTTTGCCCAAAACGTGAGGCGTGAAGAGGGAGATAGAGTCCAGGAGACAGGAGACAGGAGACAGGGGCTCTTTTTCGCGTTTTTCGTATCCTTCGCACCTTTCGCGATTCAGTTCCCTGGATACACCAGCGGAACCCTGACTGTGAATGTGGACCCTTTCCCTATCTCACTCTCCACACCAATCGTCCCGCCCAGCAACTCCGTCAGCTTCTTCGTGATCGACAGTCCCAGCCCCGTGCCCTTCTGCTGCTGGTGGCTCCCCTCCACCTGACGAAACTCTTCGAAGATGTAGCCGAGCGCCTCCGGGGGGATGCCGACGCCGGTGTCGGAGACGGCGATCTCCAGGAAACCCTCCTCTGACGGACGACCGACGACGGTCGACGGCGGACCAGGGATAGGAGACGGCGGTCGACGGTCGACGGTCG
>Ga0114945_10001650_pt1 | contig 13663 bp, 12 predicted proteins | sample OV2TP3_FD_87194 | JGI IMG/M metagenome (GOLD analysis project Ga0114945, IMG submission 87194) | Hot spring microbial communities from Beatty, Nevada to study Microbial Dark Matter (Phase II) - OV2 TP3 | ecosystem: Environmental > Aquatic > Thermal springs > Hot (42-90C) | place: USA: Beatty... | reverse complement strand
TCGCGGTCGCGGTGAAGCTCGGCGCCACGAAGGCGCAGCTCGACTCCACCATCGGCATCCATCCGACGGCGGCCGAGGAGTTCGTGACCATGCGCGAAAAGGCGCTGTAGGCGCCTTTGGGAATCGTGCGGCTCCTTCTCCTGCTGGCCTTCGCGGGCGCCGTGCATGCGGCCCAGCCGCCCGATGCCGTGCTGCCCGACGGCGGGCGCTACTACGGGCCGCTCGTCGAGGGCAAGGCCCACGGCCGCGGGCGGGCCGAATGGGATGACGAGCGCACCTACCGGGGCGAGTTCTCGCAGGGCAGATTCCACGGCGAGGGTCGCGCCGAGCTTCCGAGCCGCGAGGTCTTCGAGGGCGAGTTCCGCAACGGCGAATTCACGGGCAGCGGCACCTACAACCATCCCAATGGCGCGCGCTACCGCGGCGAGTTCCTGAATTGGCGCATGCACGGCCGCGGCCGCATGGTCCGTCCCGACGGCTCGATCTACGAAGGCGAATGGCGGCACGGCAAGCCCGACGACCCTGCGGCGCGCCATCAGGCCGCGCTCAACATCGAGCTCGCGCTGCACCACCATCGCCCCCTCCTCGACGCCGCCCTCGCCTCGCTCGAGCCCGGCCGTCCGGGCAGGATCGACATGTACCTCCTCGCGGTGGCGGGCGACGGCACGCAGGAAGTCTTCCGCCGTGAAGCCGAGTTCGTGCGCGAGCAGCTCGGCCGCGATTTCGGCACCCGCGGCCGCACGGTGGCCCTCATCAACAGCCGCAACACCGTCGACGCCGCGCCGATGGCGACGCTGACCAGCATCCGCGAGGCGCTGAAAGCCATCGCCGCAAGGATGAACAGGGACGAGGACGTGCTCTTCCTGTTCCTCACCAGCCACGGCACCAGGGAGCACGAGCTCAGCCTGCAGCAAAGAAACCTGGGCCTGCGAGCGCTGCAGCCGAAAGAGCTCGCCGGGCTGCTCAAGGAGAGCGGCATCCGATGGAAAGTGGTCGTCCTTTCCGCCTGCTACGCCGGCGGCTTCATCGATGCGCTCAAGGACGAGCGCACGCTCGTCATCGCCGCGGCGCGCCACGATCGGCAGTCCTTCGGCTGCGCCGACGACAGCGACCTCACCTATTTCGGCCGCGCCTTCTTCAAGGAGGCGCTCCCCGGGAGCAAGTCCTTCGCGGAAGCTTTCGACAAGGCGCAGGCGCTGATCGCCGAGCGCGAGAAGAAGGAACAGCCCAGGGAAGAACCCTCCCTGCCCCAGATCCACAGCCCCAGGCCCATCACCGACCACCTGCAGCGCTGGTGGGCGCAGCGGACAACCCGCTAGATCCGCTTTCCGTTCGTACGGCCGGGACTCGCCGCGTTGCTTCGCCCAAGGAACTGGACGTAAGCTACAGCAAGGGAGGAACATCGAATCACCTTGCGACTGGGCCGGCTTGCAAACAGGCATGTCAAAGAGACCTTTTCCGCATGAAACTCAACCAGTGACGAGGTTGGCATCGGGAGACATGTGTGGTGCCGCTAGCTGTTCTTGAGTCTCGGCAGGGTGGACGCGTCTCGATCGGGTTTTATTCGGGGGAAATCAAGACAGCCGTGCCTGAGGCTAACATCGATGCGTACATTGTATCCACCGAGGACGGATTTTCTCCCTTAGGATCGAACCGCCGCTTTCTCTCGTCAGAACTCGGCGTTCCCGAGGACGAGATTACTCGGCTTGCTGACTGGAACCGATTCAAGAATGCACGCGTGACACTCGTTGTCCTGCCTTCACGCCGGACGAATAGCTGTCTCCGTGGGGTAGTTCTGGCCCCATCGCAGACATCCGAGTGCTATCGGCCATTTGCGGCGCGTAGTTCTGGTCGGCCGTATCGTGATTTCTATTACAACGTTTCATACGAAGCCATCGCTTACACGTCGCAGACATGGGGAGCACACCGCCTTGCCATTTCCCATCTGTCAGGGTGCGGTACGTTTCACGAAGACATTGCCATCTGCAATGCCGAGGCGCTCGCCCATTATTGTGATTCATATGTGAACGTCATCGAATCGTTCACCTTCCTCAGCGACTGCGACATTTCGCTGAAGCATCTCGCCGGCATTCGTCGGGTAAACGCCGAGGGCGAGACCGGTCAGCATCGCCCAATCTCAACCAAGACTGAACATCATCAAGGGCACGTTCTGGTGCATCTCGATTGGAACCATGATGCGCAACTTTAGCTGTTGCGGGCCCGGAAGCGGCGCACCTTTCTTGTCATCGTGTGCTCTCGTCCCACAGCAAGAATATTAAGGATCACAACGCCGAGCTATCGGTCTACCAATGAACTCATCGATAACGGCTATTACCAGAAGGCTTCATGCGACAAAGTTCGGGAAGACCTATCCGCGCTTCAAGCGCGCATCGACGCTTTCGCCTGCGACTGAGATTGACACCGACGCGCTGGGGTTTACCTTCGTCCCAGCAGGATATGAACTTTTTCTTGCACTACCTCCAAGAGGCCGGTGGACTCGATCGCTTGAACTCAATGCACAGGAATACATCAAGGTTTTCAATCAACCGCTAATGTACCGTGCGTTGAAGCTCTTGCACGGCGCCCCTGATGTAGTCACGGCACTAGGCACTAAGGATCTAGCAACCTGCCACCCGGTTGATTGGAGCTACACGCTAGTCTTAGGCTCGTATGCGCTCTGCGAGGTGAGAAGTAAGCACTACTCTCGCGTTCATCTTGACTTCTGGACGCCTCGCTTACGCGCCGCGGAGAAGAAGGGAGACCTTGCCAAGCTGGCCGGCTCGTTCTGCGCGGCTATCACCGAGTTTGTGGAGCAGAACGGTCACATATGGGACGAAGGTACCGATCTACCGGCGAGTGAGCCTAGCAAAGCGATCTCGAACGTTGCGGCCGAGAAATATCGCAGCGCCGAGCGCCTGCTTTCCGCGGCAACTCTGCTTGATCAACGTCCTGCTGCCAGACCCATTCCGGTGGCAGAAACACTAGATGTTTCGGCCGTGGGGTATCTTTACGCCGCAGCAGCAACGCAGTTCTTTGTCGCGCTTGAAGCTCTCGTAAACCTGCTCTACACCCTACTCCTTCGGCCCGAATTTCAAAGTAGGACCTACGAGAGACTTACTGTGCGATCCGAGATCGACCTGCGACTTGTTGCCATGCACGTGTTCTGCACTGGGTTCTCAGCGCAAACTGTCTTGCCGGGGAGCGAACTCTGGCAGCGCATAGTTGATCTGCGTAACTTCAGGAATGATCTCCTCCATGGCAATGTCCTTGAAGAGCACATGATCTATAGCTTCACCGAGGATAACTTCTTGTTCTTCTACTCGCCCTCGACTGATTTTCGTGGTCGGAAGCTCCAAGCCAAAGCGGAGCGAAGCCTGCCGCGAGCCCAGACGCGGATTGTGCGGAGGACTGTTGAATCGATTAAGGCAACAGTCGACGACGTTCGATCAGCACTCCTCGCGGCAATGGACCAAGATACTGCTCAATGGGTGCAATCGTGGATCTCGACTCCATTTGTTCCGCCACGGACGTAACTGATCCCTAACTATGCGATGCAGCGTATTCTGAATGGCAATCGAAACCGAGTTGAGTAAGGCGGACGCTCTGAGGGCATACGCGAGGATGATGCATCACTTGTCCGTTGACTATCTTGCTCCAATGTTGGCCGACGACTTCCACTACGCATCGCAATGGGTAATCGAGGAGATTACGAGCAAGCAGCAATATCTCGATTACATGCGACCGAAGCTTGAGGCAATCAAAGAATCGGGTAACCGGGTGTGGGCTGAGCTAGGGGAACTGCAGACTTATCCCGGGGGTCCCTGCCTTGTCGTGGCGCAAGGAGAGAGGAACAACATATCTGCAACCGTGCTCGTTGAAGTTATGGGATCAAAGATAAAGCGACTAGACATGTGCTTTGTGCCATCGCCTCAGAGCGCATGCCGCACGGGCGAGTATCCAGAGTAGAAAAATGGGGATACGCCAACATAGACGTGACGAAGACGGCGGCGCCTAATCCGGCGCCACCGCTGACGATCAGGCGTAGGTCACAAGAAATTTCCGGAGCTCGGGTCTCGCTACGCCGCCTCATCGAGTCACGTCCGCGTATTGGCCAAGGGGATGCCGGCGACTCTCAAATGCTCGGGTTTTCTACCTTCAGCGGATGGCCATGATTGATATTGCAAGCCTTAGCCCGGAGGAACGTCTTGAGCTCGTGGAGCAGTAGGACGGCCTTGCCTCAGGCGCTCGACGATAAAGTGAGCTTAGTCGGACGAATCCCGTACCCAGCGGGAGCGTTTCTTGCAAGCAGGAACAACGCCCTGCTTGCGAGAGTCCACGCCCTATGCACCGCCACCAGTCCGTCTGGGCGGCGACCGCGGTCCTGCCCGGTTCTTTGCCACTCGATGAGAACGTCTATGTCGACGTTTGCATCGTCGGCGCGGGCATCTCCGGAATGACGACCGCCTACTTGCTCACCCAGGCGGGGAAGTCGGTGGCGGTGCTCGACGACGGCCCGATCGCGGGCGGCATGACGCAGGTGAGCACCGGGCATCTGACGAACATGCACGACGACCGCTATTTCGAGGTCGAGAAGCTGCACGGGCGCGAAGGCGCGCGCCTGGCGGCGCAGAGCCATGCCGAGGCCATCGAGCGCGTCGACGCCATCGTCGCGAGAGAGGGCATCGACTGCGATTTCTCGCGCCTGGACGGCTACCTCTTCCTCGCCGAGGGCGACGCGCCGGAAACCCTCGACAGGGAATACCAAGCCGCAGCGCGCCGGGTTGGGCGAGGTGAAGGCCGTTGCGCGCGCGCCTTACGGCTCCTGGGACAGCGGCCCCTGCCTTCTCTTCCCGCGCCAGGGGCAGTTCCACCCGGTGAAGTACCTCGCCGGCCTCGCCGCAGCGATTCAGCGCGACGGCGGCCGGATCTACACGCATACGCATGCCGATCACGTCGAAGGCGGCGTGCCCGGGCTGATTCACGCCAGAAGCCGCATCGTGACCGCCGATGCGATCGTCGTCGCCACCAACGTGCCGATCAACGATCGCCTCGCGATCCACCCCAAGCAGGCGCCCTACATGACCTACGTCATCGGCGCGCGGGTGCCGGCGGGCTCGCTACCCAGGGTGCTCGCCTGGGACACCGGCGATCCCTATCACTATGTGCGAATTCACGAAGATTTTCTCATCGTCGGCGGCGAGGATCACAAGACCGGGCAGGCGCAGAACACGCCGCAGCGCCATGCGCGGCTCGAGGCCTGGGCGCGAAGCCGCTTCCCGATGATGGGACCGCTCGAATTCGCCTGGGGCGGCCAAGTCATGGAGACCATGGACACCCTCGCCTTCATCGGCAGGAATCCCATGGACCACGACAACATCTTCATCGTGACGGGCGATTCGGGGATGGGGCTCACGCACGGCACCATCGCCGGCATCCTGCTGACCGACCTGATCCTCGGGCGCGGCAACCCTTGGGCAGCGCTCTACGACCCTTCGCGCGTCACGCTGCGCGCCGCCGCGGAATGGGCGAAAGAGAATTCCAATATGGCGCTGCAGTACGCCGACTGGCTGACCGGCGGCGACGTCGCATCAGCGGACGAAATCGGCCGCGACGCCGGCGCGGTGATGCGCCGCGGCCTGGAGAAGGTGGCGGTCTATCGGGACGCCGGCGGCGCGCTGCACGAGTACTCGGCGGCGTGCGCGCACCTCGGCTGCATCGTGCACTGGAACCCCGCGGAAAAGACCTGGGACTGCCCCTGCCACGGCTCGCGCTACGACGCGCACGGCAGGGTCATCAGCGGCCCGGCGAACCGCGACCTCGCCTCAGCCGAGCGAGCGCCACACCAGCGAGCCGCCTGAGGCGAGCAGCACCACGCTCACCGCGCGCAGCAGCGCCTCGCGCGAAACCCTGAGATAGACCCGCCGCGCCAGCGCGATGCCGGCAATCGCGGCCGGCACGACTGCCGCCGCGGCGATCCACACCTCGAGCTCCAGGAGCAGACCGGTCAGGAGGAAGGCGGCGACGCGCAGGGAAATGCTGGTCAGCGTGGCGAAGCCGAGCGTCGCGCGGAACTGCTCCTTCGAAAGGCCGCGCTGCGAGAGATAGATCGCATAGGGCGGCCCGCCGGCGCCGAACAGCGTGCTGGTAATGCCGCCGGCGAAGCCGGCGATCCAGGACCACGCAGCGGATATCGGGTTTCGGGCATGGGGACGGGCGAAGCTGTAGGCGGCAAAAGAGAGAACGAAAAATCCCAGCGCCGCCATTCCGGCCTGCCGCGGCAGGTTTACGAGGACCGTCACGCCCACGACCGTGCCGGCGACGATCATCGGCACGAGCCGCGTCCACTCGGCGCGCAGCGCATTGCGCGGGTTCTCGAAGCCGATGGCGAGCGCCATCGCGAGATCGGAAACCGAGAACAGCGCCAGCGCGAACTTGAGCGGCACGAGGTGCGTGGCGAGCGGGATGGTGACCAGCGCCGCGCCGAAGCCGGTGATGCCGAAGACGAGCGCACCGAGGAAGCCGATCGCGGCGAGAAGCGCGATCTCGCCTGCGTCGCTCATGCGCGAATCATGAGCTCGTGCTGCGTGCAGCGGTTCATGGCGCGCAGGCGCGACACGTAGCGCGGGAAAGGCAATCCAAGACGTGATTCCAATAAATCGGCGCGTCGACGCAGCTCTGTCCACAGGACGGAAGAACCCGTTCCCTTGAAGGCAAAGGCGATGATGTTCGGGTCGTAAAGCGCCGGCATGGCGAGCACCGCGCCGCCGAAGGCGCGCTCGAGCCGCTGCAGGGTCTGGTCGAAGTTGCGGTCGTCGTCCATGAAGTTGATCACCATCGCCCCATGCTGCTCGAGGGCGAGGAACGCCGCATCGTAGAACTCGGCGCTCGCGAGCCTCGGCACGTGCTCCTCGTCGTGATACGCATCGACGACGAGCAGGTCGCAGCACTCGGGGGCGAGCGCCTCGGCACCGTCGCCGATCTCGACCGCCAGCCGCGCATCGTCCGGCGGCAGCTCGAATTGCGTGCGCGCCGTATGGACGATGCGGGGATCGAGCTCGACCACGCGAACCTTCGTCTTCTTCAAATTCTTATGAAAAAACTTGGGCAGCGACGCCCCGCCCAGGCCGACCATCAGCGCCTGGCGCGGCTCGGGATGGAACAGCAGGAAGGCCATCATGCAGCGCGTGTAATCGAGCGCGAGCGCGAACGGATCGCCGATGCGCATCGCGCTCTGGATCGCCTCGCCGCCGACGTGCAGCGAGCGCACGCCGCGCGCGTCACTGACCGCGATGGCGGGGTTGCGCTTCTTCATGTCTCATCATGGCGAGGACGCAGGCCGCGGCGAGAAAGGCGAACAGCGCTCCGGCCAGGATCGGCAGGTCGTAGGCGCCGAGCGCATCGTAGGCCACGCCGGCAAGCCAGGGCCCGACGAGGGTGCCGACGCCCGCGCCGGTGTAGAGAAACCCGATGATGCCCGACACCGAGCGCGCGCCGTAGAGATCCATGACGATCGTCGGCAGCAGCGCGACATAGGCGCCGTAGCAGATGCCGAACACGACGGCGAACAGAGCGAGCAGCCACCAGGCGCTCGCCGCCCACCACACGAGGAGCATGGCGCCCAGCCCGGCGTACATTGCCGCGAGCGAGCGGCTGCGTCCCAGCCGGTCGGCAAGACCGCCGATGGCTAAACGGCCCAGCAGGCTGCCGAGGCCGATGAGGCTCACCAGCGTGACGCCTTGCGCCTGCGAGTAGCCGAGGTCCTGGGCGTAGGGCCCGAGATGCACCATCGGCACGAACAGCCCGACGCAGCTGAAGGCGAGCGACAGGTACAGAAGCCAGAATGCCCGTGACCCGAGGGCCGCGCGCAGGGTCGTGCCTGCGACGGCCTGCCGTCTCAGGGACTGATGTCCCCGGATCAGGAACGCGGCCGCGCCTCCCAGCACCAGCACGAAGAATGCGAGCGCGACATAGGCGCCGCGCCAGCCGAAGAGCTCGATCCACCAGGCTGCCAGCAGCGGCCCCGCGATGTTCCCGGCGCCGATGCCGGCGACTGCGATACCCGAGGCAGCCGCGCGGTTGGCGCCGAACCAGGGCTGCACCGCCCCCACCGAAGGCACATAGACCAGCCCGACCCCGAGGCCGATGCCGATGCTGTAGGTCAGGTAGAGCATCTCCACCGATCCTGCGATGCTCGCGAGCCAGAGCGCCGCGACCAGGCAGGCGACGCCTGCGAGCGCGACGCGCCGCGGGCCGAAGCGGTCGGCGAGCACCCCGCCCGGCGCGCCGCACAGGAACCAGAGGAACGCGGCGACCGAGAACACGAGCGCCACGTGACCGCGCGAGGCGCCGAAATCGGACTCGAAGGCGGTAAAGAACGCGGCGAAGGAATACGCCGACGCGAAGCCGACGAACATCAGGGTGAAAGCCGCGGCGACCACCACCCAGCCGTAGCCGCCCGGCTTCAACGCGTCTTCTTGGCTTTCTTCGCCGGCTTCTTCTTCTCGTCGGCAACGACCGCCACGACTTCGACCTCGAGAAGCAGATCCTCCTCCACCAGGCGCGCCACGCCGACGAGCGTGCTCGCGGGCAGCTCGCCCGCCTTCAGATAGCGCGAGCGCACCTCCCGGTACACGTTGACCGCCTCGTGGTCCATGCCGACCATGAAGCCGTTCATCTTGACGACGTCGCCCCAGCTCGCGCCTGCCGCGCGCAGCGCATGCGTCAGGTTCTTGAACACCTGCTCGCTCTGCGCGCGGATATCGCCCTCGCCGAACACCACGCCGTCGCGGTCGTAGCTCACCTGGCCGGACACGTAGATAAGCTTCGCCGGCCCCGCCACCGTCACGCTGTGGGTATAGAACCGCGGCGTGCTCAGCTCCTTGGGATTGAGGTATTGCTTTTTCATCACAGCACCGCCCCCCTTGCAGTAATCGGCCAGAGCGCCTCGACGACGCCGTCCCGTACGCAAACATACCAGTCGTAGAGGTTGACGGTCGGATCGCAGTGCCCGGGCACGAGCAAGAGCTTCTCGCCTAGCCCGGGCGCCGCGGCGCCGGCGCCGATCTCGACCCAGCCGTGCTCGTCGGAGGCATTCTTGTAGGTGAGGCCCGGCCGCTGCCAGATTGCCGGCATGCCGGAGTCGACGCTGGAGGCCTTGAGGCCGGCATCGACGACGGCGCGATCGGCTGCCGGCCGGCTCATGACGGTGGTGAGGACGAACAGCGCATGCTCGAAGCGCGGCAGCGGCGCGGCCCATTCGTTCCTCGCGTAGTCGGCATCCATGAACGCGTAGGAGCCCGGCTGGATCTCGTCCCAGGCGCCCGACCCGACTTCGAGCATGTAGGTGCCGCTGCCCGCCCCGGTGACGATCGGGCAAGCGATGCCGTGTTTTGCAAGAAGCGCTTTCGTAGTCAAGACCCCTTCTCTCGCCTTCTCGATCGCGGCCCGGCGCTGCGCCATCGAGCGCAGGTGCTGGGCGCGGCCGTGATACGCCTGCAGCCCGGCAAAGCGCAGGTTTTGCGACTTCACGATCTCGCTCGCCAGCGCGGCCGCGGCCTCGCCGGGCGCGACGCCGCAGCGTCCCATGCCCACTTCGAGCTCGACGTAGACGTCCAGCGTTGCCTTTGAATCCGCAATCGCCCTGAGATTCTCGAGGTTGTCGACGCAGACGCCGATCTTCGCGCGGCGCGCGAGCTCGGCAAGCCGTGCGATCTTCGGCGCGCCCACCACTTCGTTGGTGACGAGCACGTCGGCGATGCCGCCGTCGACCAGCGCCTCGGCTTCCGACACTTTCTGGCAGCACACGCCTACCGCGCCCGCCGCGATCTGGCGCTTGGCGACTTCCGGGCACTTGTGCATCTTGGCGTGCGGGCGAACGCGCACGGCACGGCCGGCGAGCGAGTCTTTCAGGGTCTTGAGGTTTTGTTCAAAAGCAGGTAATTCCAATATCAGCGCAGGGGTATCGACGTCCTCCAGCCGCTGCCCGATGGAAGCCGGCGCACGCATGCTAGGCCGCGGCGGCCTTTCTGGCGCGCTCATGCAGTGCATACCAGGCGATCGCCGCTGCGACCAGCATCACCATCGGAGCCGCGATGAGATTGACTCGCTCCCACCCCGCGGAGGTGACGGTCATGCCCGAAGTGAACGAAGAAACGGCCATCATGATGAAAATCGCCTGATCGTTGGCGCCCTGCGCCTTCGCGCGCTCTTCCGGGCGGTAGGTCTCCGTCAGCAGCGCGGTGCCGCCGATGTACAGGAAGTTCCAGCCCACGCCGAGCAGCACCAGCGCCCACCAGAAATGCGCCACCGAGATCCCGGCGAGCGCGATGCCGATCGTCGCCAGGTTGAGAACCGCGCCGGCGAACATCACCGGCAGCACGCCGAAGCGGCGGATCAGCCCGCCGGTGAAGAACGACGGCGCGAACATGCCGATGACGTGCCACGAGATGATGAAGGCGGCGTCGGAATAGGGATAGCCGCACACCTGCATGGCGATCGGCGTCGAGGTCATGAGGAAGTTCATCACGCCATAGCCGATCGCAGCCGAGAGCACCGCGACCAGAAACTTCGGCTGAGACGCGATTTCCCCGAGCGGCCGCCCGGCGGCCACCCGCTCGGCTGCGGTGGGATTGGGGATGCGGATGAACCGCAGCAGCACGATGGTGGCGAGCGCGAAGCCGATCAGCGCGAGATACGCGCCCATGAATTTCGGCCCGAGGAGATCGACCGTGACGCGGCTCATGCTCGGGCCCAGGATGCCGCCGACCAGCCCGCCTGCGAGCACCAGCGAAATCGCCGTGGCCTTGAAATCCACGGCTGCGACGTCGGCGGCGGCGAAACGGTAGTACTGGCCGTAGGCGTTGTACACGCCCCAGACGAGGGTGCCGAGGCAAAGCAGCCAGAAACTCTGCAGCCACATCGCGGCTGCGCAGACCGAAGCGCCGGCGATGCCCCAGAAGACTCCGGAAGTGAGCCCCCGCTGCCGCCCGACCCGCTTCATGTGCAGCGATGCCGGCATCGTGGCAATCGCGCCGCCCAGCACCCAGCAGGTCACCGGCAGGGTGGCGAGCGCGGCGTAGGGCGCGAGCGCCAGGCCGGCGAGCCCGTTGATGGCGATCAGCGTCGAGTTGTTGGTGAAAAGCAGCGCCTGGCACGCCGCCAGCAGCCCGACATTCCGGCGGGTACTGTCCATTTATACAGTATCAGGGTAGGATGCTGAAGCATGCATTCTAGCGACGATCGCCTCCATCTCCGCGGCTCGCGCTCCTTTATTCAGGGCCGTTTCGAAAGCACGGCGCGCGAGCCCTTCGACGACGGCTGGACGCCCGAGGAGCGCGAAGCGCAGGCGCTGAAGACGCAGGTGACCGAGGAGCGCGCGCGCTCGATCATTGCCCGAAACGACTCTCCCGACATCCCGTTCGGGCAATCGATCAACCCGTACAGAGGCTGCGAGCATGGATGTGTCTACTGCCTGTCGGGCGACACTCTGATCCTCATGGCCGACGGCAGCACAAAGCTGCTCGGGGAGGTGCGGGTAGGCGACAGGCTCTACGGCACGCGGCGCGAGGGCTGGTACCGGCGCTATGTCAAGTCGCGGGTGCTCGCGCATTGGAGCGTTATCAAACCGGCATACCGGATCACGCTTGAAGACGGCACTGCGCTCGTGACCGGGCCGGACCACCGCTTTCTGACCGAACGCGGCTGGAAGTTCGTGACCGGGACCGAATCCGGTCCCGGCTGCCGAGCGCATCTCACGATGAACAACAGGCTCATGGGCACGGGAGCATTCACGCAAGCCATCGTCAAGAACGGGAATTACAGGCTTGGCTATCTGTGCGGCGTGATTCGCGGTCACCAGTTCCGGCTGGCGCTTTGCGACGTGGAAGCGCTGCTGCGAGTTCAGGACTATCTGCGTCGCTGGCAGATCGAAACGCAGCACTTCATCTTTCAGGCCGCAGCCGTAGGCAGGCGGTTGATGCATGCGATACGCACGCAAGCCCGGCTCAACGTAGAACAGATCCGTGAGCTCATCGCGTGGCCGACCGCGCCATCGCGCGAATGGTCGGCGGGTTTTCTCTCTGGGATCTACGACGCCGAGGGCGGCTACAGCGACGGCATTCTGAGGATCCACAACACGGATTCGGAGATCATCGACTGGATTGGGCGCTGCCTCACGAGGTTCGATTTCCGGTTCGTGATCGAGCAGCAGCGCCGGGAGACCCAGAAGCCTGTACACGTCGTGCGCCTGGCCGGGGGCTTGCGCCACCACCTGCGCTTTTTCCAGAGCGTGGATCCCGCCATCATGCGCAAGCGCGACATCGCCGGACAGGCGGTGAAAAGCGAGGCCCGCCTTCGAGTTGCCAGCATCGAGCCGCTCGGCAAGGCGATGCGGCTTTACGACATCACCACAGAAACCGAGGATTTTGTCGCCAACGGCGTGGTGAGCCACAACTGCTACGCGCGGCCAACTCATGCGTATCTAGAGTTGTCGCCCGGCCTTGACTTTGAAACGAAGCTGTTTGCGAAGACCAACGCCGCCGAGCTGCTGCGCGAAGAGCTCGCCAGACCCGGCTACCGGGTGAGCCCGATCGCGCTGGGCACCAACACCGACTGCTTCCAGCCGATCGAGCGCAAATACAGGATTACGCGGCAGATTCTCGAGGTGCTGGCCGAGTGCGACCACCCGCTCACCATCGTCACCAAGTCGGCGCTGGTCGAGCGCGACCTCGATATCCTCGCCCCGATGGCGGAGAAGGACCTGGTCAAGGTGTTCGTCTCGATCGGCACGCTCGAGCGCGCATTGGCACGAAAGCTGGAACCCCGCGCCGCAAGCCCGCAACGCAGACTCGATGTCTTGAAAAAACTATCATCATCCGGAGTGCCCTGCGGAGTCATGGTGGCGCCGGTCATCCCGGCGCTTTCCGACAAGTCGCTCGAGGCGTCGCTCGAAGCCGCGGCCGAAGCCGGCGCGACCATGGCCGGCTACACCATCCTGCGGCTGCCGAACGAGGTGAGGCCGATCTTCAAGGAGTGGCTCGCGGCGCACTACCCGCAGCGCGCCGAGCACGTCATCAGCATCGTGCGCCAGGTCCGCGGCGGCCGCGAAAACGATCCTCGCTTTCACTCGCGCATGACCGGAAGCGGCGAATATGCCGAGCTGATCGCGCGGCGCTTCGAGATCGCCTGCCGCCGCCTGGGGCTGAACGGCGAGGAGCGCGGGGCGAAGGCGCGGCGCGAGCTCGACTGCAGCCGCTTCCGGCCGCCTTCGCCGCCGGGACAGATGGCTCTTTTCTGAGAGGCGGCAGGGCGTAAGGAAGCCGCGAGCACCCCGACTACCCGAGCAGCATCCGCCTAGAATAGCGGGGTTCGGATGGAACGCCAGGCAATAACTCGCAGGCTGGCCGCGATCCTGTGTGCCGACGTGCAGGGCTACAGCCGCCTCATGGGCGCGGACGAGGAAGGCACCTTGCGCGCCCTGAAGGCCTCGCACGAGGTGATGCGCGGCCTCGTCGCGCAGCACCGCGGGCGCGTGGTGAATGCGCCGGGGGATTCCGTGCTCGCCGAGTTCGCGAGCATCGTCGACGCCGTGACCTGCGCCGCGGCGATCCAGGAAGAGCTCGCCCGCCGCAACACCAGCGCCCCGCAGGAGAACCGGATGGCGTTC
>Ga0114945_10001648_pt1 | contig 13670 bp, 13 predicted proteins | sample OV2TP3_FD_87194 | JGI IMG/M metagenome (GOLD analysis project Ga0114945, IMG submission 87194) | Hot spring microbial communities from Beatty, Nevada to study Microbial Dark Matter (Phase II) - OV2 TP3 | ecosystem: Environmental > Aquatic > Thermal springs > Hot (42-90C) | place: USA: Beatty... | reverse complement strand
TGTCGACGAGGATGAGGTCGGCGTCCGCGCCCGCCTGGATGCAGCCCTTCCGGGGGTAGAGGTTGAACAGGCGGGCCGGGCGCTCGCTGCAGAGGCGGACGAGCTGGTTGAGGGTCAAGAGCCCCTCGTTCACTGCGTTGAGCATCAGGCGCATCGTGGTCTCCACGCCGGGGATCCCGAAGGGCGCCTTGTGGATGTCCTCGATGCCGGCCTCCTTCCGCGCCCGGGGGAAGGGGCAGTGGTCGGTCCCGATGGTGTCCACCATGTCCCGGCCCAGGGCGGAGCGCATCCCCTCCCGGACCTCGGGGGCCCGGATGACAGGGGTGAACTTGACGAAGGGCCCCAGCTCCTTGAGGTGCGTCAGGTCCAGATAGAAGTAGTGGGGGCAGCTCTCGGCGTAGATGCGCGCTCCGCGGCGCCTCGCCCCCTGGATGGCCTCGAGGAGGGAGGGCTGGCTCACGTGCGCCACGAGGACGGTACAGCCCGTGAGCTCCGCCAGGGCGATGGCGTCCAAGGTGGCCACGGTCTCGCTCTCGGGGTTGCGCCACTCGCTGATGCACAGGTAGTCGGTGCGCCCCTGGGCGTCGATCCGCTTCTTGGCCTTCTTGAGGATGGTGTCGCTCTCGCAGTGGAGCATGACGGTGCCGCCGAAGCCGGCCACCTCCCGCATGATGTCCAGCAAGACCCCCTCGGAGAGGTCGGGCACCCCGTGCAGCTCGCACATGAAGCCCTTGAAGCCGAGCGCGCCTCCCTCCCACATGGGGCGCAGGTGCTCGAGGTTGTCCACGTCCAGGCCCCCCAGCTGGCCGTAGTCGACCACGGCCCTGGAGCGGATGTACTCGGTCTTCTCCTCCAGTATCTTGCGGGTGTAGACGAGGGGCTCGCTGCGGTGGTGGTCGATCACGGTGGTCACCCCGCCCCGGGCGGCCGCCTTCGTCCCCGTGGTCCAATCCTCGCGGTCGGTGAAGCCGGGGTCCATCATGTGGACGTGCTCGTCCACCATGCCGGGTAGAACGTGGCGGCCGGCGGCGTCGATCTCGCGCTTGGCCCCGTTCACCCTCTCCCGGCTGATGGCCGCGATGCGCCCCCCCTCGACATAGATGTGGCCGGGGTAGGTGCCGCCGGATGCGACGATTTTAGCGTTGGATACGAGAAGGTCCGCTTTCATCAGAAGGGTTCCTCCTGGGTGTCATCAAGGGCGTGCCTTCGCGCCGGAGGAGGGGTCCTCCCGCTGGAGGAGATCCCGCCCCAGGACGATCTCGACGGCGTAGGGGCCGGGGGTCTCGAGGGGCTTGAGGCTCCCCCGCCTGCCGAGGGCCCGCCGGAGGGCGAGGGCCATGCGCTCCGCCCCCTCACGATAGTAGATGATGGTGCGGGGATGATCCAGGCGGTCTGCGTTCCCGACGCCGAGGACGTTGAAGCGGCCCGCTCTCAAGCGGCCGGCCCACAGCGCGGCGTAGCCGCGGACGCCGTTCCCGTTGAGGATCCGGATACCCCCCTCCTCGGCGGCGTCCGGAGGGACCCCGGGGGCGGGCGCGCCGGGCGGCTCGGGCCTGGAGGGCGGGGGGCGGCTCGTAAGGACGTCCTCCCCCGGGGGAGCGCCCGCGGGGGATGGCTCCGAGGAGAGAACCTCCTGGGACGCGGCCAAGACCCACCCGGCGGGGACGAAGGAGAGGAGGCCGCCCAAGAAGAGACTGAGGAAACCCCAACGGAGCAGTGCGGCGCGCATCATTTGGGCCTCGCTTGATTCCGCCCGATGATCATCCCACCTCGCCCATATGTCCGCAAGCGCGCGGGATTTTCCGCCGTCTTGTCCGGCCGCCGGGCGGGGGCTATGATGCGACCGCATCACGGCCCGCCCGGCCAGGGGAGCTTTGATGGCGCGATTCGCATCCGGTTTCGCGGGCCGCCCGTCCGCCTTTTTTTTGGGCTCCTTCGCCCTTCTCATCGTCCTCGGCGCCTTCCTCCTCTCGCTCCCCATCGCCTCGACAAAGGGAGGGCTCTCCCCCGCCCAGGCCCTCTTCATGGCCGCCTCCGCCGTCTGCGTGACGGGCCTCTCGGTCGTGGACATCGGGACGGAGCTCACCCCCTTCGGCCAGTGGGTGATCCTCGGCCTCATCCAGCTAGGCGCCCTCGGGCTGATGACCTTTTACGCCTTCTTCTTCACGATGCTGGGCCAATCGATCCCCTTCGTCCACCGCACCATCCTGCGCGAGACGGTGGGCGGGCTGAGCCGCGGGGAGCAGCGCCCGGCCCGGGTCCTCCGCGCGATCGTCGGCTTCTCCCTTGCCTTCGAGGCCGCGGGCACCTTGGCCCTCTACGGCCTCTTCCGGCGGACGGAGGCGCCGGCCGAGGCCCTCAAGAAGGCGGTCTTCCACGCCGTCTCGGCCTTCTGCAACGCGGGCTTCTCCCTCCAAAAGGACAGCTTCGCCCAGTGGCGGGCCGACCCAGCCATGCACCTCGTCCTGATCGCCCTCATCGTCGCGGGGGGGCTGGGCTTCATCGCGCACATGGATCTTCTAGACCACCTCAAAAAACAGATCGCCTGGCGCTGGGCCCGCGGACGCAACCGCCCGGAGGAGGAAGCCCAGCCGCCCCGGCCCGCCCTCAGCCTTCACACCAAGGTGGTCCTTTCGGCCTCGGCCGCCCTCATCGTCTTTGGCGCCCTCGTGTTCTGGGGGGAGTTCCTCCGCGCCGGGGGGCCGGCCGGCCAGAGCGCCCTGGAGGCGCTCTTTCTCTCCGTGACCGCGCGCACGGCGGGCTTCAACACCGTCCCGACGGAGGGCCTGGGAGACGCGGTGCTCTTCTTCGCCATGATCCTTATGTTCATCGGGGCCTCCCCCGGATCGACGGGAGGAGGGCTCAAGACCACAACCGGGTTCGTCCTCCTGGCCGCCCTGTGGTCCCGCTTCCAGGGATACGACTCGCCCAGCGCGTTCCGCCGCACCATCCCCCAGGACATCGTCCGCCGGGCGGGGGCCATCCTGATCATGGGGGCGGGCGTCCTCGGGATCGCCCTTTTCGCGGTGCTGGTCCTCGAAGAGGGGAACCCCGCTCTCGCCGGCTCCCCGCGGCGGTTTCTTACGCTCCTCTTCGAGACGGTGTCCGCCTTCGGGACGGTGGGCCTCTCCATGGGGGTGACGGCCAGCCTCTCGCCGGTGAGCCTCGTCTTGCTGAGCCTCCTCATGTACATTGGGCGGATCGGGCCCCTCACGGTGTTCATCGCCCTGAGCGAGCAACCCCGGAGCCGGCCGCGGCCGGCGGACGAGCTGGTGATGGTGGGCTAGAGGCGCCCCCGGAGGAGGAGGATGAAAAAGAGCTTTCTGGTGGTCGGCCTGGGCGCTTTCGGGGAGGCCGTGGCGCGGACGCTCCACTCCCAGGGCCACACCGTCATGGCCGTGGACATCCGCCGGGACCGCGTCGAGAGGGCCCGCGAGATCACGAGCGAGGCCGTCGAGGGCAACGCCACCGACCGCGCAACGGTCGAGCAGGTGGTCGAGAACCTGGGGGCCGAGGACATCGAGGCGGCCGTGGTCGCCGTGGGCCAGCGGCTCGACGCGAGCATCCTCGTCTGCCTCTTTCTCAAGGAGCTCGGGGTCAAGCGGATCGTGGCCAAGGTCCTCACGGACGACCACGCCCAGATCCTCAAGCAGCTTGGGGTGGGGGAGACCGTCTTCCCCGAGGCGGACTCCGGCGCCCGCCTGGCCCACCGCCTGGCGCGCCCGAACCTGGTGGACCTCCTCCCCCTGGGCGGCGGCGTCGGGGTGTACGAGGTGACCGCCCCCGCCGAATTCGTAGGGTCCACCCTGGGGGAGCTCAAGCTCAGGAACCGCTACGAGATGATGGTGATCGCCATCCGGCCAAACAACTCCGATGAGGTCGAGATGATGCCCGGGGCGGACACCGCCATTCGGGAGGGCGACCTCTTGGTGGTCCTGGGGACCCAGAAGGCTATTGAGAAGATCTCCTCCTGAGGCCGATGGAAGCCTCTGGGCTCCCGTGAGGCTCTCGCAGAGCGGCGCGCGTGTGCGGGGCGGTGGCGGCGGGAGCCCGGGCCAGCCGCGCCCGGAGGCCGGCCAGGCCGGCGGGGTCGTCCACGTCGTCCCACTCCCGGAGAATTTTGAAGTCGAAGGATAAGGCTTGCAGTTTCGAGAGGGTGGATCCGAAGACCCGGTTCGATCCCCAAGGGATGTCCTCGAATATCTCGAGCGCCGGCTGATTCAGGCCAATGAGATAGTAGCCGCCGTCGGCGGCCGGGCCGACCGCCGCCCGGCGCGGGGGGGAGGGGAGGCCGGGCTCCTGGAGGCTCTTCCTCGCCAGGGCCTCGAACGCCTCCAGGGGGATGGCGGGGGGGAGGTCGGGAAAATCCGTCCCGACCAGGACGGCCCGCCCTCCGCCGGCGAGGGAGCGGCCCAGGGCGGCCGCCATCCGGGCCCCGAGGTCCGAGCCCGTCTGCCTTCGGTGAAGGAAGGGCCCGGGGAGCCACTCCGCGAGGGGAAGGGCCTCCAGCCGCTCCCCCCCGTCGAGGGCCCACTCGGCGGCGAGCGCCACCGTGGGCCGGGCCGCCCGCACGGCGGCCGCCGCCTCGGCCGCGTCCGCCAAAAACGCCCGGTAGAGGCGGGCCGCGCCCTCCGCCCCCAGGGCCGGGATGAGGCGCGTCTTCGCCCGCCCGGGGAGCGGCGGGCGGGCGAAGAGGATGAGGATCTCCCGGGTCATCTCCTCGGCCCCTCCTGTCCGGGCGCGGCGCCTGGGATTCGCCGCGCGGCGCCGGGCTTGATAAAATAACCATAATCTTCCCTGCTCACGCAAAACCAAAAGGATGCCCGCATGGATTTCAGCCAGGAAGTCGTCATCGGCGCCCCGCGCCAGAAGGTATGGGATTTCATCTGGAACGTCGAGGAGTTCGCCACCTGCGTGCCGGGCGTGACGCGGGTCGAGAAGGTGGACGACACCCACTACAACGTCAAGGTGGAGCAGAAGGTGAGCTTCCTCAAGGCGAGCTTCAACCTCCAGATCACGGTCGAGGAGCAGCGGCCGCCCGAATACATCCGGACGGCGGGGGAGGGGAAGGACTCCGCCATCGCGGCCAGCCTCAAGCAGCGGAACGAGGTGACCCTGGAGGCCCTCTCCGAGCAGGAGACGAAGATGAAGATCCACTCCAGCGTGGACGTCTTCGGAAAGCTCGGCTCGCTCGGCTTCAGCGTGATCAAGAACCAGGCGAACAAAATCTTCGCCGAGTTCGCCCAGAAGGTGAAGAGCAGGCTCGAATAGGCCTGGCCGCCGGGCCGGAGGGGAGAGGAACCGGGGAGAGAGGCTGCGTGTTTGGTTGGGAAACCCCCGGATTCTCGGGCATCTGGACAAGACGGGTCTGACCCTGGATTTTCAAGGAGAATCCTATGAACCGCGCCATCCTGGACCTGTACCACGAGTTCCGCCACACCCCCATGCCCCGCCGGGAGTTTCTGGAGAAACTGACCAAGGTGGCCGGAAGCGCGGCGGCGGCGGCCACGATCCTCCCCCTGCTCGAGGGGGACGTGCAGGCGGCCCAGGTGGCGCCCGACGATCCCAAGCTCGAGGCGGCGACCCTCACCTATCCCGGCCCGGCCGGGGCGGTGACCGCCTACCAGGCCCGCCCCAAGGGGGCGGGGGCGCTCCCGGCGGTCGTCGTCATCCACGAGAACCGGGGCCTGAACAACCACATCCGGGACGTCGCCCGCCGCGCGGCCCTGGCGGGCTACCACGCCCTGGCGCCCGACCTCCTCACCCGGAAGGGGGGGACTCCCCCCGTCCAGGAGGAGGCCATCGCCGCCATCCGGGCGCTCCCGCGGGAGGACGCCCTGGCGGACCTCCGCGCGGGCGTGGCCTTCCTCCAAAAATCCGCCCAGGTGGCGGAGGGCCGGGTCGGCGTCGTCGGCTTCTGCTGGGGGGGAGCGATGGTGAACCTCCTGGCGGCCAATGAGCCCGGCCTCAAGGCGGCGGTCGCCTTCTACGGGGCCGTGGCCCCCGCCGCGATGGTCCCCCAGATCCAGGCGCCGCTCTTCCTCATCTACGCGGGCAACGACAAGCGCATCAACGATCAGGTGCCCGCCTACGAGGAAGCCCTGAAGAAGGCGAAGAAGAACTACACCATCCAGATGTACCCGAACGTCGAGCACGCCTTCCACAACGACACCGCGGGCGTCCGCTACAACGCGGCCGCGGCCAAGGACGCCTGGGCGAAGACGGTGGCCTTCTTCGGGAAGCACCTCAAGGCCGCGGCCAACTGAGACTCTGGCCTAAAAGGGCGCCCCGGGGATTCCGGGGCGCCCTTTTTTTGCCCTCCCCCTCCGGGGGAGGGTTGGGGTGGGGGACCCTCGGGTCTCTCCCTCCCCCCAACCCCCTCCCGGAGGGAGGGGGAGAAACACTTGCCCTCCTAGGGCCGGACGATATGCCACTCCTCCACAAGCTCGCAGCCGCTCTCGCGGAAAAGCGCCGAGATGGGGCAGCGGCCCTTGTGCTGGCGCTTGAGCTCGGCCACCCGCTCCTCGGGCTCATCCGTCGCCAGGGTGATCTTGACCTCGACCCGATCGAAGTTGGGGCTGATGTTGTTGTCGGCGTCCTTGGCCCCCCGCGGGTCGGCCGTCCCGCGGGCCTCGATGGACTGATCCCGGTACTTGAAGCCCAGGTCCTGGGCGCACCTGGAGGTGATCACCGCGACGCAGGCCGCGAGCGCCCCCAGGGCCATCTCCCGGGGGGTGGGCCCGGCGTCCGTCCCCCCGCTCGCCTTGGGCTCGTCCGCGTGCCAAACGAGGTTCCGGGCCCGGAGCTCCACCTTGTAGCCCTCGAGCTTCCGCGCCCGGACCCTCCGCTCCTGCTTGGCCATCACCGCATCGGCTGCGTCTGCCATCGAAAACCTCCTCCAGAGGCGCGCGTTGTCGGGGAAAAGGACTCCGGCCCGATTATGGGCCCATCCGGGCGGGGGGAGAAGGGAAGGCCCCTACTCGAACACCACGGCCGCCCGGCCCGTGATCTCGTTTCGCTCCAGCATCTGGAAGGCCCGTTCGGTTTCCTCAAGTCTAAAGGTCTCGGTCACGACGGGCTTGATCCTCCCCTGGCGGAGGAGCTCAAGCGACTGGCGCAGCTCCAGCATCGAGCAGTAGCGCGAGCCGTGGATCTCCTGGCCCTTGTTGAGGAGCTCGAGGGGGTTCACGGTGAAGTTGGGCGAGAGGCCGCCGAAGGCCACGGGGGGGCGGTAGCCCACGATCACGAGCTTCCCGCCGCGGCCCAGGCAGGCGAGGCCGGCCTCCAGGGTCTCCTTGGAGGCCACGTAGTCGATGTAGGCGTCCACCCCCCTCCCCCCGGTCAGGGAGAGGATCTCCTCGACGGGGTCGGTCTTCTGGGGGTTGATCGTCGCGAAGGCGCCGAGCTTCGAGACCATCTCGAGCTTCTTCTCCGAGATGTCCACCCCGACCACGTGTCCCCCGCACACCTGGGCCATCTGGACGGCGTGGATGGCCACCCCGCCCCCCGCTCCCACGATCGCCACGAGGTCCCCCGGCTTGATCTGGGCCTCGGCGACGCAGTTGTGGTAGGGGGTGCAGATGGCGTCCGCCGCGACGCAGGCGTCGAGCGGGCTCACCCCCTCGGGGATCTTGCAGAGGTTGACGGCGGGCAGCGTCATGTACTCGGCGTAGCCCCCGTCGCAGGCCAGGCCCACGAAGCCCCGGAAGTCGGGGCAGAGGGTCTCCCGGCCGCTCCGGCAGAAGTTGCAGTTGTGGCAGGTGAGGTAGAAGTGGGCCGTCACCAGGTCCCCCGGGGCGGCGGTGCGCACCTCGGGGCCCACCTCCACCACCTCCCCCGCGATCTCGTGGCCCATCGTCCGGGGGTATTCGGTGATGAGGCCCGGGGTGCGGCGCATGATGACGAGGGTCAGGCCCACCCCGGTCGCCCGGAGGCGGATGAGGGCGTCGTTGGGCCCCGGGCAGGGGACGGGGACCTCCCCGGGCCGGAAGGCGCCGCCCGGCTCGTGGATCCGCATGGCGCGCATCGTCTGGGACATCCGTTCGCCTCCATCTGGGTGGGGCGGCCCCGGGTCAGCCGGGGCCTTTCGCCCTACCTGCGCTTCTCACAGTGAAACGGCCTGGAAAACATCTTGGGGACAGCGCGTTACATGAGATCAGCCAAAATCCATTTTAACGCATCCCTCATGGCGGAGAGGGGCCCGCCCCCGCCCTCCGGCGGATCCTCTCCCGCCTGCGCCGCATGTAGAGGGCCTGGCGGCCGGTCTCCACCCGGACCCGGTTGTGGTAGCCGGAGCGGCAGCCCGGCGTGCAGAAGCGCTTCCGGCGCATGGCCTCGAGGAGGAAGAGGGCCCCGCACTGAGGGCACCGGCGCAGCCGGCGGGGGTCGAGGCCCGAGAGGAAGCGGGCGGCGGCGAAATGGAGGAGAAGGTCCAGGTCGAACGTCTGGGGCCGGAGGAGGACCGTCTCCTCCTCGTCCCGGCGGGCGGGGAACCTGCGCTCCAGGCGGAAGCGCATCCCGCGGGCCTGGGAGAGGGCGGCGTTGATGAGCTCGAGGTGGCGCGGGGCGAATCGGCCCCGGCCGGCGATCTCCCCGAAAATCTCCGAGAACCGCTCCCTGAGGAAGGCCACGTTGCCGAAGGTGGCCCGGCTGCCGCGGAAGGTGAACCGGCTCAGGGAAGCCTCCTCCCCCTCAGGCGAAGAGGCGGGGAGGACTCCCTCCCGGCGCAGGAGGCGGAGGCATTGGGCCTGCCAGTTGGCCAAGCTGAGGGGGGCGTTGCAGAACTCGAGGATAGCGGGCGGAGGGCTCTCCCCGCCCGGGCCGGGGGGGGCGTCGGAGGCGGGAGCCTTCTTCCGGCGGCGCGGCGTCGCCCTCAACGCAAGCCCTCTCTTTGGCCCCGGCGCCTCAGGCGCGCTGGTCGACCGGCGGATGGCGGGGGCTGCCGCAGCTCGGGCAGCGGTCGGCGAGGGGCACCAGCTGCCGGCAGGCCGGGCACCGCATGCGGATGGGCTTCTCCCGCAGGCCCTCCGCCGACTCCTCGAGGATCTCCTCGAAGGTCGGCCCCCGAAGGTGGCGTAGGATGCGGTTCCACAACCCTCTCTTCGCCGGCGTCATTCAGGAGCCCCCGGGCGCAAAGAAGGCGCGCCCTCCTCCCCGAACCTTACCACAAACCCTCGGGAAAACGGACGGCGGGGGGCGGTTTCTCCCCTGTGGTAATATCCCGGTGAGTTCTTCGACTCGGGGGAGGATTCTGGACCCCCTGGGGGACACACTTGATCGTCCGGCTCTTTTTGCTCTTCACCGCCGTCCCGCTCCTCGAGCTCATGATCCTGATCGACCTGGGGGGCGCCATCGGCCTGGGCCCCACGCTGGGGATCGTCCTCCTCACCGGGGCGGCGGGGGCCTGGATCGCGCGCGCCCAGGGCCTCGCCGTCCTGGGCCGGATCCGGCAGGAGATGGCGGCGGGGAGGGTGCCCGCGGCCGAGCTGGTGGAGGGCGCGATGGTGCTCGTGGGGGGCGTCCTTCTCCTCACGCCGGGCCTCCTGACGGACGCGGCGGGCTTTTTGCTCATGGTGCCCGCCTGCCGCAGGGCCATCCGCGGCTGGCTGATGCGCAAGCTCGAGAAGATGGTCGAGGATGGCAAGGTCCGCGTCTACCATGGCTAAGGTGCGGCCCGCCGGGGCGAAGGACCGGGAGGCGCTCAGGAAGCTGACGGCGCAGGCCTTCGGCCTCTCCGCCGCGGAGGGTCTGGAGCCCAAGCCCCCCCCCGGCTCGCGGGTCTGGCTGGCCTGGCCGGGGGAGGAGGGCGAGCCGGCCGGCTACTGCCGGATGGTGCCCGACAGGGAGACCCGCGCCCGGGGCCGCGCCTGCCTGGACGGTCTCTTCGTCGCCCGCGGGCGCCGGAGAAAGGGCCTGGCCCGCGCCCTCATCGGGGCGGCGCGCGAGGCCGCCCTCCAGGACGGGCTGGAGGGCCTCTGGGCCTATCTCCCGGTCGACCTCCCGGGGGAGTTCCTCGCGGGGACCGGCGGGCGGAAGATCCAGGGCCTGCGCCTCCTCCGCCACGAGCGCCTGGACGAGATCCCCTCTCCCAGCCTGCCCGCGGGCCACCGCATCCGCCCGCCCGCCCTGCCCGTGGACTTGGCCCCCCTGGCCGCCCTCTACAACGAGGCCTTCGGCGGCATGTGGAACTTCCGCCCCCACGGCCCCGGCGACATCGCCGCCTGGTTCGAGGCCACCGACACCCGGCCGGAGAACTGCCTCCTCCTCGAGAGGGAGGGCCCTCCCGCGGAGGGCGTCGGGATGGCCCTCCTCGCCATCGATCCCGGCCGCCTCGCGGCGGGGGACCGGGCCGCCTACATCCCCGACATCGGCGTCCTCCCCGCCCACCGCCGCCGGGGGATGGGCCGGGCCCTCCTGTGCGCCGCGGCCGCTCACGCCCGCGCGCGGGGCCTCCAGGCCCTCGAGCTCATCGCCGACGAGGCGGACGAGGAAGCCCGGCGCTTCTACCGCGGAGCCGGGTTCGAGGAGCGGGGCACGATCTGCGTCTACGAGTGGTGAGAAACCGCCGATTTCAAGCGCTGCATCTCATGGAATGGATTTAAAGTGAATCCTTAAGGCGCTTGGCCAAAGAGGCGGCGATCCCCCCGCGGGCGACGTCCTCCTGGCGGCTCTCGCGCATGTCCCTGAGCCCGACCACCCCCTTGGCCATCTCCTCCTCCCCCAGCACCAGGACGAAGCGCGCCCCCGAGCGGTCGGCGCGCCGCATCTGGCCCTTGAGGCTCCCCCCCCCGAAGGAGCGCTCGGTGCGCACCCCCATCCGCCGGAGCTCCGCCGCGAGGCCAAAGGCCTCGGCCTCGGCCTTCTCCCCCAGGGCCACGATGAAGGCGTCCAAGGGGGCCTCCGGCGCGGCCTCGCCCCCCATGAGCTGGAGCAGGCGCTCCATCCCGATCGCGAAGCCGATCCCCGGCGTGGCCGGCCCCCCCAGATCCTCGACCAGCCCGTCGTAGCGCCCCCCGCCGCAGACGGCGTTCTGGGCGCCGAGGCGCCCGCTCGTCACCTCGAAGACGGTGAGCCTGTAATAATCCAGGCCCCGCACCAGGCGCGGGTTCCTCGCGTAGCGCACCCCCGCCCGCTCCAGATGGCCGCAAACGGCCGCGAGGTGGTCCCGGCAGGCCGCGTTCCAAAACCCATCGATCGTGGGCGCCCGCGAGATGACCTCCTGGTGGGCCGGCTCCTTGCTGTCGAGGAAGCGCAGGGGGTTGCGCTCGATCCGCTCCCGCGCCTCGGGGCCCAGCCCCCCGGCCTCGCGCCTGAGGTAGGCGCGCAGCGCCTCGGCGTAGGCCGGGCGGCACTGGGGGTCGCCCAGGTTGTTGATCTCGAGCGAGAGCCCCTCCAGCCCCAGGGCGCCCAGGAAGTCCATCAGCATGGCGATCACCTCGGCGTCCACCGCCGGGTCCTCGGAGCCGAAGGCCTCGGCGTCGATCTGGTGGAACTGGCGGAGCCTCCCCGCCTGGGGCCGCTCGTAGCGGAACATGGGGCCGATGCAGAAGAGCTTGACCACCCCCGGGCGGTTGTAGAGGGCGTGCTGGACGTAGGCCCGGCAGATGGAGGCCGTCGCCTCGGGGCGCAGGGTGATGGACTCCCCCCCCTTGTCGTCGAAGGTGTACATCTCCTTGTTGACGATCTCGGTCTCCTCGCCGATGCTCCGGGCGAAGAGGTCCGTGCGCTCGAAGAGGGGGACGCGGATCTCGCCGTAGCCGTAGCGCGCGAAGACATCCCGCGCGGTGCGCTCGACCTCCCACCAGCGGCGCGCCTCCTCGGGCAGGATGTCGCGCACCCCACGGACCGAGGTGATCTTCCCTCTCGCCACGCTAGCCTCCCTTCGGCTCCGCTCAGGGCGGACTTCGGCGAGCCTTCGGCCCGAGACTTCGGCGAGCTCAGTCGAGCCGCTCAGGCCGAGGGCTCAGCCGAGCCGTGGGCCTGCCGAACCGCCGAAGGCGGCCTCGGCCAGGCGGGGGAGGGCCTCCCCCGAGGGCACCTGGACGGACTCGTCAAGGAAGTCGCTCAGCTCGGTGCGCTCGGGGTTCACCTCCAGCACGAAGGCGCCCGCCCGCCGCGCCAGGAGGGGCATCGAGGCCGCCGGCTGCACGGCGGCCGAGGTGCCCGCCACGACCATGAAGTCGCAACCCTCGACCGCGAGGGCCGCCGCGCGCACATCCTCGGGGTCGAGCATCTCCCCGAACCAGACCACGTGGGGGCGCAGCAGGCCCCTGCACCGCCCGCACCGCGGGGGCAGGGGGTCGAGGGGCACCTGGCGGTTCTCCTCGGGGAGCCCGGCGCCCTCGCACTCATGGTTCGTGCAGCGCACCCGCCAGATGTTCCCGTGCAGCTCGGTCAGGCTCTTCGTCCCGGCCCTACGGTGCAGGTTGTCGATGTTCTGCGTCACGAGGTGGAAGCGGGGGGCGCGCCCCTCGATGGCGGCGATGGCGTAGTGGCCCGGGTTGGGCTGGAGGGGCGCCAGCAGCCCGCGGCGCCAGTCGTAGAACTCCCACACCAGCTTGGGGTCCCGGGCGAAGGCCTCGGGGGTGGCGAGCTCGGTGGCGCGGAAGCTCCGCCAGAGGCCCCCCGCCCCGCGGAAGGTGGGCACGCCGCTCTCGGCGCTCACGCCCGCCCCCGTCAAGACGGCGACCGAACGGGCGCGCCGGAGGGCCGCGACCGCATCCTGGCTGAACATGCCGCTCCTCTCCGGGCGATGGTCCGCGCCCCGGAAGGTAGTCCATCGGGGGGGCGGAGGCAAACCCTCTGTTGACACCCTCGGGCCGGCCCCCCTAGGGTTGGGCGGGTTTCGGGCGGAAGGAGATTCGCGTGGCGCGAAGCGGCTCGGTGGCGCTCCTCGATGCCCTCCAGGCGGAGGGCGCGCGCTACCTCTTCGGCATCCCGGGGACCTTGACCCTTCCCGTCTACGACGCCCTGATCAACTTCCCGGGGCTCACCCCCGTCGTCACGCGCCACGAGCAGGGGGCGGGCTTCGCCGCCGACGGCTACGCCAAGGTCTCGGGCCGGCCCGGGGTGGTCTTCACCGTGCCAGGGCCCGGCGGGACCAACCTCGCCACCGCGCTCCAGTCCGCCTCCGAGGATGCCGTCCCCCTCGTGGCCGTGACCTCGGCCCTCCCGGACACCCTCCGCAACCGCAGCGCCATCCACGACGTGGACATGGAGGGGGGGCTGCGGGCCTTCGTCAAGCGAGTGCTCGTCCCGGACTCCGTGGCCGGCATCGGCCCCGCCGTCGCGGCCGCCTTCCGCTGGGCGCGGGCGGGGCGCCCGGGCCCCGTCCAGGTGGTGATGAAGGCGAACCTCTTCACGGCCGAGGAGGAGCGCGCCCTCAGCCGGCCGGAGTTTCCGCTCCCCGGGCCTCCGCCCGCACCCGACGGGGGGGCGCTCGATGAGGCCGCGAGGATGCTCCGCGCGGCGAGAAGGCCCGTCCTCTACGCGGGCCAGGGGGCCGTGGCGGCCGGCGCGGAGCGGGAGGTCCAACTCCTCGCCGCCAAGCTGGGCGCGCCGGTCGTGACCTCGATCAAGGGGAGGGGGGTCCTCTCCGAGCGCGACCCCCTCTGCATGGGCCTCGCCCACTTCGCGGGCTGCGAGGACCTCCTCCGGGAGGCCGACCTCTG
>Ga0114945_10001647_pt1 | contig 13684 bp, 7 predicted proteins | sample OV2TP3_FD_87194 | JGI IMG/M metagenome (GOLD analysis project Ga0114945, IMG submission 87194) | Hot spring microbial communities from Beatty, Nevada to study Microbial Dark Matter (Phase II) - OV2 TP3 | ecosystem: Environmental > Aquatic > Thermal springs > Hot (42-90C) | place: USA: Beatty... | reverse complement strand
GTGTACCGGAGCATGAATCCCCAGCTGGATTACGGGATCATGATGCCCCCCCGCGTCCTCGATCGCCCGATGGTGACGTGGGGCGGGGCCGGGTCCAGTTTCTTCGTCAATGCGAAGTCTCCCCGCCGCGATGAGGCGGTGGCGTTTCTGCGATGGCTCACCGAGGAACCGCAACAGCGTTATCTCGTCGAGGCGACGCACAACATCCCCTCCAATCGTCTGGCGGCGGTGGGGCTGCCGCAGCATCTGGCTGAGTTCGCGGATGATATGGCGGCGACCGTGCATCCTCGCCTCTTCGCCGTGCAGGAAGACTCCGCCGTTCTCGAGACGTTCGATAAAGGCCTCCAGTCGATTCTGATCGGCGAGGCCACGCCGGAGCAGGTGGCGAAGGAGGTTCAGGTCGTCAAGCGTCGGATCATGAGTCGCGAAGCTTCGCGGAGACCCGCCCATGTCCGCCCCTAATCGCCCTCAGCCGCTGACGCCCTATCTGTTTCTGCTGCCCGCCCTCCTGCTCTTTGTCGTGTTCAGCATTTATCCTTTCTTTTTGTTGACCGCCACGAGCTTCTTGAGTTGGGACGGGGTGTTCCCGAAGAACCCCTTCGAAAACGTGCAGACATTTTTGCAGCACGCCGTTGGATTCCAGAACTACCGCGAAATCTTTGCCGGCGATCCGGTGTTTTGGACGTCCTTCGTTCAGGCGGGGACCATCACGCTGCTCGCCTTGACGCTGCAGAATGCGCTGGCACTGCTCTTGGCGATTGCGGTCAATCGGAAGCTGCCCGGCGTGGGTCTCTACCGCACCATCTTTTTTCTGCCGCCGATCCTCTCGGAGATCGTCGTGGGGCTCATGTGGTTTTGGATCTACGACGGGCACTTCGGCATCCTCAACGAGGCGATTCGTTGGATAGGGCGGACGACCGGCTTGGCGCAGCTTGCCGGATGGCGGCTGGCATGGCTGGCGAATCCGAAAACCGCGTTGTTGGCCGTGGCCATCATCCACATGTGGAAGGGGTTCGGCTGGGGCTTCGTGATGTTCCTGGCGGGCCTGCAGACGATTCCGGAGGAGCTCTATGAGGCGGCTCGCGTGGACGGCGCCAGCGCATGGGCTCGCTTTTGGCATATCACGCGGCCGCTGCTGGTGCCCGTGATGGTCGTCGTTTCGATTCTCACGGTGCTGGGAACGATGCAGATCTTCGCCCTGATTATCGCCACGACCGGCGGAGGACCCGGCTATCACACGGAAGTGCCCATTACCCGGATTTATCAGAGCATGTTGGGCTCCTCGCGGTTTGGCTACGCGTGTGCGCAAGGGATTGTCTTCGGGCTGACGCTGCTGACCGTCTCGTTGATCCAGATGCGCTTTCAGCGCCGAGCGACCTCATGAGCGCGGCCGCGATCACCTTATGGAAGCAGCGCGCATGGCGATGGCTTGAGCTGGGCGGATGGCATGCGCTCTGTTTGCCCGTGGCGATCAGCTGCCTCTTCCCCCTCCTGTGGATGGTCTCCTCCAGCCTGAAGACGCAACAGAGCGTCTTTACCGATTTCCGGCTCATTCCTCTGCCGCTGCACCTCGAGAACTACATGCGCGCGTGGACCCAGGGACGCTTCGGCCTCTATTTCCTCAATTCGCTGTTCTACACGTTCGTGGTCGTCATCGGGGTCGTGTCGCTGGCGGCCATGGCGGCCTACGCGTTTTCCCGCTTCACGTTTCGCGGATCCGGCTGGCTCTACAAGCTCATGCTCTCGACGATGCTCATTCCCATTCCGGGGGCGTTTGTGGCATTGTATATCTTGCTGACGCGGTTGGGGCTCGTCGATCAGGGCGGCGGCGAATGGTTGCCGCGCCTGGGCTATCTGTTGCCCCAAATCAACGCGGGCGTCCCCTTCGGGATTTTTCTGCTCAAGCCGTTTTTTGACAAGGTGCCCAAGGAGCTGGAAGAGTCCGCGAAGGTGGATGGCTGCGGCGCGGCCGGGGTGTTTTGGTATATCATGCTGCCGCTCGCGCGGCCTGCGCTGGGCGTCGTCGCCTTGTTGACGTCGCTCTCGGCGTGGAATGAGTTTCTGCTGGCCTATCTGGTCTTCTCGCGTCATGAGCTGATGCCGCTGCAGCGCGGATTGCTGGCGTTTCACGGCACGCACCTGACGGAATACCCGCTGCTGATGGCGGGCATGGTAATTTCCATCGTGCCGATCGTGCTCGTGTATGTGGTGATGCAGCGCTACATCGTCCAAGGCATTACCGCGGGAGCGGTCAAGGGATAGACAACGTTCACGGTTCATGGTTGAAGGTTCAAGGGGCGTCACCCTGGAGCCTTGAACTTCGAACCGTGAACAAAATGGGGGAGCCCTCATGAGGAGGTTTGCGATGCGTATCACGCGGTGGATCATGATGATCGGAGTCGCGGGGATTCCCATCATGGGGTGGGCGGATCCGGGTCTGACGGCCTCAGGCGCGCAGCTGGCCCCCAAGGCGGAGAAATCCTCGGCAGGATCCACGGCGCCGGAAACCGCAGGGGAGTATGACTTCGGCGATTTTACGTCGGAGACCTTGACGACGAAGGCATGGAAAGCGTTTGAAGCGGGGGACTATGCCGCGGCGGAAGCGTACGCGACCAAGTGCATCTCCCTCTATGAAAATCAGGCGGTGCAGCAGGCCAAGAGCCTGACGGATTTCGCGCCGAAGGGCAAGGAGTTCAATTATTGGGCCCTCAATGACGTCGCGACGTGCTCTTTCATGATGGGGAAGATCCATCTCGTCAATGGCCGCGTCAAGGAAGCGCAAGAGGCCTTCCACACCGTCATCGACCGTTTTCCGTTCGCCCAGAGCTGGGATCCCAAAGGCTGGTTCTGGAAAGTGGCCGAAGCGGCCAGCGACAAGCTCAGCACGATCGGCACGGCCTACGACTTCGGGGATTACACGTCACAGACGCTCACGACGAAAGCGTGGCAAGCCCTCCAGCAGAATGACCACAAAGGCGTCGAGCTCTTCACGAAAAAGTGCATCGAGCTCTACGAAGGCGAAGCCAAGAAGCAGCAAGCCGCCCTGACGGGGTTCCTGCCCAAAGACAAGGGCTTCGACGCGTGGGCCCTCAACGATGTGGCGACGTGCTACTTCATTCTGGGGGATTCCTTGATGGCGCAGAAGCGTTCCCAGGAAGCGAAGGCGGCTTTTCAGCGCGTCGTGGATGATTTCGGCTACGCCCAATGTTGGGATCCTCAAGGCTGGTTCTGGAAAGTCGCTGTGGCGGCTCGCGGCCGCATCAACAAGATCATGGCGGAGGCCAGTTAAGTGCGAGCGCCGTCTCCTGCTGGGGTGTGGGGTCTGTTCGGGCGTGGCGTCTGCCTTGCCGGAGCGATGACGCTTGTCGTTGCCAAGGCCGGCGCCCAAGTTCGGCAAGAAGCAAGCGGCAACGCCAGCCGCGTCGACCCCAAAGCCCCCGAGGAGCGGCATGGGTCCGCGCCCGCCGTGAAACAAGTCGAAGTGCGCGGCGAGTGGTTCTACGTGGATGGCGAGCCGTTCCTGGTCAAAGGGGTGGGATATTCTCCCTACCGCCCGGGACAAGTGCCGTGGAAAGACCGTGTGGATCTCGCCGTGATGGAGCGCGATTTCCAGCGCATTGCGGACGCGGGCTTTAATACGATCCGGACGTGGTCGGTTTTGCCGGCGGATGCCGTCGCATTGGCCGATCGGTATGGGCTGATGGTGCTCCAAGGGATTTGGGTGGACCCGCATGGGAATTATGCGACCTCGGCATTCCAAGACGCGCTGTTGGAGACCGTCGGAAACGCGGCCGAGCGAGCCCGCGCGCAAGCCAATCTCTTGGCGTTTCTCATCGGCAATGAGCTCTCGCCTGAGGGCGTGGCGCAGCTCGGCGTTCCGGAAACGGAGACGCTATTGCAGCGCGCGGTCGTCGCCCTCAAGCAGCACGGCCCGCGAGCCTCGGCCTCCTACGCGAATTGGCCGGCGCTCGCCTTCCTCAACCCCTCCAGCTTCGATGCCGTCAGCTTCAATCTCTATCCCTACGAACCGGCGAGCGTGGCGCACAGCTTCGGATTCCGCAGCTACATTGAGCATCTGAAACAGACGGTCGCGCGAAGCAAGCCGTTGCTCATTACCGAGGTGGGGCTCTCCGTCTCTCCGCAGGCGGGTCGTCGGCCGGGCTACGGGGGGCTGACGCCGGCGGACCACGCCACGCAGCTGGTGAAGTTATGGGAAGATGTGTTCCAGGCCGGCGCGCAAGGCGGCGTCGTCTTTGAATGGAACGATGAATGGTGGAAACCTGCCGGGCCGACCAGCGATGCTTCCACCCATGACCCGTCCAGTCCGGAAGAATGGTTTGGATTGATCGAGTTTCCCTCGAAGGGGCAGGTGGAAGGCGTTCCTCGTCCGGCCTACGAGGCCCTCAAGACGTTCAACCAGGCGATGCTCTTAAACCCGGCGACCGGCGTGTCGTATCAGGATCGCATTCCCGTCACCGTCTATGCGACGGAGGCCGTCACCGAAATCCGCGTGCGGGTGAATGGGGGGCGATGGCATGCCCTCACCAAATTGAACCGTCATTGGTGGAAGGCCGTGGTGCCGCTGGGGCCGAAAGAGACGCCAGGCGAGCACGTGCTGGACATGGAAGCCTATGCGGATCGCCATCGGCTGCTGGTGCGACGGCAGCGACGCGTGGACGTCGGACCATCCGCCCCGCCGGTGCAGGTCTCGCTCACGACGGATCAGCAGGCCTATGACGTGGATCAGGGGATGGAGCCCGTCCGCTATGCCATCACCGTGACGCAAGCCAACGGATCGCCCGCGCCCGGCGCTGCCGTGTTTGTGGCCATCAGCGAGCTGCAAACGGAGATGGAGCTGACGCAGACCAAACGGACCGATGCGAATGGGCGCATTGAGGGCACCTACCTCGTGCACGATCCGGGATTCGTCACCTTCAGCGCGGCCACGCCCCGCGTGGCGAACGCGGCTGAGACGTTTCCCCGTCGAGCGGGGGCGGAAGCCACCGTGCTGGTGCGGCACGTGCCGATGGTGACGCACCGTCCGTCGGTCTGGGAAGAGGGGATTCCGCAGGTGTTGCGGCCAGCCCTTCGGCATCAACCGCCGGCGTTTCCCTTGGCCAATCCGGGAACGGAACGGATTGTCCGGTACGAGCGCTACGGCGTGTTTCACGACGAGGGCACTCCAGCCTACCGCTATGAGATCACGGATGCGGAGGGGCTCGCCAAGGCGGTCGGCGAGGGCGTCTATCCGAATGAAACCGGCCTGCTGAATGACCCGGCCTATCAGGCGGCCGCGCGAGCGGGGGCGCTGCAGGGCAGTCATTGGGATTTTGTCGCCATCGATGATCTCCAGCGCAGTTTCTTTCGGTGGGCCAGCGCGGATGAAGAGCCGGGCGTCAAACAGTTTTATACCGCCTTCGCTCTGGAGCGGGCGGGGTTGTGGCTGCAGGCGGTCAAGGCGTATGACGCGATCCTGGTCCATTTCCCGACGTCGATCGGATGGACCGCGTTTGATCCGCCGACGCCGTGGTATGTGGGCAAAGTGGCGCGCGATAAAATTGAAGCGATCCTCCGCCTGCATCCGGAATTGGGCATGCGCTTGGAGGGAAGCCGCATTCTTGTGGAGCGCGGGTTCGATAACGACGTGACGAATGATCGCATGCAGCCATCGCCCGGCAAGCTCGTGGCGGTCGCCGCCGAGGCCGCGCATGCGCCGTCAATCGATGTCGCGGCGCTGCCGAAGAAACGGCAACTTGGCGCCGGGCGCGTTCGCCTCGTCCAATATGCCAACCGGCATTGGCAGCTCCTCGTGGACGGCCGCCCCTGGATCATCCGCGGCCTCACCTATAAGCCGACCGCGGTGGGAGAAACGCCCGATGAAGGGTCGATCAAAGATTGGGTCGTGGCGGATCGCAACGGCAATCAGCAGCTGGATGTGTTCGAGGCGTTCGTCGACGCCAACCGCAATGATCGCCAGGATCCCGACGAGCGTCCCGTGGGGGATTTCGCCTTGATGCGCGCCATGGGGGTCAACACGCTCCGACTCTATCACACCGATCACGACGTGGCGAAGATGAAGGAGGTTCTGAGGCAGCTGCACCAGCAATACGGTTTCATGGTCATGATGGGAGACTTTGTGGGGAAATACACCATCGGCTCGGGCGCCTCGTGGACGCAGGGCACGGATTACCTCAATCCCGCGCAGCGCAAGCGGATGTTCAAGAATGTCAAGCTGATGGTGCGGGAGTTTAAGGATGAGCCGTACCTGCTCATGTGGGTGCTGGGGAATGAGAATAACTACGACGGCGTTCCGGGCATTGTCGGAGGCATCGGCAACGCCGGACGCTATCCCAAGCAGTACTACGCCTTCATCAACGAGATCGCGAAGTGGATTCATGCCGAAGATCCGGCGCATCCGGTGGCGCTGGCGAACGGCGAGACCCTCTTCCTGGATGTGCTGGCGAAAGAGGCCCCCGCGGTGGATATTTTCGGCGCGAATGTCTACCGGGGGTGGCAGGGAGTGGGGCGCGGCTTCTTTGAGGAAGTCCAGCGATTGACGGATAAACCGGTCCTGATTACCGAATACGGATGCCCGGCCTATCAAGTGGGGCAATCGCGCGAAGCGGCCGAGCGCGATCAGGCGCTCTACCATTTCGGCAGCTGGGTGGATGTGGCTGATAACGTCGCCGGGCGCGGGGTCGGCAATGCGATCGGGGGCGTCGTCTTTGAATGGGTGGATGAATGGTGGAAAGGGGGACAGCCGCCGCGGTTTTCTCCCCGCGTCCATGAAACGCAGCCCAACTGGGCCGGTCCGTTTCCAGGAGGCTGGAATTTCGAGGAATGGTACGGGGTGATGAGTCAAGGAGAAGGCGGCGCGAGTCCCTACGTGCGGCAACCGCGGGTCAGCTACGATCTCTATCAACGACTGTGGAACGGTGCTGAGGCGGCATCGGAATAACGAGAAGGAGAACACGCTCAGCATGAAACGCGCTCAATCGCTCTCTGCACATGACGGTCATCGTCGACGGTCACCCTCATCGACCAAGACGACGCCGGCCCCCCCGGGTGCCCCGCTCTCTCGCTATGGGCGATTTAACGAGACCGGGACCGAATTCATCATCACGAACCCCGACGTGCCCCGGCCGTGGATCAACTATCTGACCAACGAGGACTATTGCGCGATTATCTCCCAATGCGCGGGCGGCTATAGTTTCTACAAAGATTGCCGCACGGACCGCCTCACGAGATGGGCGCCGGATGGGTGGCACTTCGACCGCCCCGGCCGCTATCTCTATGTGAAGGAAGGCTCCAAGGCCTGGAGCGCTATGTACCAGCCGATGCGCGTGACTCCGCAGCGATTCGAGGCGCACCACGGGTTGGGCTACACGACAATCGCGACCCGCTATGAGGGCCTGGAATGCTCCTCGACCTTTTTTGTGCCGGTGGAGGATCCGTGCGAGGTCTGGCTCGTGACGATCACGAATCACACGGGCCGAACGCGCGCGCTGGAGCTGTTCCCGTATGCCGAGTGGCTGCTCGGGGATTATCATCTCGAACTGCGGTATCGCAACATCATGAACCTGTACAACCGCATTTGGTGGGAACCGGCGTTGCCGGCCATCCTCGCCAAGAAGACGGCGGCGTGGGGGGATTTGAATATTCAAGCGTTTGCGTATCAGGCTTTTTTCGCGTCGAGCCTGCCGGTGCTCGGTGCGGTGACGCAGAAGGATCCGTTTCTCGGCCGCTGCAATACCGAGGAGCGGCCGGAGATGCTCCTGAAGCCTGGGGCGTTTCGGGCGGTCCCGTGCTGTTCGGGAGAGGACGGGATCGCGCTGTTTCGCCATCGCGTCACGCTCAAACCCAAGCAGCGCCTGACGTTCAGCGTGGTGCTGGGGCAGACCGAGCCTTCGCTTGTGGAGCGGCTCGTCACGCGCTATCGTTCCGTGAGCGAGGCGCAGGCGGCGTTGCAGCGCACGCAGGCCACGTGGCGCCAGCGCATTCTTGAGAACATCCGAGTCGAGACGCCGGATCGCGACTTCGACCACATCATGAACGTCTGGGTCAAGTATCAGCTCTCCATCTGCAACTTCTGGTCGCGCTCTCCGTCGTACTATCATGAAGGCTCCGGCGGCCGCGGCTACCGCGATTCGTGCCAGGACGCCGAAGGCATCATGTCGATCAACACGCCGCACGCCAAGCAAAAACTCCTGAAGATCGCCGCGCTGATCCGCAAGGACGGCACCAGCGCCCCGGGCTGGTCCGATACCGCCGGCCCCGCGACCCATCGACCGAACAAAGATCATCCCGTCTGGTTGACGGTCACCGTGGCCGCGTACATCAAAGAAACCGGCGATGCGGGGATTCTCAAGACCCGCGTGCCGTACCTGAAGGATCGATGGATTCGAGGGTGGGATGTCGACCCGAACTTCCACGGACCGTCGACGACCGACGGGGAAGGGACCTTGTTCGAGCATCTCTGGCACAACCTGGACTTTACGTTCCATGACGTCGGGGAGCGAGGGTTGCCGCTGATCGGCCATGCCGACTGGAACGACGCGATCGACGCCGCCGGCATCAAGCTGCGCGGCGAGAGCGTGTGGTTGGCGCAGGCCCTCGTGCGAAGCCAGAAGATCCTCGCGGAGCTCGCGCGGCTCATCGGCGAAGAGGAGCAGGCGTCGGAGCTGCTGCGGCGCGCGCAGACCATGACCGATCGGGTCAACCAGCATGCCTGGGACGGCGCGTGGTACAAGCGAGGATTCACCGATGACGGCACGGTGTACGGCTCCTCGGTCAACACCGAGGGCAAGATCTTCATCAATACCCAGTCCTGGCCGCTGCTCGCCGACATGGTGACGCCGGAGCAGAAGGCGAAGATCCTCGCCAGCACGCAGCGCTATTTGGATGGGCCGCACGGGTTGGCGCTGTTCCACCCCGCCTACTCCGCGTGGAATCCCAAGCTGGGGCGCATCAGCATGTTTTCCGAAGGCACGAAGGAAAATGCCGCGGTCTTTTGTCACGCCTCGACGTTCTTGATCGTCGCGGAGCTGATGCATGGGTACGGCACGCAAGCGTACAAGCATCTCAAGGCGATCATGCCCAATGCTCAGCAGGACTATGACCTGTATAAGACCGAGCCCTATGTCTATGCCGAATATCTCGTGGGGCCGGGGAATCCCTACCGCTACGGCGAAGGGGCGTTTACCTGGATCACGGGCACGGCGGGGTGGACGTTTATGGCGGGCACGGAGTGGCTCTTGGGCGCTCGCCGAGATTATGAGGGGCTGCGCATCGATCCGTGCCTGCCGAAGCACTGGAAGCGCTGCCGCATCATTCGGCCGTTTCGAGGAGCCACGTACGATATCGAGATCCTCAATCCGCGGGGTCTGGAGAAGGGGGTCACCAGCCTCGAAGTCGATGGCCGGCCGGTGGAAGGAAATCTGATTCGTCCGCATCAGGACGGCAACGTGCATAAGGTCAAAGCCGTGTTGACGTTGGGAAAGGAAGCGTTGGCTGTCCGCCAGGAGACGGTCGGACAAGGTTCCGCGCGATAGCGCGCGGGTTGACGCGCTATGAAATCGTGTGGGTCCAACGAAAAGGCACACCTATCGTAAGATAGGGCCCCCTGGAACGCAGGGCTGTCAGCCGCGGAGAAAGCGGTTGATGGGCAAAGCTACGGACCCTTGACGGCTTGTTGGAGTTGGTCAAGGGAAGCCGAGTTGCCGAATGGGCGACTCGGCTTTTTCTTCATCGCGTCACGGTGGAGACGGATGGCGACACGGTTGAGAGCCAGCAGAGGCTACCCCGCATTGATCATGATCATTGTTCTTGCCGCTTCCGAGAGCCACGCGCTTGCGCAGGCGCCGCCGCTGATCGCCATTTCGGCGCCGAGGATAGGGGAGTACATTCCTGTGACGGGCACGCTCTTCACGGGCACCGCGACCGGTTCCAGCGGCATCCAGCTCGTGCGAATCTACGTCTACGATTACGGCCGCAGAGCCTACACCCTCCTGAATGCTCCTGCCGCGTACGATTCGAGTGCGCAGCAGTGGAGTCTCGCCATCCTGCCGGCTTACCTTACCCCCGGATCGCTGACGCGGCTCTGGGTCCAGGCGATCGATGGAGCGGGCAATGCCAGCGCGTGGCTGTTCTGGGAAGGCATGGTGCAGGATTCGACGCCGCGTGATCTGGCGCCGCCGACTGTGGCAATCCTTCAGCCTGCCGCTTCCGCGACCGTGGCGGCTTCAGGGTTTCTGTTTGCCGGCACCGCGACCGATTCCAGCGGCGTCCAGCTCGTCCGGATCTACGTCTACGATTACGGCCGCAGCATGTATACGCTCGTCAACGCTCCGGCCCTCTACGATGCCGACACTCAGCAGTGGAACCTGGGGATTCAGGCGGCCCAATTAAGTCCTGGGATGCCGGTGCGGCTTTGGGTCCAGGCGGTCGATAGCGTCGGGAATGCCAGCGCGTGGTTGTTCCGCGAGGAGCGGGTGAGTTCTCCGCCGGTTGAGACGTTGGGACCGAGTCTGGTCGCCATCAGCGGCACGCAGATGTTGGTCGCCCTGCGACAGCGGGATGGGACGCTCTTGACCGCCGCCCCGATGAAGCTTCGCGGAGTGAACTATTCTCCGGTTGACGCAGGAGAGACCGTGAGTTCTCTGGATGACGCCCGAACCCATATGCGCGACAGCCGGTATGCGCAGGACTTCGAGTTGTTGCAGTACCTGGGAGCGAATGCCATCAGAACGTACGTCGACATGGGAACCGATGGCGTGGCCACGGCGATCCTCAACGAGGCCTACAACCGGAAGCTGATGATGTTGGTCACCTTGGCGGATGTGGCGCCCTCGGAGGTGACGCGCGTGGTCAATGCCTATAAGGACCACCCGGCGCTGTTGGGATGGAGCATCGGCAACGAGTGGAATCTGAATCTCTTCTTCCAACCGAGTCGATTTCCGACCGTCCAGGATGCGGCCGTCGCGGTGGAGCAGGCGGCTCAGCTCATCCATAGCCTCGATTCGAACCATCCCGTCGTCTCGGGGCTTGGCTTTGCCTTGACCCAGAATAACCTTGGGCCGTCGATCGCGCAGAGTGAATTCGCGGACATCGTGGCTCTGGCGCCGAGCGTCGAGAGCTGGGCATTGAATGTCTACCGCTCGAAGAGCTTTGACCCTCTGTTTTTTGAATGGGGGCTGCTGTCGCAGCGCCCCATGCTCATCAGCGAATTCGGAACGGATGGATGGAATCAGCAAACGGGCCGACTGGATGACCAGCTCCAAATGGAAACTGCCGCGGCGCTGTGGGAGGAGATCCACCGGCATCTGTCAGCCAGTCATCCCGGAGCATCGTGTCTGGGCGGCTTTGCCTTTGAATGGAGCGATGAGTGGTGGAAGGCCGGCACGCCGGCGACGCAGGGCGCCGGAGGGTTTCCTTCCGCGTGGGTGGTGCATCAGCAAGTGTCCGGGCTGCCGCTGGCGACATTCCGCGGTCATCCCGACGGATTCTCCAACGAGGAACACTACGGGATCGTCCACATGCAACGGTACCTCAAGCCGGCGTTCTATGCGTTGCGGGAGGCTTTCAGCTTGACCACGGTGCAGCAGGCGCCTGTGCAGGTTGAGACGGTATCGGTGGGCGGCGGGGCCGTGGGCTACAGCACGTTCTCGAAGCGCGGGCAGCCGATCTCCGTGGTGCAAACAGATGGGTTCCATGCGGTCACGATCGATCGGTCGACGGGCACGGTCCGCGACATGAAACGATTTGATACGGTCGGAAACCCGCAACAGGCGTGCCTGGAGCTGGCGGCGTACGCGGATGCCGTCGCGGTCGGCGATGTCGTCCTGCTCGCGGTGTCGCAAAACGCGCTGCCGAATGACCTGACGATGCAAGCGGCGCCGATGGCCCCCTGTGTCGAGGCCCTTGGACGCCTCGGCGGTCAGCGAGCCCTTGAGATCGACGCGCAAGAACCGTGGGCGCTGATCGCGATCGCCGGACCCCTCCCGCTCAACCTAGCCGAAATGCCGGGCGCTCTCAGCGACACCGTGCATCTGACGGCCGACGTCTTTCTTGACGCCGATCGGGATGGCCTGACGGATGATCGCGATAGCGACAATGACGGGGACGAGGTGTTCGATGCGGTCGAGCGCGTCCATGGCACCGATGTGCTTGACCCAACTTCGTTCTGATATGAATGAGCCGGTCAACCGTGTTCTTCATTCAACCGTGCCTGGGCCGTCCCGAGCGAGTGAGTCCATGGGCACGGCCTGTTGCGACGGTGAATCAGTCTGATATTCGCGTGTTATCGTCACGAAGGACAACAGGGACGCATGATGCTGATTCGTCGGGAGCTGCCTCGAACTAGCGTCGTGGGTCATCGCAGGCTTGCGCCGTTGCGCCACATAGAACTCACGAGGGATCTCCAAACCGCGCCGGTACCCATGGACTCGCTCACGCCTCAGGCTGCCGCGTTATCCGGTCGTCGTGACACCGACGTGCTGCCCGATCGCCCACACGAAGCCCGCCAACTCGCGGGCGACCGCCGTGACGGCGACGGTGTGGAGCTTCCCGCGCTGGAGCAGCCGCCAGTAGCGCCGGTGCAGACGGGTCTGGGCCTTGCGCGCAATGCGCAGCACCGCAGGCGCCGCCCCCTGCCGCCGGAGTCGCAACTCTCGGCTGACGACTTGTCCATGTCGATTGCTCCACGCGGCCTCGACCAGCACCCGCCGCAGATGCGCGTTGCCCGTCTTCGTGATGCTGCCGCGCTGCACCCGCGTACCCGAGCTCGCTTCCGAGGGGACCAGCCCCGTAAAACTCATGAACGCCGCCGCCGTCGGGAAGCGTCGGAAGTCTTGTGTCTCCACGACGAGCGTCAACGCGGTGAGGGTGTTCACGCCCTTCAAGCAGCGCAGCGCCTCAACCACCGGCCGATAGGCGGCCTGCTGGGCCAAGGGCTGCAGCTGCGCATCCAGGGCCTCCAGCCGCGCCTGGACTTCGTCGACCGCCCGCACGTACCCCTCGAAGGTCTGCTGCAGCGCGAGCCACTCGAATCGCTGGGCCAGCAGCCAGTGGCGGTGCGCCACGCCCCAGGCCTTGGTCTCGCGGTAGACCCGCCCTTGGCGCAGCAGGAACTTGCTCAGCCGGTGGCGGGCCCGCAGGCGATCCTCGATGGCATCCTCCCGCGCGCGCACCAGATCGCGCGCGGCTTCTTCGACGCGACTGGGTACCTGGATGACGGCCAACTCGCCGGCCCGATACCACCGGGCCAGCTTCTCGGCATCCCGGCGGTCGGTCTTGACGCGATCGCCCGGCCGTCGCGGCGTCAAGGCGGGAGCGACGACCGCACAGGACTGACCCAGCGCGGCCAGCTGCCGGTGGACTTCGTACCCACACGGACCCGCCTCGTAGACGAAGGCCAGCGGCCCCCGGGGTGCCAGCCGGTGGACCAGCCCCTCAAGCGCATGAGCCGTATTCGGGATGGTCAACGTCTCCATGACCCGTTCCGCGCCGGGCGGCAACACCGCCACCGTGATCGTCTCTTTATGTACATCGAGGCCAACGATGGTGCTATCCTGTTGCATGGGCCGGTTCCTCCGTGTTCTGGTGTGGCTCGGCTCCGCGTCCGTTGTGCGGAGCAACCCACGTATCTTACAGAATCACGGGGACCGGCTCGTTCATGTTAACTAGC
>Ga0114945_10001646_pt1 | contig 13699 bp, 12 predicted proteins | sample OV2TP3_FD_87194 | JGI IMG/M metagenome (GOLD analysis project Ga0114945, IMG submission 87194) | Hot spring microbial communities from Beatty, Nevada to study Microbial Dark Matter (Phase II) - OV2 TP3 | ecosystem: Environmental > Aquatic > Thermal springs > Hot (42-90C) | place: USA: Beatty... | reverse complement strand
TCGTGGGTGTAATGATCGCGGCGACGATGACAATGATCAGAATGGCATAGCGTCGGTAACGGCTCAGCATGCGTGAGTTGACAATGCCAGCCTTCCCCAGTACAAGCATGCCTAAGGGCAGTTCAAAGAATCCACCGAAGGCAAACGTGAGCATCAAGACGAATGAGAAATAGCGATCGACGGAGAGTTGGGGCTCAGCCACTTCGCCACCAAAGCCGAGGAGAAAGCTGAGCCCAAATGGCAAGACCAGTGCGTAGCAGAGATAGGCTCCCCCGACAAAGAGTGCGGAGGCCGCGCTGACGACAGGGAGGGCGTAACGGCGGCTGTAGGGAGTGACGTAGAAGGCAAAGGAATCCCACAGGAGGTAGAAAATGACGGGCGCAAGGACGAATAGCGCCGCGAACACGCCCAGCTTCAAGTTTACTAAAAACGGCTCCCCCGGAGCATAGTAGACGAGCGGGACATTGCTGGAATACTGGAGAAACGTGGCAATGCGGGGAGCCTGCCAATACCCTAAGGCCGCCAGGACGACCAGGCCAACCGCGAGCCATATCAGTTTCCGCCGAAAATTGTCAATGGCCTCAAGGAGCTTCTCGCGGTCGAGCATAGGTGCTGTGCGGTGTCTGCTGGTTGTAGATTCGAGATAGAGGACGCTGGCGGCTCAGTATATGCAAAACTTTCCCCTTTTCCAAGGGGCATTTCCCGGGGCTCTGTGCGAAGAGACACCGCTGCTGAGAGAGCCCCGTCATACGCGGAGATGGTCCATGACGAAACCCCTTGCCACCAACCATCTGTCTGTCACAGACGATATCGAGTTGCTGCTCAGCGTCCTCCCACCAGAGATCCTGGGGTGGTTGGAACAGCACAATGGCCTGGAAAACCTGCTCGAGATCGTGTGCGATCTGGGGCGCGAGCCCGAAGCACGCTACCCAGGGCGATCGCACGTCATGCTGGGACGGCTGGTCAGTTCACAGGACCTTGAATACGTGACGCAACGGGTCGGGGCCTTTGGGAAGGATAACCGCGCGGGCATTGAACGGACCCTGCATCGCATCTCGGCCATTCGTAATCGCGGCGGCACTATCGTCGGCCTCACCTGTCGCGTTGGACGGGCGGTCTTTGGCACGATCGAGATCATCCGGGACGTCGTGGAAGGGGGCAAAAGCATCCTCCTACTCGGGAGACCCGGTGTGGGAAAGACGACCAAATGTCGCGAGGTGGCTCGGGTCCTGAGCAAAGAGTTCGGCAAGCGCGTGATCGTGGTCGATACCTCGAACGAGATTGCGGGCGATGGAGACATCCCCCATCCCGGCATCGGCCGCGCCCGGCGGATGCAGGTGCCCTCCCCCGAGTTGCAGCACGATGTGATGATCGAAGCAGTCGAAAATCATATGCCCGAGGTCATCGTCATCGATGAGATCGGCACCCAGGAGGATACTTACGCCGCCCGTACCATCGCTGAGCGCGGCGTGCAGTTGGTGGCAACCGCTCACGGAAACACCCTCGATCGGCTGCTCCTGAATCCCACCCTTTCTGATCTGGTGGGCGGGATTCAAGCGGTGACGCTTGGGGATGAAGAGGCACGCCGCCGTCGCACCCAAAAGACGGTGCTGGAACGAAAGGCACCACCCACGTTTGAAGTGGTGATCGAAATCCTCGAGATGGATCGATTGGCCGTGCACCACGACGTGGCCGGAGCTGTGGATCAGATCCTGCGCGGGGTGTCCCCTCATCCCGAGATCCGCTTTCGGACCCCGGAGGGCACGATCGAGATCATTCAAGAGGAGCGTGCCACCCAGCAGCGCGGCGCGGCACCCCCTGCGCCACCCCTCCGCGAGGCATTGCCGCCAGCCGTGGCCGCGGAGGCTCCAGGCGGGGCGCCCCAGGCCCTCCGCATCTATCCGTATGGCGTGGATCGACGCCGCCTCGAACGGGGTATTCAGGAACTCAGCGTGAATGCGACGTTGACGCGGGATCTGCGCGAGGCCGACGTCATCGTGTGCCTCAAGGCGCACATCCGGCGTCAGGGCGGACGCTTGCGCGAGTTGCTGGCGGGCGATCTCCCCTGTTTTGTGGTCAAGAGTAACACCTACGCCCAAATCGTGAGTGCGCTACGCGACATCTTCCCTGGCCAGACGCAACGCCCCTCGGAAGAACATAATGCCCTGCAGGAGGCGGAGGAGGGGATTTATCGGGTGCTGGCAGGGGATGGGTATGCAGAGCTCTACCCCCAACGCCGGCATATTCGGCGATTACAGCACGCCCTGGTGGCCAAATATGGCCTGCATTCAGAGAGCTCAGGAGTGGAGCCACAGCGACGGATCCGCATTTACCGTGCCTAAAGGAGGGTACCCCCATGGCAGAAGGGATGAAGAGCGCATTAGAGCTGGCACTCGAACGCACTGACCATGTCCGCAAAGCGATCGAAGAGGAGGGCCTGACCCTCACCCAGGCACAGCAGGAACAACTGGCTGAGCTCGAGCGTGAGTACAGCGCCAAAATTGCCGAAAAGGATGTCATGCTGCAAACGGAACTCCGACAGGTCTTCGTCCGATACCCTCCGGCTGAGGCATATGCCCTCGCGGAAGAGTTGCGCCAGCGCTTCCTGGACGAGAAGCGCAAGCTCATGGACGAGAAAGAGGAAAAAGCCACACGCATTCGGCTCACCGGCAAATGATCCACCCTACCCCCTCTCACTCCCCCTTGCTAAGGGGGAGAACATGCTCCTCCTCTTGGCAAGGCATAGGCACCAGGTTAAGGGAATGATGAGCAAAAACAGGTCTTTGTAAGCTCCTCCCCCCTTGAGGGGGAGGATTCAGGTGGGGGGTAGGCCCCGGATTTCCCCCCCATCCCCACCTTCCCCCTCCAGGGGGGCAGGGATTAAGAAAAACTTCCCCCTCGTCGGGGGAAGGAGAATAAACCCCGTTCCAGAAGACTTTACGGCTTAACCTGGCGCCTATGCCTTGGCAAGGGGAGGTTGGGAGGGGTCCAAGACTTGTGCCGCGCTGTACAAGTGCGATGCCGAGAATCAGACGATTCTGAGCAAGCGCGCGATATTGCCGCCCAGCACCAACTGGGCCTCCTCTTGCGAGAGATGCAAGCCCTGCAAAATCTCGACCTGCTGCCGGAAGATGTCCTGACGCCAGCCGCGCGGAAACACATTCGAATCGGTACCGAAGAGGACCCGCCGCGGGCCAAACACCTCCAGGGTTTTCTCGAACACGGTCGTGAGGTCGAGATGTGAGGGCATAAACGTCAGCCATCCGTTCGAGCTCGACGTATCGACGTAGACATTGGGCGCCTGGGCGCCCAGCATCAGCGTTTCGCGAAAATATCCGCAGCCGAAATGGGGGATGATAAAATTCACGCTCGGGAAATCGATCGCCACTTTGTGCAGATCGATGGGGTTCGCGTAGGCGAGGTCGAAGATGTTCGGCAGGCCCAATTTGTCGCGGATGCTGACCTTGAGCACCCCGAAATGGGTGAAGACCGGGACCCCCAACTCCGCTGCCGCCTGATAGAGCGGATAGACGCGCTGCTCATGCGCGTGGAAGTGATGCATGGCTGGGAAGAGTGTCACCCCCTTGAGCCCCAGGCTTTGCACACCTTCGCGCAGCTGCTCTGAGGCATTGGCTTGGGTGGGGTCCAGCATGAGATAGCCGATGAGACGCTCGGGGAACCCCTTGACCGCCGTTGCAACGGATGGGTGATCCCCTGGGACGCTGGTGAACATGACCATGCGGTCGATCCCGTACGTATCCATCTCGTCCACCCAGCGTTTCGCCAGGCTGGCTGCGCCCTCGGGTGGAATGTCAACTCCAAGGCGTTGCGCCATGGTGCCGAGGGGATTCCCGGCCGGCAGCGTATCCTTCGCGAGGCGAGCGAAGGCCTGGAAGAATTGGTGCGAAAAGAAATGCGTATGCGCGTCGATGACGTGAAGATGCCCCCATGGTGTTTCCATCGCAGCACGCCCCCCATGCGTTCGTTTCTTTGTCTCTTTAGTGCCAATGTTCCGTGCAATGGGGCAATTCTAGCATGGACTCCGAGGGAATATCATGTCACCCCCCTCGTATCTTCTACCAAAGGAGGGTACAATAAGGAGCAAGCTGGCCAGCGTGCCCCAACGGTTCGCTCGGAGGATACGTCCCTTCAGGGAAAAATCCACTGGCGTCAGTTGCGCGTGAAGGGGCGTGACGATGAGAGAAGGTTTCACGGGCCAGCACGGGAAACCGAGCAGCGAGAAGAGGGAAACGTATGGAACACCCCGCTGAACAGTATCCCATTCTTGACACCTTTCACAGGCCGCTTCGTAACCTGCGTGTCTCGGTCACTGACCGATGCAACCTCCGGTGTCTCTACTGCATGCCCGAAGAAGAGTACATCTGGTTGCCCCGGGGGGACCTGCTGACGTTTGAAGAGATCCAGCGCCTGGTGGGCATTTTTACGGAGGTAGGCGTCGAGAAGGTACGCCTCACAGGCGGTGAACCGCTCTTACGCCGTGACCTCCCGATCCTGGTTCAGATGCTCGCGCACACCCCCCGCCTTAGAGACCTGGCCATGACCACCAATGGGGTGCTCCTGGCCGAGCAGGCGAAGGCTCTCTATGCGGCAGGCTTGCACCGCGTCACCGTCAGTCTGGACACCCTTCGCCCAGAGCGTTTCAAGGCGTTGACCCGCAGAGATTCGCACGGCAAAGTGCTCGCCGGCATCAACGCCGTCCGCCAGGCGGGATTCCAGGGACTGAAGATCGACACGGTGGTCATGCGGGGGACCAATGAGGACGAGCTCGCCGATCTGATCGAGTACGGGAAAGACATCGGCGCAGAGGTGCGCTTCATCGAATATATGGACGTGGGGGGGGCGACGCACTGGTCGATGGATAAGGTGATCTCCCGCGCAGAGATCCTTGAAACCCTGGAGCAACGGTATGGGCGCATCGCGCCCATTATCGAGATGAGCTCGGCCCCTGCCGAACGGTTTGCCCTCCCAGACGGTACGGTATTTGGCATTATCGCGTCCACGACCACCCCGTTTTGCCAGACGTGCGACCGCAGTCGTCTCACGGCGGATGGCATGTGGTATCTGTGCCTCTACGCCCAACGGGGGATCGATCTGCGGACCCCCCTGCGAGACGGGGCCTCGAACGAGGCGCTCAAGTCGCTCATCGTCTCCGGATGGACGGAGCGGTCCGATCGTGGCGCGGAAGAGCGAAAAGAGGCGAGCTTCAGAGGCGTCTTCATCCAGCTCGAAGGGCGGAGGCAGGATCCTCACCTGGAAATGCATACGCGTGGGGGCTAGCAGACGGTTATGACGCACCCTCAGCGCGTTTCACGGCCCCCCATCTCGGCAACGAAATCCGTCCGCATCTCCCGCCGCACGCTCATCGGCCCATGCAGCGCAGCCCCCGAGGGTTGCATTTCCCCTACAGCCATGGGTATTATTTCTAGTCACAACGGTCAGGCACTGGAGTTGCCCAATGCTCACGCTCATGGAGAATTTGGGTAGCAAAGTGATCGGCGGGCTCTCGGGCATGGGCCGCATGGTGATCCTCCTCCTGGCCGCGCTGGTCTGGGCTGTGATTCCCCCATTTCGTCTGCGGCGCCTGGCACAGCAGATTCATTTCATGGGATGGCGCTCGCTTCTGGTGGTGGCCCTCACGGGTGGCTTCACGGGGATGGTACTGGGGTTGCAGGGCTATTATACGCTCAATAAATTCGGTGCTACCGCGATGCTCGGGCCAGCGGTGGCCCTGAGCCTCATCCGCGAGATCGGGCCGGTGTTGTGCGGGCTCGTCGTCACGGGCAGGGCTGGCTCGGCCATGGCCGCGGAAATCGGCATCATGCGCATCACCGACCAGATCGATGCCCTCTCCGTGATGGCGCTGAACCCCACGAAATACCTGATCACCCCCAACATTCTCGCGGGGCTCATCACTCTTCCGCTCTTGACAGCGATTTTGGACGTGATCGGCATCTATGGCGGATACCTGGTGGGGGTCAAATTGCTGGGAGTAGGCCAGGGGGTCTATTTCGGTGAAATGCGAAACCTCCTGAGCATGCATGACGTCATGATCGGCTTCTATAAATCGGTCAGCTTTGGGCTCATCATCAGTTGGATCTGTTGCTATAAAGGATTCCACACCCGCTTTGGGGCCGAGGGTGTCAGCAAGGCTACCACCGAGGCTGTGGTCTTGTCGTCGGTGTGGATCTTGATCTGCGATTACTTTCTCACATCCGTGTTGTAGGTGACGCATGATTCAGGTGATCGATGTCTACAGGTCGTTTGGGCGGCAGCAGGTGCTTGCCGGAGTGAATCTTCAGGTGCAGAAGGGGGAGATCCTGGCCATTGTCGGCCGTAGCGGCAGTGGCAAGACGGTCATGCTGAAACTCCTCATCGGGCTCATGCGTCCAGACCGGGGCAAAATCCTGGTCGAAGACACAGACATCTCTCGACTCTATGGGCGGCGCCTGGACAGAGTCCGTGAACGGTTCGGCATGCTGTTTCAAGGGGGCGCACTGTTCGATTCGCTGACGGTTTTCGATAATGTGGCCTTCCCCTTGCGCGAGAAGACGAGACTCTCCCGCGCGGAAATCGCGACGGAGGTCGGGGAGATGCTGCAAAAAGTCGGGCTGGCCGACATGGATTATAAGTTTCCGGCTGAGCTGAGTGGCGGCATGAAAAAGCGCGCAGCGCTGGCCCGAGCCCTGATCACGAGTCCGGCTATCATGCTCTTTGACGAGCCGACGACCGGACTCGACCCCATTTTGGTGCGAGCGATTCATCACTTGATCGTCGAGACCCATCGAACGTTTGGCTATACCGCCGTACTCGTCAGCCACGAGATCCCTGAGGTATTCGAGATCGCTACCCGCGTCGCCATGATCCATGAGGGGAGGATTATCGAGGATGGGACCCCGGAAACCATCCTCAAATCCTCGAATCCTTTGATCCAACAATTCATCACAGGGAGCCTCGAGGGTCCTATCCGGGCGACATAAACGCCAGGCAAGCGTTCAGCTATCAGCTGTCAGCCTTCAGCAAAAACGACATGATCTTCGATATAGCTCCAATGTTTCGCAACCGTACTACCCGCGTAGGTCGTGGTTTTTCGTCTTCAGCTGAGTGCTGAGTGCTGACCGCTGAACACCTATAAAGGGACAGGCCTATGATGCGTGTGAAGGTTGAGGTGATTGTGGGTCTCTTCTTGCTGCTGGGCCTGCTTGCGCTGGGCTACCTGGCGGTTAAGCTGGGGAGGATGGAGGTGATCGGCGGCAGCGGCTATTCCGTCTACGCGAAATTTCCCACCGTGGCAGGACTGCGCACGGGATCCGCAGTCGAAATCGCAGGCGTGGAGGTGGGGCGTGTCCAAAGCATCACCCTGGAAGAGTATCAGGCGCGAGTGACGTTCCGCCTCAATCCGGACGTGAAGCTGCCCGAGGACTCCATTGTCTCGATCCGAACCAAGGGGCTGATCGGCGAGCAATTTGTCAAAATCTCGCCCGGGGGCTCCGATCAGATGATTCCAACGGGCGGGCAGATCATCGAAACAGAGCCGCCCGTGGATATCATGGAGCTGATCTCCAACTACGTCTTTGGAAAAATCTAAATCGAACCACGTGCCATTGGTACACGTGATGGGAGGAGGACGGTATGCGAGGTGTCGTGCGGACATGCATGATTGTCCTGCTGAGTGGAATGTGGGTCACATCCCTCGCATGGGCAGCAACAGGTGAGCCGACAGCCCTCATCAAGCAAGTGACCGAGCAGGTGTTGCAGATCCTGGACGATCCCAAATTGCAAGGACCGGAAAAGCGCCAGGAGCGGCAGCAGCGCATGCAGCAGATCTCCCACGAGGTCTTCGATTGGGAGGAGATGGCCAAACGCGCGCTGGCGAGGCACTGGCGAGAGCGCACCCCCCCGCAGCAGCAGGAGTTTGTGGCGCTGTTCAGGGACCTGGTGGAACGGTCCTACATGACCCGCCTGGAAGCGGCGGCTGGAGAACGCCAGAATATCCTCTATACCGGCGAGCAGGTGGACGGAACGCGAGCCGTCGTCAAGACCAGAGTGGTCACCAGGCGCAATCTGGAGGTGCCCATCGATTACCGTCTGAACAAGGCCGATGGGCGTTGGCAGATTTACGACGTGGTGATCGAAGGGATCAGTTTGGTGAACAATTACCGCTCACAGTTTAACCGAATTCTCGCAAGCTCCTCCTACGATGACCTCGTCCAAAAAATGAAGAGCCGGCAGGGCGAGGAGGCGTCCGCCGGACCTGAGCAGAGGCCGCGAACCCGCTAGGCGGGGGCCCGTGGCCCGCTCGCATCCGGAATCATGCCGACGCTTTTCCTAATACCTCGGCCAGTGCGGCGAGAAACCCCTGGAAATGTGTGCGGCGCAGGTGTCCCATATTGGCCACCCGAAAGACCTGGGACGCCAGATCCCCTTGGCCCGCATAAATGACGTATCCACGAGCCTTTAAGACGTCATGCAGCTTCTCGTAGCCGAACCCCGCCGGGAGCTCGAGCGAGGTGATCGTGTTGGATTGGAGATCTATCGGAAGGAGGCATTTCAGCCCGAGCTGCTGGAAGCCCCTCCGCAAGAGATGCGCGGCCATCTGATAGCGTAGCACTCGCTGGGAAACCCCTTCTTCCAGGAGTTCTTGCAGGGCTTCATCAAAGGCATACATCACCTGCACGGCCGGGGTGAAGGGGGTGCTCCGGCGCTCTTGATGCATAAACAGCATCGGGAGATGCAGGTAGAGCGTGCGCGGTGGAATGGTCTGCATGCGCTCCATTTCGCTCGTTTTCACGAGGATGAAGGAGACACCCGGCAGCCCCTGGATGCATTTATTGGCCGTGCCGACACACAGACCGGCGCCAATGCCGGCCACATCGATCGCCTCTCCGCCAAGCCCGCTGATGGAATCCAGCACGAGCACACGCCCATGCTGTCTGACCACCTCACCGACCGCCTCCACGGGATTCAGCAGACCGGTCGTGGTTTCATGGTGGACCAGGCACACCACCTCGATGGCAGGGTCTTCGCGTAAGGTGCGATCCAGGAGCCTGCCGTCAGGGGGCATCGTCCAGGGGAAGGTCAACTCGACGCAATCAAATCCATGAATCGCCGCCATCTGGGCCATGCGCGCCCCGTACACTCCATTATTGAGCACGAGCATTTTCCGGCCAGGGCTGAGCGAGGAGGCAACGGCTGCTTCGAGAGCGGCGGTGCCAGAGCCGGTCAGGAGGACTGCCGTATACTCGGCAGTGGGGGTGAACGCACGACAGAGCAGCTCGCGAATGCGCGCTTGCAGCTGCGAGAACTCGCCCTCGCGGTGGCACAGATCCCCGCGCAGCAGCGCCTGGGCCACTCGGGGGGAGACGTTCACAGGACCTGGGTTTAATAAGACGGTACGACCGGAGGTGGAGATCATTGTGCGGGCTCCTGACAACAGGCGGACGGCGATGAGGGACGGCTGAAGCGCACGCTCCAGCTCATGAAAACCGCCACATCTGCCGTGCGATCGGTGTTGTTTATATCTTCCATAAAGCCGGCCTGCCAGACCAGGGACGAGCTCGGGATCTCCCAGGCCACGCCAGCCAGGATCTCGAAGCTGGCCTTGCCGATATCCAGGCCCGTCTGGCGGACAGGCGGGCTGACGCCGTTCAACTGCAGCATGAGGGAAAAATATCGGGTGAGGTGGTATTGGGCGGTCAGAAACCCCGAGAGCATTGGCACGCTCTCAATACCGGTCCCTGCGAATGGATCGCCTGTGGGGAGTGTCAAGCTGCCGTTGAAATACAGGCGCACAGGGCCAAGCGTCTTCTCGAGTGCCAATCCTAACCCCACATCCACCTCGCCGCTGCCGAGCGCGCGGTCCTCGTCCCCCGTGGGCAACTTGAGCGCAAACCGGGCGGCAATGGCTGGCGTCCAGGCTCGCTCTTTCCAGAGGAGAGCCTTGCTGGTGAGGGCGATGTCCCCGATGCCTAGCGCACCCGGCTGGCCTTGAAGGACGGTACGCCCATCCTTCTGCAGCAGATAGCTGAATAAATGCTGGGAGCGATTGAAGCGGATGGTGCGCTTAAATCCGGTGACGCTCTCGAACTGTTTGATCGGATCGTCCAACACCCCCCTCCATGTATAGAGGAGTGGAATCTCCAGCCCGATGGCCAGGCGATCGTAGATCCCGTATTCAAGCGCCAGATGCGCGCGCGTGAGCTCAAAATCGAAGAGGAAGAGGTCATCTCCTCGCTGATCGCGGGCCAGGATGTTCGCTTCGAGAACATCCAGATGCAGATCCCAGGCATCACGCGGGACTGGTAGGGCGCGCTCGGGCGTGAATTGAAAGAACAGGAGCTGGACGGGCGAGAGACTGCGGATGCGAAACGGTCCCCCCATGGCGTGGCCGGGGGTCTCCGTCGTCGCAGCTGGCTCCCGCGGCGCGGCAGCTACGCCAAGGACTCCGCTGAGCAGTGCGCAGGCCATCCAGAGAACACCCCATACGCATGCAATCGCTCCAACCCTGTCGCGCATAGCCCGCATTCCACCACCCTTTTACTCAAATGGGGCAAGGACCCAACATACAGCTGTCAGCACGTGGGATCTGACTCAGTGCTGGGCGATGCAGAGGAGCACTCTAACAAGTTTCCCCTGGGACAGCAACTCCTATCGAGGCTCTGCAACGCTCACCCCCCTTGCATAGGGGGATTGGCCAGAATTCGCTTGACAGTCGGGCCTTGGACAGGCTATATCAATCTGCGCTCAGCCGGTGGCAGAGCGCCTTTCCAAGCAGTTTGGAGGATGTTCGCTGGCCTCGAAAGAGATGCGGCGAACAAGGGTCGGCCAGGCAGCCAGCGATGAGGGAAGAAAGTGGTGCACAGGACAGCAGAGTACAGAAACGCGTGCGATTCAGAACGATATCCCCCCGCTCTCAAGGAGAGGTCCCCGATGAGCCAGGAATGGATGAGGCGCGTGACTCAAGCCATCGAACGGTCGCGACGTTTCTTCCTGAGAACACAAGCGCCAGACGGGTTTTGGGCAGGGGAACTGGAGGCGAATGTCACACTGACCGCCGAGTACATTATGTTTCGATACTTCCTCGGGGGCATAGATCCTGGGCGGCAGCGCAAGGCGGTGCACCATATTCTTCGTACCCAGCAGCCCGACGGGGGATGGAATATCTATTATGGCGGTCCGAGCGAGCTGAGCGCCACGATTGAAGCCTATTTCGCGTTGAAACTTGCCGGGCATTCCCCAGATGAACCGCACATGCAGAAGGCGCGCGAGCTGATCCTGGCCAAAGGAGGGGTGGAGAAAAGCCACGTCTTTACCAAGATCAACCTGGCGCTGTTCGGGCAATACGACTGGCAGGGGATTCCCACCATGCCGGTGGAGATGATGTTTCTTCCCACTGGCTTCTACTTCAATATCTATGAGTTTTCCAGTTGGACGCGCAGCGTCATCGTCCCTTTGATGATCCTGTTTGCCCGCAAGCCCATCGTCACGCTGCCGGGTTTCTCGGGTATCGATGAGCTGTACACCTCGCCACCCGACCAACGCCGCATGACCGTCGAGTGGTCGGAGGAGCTGGTCAGCTGGCGAAATGTCTTCGTCCTGGCGGATCGTGTCTTGAAGCTCATCGAGAAAGCGCCCATTGACGCGGTGCGATCTGCCGCCATTCGCCGGGCAGAGGAATGGATCCTCACCCATCAGGATGAGACAGGGGACTGGGGCGGCATCATGCCGGCCATGATGAATTCCGTCCTCGCCCTGGTGAGCCTGGGGTACAAGCCGACCGACCCGGTGATTGCCAAAGGGCTCGAGGCCATCGAGCGCTTCGGCATCGAGAGCCCCACGGAGTTCTGGCTGCAGGCGTGTGTCTCCCCTGTGTGGGATACGGCGATCGCGATGATTGCGCTGGCTGAAGCGGGACTCTCACCGACCCACCCGGCCCTCGTGCACGCGACGAACTGGCTGGTCAGCAAGCAAGTGCTGCGCAAGGGGGACTGGGCGATCAAGAATCGGAAGGGTGAACCGGGTGGCTGGGCGTTTGAGTTCTTCAACGACTTTTTCCCGGACAACGATGATACGGCCATGGTCCTGCTCGCCCTGCGATACGTGCACCTGGGGGAAGAGCTCTCGAAGCATGCCTACGAGCGGGGCCTGGCGTGGCTGCTGAGCATGCAGTGCAGCGATGGTGGTTGGGGCGCCTTCGATATGGACAATAATAAGCGCCTCCTGAACAAAATCCCCTTCGCGGATCTTGAGTCGCTCCTGGACCCCAGCACGAGCGACGTGACTGGTCGGGTGATCGAGCTGCTCGGCAAACTTGGCTATCCCCGTCAGCACCCGTTGATTCGGCGCGCATTGCGCTTTTTGCGCAAGGACCAGACCGAGGACGGGGCCTGGTACGGGCGCTGGGGGGTGAACTATGTGTATGGGACATGGTCGGTCCTCACGGGGCTCCGGGCGATCGACGAGGACTTCTCGCAGGAGTATGTTCAGCGCGCTATCCGCTGGCTGGAAAGCTGCCAGAACCCCGATGGCGGATGGGGGGAGAGCTGCTTTTCGTATGAAGCTCCGCAGGGCAAGGGGCGGGGGACCAGCACGGCCTCCCAGACCGCATGGGGAGCCATGGCGTTGCTTGAAAGCGGGAAGATTCACACGCCCGCGGTGGAGCGAGCGGTCCGATTCCTGATCGAGCGTCAGCGCGAGGATGGCACCTGGGCCGAAGAAGAATTTACCGGGACGGGCTTTCCCAAGCACTTCTACCTCAATTACAACCTCTACCGAGACTACTTTCCCCTCATGGCACTTGCGCGTTACCGCGCGGCTATTGCCGGGGGTGCCTAGCCTTGTATCGCGTCGGGTTGGTCGTCGCCCTCCCACGGGAGATCCCCACAGGCTTTACGCGGATCGGTGATCCCGGGGTGCACGACGGCTCCCCCTTGCCGTTCTATCGGCGGCTGACTCCCACGTGCCAGCTGATCACGGTACAGGCGGGGATCGGCTCCCGGCGGGCGGCTGCAGGAGCCCGTGTATTAATACAACAGCACTGTCCTCAACTCCTCATGAGCTTCGGCTTTGCAGGCGGCCTTGTGCCAGGGCTTGCCCGAGGAACGCTCGTCATCGCCGATCGCCTGGTTTCAGAAGACCCCGAGGCCCGGGCGTATGAGGTCGATCATGGGCTGGTGCATCAGCTCCTCACGGCCGCCAGGTCCGAACGCCTACCCGTGCAGCGTGGGGCGATAGTCACGACCAGGCATGCGGTGACGTCGGAGGCATCGAAGGTCGCCCTGGCGCAAACAAGCGGCGCGAGCGCGGTGGATATGGAAACCTGGGGGATCGCCCAGGTGGCATGCCAGGCTGGCATTCCCTGGGTTGCCGTCCGCGCAATCGTCGATGCCGTGGCTGATCCCTTGCCTTCAGCGTGCGTGACAGCCCTGGATAACAACGGGAGGGTCATGCTCCGGCGGCTCAGTCGTGAGGTCTGGCGCTCCCCTCGGGTCATCGGTGATCTCTTCTGGCTCGCCCAGTGCACCGCCCTCGCGCGTCGGCGTCTTTCCCGTCTGCTGCGGTGCCTGCCTTTATTCCCCTCTGATTCGATGAGCATGGGCGGCAGGTTAAGAATGGAGGGGCGGAGCGACGGGCCGTTTTAAACCCCTCCCCCCTTGAGGGCATAGGCGCCAGGTTAAGCCGT
>Ga0114945_10001644_pt1 | contig 13728 bp, 11 predicted proteins | sample OV2TP3_FD_87194 | JGI IMG/M metagenome (GOLD analysis project Ga0114945, IMG submission 87194) | Hot spring microbial communities from Beatty, Nevada to study Microbial Dark Matter (Phase II) - OV2 TP3 | ecosystem: Environmental > Aquatic > Thermal springs > Hot (42-90C) | place: USA: Beatty... | reverse complement strand
CCGCGCCTGCAGCCAGGAAATGGAGGTAACCACCCTAGCCCGCTGGGCCAAGATCAAAGGGGTGAACCTCTTAGGGACCGGTGACTTTACTCACCCGCTCTACTTCGCCGAACTCAAGGCCAAACTTGAGGCGACCGAGGGGGGACTCTTGCGCCTCAAGGGAGACCGGCAAGGACCCTACTTCATTCCCACGGTGGAGGTCAACAATATCTATCACCAGGCAAATCGTCTGCGTAAGATTCACACCCTCATCGTCGCTCCAAACCTCGATGTGGTCGAAAAGCTCAACCGCCGACTCCGCACCTGGGGCAACCTGAGCTCTGATGGCCGCCCCACCTTTACCTCTCCTGCGAAGGACCTGGTGAAGCTTGTTTTGGACGTTTCATCTGACTGCCTCTTGACACCGGCTCATGCCTGGACCCCCTGGTTCTCTGTCTTCGGCTCCAACTCCGGCTTCGACTCTCTGGAAGAATGCTTCCAGGAAGAGAGGAGGAACATCTTTGCCATTGAGACCGGCCTCTCTTCCGATCCGGCGATGAACTGGCGCCTTTCTGCTCTCGACCCCATCACCCTCGTATCCAACTCAGACGCTCACTCGCCGCGGAAAATCGCGCGCGAAGCGAACGTCTTCGACTGCGAGCCGACCTACAAAGATGTTGTCGCTACCATCAAAAGCGGCGATCCAGCAAGGTTCCTCTTCACCATCGAGTTCTTTCCCGAAGAGGGGAAATACCACTACGACGGCCACCGCAGGTGTGGAGTGCGATGGAATCCCTCTGAAACCAAGAGGCATAAAGGCATCTGTCCTGTCTGCGGCACGAGCGTCACCGTAGGAGTCATGAACCGCGTGGATGAGCTGGCAAATCGCGAGGAGGGCTATATCCCCGCACGCAAGGTCCCCGCTAAGCATCTCATTCCCCTGGAGGAGATCCTGGCCGACGCGCTCGACGCGAAACCAGTCACCAAGACAGTTGAGAGAGAATACGAGAGGCTCACGGGAGTTTTAGGGCCAGAACTCCAAATCCTTCTGGATGCTGAGGAAGAGGGGCTTAGGAAAAATTGCCCACCTCCTGTTTGGGAGCGCATCCTTAAGGTCCGGCGCGGAGAGGTCCATGTAGAACCAGGTTACGACGGGGTCTACGGAACCATCTCCCTTTCCCGACCCAAGACAGAACCGCCGCAGTCCTCGGCAGACCAGCTACAACTCCTCTAGCATCCGCGCAAACGGCCATTCAGAACCCACTTTACCACAACAGCTTTTTTCGTTACATTGAATTGCACAAAACGCGATGGAGCCGAGGCTTATCACTCTGACCACGGACTTTGGTCACAAAGACCCCTTTGTCGGGATCATGAAGGCGGTCATTTTGGGGATTAACCCGAATGTGGGCATCATCGATCTAAGCCATGGCATCCCGCCTCAAGATCTCATGGCTGGGGCGTTAGTCTTGCGCCACTCTGCTCCATTCTTTCACCCCGGAACCATCCATGTGGCGGTTGTGGACCCGGGGGTGGGAAGCAGGAGGCGAGCCATATTGATCGAGTCAGGGAGTCGCTTCTTCATCGGACCGGATAACGGTATTCTGAGCTTAGCCTTGGAGGGTGAAAAGCCGAGCCAGATAATCGAGCTTTCTAACGAGATCTACCATTTGAAGCCGACCAGCGCGACCTTTCACGGCAGAGACATCTTCGCCCCTGTTGCCGGTTACCTCTCGCTGGGCATCCCGCCCCAAGACTTCGGCAGCGCGGTGGAGGGTTTTGAGAGGCTCGCTTGGCCCGATCTCATTAAGGGCGAACGTTCTATTCAGGGGGAGATCATCTACATCGACGGCTTCGGTAACCTGATCACCAACATCCATGAGCGCGATCTCAAAGGGCTCCCAGCAGAAACTTTGACAGTCTCCCTCGGCACCATTACGGTCCACGGCTTGGCACGTAATTACACGAACGGCGCCGAGAAAGACTATATGGCCCTGATCAACAGCATGGGCCTCCTTGAAATCGCACTGTTTAAGCGCAATGCCCATCTTCAGAGCGGGGTGCAAATAGGAGTCAGAGTTACGGTGCAGGAGGAATAGTCTGCTTCATGAACGGTGAGAGCCAGCAACACGGTTCCGGCCTGCCCTTGCTTCGAAAACGAAGGGCCAAGACATGGCTTCATGTGATCCTTTTCCTCTTGACTCTTATTACCACTACGATCGCGGGTGCCTTTCAAAACGGCGTGAATCCCCTGAGTGACCCCTGGACAGTGACGTCTGGCCTGCCCTTCTCCGTCACCTTGATGATTATCCTCTTGGTCCACGAAATGGGTCACTATCTCATGTCGCGCTACCATGGGGTGCGGGCGAGCCTCCCGTTCTTTCTGCCGGCCCCGCCGTTCCCGTTCATCATCGGGACTTTCGGGGCCTTCATCCGAATGGACTCGCCCCCACCCGATCGCCGCTCCCTTTTCGACGTCGGTGCCGCCGGACCTCTAGCGGGGTTGCTCCTGGCGATACCCGCTGTGATCATCGGCCTGCGACTCTCAACGGTCTCGCACGACGAGGGCGGCGGTGACGGGATCGCCTTGGGCTCCTCTCTGCTTCTCAGTTTTCTCAGCCAGGTCACCCTCGGCCTCCGGCCCGAGGAAGCGAACATCGCTCTTCATCCGATCGGTTTTGCCGGCTGGGTCGGCTTGTTCGTCACCATGATGAATCTTCTGCCCGTGGGTCAGCTCGATGGCGGCCACGTGGTCTACGCTTTATTTGGCCGCAGACACATCTGGATCTCATGGCTGGCGGTGGTGGCGATCCTCTCGCTGGGCCTCTTACGCCTGTGGGACGGTTGGCTGATCTGGGGGCTTCTGCTCCTGTTCATGGGCGCGCGCCACCCGCCCCCCCTGGACGCTCACACACCGCTCGATCCAAGACGGCAACTGGTTGCCTGGTTGACTCTGGCCATCCTCGCCCTTACCTTTATTCCGGCGCCCTTCTCTATTCAGGAACCCAAAACAGGCGCTGAGCGGGCTCTTCCCGGAGAGCGCGCTCCACTTCATGGAGCAGGCAAGAATGGAGGTCCTCCATGAGTCCACGCCTCACCTGGGATCAGTATTTCATGACCATCACGCGTACCGTAGCCGAGCGCTCGACCTGCCAACGGGCCAAAGTTGGGGCGGTTATCGTGCGTGATAAGAATATCCTGGCCACAGGCTACAACGGGGCGCCTGCAGGAATGCCCCATTGTATTGACGTGGGGTGTCTCATCTATGAGTCTAAGACCCCGAACGGAGAGATCGAAGAGAACTGTTTCCGCACCATTCACGCAGAGATTAACGCCATTGCCCAGGCAGCAAAGAACGGCTCCAGCATCAAAGATGCATCCATCTACATCACCCACACACCCTGCATCCACTGCCTCAAGGTGCTAGTCAATACCGGTATCAAGAATATCTACTACGAAGTTCCCTATAAAGTTCACACGCTCGACGAGATACTCCGTCACACCCAGGTCCATCTCGAAAAGGTGGAGATGCGCTGAAAGTAAAAGGGGCGGGATCGAACTCCCACCCCCTTCCCATGCCTCACCACCCACAGGTCTATATTTTCCCCTGCAGAAGAAAGGCTATAACAAAACCATAGAGAGCAAGCGCTTCGATGAAGGCTAAACCCAGAATCAGCGGAAGGAAGATTCTGTCCGCCGCATTCGGGTTTCGCCCGATGCTCTCCATCGCGGCGGCGCCCACGCGCCCTTGACCCAAGGCCGCCCCGAAGGCGGCAACCGCGATAGCCAACCCGGCGGAGATGGCAATCGCCCCCTTGGTAGCCGAATCGGCTGGGGCTGCCGCAGCGGCCTCCACTGCCATAGCCACCCCTGAACACAACGACGCCAGCACAGCCGCTGCCATAGATAGAAGTAGCTTCTTCACCTTACTCCTCCTTTCTAGCGGAACGATCTTTTTCCTCTCCTCTCTCATCCTCCTCGCCACAGAACCGGCCCGCTTAATGCTCATGGCTAATCGCCAAGGCCACGTAGATTACACTGAGGATCGTAAAGACAAAGGCCTGAACTACAGAAACCAAAGCCCCCAATGCATAGAATAGAACGGGGACCAGAACCTTAGTCAAGTCAATAAAGGCTGACAGGACCTCGTGATCCCCGAACATGTTGCCAAAGAGACGGAGCGAGAGGGATACGGGCCTAAACGCATGGGAAAAGGCTTCCAAGATAAAGAAAAAGCCGACGGAAAGGAGGAGAAGGGGCATGAAAAGCAGGGTCAGGACTTTCCTGCGGGTCGACGGGATGGTGGTCATAGGGCCTATAAACTGCTTTATGTAGCCAGGCCCATGCTCCTGAAAGCCAAAAAAATTGTACGCCGCAAAAGACACTAATGCCAATCCCAACGTGGTGTTGAGGTTGCTGGTTGGAGGCGAGAAGCCCGGCACAAGCCCTAGGAGGTTAGCCAGCAAAATGAAGAGAAAAAAACTCCCAAACAAGGGAACGTACTTGCGGCCTTTCCTCCCTATGATGCCGTCACTTAGGCCTACCACCAGCTCCACCAAAACCTCCAGCAGGTTCCTGATACTAAGCCCTCCCTCCGGAACGATCGGGTCCTGGCTGCGCGCCATAGCCAGTCGCGCGGCAAAGGACAGCACCACAAGCAACAGCATCACCACGAGAGCCATAAACGTGTGCTCAGGAAGAAGGCTCAGGGGATACGGCAACACAGCATGCCAAGTAAAAGGGTGTTCCATCAGTGGCTCACCTTTAGAAAAAGATAGAAGGACTCCAGGAGAATCGCTAGGAGAAGCATCGAAAAACCTGCGGCGAAAGAGGCCACATCAAATTCGAAGCGGAAGAAAAGCACAGACAGCAAACCGAGAAAAATCAGCAGCTTCAAAAATAACAGCAACATCCCGGCACGCAGTCTGCCTTTACCAGCCAGTGGAGTGAGGACCCAGCGCACACCGCAACTTAGCAAGAAGAAATTGAGCCCCATGAAGAGCCCACCGAGCAAAAAAGCCCAAGGTTCCAAGAGCCCGAATGGCGTCAGAGGCACCAACAAGGTCACCAGCAAGGTGATATGCCACAGCTCAATGCGCCACACAGTGCTCATTACTTTTCAGCTCCGAAGCGTCGCACCCACTGGATTAATCGAAACACCGCTGCAACAAAGCCCAAAACCGCCGACACGACCGTAAACCAGGGAGAGGTACCAAACTGGAGGTCTATCAGGTAACCTAATACCAGTGCGCCTATAATTGTGCTGGGGATCTCCAGACCAATGGCGAGGTACTTTGCTATCTTAGCGAAGGGGAGGTTGATTTTCCCTGGCGCCCTGTTAGGCTGCTTCGCCCCTTGCCCCACTGCTCGAAATGTCTATCACGCGCATGCCAGCAGGTCAACCTTTTGACTCCTCTCGTGCCCAGCCGTCGAAGGCGTCAATCGTCCTTTCTATGTCTGCCGTCGTATGGCTCAGTGAGAGAAACGCTGCCTCAAAAGGTGACGGGGGCCAGTAGATCCCTCGGTACAGCATGCCGTGAAAAAACCGAGCAAACCGCTCCCTATCACAACGCCGTGCCTCTCCGGCATCACGGACCCGCTCCACGGCGAAGAAGAGCGTGAGCATTGAGCCCACCCGATTCACCACACCCTGGAGGTGGTACTTCTTGAGAACGGCCTCCAGTCCCTTTTGAAGCTTGCTTCCCTTTGCCTCCAACTCTTCGTAGACCCCAGGGCGGCCGAGCATTCTTAAGGTCGTAAGCCCGGCGGTTACTGCGAGCGGATTACCGGAAAGCGTGCCGGCTTGGTACACCGGACCTTCAGGGGCAAGCAGATCCATAATCTCTTCCCTGCCCCCGAACGCAGCAAGCGGAAGACCGCCGCCCAATATCTTGCCCAGGCAGGTCAGATCCGGCTTAACCCCGTACAGTTGTTCCGCACCCCCTGGGGAGACCCGGAAGCCGGTTATGACCTCATCGAAGATCAAAAGCGCCCCGTGCCTGCGGCTCACCTCCCGAAGAGCCGGGAGAAATCCCGGGGCTGGTGGAATCACCCCCATATTCCCACACACAGGTTCCACAATGATTGCAGCAATCGACTCAGGATATTGCCCAAAGACTGCCTCTACGCCACCCACTGCGTTGAAAGGCACCACGAGGGTCTCAGCCGCAAAAGCAGGCGGGACTCCGGCGCTATCCGGAAGCGCCAAAGTGGCAATCCCGGAACCTGCGCGCGCTAGCATTCCGTCTGAATGTCCGTGGTAGCAGCCATCAAACTTTAAGATTTTAGTCCGCTTTGCAAAGGCCCGTGCGAGGCGAATCGCGCTCATAGTCGCTTCTGTCCCCGAACTCACCAGCCTTAACTTCTCCATCGACGCAACTTGCCTGCCAACCAACTCCGCCAACTCCACTTCGGCTCGAGTCGGGGCGCCGAACGTCGTGCCGTTTTCCAGCGCCCGCCTGAGCGATCCCATGATCTCCGGGTGGGCATGACCTAGGATAAGTGGGCCCCAGGAGGCGACAAGATCCAAGTAGGCGTTGCCGTCCACGTCAAAAAGATAGCCTGCCGCTCCCCGTTCGATGAAGCGCGGAGTTCCGCCAACCGCTTTCCACGCACGGGCCGGGCTGTTAACCCCCCCGGGGATCTTTCCCCGTGCGCGAGCGAACAGTGCTTGTGATTCCTTGTCTTTCATGGATGAACTTTCCCTAACACCCGACCTTCTACCTGTCAAGCTGATCTTGTTTTGCGAAGGCAAATTTTTTTCTTGCAATGAAGTGGGAAAAGGATTATGAGGTTCTCTGCGCGGCACGTTTGCTGGAAAAAATTTTTTTCTCTACGTCCCGCAGACAGCGAATCCGAAAGAGATGGGATGCTAGCTTGCAGGTCTGAGCTTATCGACCCACTATTTTTCTTTGTCACCCGGCATTTCTTCAAACGGTCTTGTCGTGCTGTGCCTGTTTATAGCGATGTGCAGTCGTAATCCTAAGCATGGGATCTTTTTTGTAATTTTAAGTTATCCACATCTGTGGATAATTTTGTTTGTAACTCATTCGTTGTTTTTCTCAAGAAAACCAAATAGTTAGCTCGTAATTCGGGGGGCGGTTATGGATGAGTTGTGGGAAGCGGCACTGAAACAATTGCGAGAACAAGTGGGTAGGCAGAACTTTGAGACGTGGGTTAAACCGATCCGGGCGCGCCAGAAGGACCACGATCACCTCAACCTTGAGGTGCCCAATAAGTTCTTCCGCGATTGGGTAGCGGACCATTTCCTCACCCAGATTCAGGAAACTCTCAACAGCCTCTCGCATCACGATGTAAAGATCTCCCTCGTCGTTAACCAGCAATTGTCAGCGAGGAGTGGCCCACAGAACAGAGAGGCCCGGGAGAGTCACAAGCCGCCGCGGGTGAGTAACCTCCTGCCGAAATATACGTTTGAAAATTTCGTCGTCGGTGCCAGCAACCAGTTTGCCCACGCTGCTTCGCTCGCCGTGGCCAACCAACCCGGAGAACATTACAACCCGCTATTTATCTATGGTGGTGTCGGCTTGGGCAAGACCCATCTTGTGAACGCGATCGGTCACAGGGTAGTCGAACGCCGACCGGCACTGAAGGTCTTCTATCTCAGCTCTGAGTCCTTCATGAACGAGCTCATAGCCTCTCTCAGGAAGGACAAGATGGACGAGTTTAAAGCAAGATTTCGCACTATCGACGTCCTCATTGTCGACGATGTCCAGTTCATCGCTGGCAAAGAGAGAACCCAAGAGGAGTTCTTTCACACCTTCAACTCCCTGCATGAATCGCACAAGCAGATCGTGATTACGTCAGATAGATTCCCAAAGGAAATCCCCGAGTTAGAGGATCGTCTCAGGAACCGCTTCGAGTGGGGCCTAATCGCCGATATTCAGCCCCCCGATATGGAGACGCGCGTTGCTATCTTAGAAAAGAAGGCAGAGACAGAGGGGGTGATGCTGCCCCATGAGGTGGCCATTTTCCTCGCTTCCCATATTGACTCGAACGTGAGAGAGCTGGAGGGCTCGCTTACTCGCCTCGGTGCCTTTGCATCCCTAACCAAAGCCGCTGTCACCGTAGAGCTAGCGCAGGAGGTGCTCAAGAATATTCTTCGTGGCGCCCGCAGGGAGGTAACTATCGAAAGCATCCAAAAGACTATTTGCGACTACTTCAACATCAAGCCCGCAGACTTAAAAGCGAAACGAAGGACCAAAAATATCGCTTTGCCTAGACAGGTAGCCATGTATCTCTCCAGGAAGTATACTTCAACTTCCTTCCCAGCTATCGGCTACAAGTTTGGCGGCCGAGATCATTCTACGGTTATCCATGCCTCCAAAATGATCGAAAAAAAAATCAAAGAGGATCCTCATATGCAAGAAACGATTGAGAAATTGGAGCGAAGTCTAAATTTAAGAAAATGATATGGGGATAAAATGTGGGTAGCCAATGGCGATTTTGTGGATAAACATTCTTGTGATGTCCTCGCTAGAATTGCAAGCAGGAGTAACAACAACTAGACTACAGGGTGCCACGGTCTAAAACCCCTTGAGAAAGCACGGTTTTCATTTTTCGTCCATGTTATCAACAGATCCTATTACTACTACTCTATTCTTAAAATCTTAGAGCTTTAGTAGGATTCGCGAGGAGGAACTATGGAACTTAAAGCTAAGCGAGAAAATTTTCTCGCAACGCTTTATTGGACACAGAGTATCGTTGAGCGACGGAACACCATGCCCATCTTGGCAAACGTCCTCATCGAAGCACACAAAGGGAGCGTTACAGTGTCCGCGACCGACTTGGAAGTTGGAGTCAAGAGCAGGCTCGACGGAGAGGTGCAGCAGGAGGGGATGGTTACCGTTAACGCTAAGAAGCTTTACGAGATCGTTCGTGAAGCGCCGGAAGAGATCATTCACTTGAAACGCTTAGAAAATGAATGGGTAGAAATTAAGAGCGGAAAATCGGTTTTTAAAATCGTGGGTATGGACGCCCGTGAATTTCCTCAATTCCCCAAAATTGAGGGGGAGAAGTTGTTCGCCACACCCGCAAGCGTCGTGAGGGAAATGATAGAGAAGACCATCTTTTCCGTCTCCACGGATGAGACGCGCTACAGCCTCAACGGGGTCTTGGTAGAGGAAAGCGGGGAGGGGAAGGTCCGTATGGTGGCGACGGATGGACATAGGTTGGCTTTGATTGAGAGGGCGACGGGCACGGTGGGCCTGGAAAAGGGGGTCATTCTTCCACGGAAGGGCTTAGCAGAGCTGAGAAAACTGCTAGAGGGGGGAGAGGATGGGTTGGTATCCATCGGGTTTAGAGAGAATATGGGATTGGTTGTGAAAGACGACGTGCAACTGTTTATGAGGCTCATCGATGGTGAATTTCCCGATTATAATAGGGTCATACCCAAAGACAACCCCTACTCAGTCAGGATCGAGCAAGGCACGCTCCTGCAGGCCCTTAAGCGGGTATCCATCGTTTCAAGCGAGAGATACAAGGGGATTAGGATGGAACTCAAAGAGGGAAGAATCGCTGTCTCTGCGAACAATCCCGATCTAGGCGAGGCCGCGGAGGAGATCGAGGTGGACTATCATGGAAAAGCACTGACCATAGGGTTTAACGCCCGCTATTTGATTGAAGTGCTCGGGACACTGGGCGCTACGGGAGATGTTGACCTCGCTCTTAAAGATGAGCTTAGTCCCAGCCTCATTAGAAAGGCAGAGGATGAAGGATATCTGTACGTGGTTATGCCGATGAGGTTATGACGGTTGGGTTCTAGGCTTTATATTGGGCGTCCAGCGCATATTTTTGTTCCAAACCCACGATCTCATGGAACTCGCTGAATGAAATGAGCCGGTCAAGCATCCCTTGCGTCGTGCCCTTGAGTCGCAGCGTGGTGTAGAGGTCCTTCAGGGCTTTGGTAGAGGCGTAGAGCGGGCCCAGCGGCCAGACGATCAGGTCAAAGCCCAACTCCTTCAGCTCGTCTGGCGTCATAAGGGGTGTAACACCGCGCTCAATCATATTCGCCACAAGAGGGCCGGGGACATTGCGGGCGATTTCCTTCATCTCTTCTTTGCTCTCGGGAGCCTCAATAAAGACGGCGTCGGCTCCAGCCTCCTTAAACGCCACCCCGCGGCGGATTGCCTCCGTTAACCCCAAGGCTTGCCGTGCGTCAGTGCGGGCAACAATGTACAGACGGTCGCGCTCGCCCGCTTCTATGGCTGCGCGCAGCTTCTGCGACTGCTCCTCTAAGGAAATGACCTGCTTACCTTTCATGTGCCCGCAGCGTTTTGGCCAAACCTGATCCTCTAGAAACATCCCTGCGGCGCCCCGACGAGCGAGTTCCTTTACAGTCCGGATGGCATTAATGGCATTGCCGTAGCCGGTATCCGCATCGACAATCACAGGCGTGTCCACGACCGAGCAGATCCGTTGTGCCGCGTCCAACATCTCGGTCTGGGTAAGAAGGCCGAAATCCGGTTCGCCCAAAAGGGTGGCCGAGAGACTGTAACCGGTAATGAATATCACCTCAAAGCCGGCCCGAGCGGCCAGCTTGGCGCTTAACGCGTCGTAAACGCCGGGCATGACCAACAAGCCCTTCTCGGTGAGGAGATTTCGAATAAGGTCCGCTTTGTTTTCCATAAGGGGCTCCTTTAAAATAGCATTCTATTGAATAAAATTAGGTTACAGAGTGTTTTTACAAAAAACGCTTGACATAGACGGAGAAATAACGTAAGAAAGTTAGCCAAACATCGAAGGAAGCCTAAGAAACTAAGCTTGCTTGACGCCACTGATATAAAGATCCTTGCCATACTGCAAGAGCATGCAAGGCACCATCTGGCCGAAATCGCCAAGGAGGTGGAACTTTCGCCACCGGCTGTAATGGAGCGAGTAAAAAAACTAGAGTCGCGCGGTATCATCAAAGGCTACCATGCCGTCCTTGATGCCACGAAAGTAGGCAAGCATATCACGGCTTTTGTCGGAGTGTCCATCAGCCAGCAGCGCTACATCGAGAGCTTCTCCTCCCAAATGGGGCGGCACGCGGACGTGCTTGAATGTCACCATGTAACGGGAGACGAGAGTTTTATTCTGAAGGTGAAAACCGCTAATACCGCCTCTCTCGAAAAGCTCCTGGCAGGGATCCGCTCCATGGAGGGAGTGACCCGTACGGTCACAAAGGTAGTCCTGTCGACCTCTAAGGAAGGCCACAACTTGGTCTTGGAAGACGATGGTGGTTTAGCGATTGAAGGCGAAGAGGCCGGGGATACGAAGCGGCGGAAGGCCTTACAGCGGGGTTGAGGAAAAACAGGTTTTTATGCACAGCGCTGCTGCGGTTTTGAAAAACTCTCTGTACCACCCCGAGTTTGAACACGACAGCTGTGGGGTTGGATTTGTGGCGCACATCGATGGAAAGAAAAGCCACAGGATTCTCCAACACGCCATACGCTCGGTTATCAATCTCACCCACAGGGGTGCCGTAGATGCGGATGCCAAGACCGGCGATGGAGCGGGTTTGCTGACACAAATACCAACGAAGCTCTTCGCGAAAGAGGCTCAAAGGCTCGGCTGTGGCCTGAGCGGTGCCAATGGCCTTGGGGTTGGAATGATTTTCCTGCCGCGCGACAACGGGCAGCTCCAGACGCTTTGCAAGGCATTGATTGAAGAAGCGATTCGGAAAAACGGACTTCAACCTCTGGGCTGGCGCAAGGTTCCGGTCAATCCAGATGAGTTGGGAGAGAAGGCTAGGGAGACCCAGCCGGAGATCCAGCAGCTCCTGATCGAAGGGCCGGCAGAACAATCTGGCGAGGGCTTTGAGCGAATCCTCTATCTGACCCGGAAGGTGATCGAGGCTGAGGCCAGGAGACGTGAGTTAACCGGGCTTTACGTTCCCTCTTTCTCCAGTCGGACGTTGGTTTACAAGGCCTTGGTCGTCGCGCCCCAATTGGAGCGCTTTTATCTCGACCTTCAAGATCCGGATTTTGAAACCTCGCTGGCCGTCTTTCACCAGCGCTACAGCACCAACACCTTTCCCACCTGGCCGCTAGCACAACCCATGCGCATGCTCGCGCATAATGGGGAGATCAATACCCTCAAGGGAAACCGCAACTGGATGGGTGCGAGAGAAGCGGAGATGCGTTCGGAGATTTGGGGGGAAGATATCGCGAAGCTCAAACCCGTCATCACTGAAGGGGGGAGCGACTCAACCAGCCTGGACAACGCCCTGGAGCTGTTGACGCTGTCGGGGAGAACCATTTTGCACTCAATGATGATGTTGGTCCCCGAGGCATATCAGCGAATGCCTCATATGGATGCGGAGCTACGCAGCCTCTACGAGTATCTCTCTTGCATCAGCGAACCATGGGACGGACCAGCGGCCCTGGCGTTTTCTGACGGTGTCATCGTGGGCGCGGCACTGGACCGAAACGGGCTCAGGCCGGCCCGTTACAAGATCACCAAGGAGGGCATCCTCGTTATGGCCTCCGAGGTGGGGGTCTTGGAGGTCCCTGATTCGCAGGTGGTTGAGAAGGGGAGGCTTGGTCCGGGGCAAATGATCGCCGTCGACACTGCACGCGGCAAACTTTTAAGGAACGACGAGATAAAAAAGGAGATCAGCCGCCAGAAGCCTTACAGCCAATGGTTGAAAGGAAACCTCTTCCGCGTGGATCCCCTCGCCTTGAGTGAGGAAGGGCCCCGCTCCACGATGGGACCGCTGGAGCTGGTCCGCGCCCAAAAGGCCTTTGGTTATGCGGAGGAGGAACTGGAGGTCATCATTTCACCCATGATCACTGAGGCCAAGGAACCGGTGGGATCAATGGGGGACGACACTCCTCTGTCGGTGCTCTCCAAGAGACCGCGCCTTCTCTACACTTACTTTAAGCAGCTCTTTGCTCAAGTTACCAACCCGCCCATCGACTCGCTTAGAGAAGAGCTGGTGATGTCGCTAAATACGGCCTTGGGCTATCGGCGGAGTCTCTTGGAGGAGACCCCGGAGCACGCTAGGCTGATCAAGTTTTCCAGTCCGATCCTGAGCTCAATGGAGATGGAGTGGCTCAAAGGGTTAACAGGGAATAGGGCCGAAACTAGACCGTCATTAATTTCTACTGTCCTGCCGACTCTCTTTCCGGCCGCTGAAGGGTCGAAGGGCCTTGAGTCCACGTTGGAAATTCTTTGTCAAGCTGCGGTGCAAGCGGTTGATGAGGGCAAAGCAATTCTCATCCTGAGCGACAAGGATATAAGCGCGACGCATGCCCCGATTCCTATGCTCCTCGCCGTGGGGGCTGTCCATCACCATTTAATCCGGCAAGGTAAGCGGATGAGAGCGAGCATTGTGGTCGAGACCGGAGAGGCCAGGGAGGAGCACCACTTCGCTTGTCTGCTCGGTTACGGGGCTAGCATGATCTGCCCCTATGTAACCCATGAAACCATTCTCCATTTGGTCGAGAATGGCTCCGAAAACGGCAATGGGCTTGACGGATTAGATGGCCGAAAGGCGCAGCAGAACTACAAGAAGGCTATCGAGCACGGGATCCTGAAGATCATGTCTAAGATGGGAATCTCCACCCTCTCCAGTTACCGTGGGGCGCAGATCTTCGAAGCCGTGGGGATCAACAAGGCCGTCATCGATAAGTATTTTGCTGGGACGCCTTCGCGCATCGAAGGGGCGGGACTGGAGGAGATTGCCGCGGAGGTCCTTAAATTTCACCAAGCCGCCTTCGGCGTGGCCCAACCAAGGCTCCAGCAAGAGGG
>Ga0114945_10001643_pt1 | contig 13729 bp, 13 predicted proteins | sample OV2TP3_FD_87194 | JGI IMG/M metagenome (GOLD analysis project Ga0114945, IMG submission 87194) | Hot spring microbial communities from Beatty, Nevada to study Microbial Dark Matter (Phase II) - OV2 TP3 | ecosystem: Environmental > Aquatic > Thermal springs > Hot (42-90C) | place: USA: Beatty... | reverse complement strand
TATCAACCTGCCTGCGGGCATCTCCGGCTGCGGTTTGCGGAGATTCCGGGGTTTGCTACACTGTATCGAATCCATCGCCCCGACAACCCTCGCTGCGGTTTGCGGAGATTCCGGGGTTTGCTACACTAGGCTGCTCGTAAGCGGCTGATAGGCCCAGAGTAGGAGCGCAGCGAGCTCAGAAAAACTCGAGCTGCGTGGGCATGGGCGGCTCGGGCTGGCGCTTTTTTCCACGGAAGGTCAGTATCTTTCCGTACTGGTGGTCGGTGATCACCAGAAAGCGGACCTCTCCTCTCGGGGGCACTTCGTCCCCCATTCTCTTGATGTGCACCTGGGAGTTCTCCCAACTGGCGCAATGACGCTGGTAGACGGAGTATTGCATCATGGTGAAGCCGTCTCCCAGAAGCTCCTTGCGGAAGCGGGCGTACTGTTTGCGGTACTCGGGCGTGGTAACGGGGAGATCGAAGAGCGCCAGCACCCACATGGTCTGCCACGCGAACGGCCTAAGGGGCCATTGGCTCTTTCTCACTCGCATCGGTGCTTTCCTCCAGAACAACGGGCAGCCCGGTTGGCAAAGCCAGCGTCGGCTCGCCGGTTTGAAAGGAGTCATTCAAGGACGCAGCGGTGGCGTGGAAAGCCAGCAAGAGCGGCGTGTTGCGCTCGCCCACGGTGATGGTTTCATTGAAGAGGCTCAAGAGCGCCTGCTTGGTGTCGCGGTTGAGCTCCCAGATTTTGGCTTTTTCATCCACCAGGCGGCGGACGCGCCAGTCCGCGTAGGGCCGATACGGTTCCAGCACATCGTCGGCCAGGCAAAACGCATTGGAACGGTTGTGGTGGTGGATGCCCACGGTGGGGAGCAAGCCGGCGGCAGAGAGGGCGCGGGCAGCGGCGGCCCGCAGGGCTGTATAGCCGTAGTTGAGCAGGAGATTGGGCGGCGGGCCGTCGTGGCGACGGCGAAAGTCAGGGCCGAGCAACCGCGGCCAGTAGCGTTGTGCCGCTTGGGCTTCCAGGTTCTCGGGATCGCCGGAGCGCACGCGCCCCGCCAACGCTTCTAGGCCGGCGTCTTCTCCGGTGGCGCTTCGAAGAACAGCAGCTTGCAGACGAATTTTGGCGGCCACCAGCGCCTGCCACAGCCGCTTCTTCAACGGCAAGGAGGCGTCCAGTTGAGCTCGGTAGCGTTCCGTTTGCACCGTGTTGCCTTCGAGCGGAAGTAGTAGGCTGACTGGGTGGTGGTTGATCCCGCAAAGCACAACCGCGGCGCCCATTTCCGCCAGTGTCGTGAAGACGGTGTGGGTGTAGGAGATGGCAGGGTGATCAATCAGCAGCACGCCGATGTCCTCGCACGGCACCGTGGCTTTCTCCTGTCCTTCGCGCTCGATCACTAGTTGCCGGTGCGCGATGGAGAGCCGCGCCGGCCCCGACGACACTTCGAGGATTCGCTTAATCACGGGCCGGCCTCACCCGCCCGATCGGATCAACACTGACTTTACGGATGTTCGGTTTGAGAAAGTCCTTTGGGCCAAAGGAAACCTCTGGCTTCGGATCATCGGCCATGTTGATGGGTTTGTAAAAAACCCGTCCCTTCTCGTTGCAAAATCGAACCACCACATAGTGGTGACTGCCATCCTCTTGCATCATCTCAAGGATGTCATTGGCCGCCAACGACATCAAAAAGCGACCGCCATTCATTGGGGCACGTCGAACGACTGACTCTCCTTTCTTCAGCCGACGTGTAGCTTCTAAGAGCGAAACAGTCTCGTAGTCGGCGCTCCCATCCGGCATTTGGAAGACAGCCATATGGTGGTTTCCAGCAAGATCGGCAAAGGTCTTCGGGGCCGGTCGCAAAGCTGCCAACAGGTGTTTTTGTTGGCGAACCAGCAGTCGTACACGCTTGATGTCGCGAACCTCGCCGGTTTCCTTGTTGACCAGCGCTGGATACGGAGGAAAAGCATTGCCGTGCGTGGCCACATGGTCTTGAACCAGTTTGCGGATCGCGTCGTCGCGTATCTTGCTTTTCTTCTCACCCTTGATCTCGGATTCAGTGAGGTCCTCAAGTTTTTTGCGGGTGACGAAGTAGCGATAGGTGATGCCGCCCTCAGTGACCTCCTGGTCGGTGTCGCCGTAGAAGGTCAGCTTGTGCAATGGACCGGAAACCTTGCGCTGGACGCGGTGGGAGACCACGATGCCTTCGGTCTTCGCTTTGGCGTCCTGCCAGAAGGTTTCCCACGGTTGCGGGAGCTTCGGGTTTTCGCCCTGTTTGCCACGGGCGTAGAAGTCGCTTAGGCGCTTGATGAAGGCGGGGGAGGTGAGGGCGACAGCCAGGGCGTCGACGGCGTGGTGGCGGTGATCGGCGCGGTTTTTTCGCCAGGGGGTTTCGGGGTTAAGGATGGCATCCAGCCCCCACGCCTTGCGAAGCTGGGCGGTGACCTGGCCGTTGGCCACCCCCACCGGCAGGCCCAGCCGCGCCAGAAATTTCCGGGCTTCAACGGCGATGTAGCTGGTATCGGCTTTCTGACGTTCTTCCAAGAACTCCTGACCTTCGGGGTAGTCCTCGCGGAGGAAATTCTTCATCTTCTCAAGTGGAAACTTTTTTGCCTTCACCCAGGTTTCCAGGCGGCTTCTTATCTCGTCCCACTTGTCCGGGTCGTCCCGGAAGAATTCGAAAGGAGTGCGGTTGCCCTTGTTCTTGTTGACGTCGGTCGCGCACAGGGTTTTGTTGAAATACCCGTTGTCGAGCGAGCGCGAGAGCGGGAAGATGTGCTCGATCTGAAACTCGCCTTTGCGGAAAAGAGCGTCAAACGAAATCTTGCGGCCGGTGTAGGGACAGGTTTCGTCGGACTCTTTCCAGAGCAGCCACTTCTCAATGGCCTCGTTGGTCACACGGACATTATTCTCTTTGAGGGCCTGAGCGCCCTCCTCGCGGCTGCGCCGGTTTTTGCTGTAGCGGCTGCTGATTTCCAACCGTTCCTTCTTGGTTTTCTTGAGTTCACGAAGCAGCTCGATGCGGATGAGGTCGGGTTTGCCATAAACGGCCAGCAGGTTGTTGACCACTTTGCGGAGCTCATTCAAGGCGCGGTTGACACTTGGGTTGCGAGGGACGGGCATCCTCTTGGGATGGGACGGCAGCCGGTCCAAAACGTCTTCGCTCCGTTCACGCCAGCCGGGATAGGCTTGGTCCAGCGCCCCGCCGGTTTCGTTCAATCCCAGCCCATGCTCTAGATAGGGAATCAGTTTGCGAATGGCATGTTCCGAGAAGCGCAGCCAGCCCGAGGGTGGTTCGAACTCGGCGAGTTGCTCGGCTTGCTCAGGGGTGATGCCGAAGTCCTTTTCAGCTTCCTCGACGAAGCGAGCTTTGCCGGGAGCGATTTCGTTCTTGAACGGGTCGAGCCGGTGCAGTTCGATTCGCTTCTCACCAATCTGGCGATTGTAAACGGCAAAGAGCCGCGGGTAGAGTTCTTGGCGCAGTCGGTCGCGGGCAGGATGAGTGTCCCAGTTGTCGCCGAACATGTCGGCGAGCTCAGCTTCGAGTTTGTTCCCGAGCAGGCGGGTTTCTCCACCGGTCTCAAGCGAGATGTCAGGTTTCAGGTCGAGCCCGCGTTCCTTCCAAAGTTTGCGCAAAGCGGTCTTGACCCCAGGAAAAGTCATGGCCGTTTGCTGCTGAAGTTTTTTGAGCAAGAGCTCGCGTTCTTGGGGGTCCAGGGGGCGGGGGAGTTGGCCCGGGAAACGCAGACGCAGATTGATGACGTGCTGAAGCATTCGGAACTGTTGGCCCAGCCAGGAGCCTAGCGGGCAGACTGGTTCGCCCGCTTCCAGCCAGCATTGGCCTACCGTTTGCAGTCGCCAAAAGATGGGCCGTTGGTAGAGGAGGATGCCGCGGAGTCTTTCTTTGAGCCCGTTTGTGAGCAATTGCGGATGGTGCGCGGCCTGGGCTGCCCACAGCCGCTCGAACTCCTCCACGACCATCTCGCGGCTGATATGCCGACTGCGCTTCCTTTCGTCCGTCAGACTGGCTAGATACTCGCCAAGCGTGCGACCCTCGAGCTTTTCCGCCAGGGCTTTGATTTTTTCCTTGATTGGTCCTTCTTCTTTGTCTCGAGTTTTTTTCACGTCTGCGCGTTCCTCCATCCGTCGGGCGGAGAGGAATCCGCGACGGTGGGCGAGGTGGTAGAGCGCGCGGCCAATCTCAAAAGGCTCCAGCCGTTCGCGCAGTCCGCGGGCGCGCAATTGATAGGGGTCGGCGCCATCGTTCATAAACGCATCCCACTCCGGTGTCCCGCGAGAGCCGAAACGTGGCAGCAGTCCTGCGTCGGCCAGAGCGTCGCGCAAAAGCCGTCGCCGGAGCCGACGACGCCGAATCTGTCGGCGCAGGAGCCGCGCGGCGCGGCGGGCCTGGTTGCGCGGTTCGAGTTCCTTTTCGGTGCGGCCTTCGGGAAAGATGCGGACGCCTTCCTGAAGGATCGAGCCAGTGCCTTGTTCTTCCTCCAGTTCGATGACGGCAAAGCCGATAGAAGTGGTTCCGATGTCGAAGCCCCAGATGCGTTCCATTTTGGTCTCCCCGGCGGACTCTGCGACAGGCGGGGTTCGAGAGCCGCTTGACAGGAATGACCCCTTGTACCACAATTCGGGCGTGTAGCCAACCCCGGAATTTCGCTTATCGCAGGCAAAGCGTAAGCGTTATTTCGCGCGGGCTGGGCATCCCTGAAACGCAGCTACTGCCCACCTAAACCCTCCGGCAACGGAGGGTTTTGTGTTTAAGACGTTCTCTGGAGGTTCTGAGGCGCAGCCGGCAGCGGCTGCGCCTTTTGTTTTTCTACTTGCGGGTGTGGATGATCTCCAGCGTCCGGAACTCCTGGCCGTCGGGCCCGGTGTCAAACATCTCCAGCGTGTACTGGTCTCCGCGGAAAGTGTAGACCGAGCGCAGCGTCTTCCGCGTCTTGCTGATGGGGTCGTCGGCGGTGGTGAACATCGTCACCGTCTTCCCGTCTTCCGAGCAGCTCCCCTCGCCCACCAGCATCAGCGTGCCGAAGTTGTCGATCCAGAAGTCCACGTGCTTCTGCTGGTAGTTGTCGTAGCCGATGAACCCCATCCCCTCGAAGGGTGTGTCCATCATCACCCCCTTGTAGGTGACGTGAATGAACCGGCCGCCCAGCACCGGCTGGTGCACGGCTTCGCCGGTGGATTCCATCGGCGGCGCATCCGGCGCCGGCCAGAACTTGCTCGTCGTGCTCCAGGCCCCCACGAGCTGTTCCAGGTGCTTGTGGTGCTCGCCCGGCGTGGCCAGCTTCGCAATCACTTGCATCATCTCGTCCACTTGCTGCTGCTGCGCGTCCGGCTGCTGCGCCGCCTGCCCCGACGCGGTCGGGGCCGCCGTCCCGGCGACCAACAGCAGTCCGCCCACCAGCGTCAACACTAAGCTGCGAATTCTCATGGTTCCTCCTTTGTCATTTTGAAGGCGAACAATAAGCGAAAACGATCCGCTTGTCAAGCCGGACCCTCCCAGGGTAGTGACTCATTCTGATGTTCAACCCAGCGGCTCCCGCCGCTGGGAGCCCCGTGGCAGGAGCCACGGGGTTGAACATTTAAGGGGCGGACCAGCAAACTGAGTCACTACCCCTCCCAGGGCCCCCTAGAATCCCCGGCGGCTTTATCCTGCTTGCCCTAAGGCGAAGCCGAAGGGAGCCCTCGCGCAGCGAGGCGAAGGGGGCTGCTAAAACCCCCTGCCGCCGCCGCCGCCGAAACCGCCGCCCGAAAACCCGCCGCCGCTGCTGAAGCCCGAGCCGCCTGAACTGCTCCGGGGCGCTGAGGCCAGCGCCGAGCCGGCGCGATTCGACATGCTGCTCAGGCTGTTCACAAAGTACGACGGCCGGAAGCCGGTCTCGAACCGCCCGCCGCGGTACCACTCCGGCGGCTGCTTGTAGATGTCGTCGAAGGCGCGCGTCCAGTTCTTCTCCACCCCGAACGCCATCGCGAAGGGCAGGAGCTTCTCGAACATCTGCGGGGTCTTGACCATGCGCTCGAAGCGGTCGCTCTCCACCCGCTCCAGGAACTCCTCGAACCCCAGCACGCCCTCCAGCGCCTGCGCCCCCTTCAGCGTGCGCGCCGGCATGAAGTAGCCGAAGCCCGCAACGATGCCGGCCGACAACAGCCCGGCCACCCAAACCGCCGTCCCCGACTGGCCGAGGATGCCGGCGACCCCTTCCGCGCCCCAAAGCGTCAAGGCGCCCAGTATGACCGCCGCCACGAAGTAGATTTTCTGCACATTGTCCGGCCGGCTGTTGTAGTAGCCGCGCTGCAGGAGCTGGTCGTAGATGGCGTCGCGGATGCCCGGCAGTTTCTTGTAAAACCGGTTCTCCAGCTCCGAAAGCGCTATCCGGGGAAGAAGGCCCGCCTGGCCGCCCGTGGCCGGCGGCTCGGTTTGTGTCCCCGTTGCGTCCGCGCCCCTGCCGGGCTGGTTCCGCCGGATCGCGGCCACGCTGACCGAAAAGCCGAGAACAGAGAAAGTGTCGGAGAACATCCCCTCCAGCAGCAACCGCTCGTGCGGCTTCAGCTCCTTCCACTCCGCCGGCGGCTGGCGCAGCTCGAAGGCGTAGTCGCGCCCGGTCCACAGCCCCAGCAGTTGCTCGCTCTCCGTCTCCTCGATGTAGACGTAGCCGCGCACCGCCAGGTCCACCAGCGTGGCCGTGATGTCGCGCATGTCGGGCGTGTTGTCGATCAGCGTTCCCACCTCCGCCGGCGTCATCCCCGCCGGCGGCTCGTACTGCGCCGCGATGGGCCGCAGCGCCGGGTCCCGCCCGCGCGTGTGCCACAGCCAGAACATCAGCCCGAACACGCCGAGGGGGATGAAGAGTGGCCAGTTGCTGCGCAGGAAATCGCCCGACTTCGAGACCGCCCCCGGCTCGCGCACGATCCCCTTGTCCCAGCCCACCACCACCGTCAGCCCTTCCCGCACCCCCAGCGGACGCTGCGCCAGCACCCGCACCGAGTTGCTGCCGGAGACGTCCGCGCTGGCGTCCTGCTCGGTCGAGCCGTAGCCGCCGGTGTAGGCCAGCGCCCGCAGGCCGGTGACGTTGGGCGGCAGGCTGATGGTGGCGCTGGCCGCCTCGATGGGCATTTCCCATTCGTCCCCGGTGATGTTCCAGTAGAGCTCGTCGTGGTCGTCGAAAAAGCGCAGGGCGTTGCGCACCTGGTAGCGCAGCACCACCGTGCGCACCGCGTCGCTTGCCCCCGGAACCCAGATCTTGAACGAGCGCAGGTGGCCTTCGCGGCCGATTTCGTGCCGCAGCTCGGTGCCGCGCTCGTCGGTCACGCTGAGGGGCTCAAGGAACAGCGTGTAGTTGAACCCTTTGTTGCGGTACTCGATGGGGATGAGCCGGATGATGCCGTTCCACGAGCCCGTGAAACGGATTTGCATCGTCTCCGTGACCAGGACGCGGCCTTCCTCGGCCACGTTGATCTGAGCGTCGAAGCGTTCGAGGACGATGTCCCGCGCCGCGGCCGGCGCCGGCGCGGCGGCGAGCAGCGCAACCAGGATAAGAAAAAGAAGGGCGCGGCCCCCGCCCCGCATCCAAACCAGCGCGGGTGGCGCAGAGGCCGGCGGCCCGTGGCCGGCGCGTTTGGGTGCGGGGCGCATCGGCCCTCCGGCGGCTACTTGGCCTGGGCTTCGAAGCTGACGCGCGGCGCGGCGCGCTCGGCTTCGGCGATTTCGAAGAACTCATTGGCGACGAACCCGAACATCGAGGCTACCAGGTTGGAGGGGAACTGCTGGATCTTGGTGTTGAGGTCGCGCACCACGGCGTTGTAGTAGCGGCGCGAGTTCTGGACGTGGTCTTCGATCTCGCTCAGCGTCTTCTGCAGCGAGGTGAAGCTCTCCACCGCGCGCAGTTGCGGATAGGCCTCGGCCAGCGCGAACAGTTGCCGCAGCGCCTGCGTCAGCATCCCCTCGGCTTCGCCCTTGGCCGCCGGCCCCTGGGCGCCCATGGCGCGGTTGCGGGCGTTGATGACAGCTTCCAGCGTCCCCTTCTCGTGCGCCGCGTAGCCTTTGACCGTCTCCACCACGTTGGGGATGAGGTCGTAGCGCCGCTTGAGCTGCACGTCGATGTCCGACCAGGCGTTCTCGCTCCGGATGCGCAGGCCGACCAGGCCGTTGTAAGTGGCGATGAGGTACGCCGCCACCACCCCCACCACCACCAGCAGCAGCAACAGGCCCATGAGCCCTCTCCTCCGGCTTTCGAATGCGCCGACTATACGCTGGCTATCAGCCGAGCGCAAAGAAAAAACGTGTAGGGCGGGGGCTTGCTTGCCCTGAGCGTAGCCGAAGGGTCCCCGGCCGCTCTACCCTTCCTCGTCCGCGGCGCCTTCGCCCCAGCGGAAGCCCCGGATGCGCCACTGCCCGCCCTCCTTCACCAGCGTGATGCGCACCGGCGTCTTGCCGCCCTGGGTGCTGGTGACGGTGCCGCGCAGCGTGCAGACGTCGTTCTCGATCTTCCGGTTGCTGAAGGTCGAGTCGGAGGTCTTGAAGACCTGCGGGTTCTGGCGGACCAGGTCGGTAAACTCTTCCAGCGATAGCTCGGCCTGGAGCGAGGACGACAGGTGGCCGTAGGCCCGCGGGTAGTCTTCCTGGTTGAGGGCCTCGAGGTGCTCCCGCGTCACCCGCACCGGCTCGGACGTCCATTCCCACACCACCCAGAAGACGCCGCCGCCGATGACGACGATGAGGAGGATGAAAGCGAAGCCCACTCCCACGAGGATGAGGACGATTTTCTTGGTGCTCAGGGCCATGACCGGTCCCTCCTCCGCGCGGGGGCTGAGCCGCGTGGCGTCGTGAGTCTACGCCCCCGACGGGCTCCGGGCAAGCCTCTGGGCGTCGAGGTAGTGGGTCAGTCGCCGACTCGTCCCAAGATTGTTCAACCCCGTCGCTCCCGCCACGGGGCGCCCAGCGGCAGGAGCCGCTGGGTGGAACAGTACTGTCCTCCAGAGCAATGTCGCAGCTGAAGCAGCGACCCCACAAGCTACTTGGCTGAGTTCTTCAGGAAGGTTTTGTACTCCGGCGTGCCTTGGGTGAATTGCGGGCTTGCCCTGAGCCCTGAGCAATCAGGGCGAAGGGTCTCAGCCCTTCATGAAGTGCTGGTACTCCGGCGTTCCCTGTGTGAATTGAGGATCCAATTCAATCCCTAGCGCGTCGGCGACACGAGTGGCGACGTTGAAGAAGGCGCCCACCAGCACCACGGCCAGGATCTGCTCGTCGGTGAGCCCGTGGCCGCGCAGCTCGGCCACGTCGGCCTCCTTCATCTCCCACGGTGTGTGGGTGAGCTTCTCGCTGAAGGCGAGCATGACTCGCTGGCGCTCGGTGAGGTGCGCCTGGCGCCAGTCGGTGCGGATGGCTTCCACCAGTTGGTCGTCGCGAGTGATTCGACGCAGAAACTCTGCGTGGGAAGTGGTTCAATAGTGGCAGCGGTTGGCGGCGCTGACCACGGTGGCGATCATCTCGCGCTCTTCCGGCGTCAAAACTCCACCGTGATAAACCGCTCCGCTCAGTTGCGTGTAGGCCCGCAGCGCCGTCGGGTTCAGGCTCAGCGCCTTGCGGATGTTGGGCACGAAGCCGTAGAGCTTGAGGCTGGCGTCGTAGATGGCCTTCACCTCGCCTTTGGCTTCGCTCTCATTGACCGTCTTAATCCACGCCATGGCTTCCTCCTCGCAGGAGCGTGCGGCTCTTCTCGTGCCACCACGTAAGCATAAATCAGAATCGGTTTCAGCCCTTGAGGGAAAACAACCGAGCGGCGGAACCAGGCAAGGTTAGGGTGCGAGGGCAAGCAGGGCGGCGAGTCCGGCCACGAGACCCAGGCCGAGGAAGCCCAGGATGATGCCCGCGGTGGCCAGCCCGCCTCCCGTGAGCGCTCCCTGGCTGTGGTCGATTTCCCCTCGCGCCAAGAAACCGAAGATGAGCGCCAGCACAGAGCCAATCCCCCAGAACCAAGTGACGCCCATCACCAGGCTCACGATGGCCTTCCCGCTGGCTTCCGGGTGCCGCGCCAGCGTCCCTGCGGGCACGGGGCCCACCCACGCCCGGCAGTAGCGGCACAGCGCCGCCGCCTCCTGAATGAGCTGTCTGCACTTTGGACAAGTCCTCACGTGTGCTCCTTCCTCTCCTTATTGGAGAGGGGGACTCCTGTCGTCGGCGGGCTGGTCTCGAGAAAAGCGAATCACCCCACTGTCATCCGTGTAATAGAAGCGCTGCCCCGTATTCCCGGGCTGGGCGGGCGTTGCGGTGGCGGAGAAGGCGTCCAGGATTCCGTCTCCGTCAGTGTCGCGGGCCTCGTAGGAAAAGAGGTAGCCGGATTTCTGGCCGCCGGCCAACACCGGGTCGATGAGGTCGGCGCCGCCCGGACCCATTTCCGCCAGGGAGCTCGGGTAGCCGCTGTGGGGGTGCTCGCTGGCGTAGTAGACGGCGGCTGTGTTGATAGTGCGCAAGCTTCCCACCGCGGAGGCTTCATTGGCGCGCATGCGCGATTGGAGCAGGTTCGGGATCGCAATGGCGGCGATGATGAGGATGGGGAAAATGGCTAGGAAGGGCGCATACACCCATCCCAGGATGATCCCCGCCCGGGCCAACTCGTCGCCGGCCAGCCGTCCCTGCGACTGCCGGATCTCCGTCCGCGCTTGATAGCCGAAGATCAGGGCCAGAATGGCCGTAATCCAGAAGCCGCCTAGGATGCCCAGCACTAGGCTGGCCAGGGCCTTGCCGCTCGTCGGTACCACCACCAGAGGCGGTGAGCTGAGGTTGGACTGGCAGCTCGGACACTGCACCGCATCGTCCAGGATGCTTTCGGCGCAGTAAGGACAAGTCTTCATCGGTCCACCCCCGAAGATGGCCGGCTGAACTTGCGCGTATTGTACCGCTGGTTCAGGCGGGGTCAAGCGAATCTGCCTTCACGTCCTTGGCTCGCCGGGAACGGAGGCGGAGGAGTAGGATAAGGAGTGGGCAGGATGCCTTGTGAACCTGACCGATACAGTCGAGAAAGCCATTCGCCGAGCGGAGTTGCTGCGGCCGGGGATGCGGGTGGCGTGCGCGTGCTCGGGCGGGGCCGACTCGGTGGCGCTGGTGCGGCTGCTTTATGAGCTGAAGGACAAGCTCGGGCTGCGGCTGCTGGTCGCCCACCTCAACCATCAACTGCGCGGCGAGGACTCCGACGCCGACGAAGCCTTCGTGCGGCGCCTGGCCGAGCGCCTGGAGCTCGAGTTCATCGTCCGCCGCGAAGACGTGGCCGCGCGCGCGGAAAAGGACAAGTCCAACCTCGAAGAAGCCGGCCGGCAGGCCCGCCTCGAGTTTTTTGCCTCGCTCGTCGCCGGCGGCAAAGCCGACGCCGTGGCCGTGGCCCATACACTGGATGACCAGGCGGAAACCGTGCTGGCGCGCCTGGTGCGCGGCGCGGGGACGCGCGGGCTGGCGGGAATCTATCCGTTGGTCGAGCAGAAAAGGGCAGGGGACAAGCCCCTGCCCTACCCGCGAATCAAATTGGTTAGGCCGCTGCTGGGGGTGCGGCGGGTCGAGCTGCGAGACTATCTGGATTCCTTGCAGCAGCCCTGGCGGGAAGACGCGACCAACCGCGACCCGGCTCGGCTGCGCAGCCGCCTTCGCATCGAGCTGCTTCCGCAGTTCAACCCCGCCGCTCTCGAACACCTCGGCCGGCTGGCCGACCACGCCCGCGAAGAAGAAAGCTTCTGGGCGGCCCTAGTTGAAGACCGTTTCAAGGCCTTCGCGCAGCGCCGAGGGCGAGAGGTCGAGCTGGCGGCCGCGGCGCTGGTCGAGCCCGACCCGTTGCTCGCCAGGCTGCCCGAGCGCCGACGGCGCGAGGGGCAGCGGGCGCTGGCGCGGCGGCTGCTGCGCCGCGCCCTCGCCGAAGTGCGCGGCGACCTGCGCCGCATCACGCTGACCCACGTCGAAAAGGTCCTGGCGCTGGCCACCGAAGGGCAGAGCGGCAAGCGGCTGGAGCTTCCAGGTGTCGAGGTGGAGCGGCAGTTCGACCGCTTGGTATTCCGGGCGGGCTCAACGCCGGCGGCCGCGACCGGCTTCGAGCTGCGCATTGACGCTCCGCAAACGGTGCGGCTGCCCGGCGGCCGCGCGCTCGAGGTCAAATTAGTTGAGGTCGCTCAACTCGAACCGGGCTATAATGGCCGCAGAGACGCCGCCGACGCTGCGCGCGCGCCGTTTCCGCTGCTGGTGCGCCACTGGCGGCCCGGCGACCGTTTCGAAGCCGCACCTGTGGGCCGGCCGGCGGGGAGCCGGGGGAGGAAGCTCAAGAAGCTCTTCCAGCAGCAGCGCATCCCGCTTTGCGAGCGCAAGAGCACACCGGTGGTGGTTTCGGGCGGCGACATCATCTGGGTGCGGCGGCTGGGCGTGGCGATCGGCTGTGCGCTCACGGAGTCCAGCCGGATCGCGCTGCTGATTGAGGAGAAGGGCGAGTGAAGGGACTGACGGCGCTCTACAAACCGGAGGTCATCGCGCGGCGCGTGCGCCAGCTTGGGCGCGAGATCAGCCGCGACTTCCGCGGCAAAACCGTCGACCTGGTCGCCGTGCTCGACAACGGGTTCGTCTTCGTCGCTGACCTGGCCCGCGCCCTCGACGTCCCGGTCCGCACCCACTTCATCCGCACCGAAGTCCGCGACATCGTCGACCCCAACACCGGCAAGCCCCGGCAGGAGATTTTCTACACCCCCGAGGTCGACGCGGAAGGGAAGAACATCGTGCTGGTGGACGGCCTGGTGCAGACCGGCATCACCCATGACTTCCTGCTGCGGCGCATCAGCCTGCGCAACCCGCGCTCGGTCAAGACCGCGGTGCTCATCGACAAGGTGGCCGACCGCCACGTGCTGCTCGAGCCGGACTACGTCGGCTTCCGTCTGGCATCTAATGATGTGGTGATCGGTTACGGGCTGAGCTGGAACGGCCTGCACGGCAACCTGCCCTATGTGGGCAAGATGAACCGTTCCGCCGCCGCCGGGAACCCGAAGAAGAAGAGGAAGAAAAAGAGGTAGCCCTCGGTGAACGCGACCGCACGCAACGCGCTGTTCTGGGTGGTGCTGCTGGGCACGATTGTGTTTTTGGTGGCCATGCTGACCTCCAACCTGGGCTCGGCCATCCAGGAGCCGAACTTCTCCGAGTTCATGGCCAAGGTCGAGGCCGGCCAGGTGAAAAAGGTGGAGGTGTCGGGCACGCGGGTGGAGGGCGAGTACCGCGACAACACCAAGTTCAAGACCACCGTCCCCACCGACTACGCCGCCTACTCCGATTTCTACAAGGTGCTGCGCCAGCAGGGCGTTGAGATCAAGGTCAAGGACACCTCCAGCTCCACCTGGTTCGCCTGGGGGCTGAACCTGCTCCCCATCCTGCTCCTGGTCGGCTTCTGGATTTTCATCATGCGGCAGATGCAGGTGGGCGGCAACAAGGCGCTGAGCTTCGGCAAGAGCCGGGCGCGCCTCGTGGGCTCGCAGGGCAAGAAGGTCACCTTCAAGGACGTGGCCGGCGTGGACGAGGCCAAGGAAGAGCTGCAGGAAATCATCGAGTTCCTGAAAGACCCGCAGAAGTTCCAGCGGCTGGGCGGGCGCATCCCCAAGGGCGTGCTCCTCGTGGGGCCGCCCGGAACCGGCAAGACGCTGCTCGCCCGGGCGGTGGCCGGCGAAGCCGACGTGGCCTTCTTCTTCATGTCCGGCTCCGAGTTCGTCGAGATGTTCGTGG
>Ga0114945_10001641_pt1 | contig 13735 bp, 10 predicted proteins | sample OV2TP3_FD_87194 | JGI IMG/M metagenome (GOLD analysis project Ga0114945, IMG submission 87194) | Hot spring microbial communities from Beatty, Nevada to study Microbial Dark Matter (Phase II) - OV2 TP3 | ecosystem: Environmental > Aquatic > Thermal springs > Hot (42-90C) | place: USA: Beatty... | reverse complement strand
GAGGAGATCAAGGCGCAAGGGCGGAGAGGGATGACGATCCAACGGTACAAGGGCTTAGGCGAGATGAACCCGCAGCAGTTGTGGGACACCACCATGGATCCGGCCCAGCGCACGATTTTGAGGGTGACCCTCGAAGACGCCGTCGAGGCCGACCGACTCTTCACCATGCTCATGGGCGACCAAGTCGAACCCCGACGGGCATTCATTGAGTCGCACGCGTTGGAAGTGAGAAATTTAGATGTGTAGGGAGTAACGATGTACACCGTTGGCGAGCGGATCGTTCCGCGGGATATCGAAGAGGAGATTAAAGACTCGTACCTCTCCTATGCGATGAGTGTCATCGTCGGACGGGCGCTCCCCGACGCGCGCGATGGCTTAAAGCCGGTCCACCGCCGCATCCTCTACGCGATGAAAGACCTGGGCCTCGAACACAACAAGCCCTACAAGAAAAGCGCTCGCATCGTGGGGGAATGTTTGGGCAAGTACCACCCGCACGGCGACATGGCGGTCTACGACACCCTCGTCCGCTTGGCGCAAGATTTTTCCATGCGCTATCCCCTCGTGGATGGCCAAGGCAATTTCGGCTGCTTCACCGGCGATACCAAAATTCGCCTGGTGGATGGCACGGTGAAATCATTCGCGGAGCTAGCGCAGTTATCGCCAGCCGCTCATTTCTTCGTGTACTCCAGCAATCGCAATAAGGAGATCGTCATTGGGCGTGGCCGGCATGCGCGCTGTACGCGTCGTGGCGCGTCTCTTGTAGCAGTGACGCTGGACAACGGAGTTACGGTTCGCTGCACGCCGGACCACCGATTTCTCTTGCGCGACGGCAGCTACAAGCAGGCGCAACATCTGACGACGGAAGACAGTCTTAGCGCCGGTTACTTCGATCTTGCGCCGGTGCGCGAGGAACGTTCCAATGACTATTTGCGCGTTCGGCAACCAGATGGTACATGGAGCTTCGTGCACTGGTTGGCAGACGCGTACAACCTTTCCACGGGGCGCTACGCACGACAGGCCGGACAGATCCGGCACCATAAAGATTTCAACCGGTTCAACAACGCTCCCGATAATATCGAGCGCTTGTCATTCCGAGAACACAACCGCAAGCATGCAGAACACGCCAAATGTTTGTGGCAGCAGGCAGCGTTTCGTCAGGCACAACGAGAGGGCGTTCAGCGGTACTTTACGACGCACCCCGAAGCGGTAGAACGCGCGCGGCAGCGGTTGGTCATCGCGAATCGTTCAAATCGCCATCGGACGGAGGAGAGCGAACGCCGCCGCAAAGCATCGCTCGCTCAATTTTATCGAACGCATCCGGAACACCTGAGCAATGTGGCGCGAAAGGCTCGCGAGCGGTGGAGCACCCCCGAGTTTCGCGCCATCATGTCAGCAGCGTTACGTGGGGTCGTCAAACGCCCCCTGGATCCGGAGACCAAGAAGCGTGTAGCGCAGGCCATCTCTCAGAAGAGTCGCGCCATGTGGGCTCGGCCGGCCGAGCGAGTCCGCATTGTCCAAGCGCTACGCGCTGCGATGCGACAGCCTGCAATGCGACGGCTGATTTCACAACGCGCGAAGGCGGTCTGGAACAGTCCCGTGTATAGACAAAAATACGCGCCGGGACATCATCGCAGAATGGCTGAGATCCTATGGGCGCGCCAGGAAACCGTCGAACTCCACCGCAAGAAAATCACCGCGCAGTGGCAGCAACCACAGTTCCGCGCTCGACAGAAGGCCGCGGTGAACCACAGTAACCGCCAGAGACTCCAGGCGAATCCCGTCATGATGCGGCGAATGACACAACAGGCAGCCAGGGCGCTCCGCGTCAAATGGCGTCAGCCGAGTTACCGCTGGGGTGTCATGCATCAGAAGATGATAACCTACGTGAATCGCCTGAAGGCGCAACTAGGCGTCGACGTCATTGCGCCGGGACAATTCGACGCGCATCGTAAACATTGGGTGCCACGATACGAAAAAGCGCGCACGTATTTTGATGAATCGCAGCAAATCGCGGGAGGAGTTCGTGAGAGCATTCCCGTGTACAACCACCGTGTCGTGCAGGTGAGGCCACTACCACAGCACGAAGATGTCTACGACATCACAGTAGACGATCACCACAATTTTCTCCTCGATGCTGGAGTGTTTGTGCACAACTCTATTGACGGGGATAGCCCGGCTGCGATGAGGTATACCGAAGCGCGACTCGATCGGCTCGCGGAAGAGCTGCTCGCGGATCTCGAAAAAGACACGGTGGATTTTGGCCCCAATTTTGATGAATCACTGCAAGAGCCACGTCTGCTACCGGCGGCGATCCCACAACTCCTCATCAATGGCTCCAGCGGCATCGCCGTCGGGATGGCGACGAATATCCCGCCCCACAATCTCCGGGAGATCATTGATGGACTCACGAAGCTCATCGAGAGCCCTGAGACCGACGTGAAAGAGCTCATGAAGACCATCAAAGGCCCTGATTTTCCGACGGGTGGCATCATCTGTGGCCGCGCCGGCATTCGCGATGCCTACACGACGGGACGCGGTTCGCTCAAAGTGCGCGCCAAGGCCCACGTCGAAGAGCGCAAGGGCGCCAAGGAGTGCGTCATCGTCTCGGAACTACCCTACCAAGTCAACAAAGCGACACTCCTCACGACGATCGCCGACCTGGTCCGCGACAAAAAAATCGAGGGGATTGCCGACATCCGCGATGAATCGGACAAAGATGGCTTGCGCGTGGTCGTCGAGCTCAAGCGCGATGCGATCGCTCAAATTGTCCTCAACCAGCTCTACAAATACACCCAGCTTGAAACGACCTTTGGGGTGATCCTGCTCGCGCTCGTCCACGGACGGCCGCGCGTGTGCACACTGAAGGAGCTCCTGGAGGTGTTCGTGGAGCATCGGCGGGTGGTGATCCGACGACGCACGCAGTATGAGTTGACGAAAGCCCAAGAGCGCGCCCATATTCTCGAGGGCTATAAACTCGCGATCAAACATCTCGATGCCATTATCAAACTCATCCGGTCCTCGAAATCGCCCGCAGAGGCCAAGGAAGGCCTGGTCAAGCAATTCGAGTTTAGCGAGCGCCAGGCGCAGGCGATCCTGGAGTTGCAGCTCCAGCGCCTGACAGCCCTCGAGCGCGAGAAGATTGATGCGGAGTATCTGCAGCTCATCAAAGACATTGAGCGCTTCGAGACCATCTTGGCGAGCCCCACGAAACTGATGGGGGTCGTGCGCGAGGAGCTGGGGCAACTCAAAGAGCGCTACGGCGACGACCGACGCACTGAGATCGTCGCTGAAGTGGAGGAGATTGACGTTGAGGACCTCATCGCTGAGGAAGACGTGGTCATGACCATCAGCCATGCGGGCTACAGCAAGCGGTTGCCGGTCTCGGCCTACCGCAAGCAGCGCCGCGGCGGCATCGGCGTCACGGCGATGGAAACCCGCGAGGAAGATTTTGTGGAGCACCTCTTCATCGCCTCCACGCATGACTACCTGCTCTTCTTTACGACGACGGGGAAAGTCTACTGGCTCAAAGTCCACGAAATTCCGCAAGCGAGTCGGCAGGCCAAGGGCAAGGCGATCGTCAATCTCCTCAGCCTCAGTCAACAGGAACGGCTCTCCACCTTCGTCGCGGTCAAGGAGTTCGATCCCAAGCTCGCGTTGATCATGGCAACACGGCACGGCGTCATCAAGCGGACCAAACTCGAGGCCTACGCCAATCCACGCAAGGCCGGCATCATCGCGATCACCCTGGATACCGGCGACGAACTCATCACCGTCGAGTCGGCTCAGGAAGACGACGAACTCGTCCTTGTCACGCATCACGGCAAGGCCATTCGCTTTCCCGTCAAACAGGTGCGCGAGGTGGGGCGCTCTGGCCGTGGGGTCAAGGGGATCACCTTGACCGGCAAGGATCGTGTCATGACGATGGAAATCGTGCGGCCGAAGACGACGCTCTTGACCGTCACCGCGCTCGGCTACGGGAAACGCAGCGAGTTCGATGCGTACCGCGGTCAGCACCGCGGTGGCCAAGGGGTGACCAACATCAAGGTGACGGAGAAGAACGGTCCGGTCATCGGAGCCAAGGCGGTGACCGACCACGATGAGCTGATGCTGGTCACGCAAGAGGGGATGACGGTGCGCTGCCCGGTCAAGGATATCCGCGAGACCGGCCGCATCGCGCAAGGGGTGCGCATCATGGCGCTCAAAGGCAAAGATCGCGTGATCTCGATCGCCCGCGTCCCGGTCGAAGAGGAAGAACCAGCACCAGCCCCTGGGCCGTCCGAGGAGAAAACAGAAACATAAGCGCACGCTGCCCTGCGGATCGCCCAACAGGTAGTGGGGGGAAGCGACATGAGACCCCGTCGTCTAGCCTGGTCTAGGACAAGGGCCTTTCGAGCCCTCGGCACGGGTTCAAATCCCGTCGGGGTCGTTTTTCCTTGCGTGAGCAGGGATTTGAACCCGGAGGGGAGTTTTCGGGGTCGTCTGTTACAGAGACAAACACCCATGACCAAATCCCAAGCGCCAAATAACCCCCACGCACCGAGCACCAATCACCAGACAGCCGTGGGGAGTTTAGGGATGAACAGTGGGAGCTTGTTGGGTGGTGGGAATGTGGTACTTGGTTATTTGCTGTGATGAGGCTCCGTGGTAAGCTGATTTTGCCCACGCGGATTATCAACGGCGAGGTGCAGCTTCACCACGGACGAATCATCGCGGTGCACCGTCGGCGCACGGGAGGCCGGTACTACATTGCGCCAGGGTTCATTGATTTGCACCTGTGGGGGGAACCTGAGCGGCTGACGCGACGAGAGCCTCGCGGCGGCACGACAGCGTTTGTCGCCACAATCGGACCACTCGCGCCGCAGAGATTGCAGCAGCGGTTGGCGGGGTGGAGTGCCTTGACAAGGCTGCGCGGGGCACAGCTGCTGGGCTTTCATCTCGAAGGCCAGTGGGTCAACCCACGACAAGCTGGAGCCCTCAGCCTCGCAGGGATTCGCTGGCCCACCATTCGCGAATGCACTCGTCTGTGGGACGTCAGTCAGCGACGGATTCGCCTCGTCACCCTCGCGCCGGAGATGCCAGGCGCGACAGCGGCGATTCGCTTTTGGAGCCGTCGAGGCGTTGCCGTCTCGTATGGCCACACCGCCGCCTCGTACGACGCAGCCAAACGCGGTATCGCAGCGGGTGTTCACTGTGCGACCCATCTGTGGAATAAAATGGGATCTCCGCATCAGCGACGCCCCGGCACGATCGGTGCCTGTTTGGAGGATCCGCGGGTGATGGCGATGCTCTTAGTGGATGGCAAACATCTCCATCCCACGACGGTGAAGCTGCTCTATCGCTTGCTTGGTCCCGAGCGGCTGGTGTTGGTGACGGATTCGACGCGCGCGCTCGCGGTGAGCGACGATCCGTCGTTTGGACTACGGCGGGGGCAATTCCGCGGCAAACTGGCTGGCACGCGACTGACGATGATCGCAGCGGTCAAGCATCTGCGGCAGTTTACCGATGCGACACTACCAGCGGCGGTGCGGACCGCGAGCTTGAATCCGGCACGCGTACTGGGCCTCGCGCAGCGCAAAGGCTCGCTCACCGTCGGTAAAGATGCCGATCTCGTGGTGTTCGATCGTCGCTTGCGTGTCCAGCAAACGATTGTGGGTGGTCGCATCATCTATCGGAGGCGGTAAGGCATGTGCGGTATCGTCGGCTACGTCGGCAAACATCCAGCGCTCCCCATGCTGCTGGACGCCCTCTCGCGCCTGGAATACCGTGGGTATGACTCAGCAGGGGTTGCCCTCCTCAACGGCAACACCCTCATGGTCAGGCGGCGGCCAGGGAAACTGAAAGAGTTGCTAGACGAGCTGAAAGGCACCACGCTTGCTGGCACCATCGGTATCGGCCACACGCGCTGGGCCACGCACGGCGAGCCCTCGGAGCGCAACGCCCATCCGCACGTGGATTGCTCCGGCGGGATTGCCGTCGTGCACAATGGCATCGTCGAGAATTACGCCGCGCTCAAGGCACACCTCCAACGACTGGGGCATCAGTTTCGTTCGCAGACCGACACCGAAGTGCTTGCCCACCTCATCGAAGAGCACGCGAAGCAACTCCCCCTCATCGAGGCGGTGCGCCAAGCCCTGCAAGCCGTGGAGGGTAGCTACGCCCTCGGTCTGGTCGCGCAAGCCACCCCGCACCAACTCATCGTGGCACGCTGCGGCAGTCCCTTGGTGGTTGGCGTAGGCGATGGCGAGCACTTCGTTGCCAGCGATGTCCCAGCGCTCCTCGGTCATACGCGTCGCGTCGTGTACGTGCACGATCGGGAACTCGCAGTGCTCACGGCCAGGGACTATCAGTTGACGACGTTGGATGGAGCCCAGGTGCGACGGCCCAGCACGCACGTGCGGTGGAACGTTGCGGCGGCACAAAAGCAAGGCTACGCCCATTTCATGCTCAAGGAAATTCACGAGCAGCCGCAGGCGATTGCGGATACACTGGCGAATCGGCTGCTCCTCGACCGCGAGGAGATCCAGTTCGATCAGCGAACGCGCGCGTTCCTCGAGCGCCACGTGAACGACGAGACCCAACTCGTCATCATCAGTTGTGGCACCGCCTACCACGCCGGGCTCGTCGGGGAGTACATGCTCGAGGAGTACGCGCAGCTGTCCGTGGATGTGGAGTTGGCCAGTGAGTTTCGGTATCGCGGCCCGCGCCTGGATCAGCACACGATCGTGTTGGCCATCACGCAGTCGGGCGAAACGGCCGACACGCTCGCTGGCGTGCATCTGGCCCACGAACACGGTGCACAAGTCTTATCCATCTGTAACGTCATGGGCTCCTCGATTGCGCGCGAATCCGATGCCGTGCTCTACACGCACGCAGGCCCAGAAATCGCTGTCGCCTCGACGAAAGCCTACACCGCACAACTCGCCGTCCTCTACCTGCTCACCCTGGCGCTAGCCAAGCAGCGCAGGACCTTGGGCGGCGACACATGGAAACGGTTGCTGACGCGCCTCGGGGAGTTGCCGCGCCTCGTCCGAGAAGCGCTGCGACTTGAACCAGCGCTGCAACGCTGCGCTCGCGTCTACGCGAAACAACGCAACTTTTACTACCTTGGGCGCCGCTACAATTTTCCCGCGGCCCTCGAAGGGGCGCTCAAACTCAAAGAGATCTGCCCCCTGATCCACGCCGAAGGCTACGCCGCCGGCGAGATGAAGCACGGCCCGATCTCCTTAATTCGCAAGGGCTGGCCGGTTGTCTGCATCGCCCCCGAATCGTCGATCTACGATAAAATGCGTTCCAACATCGAGGAGATGCGCGCCCGTCATGGCGATGTCATCGCCATCGCCTCATCGGGTGACCAGCAGCTGCGGAGCCTGGCCCGTCACGTGCTGCCCATTCCCAAGACGGAAGAGGTGTTCTCGCCGTTGCTGGTGGCGATTCCGTTACAGTTGTTGGCATACCACATCGCGCGACTGAATCACTGTGATATTGACCAACCGCCGAACCTCGCGAAGAGTGTCACCGTCGAATAACCGAAGGAGGGAACCCGATGACTAAGCGGTCGTTGTTAGCCGTAGCCAGTCTCACCTGTGCGCTGCTGTTCTTCTTTCCCCCGGCGTGGGCAGCGGCCGTCGTGTTGGGAGTCGTCGCGCTCGTTGAGATTGCGCAGGCAGGGGGCCAGCTCCGTGGACGCGGCTTGGCCATCACGGGCATCGTGCTCGGCTGTGCGTGGACCGTCGTGCTGGTGATATTGGTGGTCACGGGCCTGCGCAATTTCCAGCACACGCTAGACACAGCTCCACTCGGCCCACTCCCGGCCATCGAGGAGGAATTCGAACCAGCGGAGGAGGACGCGGCGTTTGAGGAGGACGAGGAAACACCCGCTGAGTAGCCAGCAGGACTTGAGGAACACGGGAGGTCGTTTGATGCTGGTGGCGACACCGATTGGCCATCTGCAGGATCTCTCGAGCCGTGCCATCGAGACGTTGCAGCAGGCCGATCTCATCGCGTGCGAAGACACGCGTCACACCCAGCCGCTCCTTGCGCGACATCAGATTCATAAGCCCCTCGTCAGCTATCACGAGCACAACGAGCGCGCGCGAGCCGTCGAGCTGGTCCAACGGTTGCAAGCCGGGTCGTCCATTGCGCTGGTCTCCGACGCAGGCACGCCGGCGATCTCGGATCCGGGCTATCGGCTGATCCGCGCGGCGATTGCAGCGGGGATCCCGATCGAATGGATTCCTGGTCCCTCGGCGGTGCTGGGCGCGCTCGTGCTCTCCGGACTACCGACGGATCAATTCACCTTCGTGGGTTTTTTACCAGCGAAAGCAGGACAGCGAGCCACACGCCTCGCGCAGTTGCGGCAGGAGGGTCGCACCGTGGTGGCGTTTGAATCGCCGCATCGCTTGTTGGCGTCGTTACAGGCCATGCGCGAGATCCTGGGCAATGTGCGCTTAGCCGTCTGTCGAGAGCTCACCAAGCTCCACGAGGAGGTACGGCGTGGCACCGTCGAGGAACTAGTCGCGCACTACACCGCGCACCCCTCGCGTGGCGAGATCACCGTGGTGTTTCACCCCGCGCCACGCACGACGCACGACGAACCCCAAGCGACGAGCACGGCGTAACGACATGTCACGCATCCATCCCACCGCCATCGTTGACCCCCAAGCCGCACTCGATCCCACCGTCGAGGTGGGACCGTATGCGATCATCGAGGGCCAGGTGACCGTTGGTGCTGAGACGATCATCGGCCCGCACGCGTGGATCCGTCGCGGCACCACGATCGGTCGCGCCAACCACATCCACTACGGCGCCATCATCGGCCACTGGCCGCAGGATCTCGCGTTCACCGATGAGGACAGTTATGTGCGCATCGGCGATGAGAACCAGATTCGCGAGTATGTCACGATCCATCGCGGGACCACACCAGGCAGCGCCACCGTCGTCGGGAATCACTGCTTCCTCATGGCGATGGCCCATCTGGGGCACAACTGTCACGTGGGCAGCCACGTGATCATCGCCAACAGCAGCACCCTCGGCGGCTACGTGGTCGTTGAGGATCACGCCTTCATCTCAGCCCAGTGTGTCGTCCACCAGTTCGCGCGCATTGGGCGTTTAGCCCTCCTGAGTGGGATGACGGGCGTCGGACAAGATGTGTGCCCTTTTTTCATGGCCGCGATGCGTAATCAGGTGGTGGGCATCAACGTGGTGGGCTTACGCCGCGCAGGGATCGCTCCAGCGGCGCGCGCGGAAATTAAGCAAGCGTTCAAGCTCCTCTACCGCTCAGGACTCAGCATCCCGCATGCGCTGGAGGAGCTGGAGCGGACCACGCAGTCCGCCGAGGTCCAACACCTCATCGCGTTTGCACGTGCCTCGCAGCGAGGGTTGTGTCCCTACCGCGGTCAGAAAACACAGAACCTCAACGATGAGACAGCGTTAGAAGCATCGGGGGATTCTGGTTGATTCGACTTGACATGGGGTGGCATCTGTGTTACACTGACCCAGAGTAGATCCTTTAACGCTAGGCCTGTGAGCCTGGCAAGGAGACCTAGATGTCTGCGCGCGTACCACCACTCAACGTAGGACCCGTCTAAGAGAGGACGGGTTTTTTCATGCCTACCCACCCACAGGCTCACGACGCCCCTGGACAGCCGGTACTTGGTCGGTCTGCCCGCCCGTCTTCCCGTGAGGCCCAGGTCCCAGCCGGTGCGTCCGTCGCTATCGTGAAGGCGCATCTCCTCGATGCGGAAGCCATCCGTCGCGCACTGACCCGCATCGCGCACGAAATCCTCGAGCACCACCGGGGGAGCGCGCGGCTCCTCCTCGTCGGCATTCGCACGCGTGGTGCGCATCTGGCGGAGCGCCTCGCGCGCCTCATCGGGCAGTTCGAGGGACACACGCCGCCGGTCGGAGCGCTGGACATCACGCTGTATCGCGACGACTTATCCACCGCTGCCGCACACCCGATCGTGCGCCAGACCGAACTCCCTGCGGCCATTGATGGCCAAGCCATCGTCCTCGTGGATGACGTCCTGTTTACTGGCCGGACCATTCGGGCTGCGATGGATGCCCTCATGGACTTTGGACGTCCCCAGCAGATCGAGCTCGCCGTCCTCATTGATCGCGGCCATCGGGAACTCCCCATCCGCGCTGATTACGTCGGTAAAAACGTCCCCACCGCCACGCCGGAAACGGTCACCGTGCGGTTAATCGAGTCGGAAGGCGTAGACGAAGTCGTGCTGGAGGAGTGCACCACCCCATGAGTCCGTTCGCCACTACTCCGCTGCCCGTCGAGACCAAATCAGCGCCGCTGGCGCAAGACCGGTGGGAGAAAAAAGATTTACTGGGCCTCGAAGAGCTCACAGCCGAAGAAATCACCTTACTCCTCAATACCGCGCAGTCGTTCCGCGATGTGTCGCTCCGGCCGATTAAAAAAGTACCAGCGCTGCGTGGCCAAACCGTCGCCAACTGTTTCTTCGAGCCCTCGACGCGCACGCGCATCTCCTTTGAGCTCGCCGCGAAGCGCCTCTCCGCGGATATCCTCAACTTGGGAGGGAGCGGCTCCAGCGTCGAGAAAGGCGAGACCCTGCTGGACACCGTCCAGAACCTCGAGGCGTTGAAAGTAGACATCCTCGTCATTCGGCACGCCTCGTCCGGCGCCCCGCATCTCATCGCGCGCCAAACACACGCGGCGGTTATCAACGCTGGTGACGGCAGCCACGAACATCCCACGCAAGCGTTGCTGGATTTGTTTACGATGCGAGAGCACTGTGGGCATTTGGCCGGTTTACGCGTCGCCATCGTCGGGGATATTGCCCATTCGCGGGTCGCGCGCTCCAACATCTGGGGGCTGACCAAACTAGGGGCCTCGGTCATCGTCTGCGGGCCGCCGCCGCTCTTACCCGTCGGCATCGAGCAGCTGGGGGTCGAAGCCACCGCCGATGTGGACAGGGCCATTCGCGGAGCCGATATCTTGATGGTCCTGCGCATTCAGCATGAGCGGCAGGAGATGCAACTGATCCCCTCCATTCGTGAGTACGCGATGCGCTTTGGGATTACGCGCGAGCGCTTGCGTCACGCGAAAGAGCAGCTCCTCATCATGCATCCCGGGCCGGTGAACCGCGGGGTCGAGTTGGCCCCGGAGGTCGCGGATGGACCGCACTCCGCGATCTTGGCACAAGTCACGAACGGCTTAGCGGTGCGGATGGCCGCGTTGTATGTGGTCTCGCAAGGGAAAGGACGTTAGCGGGATGACGACACGCCGCGCGCCGAATCACACCCTGCTGGTGACCGGTGGTCGCGTCATTGATCCCACGCAGGCGCTCGACGGGGAAATGGATGCGCTGATCAGCGATGGTCGGATTGCCAAGCTGGGTCAGCGCCTCACCGCCAACGGCGCCCGTCGTCTGGATGCGCACGGCTGCCTCGTGCTGCCCGGCCTGGTGGATGTGCATACACACTTGCGTCAGCCAGGTCGCGAGGATGCGGAAACCATTGCGACCGGCATGCAGGCCGCGGCGAAGGGCGGGTTTACGACGATCTGCGCGATGCCGAACACCACCCCGGCCATTGACAGCCCTGGGCTCGTCGAGTTCATTGTCACGGAGGCCCAGAAGTCACCTGAAGCGATTCATGTCCACCCGTTGGGCGCTGTGACGCGCCGTCGAGAAGGCAAGGAACTCACCGCTATGGCCGACCTCGCCGCCGCAGGAGTCGTGGCGTTTAGCGATGACGGCAACTCCATCGCTGATGCCGGCCTCATGCGGCGTGCACTGGAGTACGCCAAGTGGCTCAGCAAACCGATCGTCTCGCACGCAGAGGATCCTGCGTTGGCGCAAGGCGGGGTGATGCATGAGGGGATCGTTGCGACGATCTTGGGGCTGCGGGGTATTCCGGCGAGTGCTGAGACGGTAATGGTCGCGCGCGACGTGGAACTGGCCGCCGCGACAGGCAGTCATGTGCACATCGCCCACGTCTCGACCGCCGGTGCCGTGGCGCTCATTCGCGATGCCAAGCGACGCGGCATTCAGGTCACCTGCGAGACGTGTCCGCACTACTTCACGTTGACTGACGAAGCCGTCAAAGGCTATCGCACCGAGGCGAAGATGAATCCGCCGCTGCGCAGCGACGTAGATCGGCAGGCGATCATCGAGGGATTGTGCGACGGGACCATTGACATGATTGCCACGGATCACGCCCCACATCCCGCATGGGAGAAGGCGGTGGAATTCGATCACGCACCGTTCGGGATCATCGGGCTGGAAACGGCCGTGGGGTTGGCGATCGCCCAGCTCGTGCAGCCAGAGCGCCTCTCCTGGCATCGGTTGGTTGAGCTGATGTCCGTCAATCCCGCGCAGACGTTTCGGTTGCCAGGAGGGACCTTGACGCCAGGGAGCCCTGCAGACATCACCCTGATTGATCCACAGACGACGTGGACCGTGCGCGAAACAGACTTCCGCTCGAAAAGTCGTAACTCACCCTTCCTCGGGTGGCAACTCCAGGGTCAGGTGGTCGCCACCCTCTGTGAGGGGCGACTGGTCTATCAGGCCAATGGAGGGACGCGATGAGTACGGCGCATCTCCTGCTGGAAGATGGGACGCTGTTTCAGGGAGACGCCATCGGCGCGACGGGAGCAGCTGTCGGGGAAGTGGTCTTTAACACCGCGATGAGCGGCTATCAAGAAATTTTGACCGATCCCTCCTACAAGGGTCAGATCGTCGTCATGACGTATCCGCACATCGGCAACTACGGCGTCAACCCAGAGGACATCGAGTCGCCGCGGCCATGGGTGGAGGGCTTTGTCGTCCGCGAGCTTTCGCCCGTCATGAGCAACTTCCGCGCGACGCAACCACTCGACGCCTACCTCACACAACATGGTATCGTGGGCATTCAGGGTATTAACACGCGCGCACTCACCGAACGATTGCGTGTCACCGGGGCCATGCGCGGCATCCTTTCAACGCAGGAGAACGCTCCGCAGCAACTCCTGACAACAGTACGCAGGAGTCCGGAGATGGTCGGGCAGGATTTGGTGCCGGCTGTGACGTGCGCTCAACCCTACACGTGGACAGCCGGCAGCCAAGCGCCGCACGCCGCACACCGCACGCCGCACCCCCAGGTGGTCGTCATGGACTTCGGCGTCAAGCACAACATCCTGCGGCAACTCGTGGAGGTTGGCTGTCGCGTGACGGTCGTCCCAGCTCAGACGACGGCTGAGGACATCATGGGACGCGCACCCGACGGTGTGGTCCTCTCCAATGGCCCGGGCGATCCTGCGGCAGTGACGTATGCGATTGCGACGATTCGACGACTGCTCGGTCGCCTACCGCTGTTCGGCATTTGCCTTGGCCATCAATTGCTGGGCTTGGCCCTTGGCGGCAAGACATTTAAACTTAAGTTCGGCCATCACGGCGCCAACCACCCTGTCAAGGACCTCCGCACTGGCCGCGTGGCGATCACGTCACAGAACCATGGGTTTGCGGTGGACTTTGAGACGATTCCGGATACACGCACGACGCTGACGCACCTCAACTTAAACGATCAAACGGTCGAGGGTTTTGCGCACGCGGAGCATCGGATCCTCAGTGTGCAGTACCATCCCGAGGCCTCGCCCGGGCCGCATGATGCCAATGGGTTGTTTCGCGAATTCGCGAGCATGCTCGATGCGTCGCACTGAACCGAGGTCCTTCCTGGTGACCGCTGAGCTCGATCGCCTGGCCCGCTGGTTGCGATTGCTGGGCTG
>Ga0114945_10001639_pt1 | contig 13749 bp, 17 predicted proteins | sample OV2TP3_FD_87194 | JGI IMG/M metagenome (GOLD analysis project Ga0114945, IMG submission 87194) | Hot spring microbial communities from Beatty, Nevada to study Microbial Dark Matter (Phase II) - OV2 TP3 | ecosystem: Environmental > Aquatic > Thermal springs > Hot (42-90C) | place: USA: Beatty... | reverse complement strand
GCTCAATCAATTTCGTGAAGACACCCCCCAGCGTTTCGATGCCCAGCGAAAGAGGCGTGACATCCAGAAGAAGAACCTCTTTGGCCTCGCCTTTGATGATGGAGGCCTGAATCGCCGCGCCCATGGCGACACACTCCATGGGATCGATCCCGCGTTCGATCTTCTTGCCAAGCTGATTCTCGACAAATTTCTGGATAACGGGCATCCGGGTGGGGCCTCCCACCAAAATCACCCGATCAATTTTAACGTCCTGGCCAATTTTGCCGGAGGCGTCTTTCAAGGCCTGCTCCACGGGATGACGGCACTTCTCGACAATCGGAGAAATCAGATCTTCCAGCTTGGCCCGGTCAATGGTTAACGTGAGGTGCTTGGGACCGGTTTGGTCCGCCGTGATGAAGGGAAGATTGATGTCGGTTGCGACCGTGCTGGAGAGCTCGACTTTGGCCTTCTCGGCGGCTTCCCGCAGCCGCTGAAAGGCCATTTTGTCATTTTTAAGGTCGATCCCGCTTTCCCTCTTGAACTGGGATATGATGTAATCGATGAGGACGTTGTCCATATCGGTCCCGCCCAATTGGGTATCGCCGCTGGTGGATAAGACCTCAAAGGTCGCGGCCTTGTGGGTGTCGTCCCATCCCATCTCGAGAATGGTCACATCCAACGTCCCTCCCCCGAGATCAAAGACCATGATCTTTTGCTCTTTGCCGGCTTTATCCAATCCATAAGCCAGACAGGCGGCCGTGGGCTCATTGATGATGCGCAAGGCCTTGAGGCCGGCGATCTCTCCGGCGTCTTTGGTGGCCTGCCGCTGGTTGTCGTTAAAATACGCCGGGACCGTGATGACGGCCTCTTCCACTTTGTCTCCCAGATATTTTTCCGCATCCGCTTTGATCTTCTGCAGGATAAAGGCCGAGACCTGTTGGGGGGTATACTCTTTTCCAAAGACTTTAAATTTATGATCCGTTCCCATCTTGCGCTTGGCGGCATAGATGGTGCCCTCCGAATTGATGGCCGCCTGGCGCCGGGCGGGCTCGCCCACCAGACGCTGTCCGTCTTTGGTAAAGGCCACAAACGAGGGGAAGGCCTTTCCGGAAGCCACCCCCGCGCCCTCCGCAGAGGGAATAATCACCGGGCGTCCGCCCTCCATCACCGCAGCCGCTGAGTTGGACGTCCCTAAATCAATACCGATCGCTCTTGCCATTTCCGTTTCCTCCCATCTTATCCTTCGTCACTTTTCTTCTTAGCCACTTTAACCTTTGCTGTGCGAATCACCCGATCCTCCAGAAGGTATCCTTTTTGGAATTCTTCGAGGACGGTTCCTTCTTCGACCCCGTCACTTTCAGATAACATCAACACCTCATGAACGTGGGGATCGAATTTTTTACCAACCGATCCCAGGGGTTTCACCCGATTGAGTTTCAACATCTCATAAATATGCGCCATCACCATTTCAATCCCTTTAAGAAACGCCGCATAATCCTCATGCCGGGCCTTGGCCGCTTCCATGGACCTTTCCAGATCATCCAAAATGTTCAAGAATTCGCTGAGCAATCCTTCATTCGCATACTTGACGAATTCCAGCCTTTCCCGTTCCATGCGTTTGCGGGCATTATCGAACTCGGCATATAACCGCAGATATTTGTCTTTATACTCGGCGAGATCCGCCAGGAGTTTCTGATAATCCGATTCTTTGACGGAAACCGTTTTCTCTTCCGGGAGCTGAATCTCGGTCTCTTTTTTGTCTGGGTGATTCTTTTTCTCGCTCATCGCAGATTCTCGTTTATAACAACTCCGACATCAAATCGGAAAGATAATCGAGGGTCGAGACAACCCGCTCATAATCCATCCGGGTCGGGCCTAAAATCGCAATTCGACCGCTGGGGCCTTTCTCTATCTTTTTATAGCCCACAACCGCCAGAGAACAATTCTCAATATCCGCGTACTCGGTCTCCTGCCCGATATAGATCTTGACCTTTCTTTCCAAATCACGATTGATAATCTCAAGGAGCCGTTCCTTTTCTTCCAGGGCCTGCAGGATATTTTTAACCCTCACCAAGTCCGCAGATTCCGGATACTCCACAACATATTGGGTTCCGTGGTAGAAGACTTTGTCCGGGACACCATCAACCGAGATAATGCTGGTATAGTGGGTCAGCTCCGAAAGGACCCGCGAGGTTTTCTCGAGAATGGCTTCCAACTCTAAAACTGATTTTAGGTATTCGGATTTGATGCGCTCTTTCTCTTCTTCCAAAAGTTGAATCTCGTGCATCAGGTGGTCCACATAATAACGGTAGCCCGATTGCGTGGGGATCCGTCCGGCAGAGGTGTAGGGATGGGTGAGATACCCCTCTTCTTCCAACTCCGCCAAGATGTTGCGGATGGTTGCCGGGCTAAGATCCAAATGATGCTCAATGGCAATAAATCCAGAGCTGACCGGACTGACGGTTCGGATGTATTCCGCAACCACAATGCCGAAAACCCTATCTTTCCTTTCTTGATAATCCGTTTTTCGCGTCATTTTGATCAGCTCCTTATCTCATAATAAATTAGCACTCTCATTACTTGAATGCTAATTTATGCTTAATTATACCAAAACATTATCGAGTGTCAACACCCTTAAGCCTCGCCTTTATCCTTTTGAGAATCCGGGTGATGCCCTCTTCCAACACACTGGGTTCTGGCAAAAGACTTAAGACAACGTAGGGCTCTTCTCGAAAATCGAAAAAATACCCTGGATGAACAAAGACATGGTCGTTTTCCAGGAAATCCAGGACCCAGGCTTCTTCCGTACGGCAATCCGGCAGTTTTAGGATGGCATACCACCCCCCTTGCGAGGGAAGATACTCACAAGGGCTGCCGGAAACGGCCTTCTTAAGAAACTCTTGATTCTGCCTTAAACGGCCCAAAATCTCTTGCTGGATCGAGTCTTGTCCCAGCAGCCAATCGGGGAGGGCGTTCTGGGCCGGGGTATTCACGGAAAGATAGGTGTCGGCGATGACCTCCAGACGACCGATGGCCGAACGCAGTTTTTCTGGGGGCCCATTGAGGACGATCCAAGACAATTTCATCTGAGGGAGCCCCAAGCTTTTGGAAAGGCCTCCCAGACAAAAGCAGAGAATATCTTTTGTTTCCACAAGACTCAGAACCTTTCGCGGATTCTCTCCCAGCGGATAGTCAGAAAAGACCTCATCGCAAATAAGGGCCAAATGGTGCGTTTGGCAGATCTTCTTGAGGGCAATAAATTCTTTCTGCGTGAGAAACGAACCCGTAGGGTTATTGGGATGGACCACAAGGATCGCCCTCGTTTTCGAATGGATCGTCTTCTTTAAAGCCCTCAGGTCGATGGCCCATGCCCCTTCCTTATATATTAGAGGATAGGCATCCCTGCGGGCATCATTCAATCCCATCAAAAACTCAAAGAGAGGATAACTCGGCTGGCCTGCGAGAACCCGCTCGTTGGGATTCAGCAAAAGGCGAAATATCATAGAGTAGGCTTCACTGGTTGAGGCCGTCAGAAAAATCTGCCGGGGGTGAACCTCAAATCCTTTTCTTTGATAATAACGGATCACCGCTTCTCGGGCCTTGAGCGCTCCTTGAGGATGGGGATCATAAACCATGTTCTTTGGATCCGCCAGGCCGGCAAGGATCTTTTCTTGCGGGTATGGGAAACCACAGCGTGTGGGATTGGATTCGGTGAGATCGATACAGGCTGTTTTTTCTCGTTGAAAATTTCCGCGAAGGACCGCCAGGGCATTGGGTTCCAACTTCCAACCGGTCCGACGAGCGAAGGGGACTCGATCTTGCATGTGGGTTTTATGCCTTGAGTTCATCCAAAACAGTCGGTACCGACTATTTTGAAGGAGACTTGATCTTTCCTGAGGGCTTTATGCCTTGAGCCCAAAGGCCTTGCATCTGGTCGAGCGAATACCAATCCTTCTTGGGATTTGGATCAACGATGAGATTAATCACTCTCTTCATCCTCGTCCTTTTTGTCCTCCACTTCTCTCAATTTGCCGATTTCCCGGTCAATAAAATAAAGGCCGCGGTCGTCGGTGCCGGTCATTTTGACAAGATCGCGCACAGAGGTAAAGAGCTTCTCTTCCTCGTGCTGCTCGGCCACAAACCACTGCAAAAAATGAAACGAGGAATAATCCTTGGCATCAAAGCAGAGCTCAACCAGCCGATTGATGAGCCCGGTGACGCGGATTTCATGCTGCAGGGTCAATTCAAAAATCTCGGCCAGGGATTTGTATTCGTAGGGAGGCTCTTTGACCGCAGGGACTTTGGCATGGCCGCCGGCGGCATTGATGTAACGGACGAGCTTCATCATGTGCTCTCTTTCCTCTTCGGATTGTTCATACAAAAACCCCGCGCATCCGTGGAGCCCTTTTTTTTCAGACCACGAGGCCATGGACAGATAATAATGGGAGGCGTAGGCCTCGTGGCCGATTTGCTCGTTCAACGCCTTCTCGATTTCCTTGCTTAACATATCTTTCTCCTTTCGTAGTTCCGGGAATGATCTTGTGATTCACGTTGATCGTTGAGGGGCCCCCGTCCCAATGGGACGGGGGCCCCAAAATTGCCCTCAAGAACTCGTCTTTTGCAGACGTTCCAGTTCCTGCTCTTTTTCCTTAAGCCGCGATTCCAGTTGATCGTACTCTGATTTGGCAACCCACATCACCGCCTCATTTTTCTCTTTGAGTTTGGCATTGACTCTTTTTAATTCTTCCGCTTCTTTTTTATGCTCCTTGAGATTGGATTCCAAGCCCAGCACTTTTGTGGAGAGGGTTCTCCTTTCAGCGTGGGAGTGATCCAGCTCCCGTTTGAGGTCTTTGACTTCATGCTCCAGCCGCAGCCGCAGAGCGTGCTCGTCCTCAAAATTCCTCTCCAGCTTTAAATGTTCTTGTTTGGACTGGATCATCTCCCGGCTTCTTTTGTCGATTGTCTCCTGCTCTTTTTCTCTCCAGCTTTTCTCCTGAGCGAGCTTCTCTTGGAGAGTTTTGTTTTTTTCTTCTTTGGCAGCCAGCTCTTTTTCCTTAGCCCTTTGCTGGTTTTGCAAAGCCTCCATCTGCGCCTTGAGGGTCTGGATGTGTTTTTCAAGCCGGGCGATCTTGGCCTCCAGCTCTTTTTCTCTTTCCGTGGGCTCTTCTTTTGGGGGCCTTTTGTGCTTAGACCTTTTTTCCGTCGGCAGCAAAAAAAAGAAGATCAAAAGCCCCAAGACCACGACCGCCGCCATCATCCCCATCAGAATCATGAGAGACATTGTACACCTTTCAACCCCAAAATTTCAATTGAACCAGCTTTTTCGGCAGGAAATCGGTCGTGGCTGAGTCCACAGCACATAGTCCACAGTCAACAGTCCATAGCTGAGAGCAATTTACTCTAAAAAACTGTGGTCTATGGACTATTTAATGCGACACCACGTGCAGATACGCGGTCGGCTGCTCATTGGGCGAGGACGTGATGCAGCGATCCAACTCAAACGTCTCGGCCACGGCCTTGGGGGTGGGGATTCTCATCAGGAGATCTACCAAAAGAATCAGTAAAATACCCCCTAATAAAATATTTGTCATTTTCGTTTGCGGCATGGAAATCCTCCTCCCTTTCACTTATAGAATAGGCCATAACCTTTGTTAGCGCAGCAGTAGGGGCAATTCATGAATTGCCCCTACCGGAAGGGGGGCTCGTCATTTCTTCAATTCTCCTGCGTCACGCGCAGGATCTCAGCGAGGCCGGTCACTCCTTTGATGAGCTTTTCCACCCCGCCCTCGCGCAGAGTCTTCATGCCGGAGCGGATCGCAGCCTCGCGGATCTCGCCTGAGGACGCCTTTCGGTCAATGAGTTTTTTAATCTCCTCCTGGGGGGGGAGCATCTCAAAGATTCCGATTCGTCCTCCATATCCGGTATTGCGGCACTGAGGACAGCCTTTTTCCCGATAAAGCTGGACAGACGTCTTCTCCTGGATCTTCAATTGCTCCAGAAGCTCGGGGGTGGGCTGATAAAGCTCTTTGCACTGCGGACACAACACCCGCACCAGCCGCTGCGCCACAACACACACCAGCGAAGAGGACACCAAAAAAGGCTCAATGCCCATATCCACGAGCCGCGTGACCGCCGACGGCGCATCGTTGGTATGAAGCGTCGATAAGACGAGATGCCCGGTTAAGGCCGCGTGGATCGCGATCTCGGCGGTCTCGCGGTCGCGGATCTCGCCGATCATAATGATGTCCGGATCCTGCCGCACGATCGAGCGCAGTCCCGAGGCAAAGGTCAACCCCGCCTTCACATTGACCTGCGACTGCCGCACCCGTTCGATCTCGTATTCGATGGGATCCTCGAGCGTAATGACATTTTTTTCAATCGAGTTGATTTTATTTAAAGCGGCATAGAGGGTGGTTGTCTTGCCGGAACCCGTGGGCCCGGTCACCAAAATCATCCCGTGCGGCTTGCGGATGATGCGTTCAAAGACGCTTAAAGCATCCCCCGACATCCCCAGTTCCTCGAGCGAAAGCAAAGAGCGGGTCTTATCCAGAATCCGGATGACCACATTCTCCCCATGCAGGGTGGGGAAGGTGGAGATCCTCAAGTCCACGTTTTTGCCTCTGGCGGTTGTCTGAATCCGGCCGTCCTGCGGCAGGCGCTTTTCCGCAATATCCATCCCCGCCAAAATTTTGATCCGGGAGTTGACCGCCGCCTCATATTCCTTGGAAAGCCGCGGCATGTCCTGAAGCACGCCGTCGATCCGATAACGGCACCAAAAATATTCTCCCTCGGGTTCCAGGTGGATATCGCTGGCCCCCATCTCCACCGCACTGGCGATCAGATTGTTTACGAGGTTCACAACCGGCGCCAGGCCCGCAATCTGCTCCGAGGGGACCCCCGCCGCCTCGGCGGATGGTTTGCCCCGCCGGGAGGAATCCGCCGCGATGGACTCCCGGATTCCGGCCGGTGACGCCGGAGGGAAATTTCCTTGATGGTATTCCCGGGCAATCCGTCTTTTCAACTGGGTTGGGGTGGCAGAGACCGCCCTCACATTGATCTTCGCGAGCTTCTGAATCTCATCGATCGCCTTAAGATCCAGAGTATCCGCCATGGCGACCGTGACGGTTGTGGCGCTACGAAAAAGCGGCAGGGCCAGATATTTTCTGGCCAACTCCTCGGGCAAAAGCTCAATGATCCCGGGTTCCACCGTATACTTTGATAAATCCACATAGGCCACGCCTCTTTGCTCGCTCAACGATTGAGCGACTTCTTCTTCGGTCGCCAGCCCTTTTTTCACCAAGATCTCGCCGAGGAACCGGCCGGTCTTTCTCTGATCGGCCAAGGCCTCATCCAATTGTTTGTCCGTGAGGATCTTTTTAGTAACCAGCAATTCTCCCATGCGCATAGTGTTCAATGGAGGCTCCTTTTATGAGTTTTAAGGCGAGGATCAAAGGGATCGGCCTGGAAGATTTGTTCTTTTTGTTTGGCTTTCGTTTGGATGGGACGGGGCAGGATTTTATAGGACCGGATAAAGTGAGTTGTTGGATAGATGGTTGTAACCGACATTAAGAGTCCAACTCAGCCAAAGAATGAATAGGCTTTAATTTTCCTTTCTTAAATTCCTCTTCCCCTTTTTGGACGATCTTAAGGACCTCAGCTTCTTCTATAAGGCGGAGCATCCGTTCATATTCCCCGGCATTAATAATCACCGCGGTCCGCTTTCCTTTCTTATCAACAATAAATTTTTCATGAAAGAGTGTTTGCATATCTTTCCCTCCATAATTGAACTGTAGCACAACTCCGTAGCAATTTCAATGGCAAATTCGGGGAACCCATCGCTCACTTCCCCTTGAGCTCCCTCCACATCAGCGTGCTCACGCCGGTCTTGCCCGCCCGGCCGAAGGTGATGGTCCCTTTTTTCACTTGAATCTTGTACGGTGACGACGGAATAATGGTCACGATCTCGGCCTGGGAATCCACGACCGGAATGATCGCCCTGCCTTCCTGGAACCTGACCGGCACCGAGGGCAACGACGCACTCTGGTCGTCGATTTCCTCAACCGCCCGCACCGAAACCGACAAATTGCTTTCGGAACGGATGACGTTTCCCAATTCATCCACAATCTGAATGATGACCTCGGCCGTTCCCACCGGGGAGGTGGTATCCAAAACCTGAATGAAGGCGTTCTTGACCACAATCGGCGGGGACTCCGCCTTGAGAGCCCCATCCTTGGCTAGCGCCGAGACAAGATATTCTCCGGCCTGCACCGCGCTTGCCAAAAATTTGTGCTCTCCCGCGTCTTGGCTGGTATAGGTGTATTCGCCCGGCAGCGTCAAGCCGCCCCCGGCGCTCAATTCGATTGTGCCCGGATAATTGGGGATGGGCCGCCCGAGCTCATCCAAGACCTGCACCAGGAGGCTGATCGGCTCGCCGATATAAAAGAAATCACGCCCTGCCGGCGGCTCCACCTTGACCGAAAGGCTCTTCGGGTAAAAGGTGATCTCTGGACTCAAGCCCTGTCTGGTTGAATCTTTAGAATCTTGAACCTGGATTTTAATCGTCCCATAAAGATTCCAGGTGGTTTGAGGATTGGCCGCGCCGTTTTGGAACTCCGGCCCGGAAATCTCCGACGGCGCCAGAACCCCTAAAGCGATGCTGGTGGGATTGACCGCAATGGGCGTCAGAGAAACTTTGCCGTTGTAATTCGGAGTAGCCTGACCTTGTGCATTCAGCGCGGTCACCGCAAGCCCGAAGGGCTTGGCAACCGTCTGGTTTTGACCGGCGCCCACAATGAAAGCAGCCGGCAAAAACAAAATCTGGGAGCTTGTTCCCGTTTTCGAGGGATCGTCCTTGTCCGTTATGGTAATCGTCAGGACCCCGGCGTCGGGATAGTTGGCGTTCTTTAATTGCAGCTTTCCCATCACAAAGCCTGTTCCCTCCGCCGGCGAGATCTCAAAACGGCCGGTTGCGGGAAAGACATAATCGGGTTCAATCAGAACGCTTCCCCCATAAGATTCGTCCACCGTGCCGTCCTCTTTTGTCGCCGTGATTTTCAGGAGAAAATCTTGCCCCGCCAACTGCAAAGGATCCAGCTCAATATCGAAATAAGAAACCTGGGCCGTGATCTCTTGCTGCTGGAGGGCGTCGGTCAATCCCTGATCCGGAGATTCGGAGGCCGTGATCGTTGGTTTTCCGACGACGCTGTCTTTGTAATAGACCGCGACGCTTTGGCTGTCTTTGGGGATAAGCGCCTGGGCGATATCCTGCCACGGCTCGCGGGTTAAAGAGAATCTTCCTTTAGAAGAGGTGGTCTTAAGCTCAACGGTTATATTGGACAAAGCGGTCTGAGGCTCACTGTTGGCGTTTTGCAGTTGAATGATGATGGGGTTGGATGGCTGATCCAGTATGATCTTCTGTGGCAATGAAATGATCTCCAAACGATCGATAGAGGTGACCGAAAGATCGTCCACGTACACATCGCCGGACTGGGTCGTGGAATAGGCGCCGTAGAAGGTGAGCTTGCTTAGCGAATTGATCGAGGCGTCAATGAATTTGAGCCCGCTCTTGATGGGGGTAAACGGAATCTTGGGGGTCTTTTTAAGGCTCACATAAAGATCATAATGATGGGTTTTAAAATCGAGCTTCAGGGCCACGTCGTACCACTCACCGGTCGTGTAGCTCATGCCCGTATCCACCCACGCGGAGCCGCTGGCGGCGAGGACCCTTCCGTTAGGGCTGAAATTGACCGCCCCAATTCCGGTTGTGGGAACATTAGGGGTCTGGCCGGAGCTTAAAGGCCTAACCGAAAAACGGATCCACGTGGGGGTCAGAGCCCCGTAGGATTTCGACCGGCCCACGGTGGTTGTGGTTAAGGCACCGGTCAATTTGAGTGACTTGCCGGACCCGGAAAAGGTAACGCCCGATTGGGTGGCGGCGTTGGTGGTGTCGCCTTGGGAGACCTTCCAGGAATCAACCCCGTCGATCGTGACGCCGTCCTGGCGGCTGTCAAAGGTCTCCTCGTAGCTGTCTACCGCGGCGGCCTCTCTCTGACCGTCGATGGCCCCTAATCCCCAGAGGCCAAGGAGAAATAGGCTGAAGATTTTATTTTTCAAATATTGTCCTCGGTGTGCGGTTAGCGGTTTTCGCCGCACACCCCCAACCGCACACCAACTGTCCTCTTGATCCCTCTACAAAATCCCCTAACCCCAAACCCTAATCCCCTGATAACCTGCCCTGCACCAGCCATAAACCAGAATATACGCTTCGCATTCGGTTTATGGCTGTTATGAACCGAACACGAAGTGTTTGTTCTGGTTCATAACAGACCTGGGTGTTCGGTGCCCTGCACCAGACCAATCGCTTCGCGGTCGATGCAGGGCAACCGTGAACCCAACGCGAAGCGTTTGTTGTGGTTCAGGGCTGGGTTTCGACGGTCTCTCAAAGCTCATGGGTACAATTTGACAACCATCTTTTTTAATGTAAAATGTATTTTATGCCAGATATCCTATGGCAGACCACATCAAAATTTGGTAAATTAGTCAGGCTCACTCATAAAGTCTGGTCGGAAAAAATCCTCCGGGAACACCCTGAGTTTTCTCTAAAAGCCGAATACCTTGATGCCCTACGCCAAACGGTTGAAAAACCCGAATATATTATTGAGGGTTGGCAACAAGAATTGCTCGCTTTGCATTGGTGCGAAATCGCTCCCCGCAGCCCAAAATACTTATGCGTCGTATATCGTGAGTATGCGGACGAGGGATTTGTCATTACCGCCTTTTTCATCTCTCGATATGGTAAACTATTAAGGAGGAAAGTTCTATGGCCCCAGCAGACCTGATAGAAAGAACCCGCCTCAGCTATGACAGCGATACTGATACTCTTTACATAAATTTTGACCCGCCGCAGCCAGCGGACGATTCGGACATCACGGATGAGGGAGTTATTATCCGCCTGCGCGATCATCGTATCGTAGGTCTTACGATCCTCAATGCAGCTAAAGTCTTGATTTAATATGCGGTCATGGGTTACGTTCCCCCCTATCCCGTACCCCATATCTCTTATCTCTTTCAGCCTCTCAATCTCCTTTATGCTGAGCGAAGCCGAAGCATTCCCCTGCCCCCCGCACCCCGCTGCTTTGCTTCGCAAAGCGAACTAGCGGGGTAAGCGCAGGGGCACCCATGCTTAGGTTTCAAACCCCCGCTGCTGTCTTGCCAGCCTCTTCCCATTCTCCTTGCGGCTCACCATCGCGGGAAGGTGGGTCAAGCTAAAGCAAAATCAGCCACAGAAACTAATTTCTCTTTTTGCACTGCCTTTCGTTCTTTCAAGATCATTTCCAATTTAGAAGCAACCACTGCCTCGTATTCTCGTTCACCACATTGAGTGCATACTCCTGCAGGGACATTCTCAATAATTAACACCTCACCGAAATGTTCCTTGACAACTGTAACAATCTTTTGGCGGATATTGCCTCCGCAGAAAATACAGACATTTCGCATTCTGCTCTTACCTCCTTTCCCGAAAATCATCTGTCCATAAAGGCCAAACCATCCGCCCTCATTTCTTCAAACGCATGGTCAGTCATTTTAAAATCACGCCTCTTAACATAATCACGGATCTTATCGATATCCATTATAATTCTCCCTAAAATTATACCACATCCCCCTTATTTCATCCTCTTCTCGAATGTTTGACAAACCTTCCTCATTATGATAGGCTTTCATTTGATGACAATCTTTGACGAAGCTAAACAAGAGTTCCTTGCTAAATTCTTTGCCGATATTGCCAAAGCTGTTTTCGCTGTTGGACTGGCGAGCAATTTCTTCATCCAAATGCCCGTGTGGCTTCGCATATCCCTTGGCATCGGTTTTTTCATGTGCTTTCTTGCAGCCTACTTCCTGCAACCGCCCAAAGAAGGAGGCAAAAAATGATTGAAATGTTAATTGCCCTAGCCGCGGTTTTTGTGTTTGTCGGTGTTGTAATGCTGATTGACCGCTATCAGCAACACCATCCGCATAGACAGACCCATTGATGTTTTGACCCCGCCTTGGGCGGGGCTCAGCATCAACCCGGCCCGCCCCCTACCCCGTTTCCACTCCCCAAGCATCTCACGGGCTTCCCTAAGCCGTAGAGACAATTCATGAATTGTCTCTACAGCTCGATCGAAGCGGGCTCGGCAAGTGGGTGGGTTTACTTCCCGGACCTATCGGGACGAGCCATCTCGAAATTGATGTTGTCCATGCTTGTCGCAGGGAGGCGCTTAGAAACGTCCAGAATCTCCATGGCCACGATCTGCCCCGCCTTATCGAAATCCAGCACAATACCCTCTCTTACCTCATCGCTCTCGAAGTATTCGGCTTCGCTAAAGCGGATGTAAATCGCGTCGTCTGACTGATCATAGCTGATTCTCATCTGTCACCTCCAATACTTTTCTACTTTGGTCGTTAGATAAACGGTGATTGCCTTCAATTCCCATTCCTTTTCCTCATAAATGATCCTGATTAAGAACCGTTTTCCAAGGCGCTCCACAACAGATTGGGCAACTTTGCGGCCACCATAAGAATCAACAACCTGATCCGGCCGCGATAATACCTCCTTGACCAAATCCTCGGAAACTTGTCTTTCCTTCATCTGCCTTCGGGCGTGAGGCCGAATTTCAATCGGTTTCAACACGATTCAACTCCGTTTTTTACCGCCTTGTTCTCCATGCCTACGGCAACAACGCTTTGCCGTTGCCATTATAACACATTTTTCCACCCCTTCTCCCATTCCCGGCGGCCGATCATCGTCGGCAGATGCCTGCCTGACGCCTGCCGGCAGGCAGGGTAGGCAGGCCATCTCCGGAAGCGTCAGCATCCGATAATTGCCGTGCCTCGCTTGACATTGTCATCCCGTCATGTTACACTCCTGCTTTAGAAAGGAGAAAACAATGCCTTCGTCCCAGTTGACTGTTGAACAATTCATCAAATCTCGTGTCAAGGACCGAGAAGCCATGCGTAAAGCCTCAGCCCGTATTGATGCGTTCCGCAAGCAGTATGGGCAGCCCGAGGCCGGATTTGATTCCCTGAAGATTCTGCGTAAACTAAGATTACATCGATGACACTCGTCTTAGACGCCTCCGTCCTCCTCAAATGGTTCATTGAAGAAGCGGGATCCCAAGCCGCCCTAGAGCTTAAACAACGCTATCTTGATCGTGAAATAGCTATTGTGATTCCCGATTTGGCTTTATACGAAATTCCCAATGTTTTACGTTTTAAGCATAAGATCCCCGAATCAGAAGTGAAATCCGTGATACACGCATTCTGGATGCTTAGCTTCGAAACCGTCTCTCCAACACTATCTTTGCTCAATGAGGCCATTCATCTTTCCTTCAGGACCGGCTTATCCCTGTATGATTGTGCCTATGTGGCGCTGGCCCAAGAACTCAAGGCGACTTTGATTACAGCGGACAAAGAACTGGCCCATTCGATTTCCAAGTTCCTCCCCACTCATCTTCTGCGCTAAAGCTTTGTATTGTTCCCTCATCCCCCTCTCCCTCCCCCGCACCCCGCTGCTTTGCTTCGCAAAGCGAACTAGCGGGGTAAGCACGGGGGCACCCATGCTTAGGTTTCAACCCCCGCGTCTAGGTTTGCGTGTTTCACCCGCAAACCTGCGGGGGGTAGAAACCTATGGGTGCTCCATCATCATCTCTCTTAACTCCTTGATGTACAGCGCCTGCCCTGCACCAGACCAATCGCTTCGCGGTCGGTGCCCTGCACCAGACCAATCGCTTC
>Ga0114945_10001637_pt1 | contig 13753 bp, 15 predicted proteins | sample OV2TP3_FD_87194 | JGI IMG/M metagenome (GOLD analysis project Ga0114945, IMG submission 87194) | Hot spring microbial communities from Beatty, Nevada to study Microbial Dark Matter (Phase II) - OV2 TP3 | ecosystem: Environmental > Aquatic > Thermal springs > Hot (42-90C) | place: USA: Beatty... | reverse complement strand
GGCTTTCGGCCTCCTTCCTTTAGACTCATCGTCCTTTGGAAGGTATTATCGGTCGAAAGCCTTTCTTCTTACGACAATATTTTCAAAAATTTGCCAAACTCAAGTTTCCTTTCTTTAAGCTGGGCTAAAAGGGAAGCGCTTAATTCTTTTTTGCCTTATGTTTTATTTGAGGAGGGGTCAATTATACATGAGGGATTGGCTTTTTGTCAATCCTGTGGGCTGTGGCTGGGAAAGACTTAGAAAAGGGATTAACTGAAAGAGGTTCCACACCCACACTGACTCGTGGCATTGGGATTGTGGTATTTAAAACCGCTTTCTTTGAGGGTATCAATGTAATCGATTTGAAGGCCTTTAAGGAAGGGGACGCTGTCATTGTTGACAAAAATCTTAAAGTCATTGTGCTCAATCACAATATCATTCTCATACGGATTTTTTTGAAAACGCAAATCATAGGAGAGCCCGGCGCACCCGCCCGTCACTACGCCTAACCGCAGGCCGCAACCTTGCTTTCCTTCTTTTTCCATCATCGATCTGATTTTGGCTAGGGCTTCTGGGGTAAGGCGAACCAATTTCTCTTGAGCGGTTTGTGGATCAGTGTTCTTAGAAACGTCCATAATTATTCTCCTCCACAAAAAGATATAACACAGAAGGAAATTTGAGTCAAGCCTTGAGTCCCGTATTGATGGCCCCCAACCCTTAGGCCGTCGAAGATTCAAGGGTGGATGCCTGTGGATAAAAAAGGGCAATGCTGCTGGTAAACCCATGAAGGAAATTATGCGCTCCCACAGGGCCAATCTCTCCGGCACAGAAAAAACCCGCCGCCGGCACCGGTCCCAGCCGACTCTGGATCATCTGGATGTCGTGATCCTTCTGGCGGAAGAGATTTTCTCCCCGGCCATTGCACGAAAAGACCAACGCCCCTTTGGGCTTTTGTTTAATTTTTTTTTGATAAGACCTTAAAAGTTCATTCAAATCTTCCGTGGCACAATCAGCATCCCGCAGATGGAATTGAACCGTTTGCCCTGCTTTAACATAATCGGCGATGGCCCCGGCCCCCGAATCTTGATCAATGCCCATGAGTCCCCGAATGAGAAAATCGCCCCTTTTCAACTCGTGTCGGTACTCATCCATGGCAATCCCCACAAAGACGGCTTCCTGAGCCAGCAGTTGATCTCGGCTGGGCACTTTATGGAGGAGATCCCGCAGAACATTCAGCAAGGGCTTGCCGGCCAATTCATAAATGATATTGCCTTCCGCCTTGGTCACAATGAAGGTCTCTCCAATGGGCCGGCACCCTTGAGAGACAATGGTGTGCATCGTGATATTGCCCGTTAAAATGAATCCCACCATCCCATCATCAAACTGCTCGTGATTCAACAGGAGGACATTCTGCCCGGGTTCATAACCGCCGCTGGCGATCCCACCCACCACCGGGCAATGGGGATAGACCTTGTTCATACTCTGCAAAAATCCATTCATATCAAACCCAAAGGGGTCCGGCAGGATGAGAAAGATGGGGTTCTCATTGGGATAAACCTCAAAAAAATTGTACCAATCATCCGGGGCCCGGAGAGTTTCCAATTGAGCCTGAGTCAGGGAAAACGACGCGATTTTGACCTGCGGACACCGGCCCAGGATCAAGACACTGGCGCTCTGACGTTCAATCTCCTTCTGCGAGCCAATCACCCCGGCACATGTGCATCCCAGCAAATGACGGACCTTCAGCCGTTTTCGTATGGACCTGATGATGTCTTCTGCGGTCAATTTATTAAAACCGGAAAGAAACAGAAAACCTAAATCATATTCATTCTCCTGATCAGAAAGGAGCTCTGCCAAGATTCCAAAGGGGTCCACGGCTTTACTTGTTTGGCTGGTGAATTCCATTGTTCATGATCCTTCCTTAAAATAATTTTTTTACTAACTCTCTACTCACTTGCAAAATTCCTCGCATCCTGGCAGCATGGGGAGCACAAAAATAAACCCATTGACCTTCCGTGGGGGGGGTAAAAAGAATTGTTTCTTTTTCCCCGTAATTTAATAGGCGTGTGCTCAAGTTGGTTTCTGTGATGGTAAAATTATGTTTCATTCCTGGATCGAGGTTATGAATAATAAAACGGACCGTTTCTCCGGGATAAATATGGATATCCGGATTATTTCCGGCAAAGGCCATCCCCCGAATCTCCAAGACAATATCACGGATATTTCTGGTACTGGATTCCGTTGAGGTTGCCACCCATCCAACAAGGAATAACACGCCTAAAAGAATGCAAAGGATGAGCCATCCTCTTGGAGTTTGCAATTTTTGTTTAATCTTTTTTACCATCCCATTACCCTCCTATAAGCTCTACAAAAATGAAGCTGGCTAATTTATATCCTACCACCAATTCACGATCATCGACCTGGATCTTTAATGGTCCCTCAAAAGGTTCTTTATGTAAAACCCGTACTCGCACATTGGGCAAAAGACCTAATTCATGCATATAACGAACCATATCCGGATCATGATCACTCACTCGTTTGATGACGAGGGGATCTCCCACAGAGGCTTCCGCCAAAGGCAGATACCGATGCACAGAAAGTTCACCATCCTTTGTAGGAATAGGATCGCCATGCGGATCCACTTTAGGATTGCCTAAACGTTTGCTCATCATATCTTCAAAATCTTCGCTGATGGCATGTTCGAGTTTTTCTGCTTCGGCATCAACTTTTTCGATAGGATAGCCCATGATCTCAGAGAGAAAAAGCTCAAGTAACCGGTGGTGACGAATCACTTCTAAAGCAACTTTTTTCCCCTTTTCCGTTAAGACAACCCCATGATAAGGGGTGTACTCGATGAGACCCTCCTTTTCCAGTTTTTTAACCATTTGCGTCACGGAGGGTGCAGAAACTTTTAATTTCTCGGCAAGCTGAGAAAACGAGACATGCCCACTCTCAGTTTGTAATTTGTAGGTTTGCTTCAGGTAATCTTCTACGGATTCACTAGGCATTTTAGCTCCTAAATAAAATTTTAGGCTCACTTAAAATATAGCTCAATCATACCAAAAGTCAATAAAAATGCTGATTTATTAAGACGCCCCAACCAGAAGACTTGTTCCGTACATCACAAAATAACCCACAATCATTGCAAAAATATTGATAAGGCTCAGTGTTTCAGAGAGTGTTTGCCGACCCATAATGATAAAAATAACCTGCAAGATCGCTCCTGCCCCAATACCTAGAAAGAGCAATGACCAGGCCTGAGAGTAAGTAAATGCCCCAATCCAGCAACCGAGAATTGTTGGTCCACCGGCAAGGAGGCCTAGCCCGATGAGGCTAGGAAGTTTCGGTTGTTCTTTAAGGAGGGGAACGACAATGGCAATGCCTTCTGTGGCATTGTGAATAGTAAAACCAATCACTAACATGGCTCCCAACGTCAATTCACCAATAACGTAGGCGGAACCAATAGCTAACCCCTCCCCTAAATTATGGAGTCCAATGCCAAGCGCAATAAGCCAGGCGAGAAGAATACCTCCTTTAAGGCCTCCTCGTTTTTCTTGAATACGAGTCTCAATTCCAATCAAAACAAGATAAGCCCCGGCCAGACCTAAAGCGAGTAAAGCAGGACCATGGAAATTGCTAGGCATATTTTCAGCTATCTTAAGACCTTCGGTGACGGCATCAAAAACAAGGAACGCCAGAAGACCCACCGTTAAATAAAGGAAAAAACCCACCCCTCTTTTTCCCAGTCGACGCAGGAAGGGGAACCAGCAGATCCCCAGGGCCACGGGGATAAGACCAACGTAGACACCGATCATAGCAAATCTTCCAAAGGCAACCATCGATGGTTTGGGTGTCAAGGAGGCGACCTCAATTTCGTAGTCAAAGGTGAGGCCTGTTGAAGTTAAGAGAACGATTCCCACGGGTTCTCCGGGATTCCAAGGATAAGGAATAAGGACACGGGCCGTTTCCAAGGGGTTTAAGGTGCGTTTGGGGGATATTTCATGGTACCAAAAGGCCCCCCTGACCATAACCTGGGCAATGGTGACAGCATCAGGCCCGGAGTTAATACAATCGAGGAGGATGGTATCCTTTTCTAGGGTATGGCGTAAGACATGGAGTTTTTCTATCGGAGGAATGTCCGTTTGAAAAATTTTTGTTGGCCCTCCAGATAAAAGAACATAGATGACACCAGCCAGGAGAATAAGGGGAATCAGTGCGAAGAAGAGTTGTGTCGTTAAACTGCTATTTTTTTCTTTGTCCATGATCGCTTCAACCTTCCTTAGTCTCGTTTATTTTGATGCCTTTTCCGGCAGGACCCTAAAGTGCCCCATCCACCCCCGCTCGGCGAATTCCGTTTTGTGAGCGTGGAACATGAAATCTCCGGGATAGGGAAAGCGAACCTCGACAATGCCGCGCTCGGCTTGACCTTGGATAACCGTATCGGTAAAATCCCGAGGTTTCTTCTGTGTGCCTGTTGGATAATAATCGAAAAAAGTGGCATGGATATGGAAGGAATTGATTTGGTCAAACTCCAGAAGATTGGCCAAGTAAATCCTGACGAGTTCGTTTTGTTTTACTAAAATGGGATGTCGATTATAGTGGAAAGCCACGGTATTGACGGCGTAGATTTCATTTTCCTCATCGAAGTTCGGATCAAAACCGTTCATCACCATATAAAGTTCTCTAGCGGGGGGACGCCCTTCCTGGGGATCTACAATCCACAGACCATAGAGACCATTATGAATATGTTGCGTGAGGGGGGTGGCATGACAGTGGTACAAGTGAAGGCCAACTGGATCGGCATCGAACTCATAGATAAAAGTGCCCTGCGGGGGGACAAGTTGATGGAGATGAGAGCCGTCCATGTCAGCGGAATGAAATCCATGAAAATGCATCGAGTGGGGCCGATCTCCGAGGTTTTTGAAAATAACACGGATGCGCTCACCCTCGGTGGCTCTGAGCGTTGGCCCAGGGACCTGGCCGTTATAGGTCCATGCAGGGAAAAACACACCCGGAGCAATCTCAATCTCTTTATTGACAGCATAGACCTCAAAAATCCGCAGGGTGCGTCCATCAGGAAGAACACGACGACTAGAGGGTAGGGTATCAGTTAAATATTTATCAGGGTTGAGTCTGGATGAGTCAACATCACCCACCATATCCATTCGATAGGGACTTAAATCCAGACCATTTAATCCAGGAAGCGTATGGGGCACTATGGCTGAAACAGAGCCAGCCAAGAAAGTGGCCGTGAGAAGAAAAATTCCCCCGAACAAGACGCTTAAAAAGGATAAAAAAAAGGGTAATCTTGACAGGTCTAATTTAGGCATGCCTAAATAATAGTTAAATCTTACCAAATTGTCAATGAAAAAGTAAAAATGTGAAAGGATGCTCCAGGGAAATATAAACCAGGACCCCATAATCGTCTCGGGAGGGCCCGACCCCAATCGGAAAAGCGATCCCGGGCACGACCTGAAGTCCGGAAGGGTAATCCTTGGCAAACCGGATTCCCGGACTCACGAAGAAAGATTCTTGTCTATCTTTTTCCTCGTCTGAGATCACAGATTCCAGCGAATCCCACTTGGTCTCCAGCATCAAATTGATGTTTGGCAAAGGCTGATAGATCAGGCTGGCCGCGAAACCGAACCCCAGAGTGTCTCCTCTGGCCCCTCCGGATTCTCTGGCGTTGGGAGTCCACGTGGTACCGGCGTTCCAATGGGTGACCCAGCGCTCGGAGAAAATAAGACTCAAAGGAAGATTGGCTTGCAGCCCTAGGGCATCCGTGCCCAATCCTTTCTTATAATTTCCGTTGGGAAAAATTAAAGACAGCCGGGGCGCCACGGCCAGTTGATCCTGATCGATCCATTGGTAACGGTACGCCACAGCAGCATCGCCCAGACCTGTCCTGGTCTCCGGCTCCTTGACCCGTTGCGTGGGAATGGTGTAAGAGAACTGGTGCGTCTTCCCTCCTAAGGGCCATTCCTGAGTGAAGGCATAGCTTAAGGTATGATCTTTCATATACTGGAGAGTCTGGATGTGCTGGACGACTCCCCTCTCTTGATTATAGGCTTCTTCGACAAGGAAGGAATTATCCTCAATGCGTTTGGGTTCCTCACCCAGCGCGACATCTAGAAAAACCAACCAGATCAAGGCACTGCTTAAAATCCATAAGGGTCCTTTCAATTTCTGCCTCCTTTATTTTGATCCCGTAGAGTTTGATACACTGTCTCATCCTGAACTGGAAAAAAATTGAGCCCTCACAGTTCCTTAAGTTAAGGGCTCACCCTCTTAGACGGCACCTCGTGCAGACGCCATAAAAATGCATTTCATGACCCAGGACCTGAAACCCCCGTTTTTGTAGATATCGCAGGTATTCTGAATCGCACTGCTGGCAGGGAAATTCAATCACCCCGTAGCAGCGGATGCAGCGGGCATGGTGATGGAGCTTTTCGTCATAAACGTGCTCGTAGTGATCGTGCTTTTCCCCAAAGGCGGTTTTTCGGATGACGCCGGCCTCCAAGAGCTCCCGGATGCTCCGGTAGATCGTGGCGCGGGAAACTTTGCGTTTGTTCTTCTGAAAAATCTTGACGAGATCTTCTGCGGTAAAATGCCCGTGAGAGGCCATGACGGCGTCGAAGACGGTCTCCCGGCCGTGGGAGACTTTAAGCCCGGTGTGGTTCAAGTAATCCTTGAATTTTTCACGTTCACCGAAAACGCGGACTGCCCATCGGTTATGCATAGTGAGACACTGTATCATCCATGCTGAAGAGTGTCAAATATTTTTTTATTCTACTTCGCCCCGCCCGCTTTGCTTCGCAAAGCGAAGCAGGCGGGGCTTCGTAGGAATTATTTCTTCGAAGCTCAAACGCAAAAGCATTTGAGCGAAGAAGAATAGAATCTTATGGGCTTTTTTCAGAAAGATAGGAATGAGGTCAACGCCACTTGATGGAACAACCCATGGAGGGTTTTTGGTCTTGGGAAATGGGGCGTTCGGGTTCGGAGGCCAAATTCTCAATCGCCTCTTTAAGCTCATGCCGGGTCACTTTGGCGGGGTCCTGCCAGTTATCATCCATGCGACCATGATACACCAACTCTTCTTGAGAGTTAAAAAGATAAAGGTCGGGAGTGCACTGGGCTTTAAAGGCCTCCGCCACCTTTTGGGTTTCATCCACGAGATACGGAAAATCAATGCCCCATTCCTTGATTTTGACGATCATCCGCTCCGGGGCGTCTTCCGGATAATTGGGATGAATGTTGGGATTGATGCCCACGGTATTAATCCCGAGGGGTTTTGCAGACCTGGCTAACTGAATCAAGCGCGGCCAGACCGCGATCGCGTAAGGACAATGGTTGCAGGTAAAAACGGCCAGAAGACCCTTGGGACCATAAAGCTCCCGGCTTCTGTACAATTTCCCGTGAGGGTCTTTGAGCTCAAAAGAAGGCATTTTCGTTCCCAAAGGAACAACCACCGATTCCAGTAGAGCCATGTTCGTCCTCCTATTCGTTTTAAGATTTTACTTAAAAGTTCCTTGTGATTTTGCATTACCCAAGGCAATTCAGCAGAATTCTGCTGAATTGCCCACCTCTTCAATGCCTGCGAAGAATTCGGCTATGGCCTTTGAGCCAATCGGTCATAGCCTGCTCCTTTAACTTGCCTGTGGCAATCCCTATAACAAACTCATACTTAGCCTCTAGGGATGCGTGAATATCATAACCATTCAATCTCAACATCAAGCGCATCGCCTCAAAGCCCACCCGTTTGTTGCCATCCACAAATGGATGATTGAAAATAATCGAGTGGCCAAGCGCTGCCACCTTGTTAAAGAGATCCGGATAAAGATCTTGACCACCAAAGGATGCCTGGGGCCGGTAAACGGCGGCTTCCAATAACCCTTCATCCCGCAGGCCTGCGGTTCCACCGCTCTGTTGAATGATCTCTTTATAAAGGTAGAGAATCTGCTTAGGATGGAGGTATTTCACGCCTTAGCAAGCCGCTTCAATAGTTCACGATCCTCGCTCAGAAGAGCATCAACTTGCCAGCGAAAATCTGTGGAAATGACATCTTCTTTCAACTGTGCAAGGACCAAATTAATCCCCTTCCGGACCAAAGCCGATTTTGGGATATGTGTAGCCTTGGAAACCTCTTCCAACAACTTCAATTGCCCATCCTCTAACTTTAAACTTATAGCTTTCATAATCTCACCTGGCGATTAACCATATCATGGAATACTTATATATTCAAGTATTACTTCACCTTAATGACCGGCACCGGTTTTTCGTTGACTTGGGCTACAAAGCCATCTTGCACGCTGCTGCATTGGCTGCCGGTGTTGTCATCCACGGTCAAGGTCACGTTGTAAGTGCCGCCGTGCAAATAGGTGTGGGAGGCTTTTGCCGCACTGGCCTTGCTTCCATCTCCAAAATCCCACACATAGGTCAATTCATCTCCATCGGCATCAAAAGAAGATGAACCGTCAAACATGGTCTCCTCATCCATACAGCAGGCCAGATTCGGTCCGGCATCCACGGTGGGTGGGGTATTGACCTTCACAAGGACCGTGGCGGAATTGCTGGAACAATCCGAGCCTTTGTTATCGTCCACCATGACGGAGACTTTGTGCTGACCTCCTTGGGTGAATTTATGGCTGACTTTGGACGGCCCTTTGATGATGGTCTCATCGCCAAAACTCCAAAAATACTCCAAGGAATCGCCATCGGGGTCGATGGAGCTCGAGGCATCGAAAGAGACCTCCTCATCCACGCACGCCGATTTCGTAGAGGTAGACAAGGAAACCGCAGGAGCCGAATTCACGGTAATTTTCCGGGTGTCGGTTGAGGAAGGACAGTTAAGGCTAAGGGCGTTTTCCACCGTGAGCGTTGCCGTGTAAACCCCTACCTTTTTATAGGTATGATGAACTTTGAGTCCCCGCTCGCTGGCCCCGTCTCCAAAATCCCATTTTGAGAATAAGGCTTCATGGGGATCTGCATAAGAACCCGTACCATCGAATTCCATACGATCCCCCAGACAGATTGATATATCCTCGCCGGCGTTGGCTTTGGACGCGCGGCTTAAGTTCACTTCCACGGTATCCTGCGAAGAATTGCAACTTAAGCCCGATTCATCCAGGACGGTCAGCTCGACTTTGTACTTTCCCGTCTTTTGATACTGATGGGTCACGGTTTTCCCTTCACCCGTTGTGCCATCCCCAAAATCCCACCGGTACGTCAAGGGGTCACCATTGGGATCTTCGGATTTAGAGGCATCGAACTTGATCGTGAGATCTTTCTCGTCCTTGAGACACTGTAAAACCACATCTTGACCGGCATCGGCGACCGGCGGTTCATTAACGTAAATCATTTTTCCCACCCGGTCCGTGCTGCAGGCGGTCCCGGCGTTGTCATCCACCATCAAGCTCACCTCGTAACGTCCGCCTTTTTCGTAGCGCTTTTGGATGGTTGTGCCTTCCTGTTTTGTGCCGTCTCCCAGGTCCCAGCGGAATTTCAGTTGATCTCCGGTTTTGGTGAAACTTTCGGATCCGTCCAATTCCGCCGTCTCACCCACGCAGAGCTTATCCGGCGCTTCCATGACCGCCTCGGGAGCAATATTCACCAAAACCGCTTTGGAGGTGGTATCACTGCTGCAGGCCAATCCCGAGTTGTCGGTGACCGTCAAGGTGACTTTATACGTTCCTGTCTTCTCATAAGTGTGTGTCACAATCGGCTGATCGCTCGTTGCGCCGTCCCCGAAATCCCAGAAGAACTTAAGCTCTTCATTGTCGGGGTCATGCGAGGCCGTTGCATCAAAGGTGAACTCCTGACACATCGAATCTCTGCTCGGTATGATCTTAGGTTCAAGGGGGGGTGTGTTTTGTACAGAAGGCTTTTCTTCTGAGGATGAGGATTTTTCTTTCGCTGCTTTTTGTTGGGTTTCTTTGGCCAGGGCATTCCCAAACAACACAAAATACACAAACAAAACAAGACTGCAAAAAAACACGATTCGCTGATCTTTGCTGGAGTTCTTCTTTCTCACGTGTGATCCTCCTTAATCAGTTTTTAAATTGGCCTGCTTGAATCCCAAACACGATGCCACAAGTATAATCGATAAACCCCGATCAAGGCAAAAAATTTATCAATTGGCTGTCAGCACCCCGCCGGTTGTCATCGTATAACTCCGTGTCCCGGTGGAACCCATTGTTGCTGGGGTAGCGGTAACCGAGTAGGTATACTCGGTGATATTGGGGCTGAAGGTAAAACCGTTATGCGTTCCGGTAAAATAGTCTTTTGTAAGATAAGGAGGAGAGCCGGTTATCAAATCATTGGGATCTGAAGGATAGACACTATAACTTGCCATGTAGTTTTCCAAGGCCGTGGAAACGGCCTTTAACGTGGCCTGAGCAGCGGCATCATTGGCGTTGATTTTGACCCTTAACCAGTGGGGAATCCCAATCGCGGCCAGGATAGCGATGATGGCTACGACAATCAAAATCTCCGGAAGCGAAAAGCCTTTTCTCGAATGTCTCATGGCGTTTATGATAGCAAAAACCCTGGAAAACCAAAATCAAATTATTTTATTTGCATCCACGGGATAGCCGGCTTTTTTAAGCTGCCGCAAAAGCTCCAGCTGCCAGCCCCCTACCTTGCTATAAGGAGCATATAGCACATCAAAAAAATCCGTAGGGAGCTCAAAGTCTCTGGTCTCTTGATAAAGAACGAACACCCGGTCCCTGCCCAGCTTGCCCACTAAAAGGCCTAGATCAAAAACCACACTCTGACGGGCGCGCAATTTCGCTTCATCGGGTGTTTGATCCTTAGAGTAAGCAAAGTCGTCTCCGGTCAAAATCACAACGGCAAAACAAATATCCGTGGGCTGTAGAAATCTTTTAAAAACTGTTAGGCCCTCCCTTTTTTCCCCGGGCGACAAAAGGACCGGAAATCCCAGCCGTTCTAGAACAACAAGAACCTCGTCTTTAATCATCTCATGGGCGCCATAGACGACCAGAACCGGTGGAATTCCGGAAAGACGGGTCGCTTCAAAGGATTTCTCCTCTTGCCCCGCAGGGCTCAGCTCCCCGGACGAAAGAGCCGTTGTCTCTTTAAAGCGCGCCATTTTAATCTTTTCAATGACCGCTTCCAGTTGCTCTACTTTGGATTTCCCGCTCTTTTCAGATTTTTCAGTGGACTTTGGCAGAGCAATTTCTGGAGATTCTGTTTTGGGTGAATTTTGTCCCTGAGCAACCGGCTGGGGGGCCTCTTGCCAATGATCCATTTCATCCAAATTGATGGTTTGAGATTCTGGAGCGAATTCAAGCTCTAAAAGATAATCATCGACAGAATCTTTGGAAGGCTGCTGCGGCCCTTTTGGGGGACTAGGAGACTCTTCTTGGGGAGGCTGTTGGGAGGAATCAGCTTCTTTTAACATATTTTCCAGAAGCTTTTGGGCGGATCCCACTCCCGTCTTCCAGCTTTCCAGGTAATCGTCTTCCGTGGAATAAAAGGATGACGGAACAAAACGAATTTTATGCAACTCCTGATGGTAATGACTCTCCTCGCCAAAGAGATCGGTGATCGTCTCCTCGGCTTTCTTTTGAAAAACAAGCAGGCTCTCTTTATCCCGATAGGGGATATGGTTCACCATGTCCATGAGGTGTTGAATAAGTTCAGCTTTATTCATAGGGATTAAATCTCAAATTTAAACCTTTCGGAATGTCTATCAGCTCGCAAGGCTTCCTCTCAGCGCCTGGCCTTCCAGGCTATTCAGGCGAACCTTCCGGATTTTATTCTTGAGATCTTCTTGGAAAGACACCCTTACCCGGACATAGTTGTCCGTCAGACCGGTCCAGAGGCAGTCTTCTCGTTCTTCGAACAAAACCTTTTGGGTGGTGCCCAGGAGCCCTTGCAGAAACAACTGCCGTTTGCGGACACTCAAATCCCGCAAAATTTGACTCCGCTTGCGGATGGTCTTCAAATCAACGGGGTTGGGCACAAGACGGCTCTTGGCAAAATGACGCTCGGAATAACTGAACACATGAAAATAGGCTAAAGGCATATCTCTTAAAATCCGACAGGTTTCTTGAAAGTGCGTGTCTGTTTCTCCCGGAAAACCCACAATGACATCGGTCCCTAAACAAATCCCCGGGACACTCCTGTGGGCCCGTTCCAGAAAACCCCGGAATTCTTGGGCCGTATATCTTCTCTTCATCGTCTGGAGGATCTCATCGCTGCCGCTTTGCAGAGGAATGTGAAGATAACGGCAGAGCTTTCTTCCTTCAGCCATCCGTTGAAACAATTCCCGGGGAACAGTCGTCGGTTCAATGGAGGAGATCCGAATCCGCATAAGGCCTTCGATTGTTTCTAAAGCGTCCAGGAGGTCGAGGAATCTCTTCTCTTCTTGAACCCTGTTGCCGTCTTCTGCTCCGCTTTTGTGATGATACGTTCCGAGATTGATCCCCGTGAGGATGACTTCTTTATACCCCGCTTTAACCAGGCTTCTGGCTTCCAATAAGATATCCGCAAACTCGCGGCTGCGCCCACGGCCCCGGGCATACGGGATTTCACAAAACGAACAAAAAAAATCACAGCCATCCTGGATCTTCAAATTGGCGCGCGTGTGATGGGGATCGATGGCAGGATGGGATACCGTAAAACTCTCATGGGGAATCGCGGGCGTGACCACCCGGGGGCCCTGGGAAATTTCGGCCGACGGGGATTCTTTAAGGATCAAAGCCAAATCCATTTTGCGGGCGTTGCCCACGATCCAGTGCACGTTGGGAAGCCCGGCCAGCCTCTCTTTTTGAACCTGCGCCTGGCAGCCGATGAGCGCAATCCGGGAGCTAGGATTCATCCGCAGAATCCTGTGAACAAGCTTTCGGGTATCCGCGTCGCCGTTTTCGGTGACCGTGCAGGTATTGATGACCGCCACATCGGCTGGCTGAGAAGAATCTACAATCTGCCAACCCTCCTCTTTGAAACTTTGCATCAGGGCCACGGTCTCACTCTGATTCAAACGGCAGCCCAGGGTATAAAAAGAAACAGAAGGGTTCATGGATTTGCTAGCTTGGGAGGTTCTAAGGGCTTTCTCTCCTTTAAAAGATCAGTGAAGGGGTGCCGGGGTTCTTCCCGGAAAAGACTCTTTCCCGACTCTGTGCTGAAATAATAAAGCATGCCCAAACAGATGAAGGTCTGCAGAATCTGAAAAAAAAGTTTTTGATCCTGGAATGCCGGCGACTGGAGTGGCATCCCCAGAATTTGATTGATTTCGTTGTGATACTTAAAGGATATCCCCTCGAGTTTCTTCTCATAAATAAAATTATACGTCTGCCAAAAATAGTTTATGATGATGCTAACGAAAACGAACCAATGGCGCCAGGGAAAGACAATGAGAAAGCCGATCCCCACCACCACAAGCCACATCGTGACCAGCAAAAACATAAATAACCGCGCCGGATGAGTCATCAAAAAGTATTCGGTTTCGGTATTGCGCCAATGCTCGATCCAATTCAAAATTTTCCTTCTGCCGGCCTCGAGATTATCGAGCAGGATTTGGCGGTTTTGCTCTCTTGTGTCTTCCCGGAGATCTTGATTTTGAAAGTGGGCCTCGTACTGAAGCTGGAGCGCATAGCTTTTCATGTCATAAAAGCGCAATTCCCGAGAAAGAATGCCCTTCCAAGCCGTGGGCAAAACACTGTCTGCAATATCATTCAGATAACCGATGCCTGTCAAGATAAAAATGACTCCCACGATCATCGTGCCCACGGAGGCCTCTTTCATCATCATG
>Ga0114945_10001635_pt1 | contig 13766 bp, 15 predicted proteins | sample OV2TP3_FD_87194 | JGI IMG/M metagenome (GOLD analysis project Ga0114945, IMG submission 87194) | Hot spring microbial communities from Beatty, Nevada to study Microbial Dark Matter (Phase II) - OV2 TP3 | ecosystem: Environmental > Aquatic > Thermal springs > Hot (42-90C) | place: USA: Beatty... | reverse complement strand
CTTGCCACTCGCGGGCCAGCGCCTCTCGCAAGGGCGGAATCCTCGCCTCGAGCGGCGGGAGTTTCGCTTCCAGGGGCGGAAGGCGCGCCTCAAGCTCCCCGACCCTCTCTTCGAGTCGTGCTACCTTCTTGGCAGCGTCCACGATTCGGGCCCGAATCGAGGGAATCCTCCTTGCCTGCTCGTCGGCGGTCAAGAGCTCGGTGCCGGCGAGTAGGGCAGAATCCCCATCGGCGAAGGCTCGCCACCCTTCCGCGCCGACGGGGACCGTCCTCGGCGTCTCGTCCCCCGACTTCGCTCGGAACTCCACCGAAAGCGAGACCGATCGGCCGCAGACGCGCCGGGCACCCAGCGTGAATTCGGGGTTCGACGACGGGCTCCCCTCCGGATCCAGAGGCTCCATTCCTCTCCCCGAACGCGTAATCTCCGGAGCGGCGACCCACATCTTGGTTCGAAAGCGATACCAGGGTCGTCGTACCGGATCCTGCCGATAGACCTCGTGCTTGTAGGGGACCTGCCGCGTTTTCGTGACGATGTTGGGAATCTGACGAGTCTTCGTAACGGTCTTGTATACTTTCTCCGTTCGGTACTTCGGCGTCCGCTTGAAGCGGCCGTTGCCCAAGTCCTCGACCGTATAGCCGTCCTGGACCTTTCGCGTCCCATCTTCGACCCTCTCCGTGTAGGTCTCGGTTCGATATCCATCCTGCGCCTTGTATTCCTCCGTGCGGTAGCGGGTCTCGACATGATCCAAGACCCGCTCGTGGTGATGGACACGATCTTCGCTCCGAATGTCGAAGGCACCATCGGGATGGCTCCACCCCTCGCCGTCCCGGGCGACGCACTCTTCGATCTGCAGTCGGACGGTCCACAGATGCGCCGTGACGACAACGGGGACCGCTTGCTCCACGGTCCGCAGAGTGACTTCCAACTGGTGAACGGCTTGGCGAGCCGCGGCGACGTCCCCCTTGGCGTTCTCGACATCCTGCCTCGCCGAGGCGACCGCCTGGCGGGCGACGTCCAACTCCTCCTGCGCCTTGGCAAGCTCGCGTTCGGCTTCGGCGACCCGTGCACGATGCTTCGCCACAAGCTCTTGGTGCGCTCGCCGACGATCGATCGCGATTTTGGTGATAGCCGCCAGTGCGACAATGCCCAGCAGCGAAACGGCGACCAGAGGGATCGCGAGCCGGCGCCGCGGCGCCGGGCCCTGGCTCATGGGAAGGGGGGTATTCGCGGGAGCAGGATTCTCGTCCCTCTGCCGCTGGATGTCTGCGCTGCTCTGCGGCACTTGCCCGGCTTCATAGCTTCTTGTCGCCTGCCGTCCGCGTGAGTCGTCTCTGCGGGCAGCACAGTTCGGGCACGTCTCGATGGTGGCCGAAATCCAGGCGCCGCAAGAGGCGCATGGCCAGTCCGGTCCTGCCTCTGCCGCCCGAATCGCTTTCGATTCCGTGACGACCTCGGCATCCTCCGGCAGGTAGAACTTGACGTCCTTGGGGCGCGCGGAACCGCATGCCGAGCATTGATACGCATCTCCCCGGATTCTTCGAGCGCCGCAGGAGGAGCAGTCCCAACACCCCATCAGGATTTCGCCGCTTTCGTCGGCCATGTCCGTCCTTCGAGCCAATCGAGGAACCGAGACTCTCCGGGCTCACAGCGGGCGCGGAGTCTAGTGGACGGAGCATACCGGATGTGGGCCGCGTGAAGTCGATATTTCCGTCTCCGAGCGATCGGGGATTATCCATTCGGAGCTCTGGAGTGAGGCGTCCGAGATGACCGATCGTGCCGGCATCCTAACGGAAGAGGGAAGAACGCTCTTCGAAGGAGATCGCAGCTCGAGAGGAAGCCACTCGAGCGAATCTGCCTGTGGGGTCATTATCGCACCGATGACGCGGTCCTCGAACATCGAGAAGGCACGAGGACGGTCTCCCGAAGGCGCGTCTATCGCAACAACCTGGTTTCAAGGATATTGCGGTGCACCTCAGCGACAGATTCATTCCGCATATTTCACGAGACGAACCCTGCCTGAGGGAAATAATCCCTGGGTACGAGACTTGAGAAGAGGAGATACCGATGAAGATCCAGACGAAAATGAAGGCCGGCGTTCGTAGCGGTATGGCGATCATCGATCCGACCTTCAACCCTGGGCGCTCGATCGTCGATGGTTCGTTCCACGGAACCGATCTCCCGATGCCGACCGGAATATAGGCAGGAAGGGGTCATTCGTGAAAGCTGCGACGGGAATCTCCGCGGGAAGTCAAGCAGGTGGCTGTGATCTTCCGGGGGTATCGAGAGCCGCTGGATTGGGGCCATTCCTCCCCCGGCCGCTCGGCGTAATTGTCACCACGTGAGGGATCATCGGTACCCATCTCGACAATCATTCGCATCACGGGCCGTTCGCCGGACGGCACGAGCGGCCCGCCTTCCCTTGGACGAATCGACGTTCAGATGTGAGCCCAGTGTGGTCGATCTCGCTCGACTCCTGCCGGATCGCCCGGATCTTCCTTGACGGTTCTCTATCCGAAGACCAGCGCAACCAGGTGTCCAGCCCGTACATTCGTTTTTTTCGTCATCGCGTAATCCTCCTACACTCGATCCCCGGTTCGGAGTTGCGGGATCCAAGTCGATCCGCTGCTGAGGACACGAATTCTGCAGGCCCGCTTTCAGGGAAAGGGGACGGAGCCCGCTACGCCGCAACACCGATTTGTCGCAGCCCGCTCTTCATGCCGGACGTGATTCTCATGATCGTTTCTCTCTGTCGTTGATCGAGAGATAAGACGAGGCTGGGGGCGCGCCGTGACACATTTAATATGGTCCAGGCTCCCGAGATTCGCGGATCCTCTTCCCGATCATGACTTCCCGGGTCCGTGGTGTTCGAATGGGACACCTCGCCCTCGTGGACCAATTTCGACCTCCCGGCCGGCTGAAATGCGGGGTGGGCACTCGCGGGAGATCGCCCCGTCCAAGTAGAATCTCGGACTGGACAAGCTCTCCCCGGGTTGTACAATCCCCGCTCTTGGAAAGGAGCTACGATGGAAAAGATCATGAAGTTGTCGCTCGAATTGCTGGAATCCAGAGTCGCCCCTTCGGCGCTGCCTGCGGCCGAGGCGTTCTGCGCCGGGGGTGCATGGCATTCGCCGCAGGGCCAGGTGGTCCGATTCATCCAGGATCCCTGCAACACCATCGATCACCCAATGGGCGTGCACGGTGCCCCGGGTCAGGACCTGATCGTGATCATGTAAGGACGGCGTCACAAACGATTCAGAGTGGCCCGTCCCCACTGATCAATCGATTCGAGTTTCCCAGCCGTGGCCGTCCAGGTCGAGGACGAGGGATTCGGGCGAAAGGGGCTCGGCCGAATACTTCAACCCACCGACCGAGCGGTATCCCTCTTCTTCGAGTTTCTTGTACGTCCCAATCTGACGGATGGCATCGTCATCATTGTCGCGGTAAGCGAGATTGATCTCGGCGACCCCGGCTTCGGCCATGGTGAGGAGTTCGCCGGGCTGCGCGGCGCCGTCGCCGTTCATGTCCTTCCAGACCCGGAGTTCCGCGAAGTCCGGGTCGGCGTCGTTGATGACGCCGTCGCCATTCATGTCGAATAGGGCAAGATCCTCAAAGGGGTTGTCTACGTCGCGACCCACGGAGCGGCCCGCGAACAGATCCTCCGGCTCGATCACGCCGTTCCGATTCCGATCCAGGACCAGGGCGCCGTCGTCGGGCAAGACGTTCCGGCCCAGATAAGGGAGCACCTCCGGCACGACAAGCTCCCCGCTCCCACTGCCGCCGCAACCCGTAGCCGCCAAGAGAACGACCATGAATCCCGCGCCGGCCGATGGGAATACGTTCATCGCATCATCTCCCTTCATCGATCCCCAGTCAGTACGCGGGGCGGCACGCCGTGCGCGCGTTTCTTGCTTGGGGATTCAGCCGGCGCCCATGGGCTTCATCGGGGGCGGGTGCTTGAGGGAAGAGATCGCCAAGCACTTTCTTCGGAGGGACGTCAGTCCATCTTGGTCCACGAGAAAGCCAGCGCCGCATCGGTCGGCCAATTCATGTCGAATAGGCCCGTGGGAACGGGGGGAGAGCCCGCGAACAAATCGCCCCCGAAGTCGCGCTTGAACATCGTGTTTCCCTGATTCAGGATGAAGCCGTACTTGCCGTCGGATCCGTAGGAGTTGGGCGCGCACCCCACGGCAAACCGGGAAAGATGGTGAACGAGGTCTCCCGTACCGTCCGTGTTCTGGGCGTAGGATCCGTCCTCCCCTTGCGCGGTGAGTTGAGCGTCTGCCAGCAAGCGCCCGTACCAATACCCCGCCTTGGGAGATCGGGGCCCATAAGCGCTTACCGGGGTTCCATAGTTCCCGTTCGATAGCGTGCCGGAGGCCGCGAACCCGTCGGCCAGCGCGATGCTGACCTCGATGAGTTTGATCGGGGTCACGGCGATCGGCCCGATCGACGTGTTGTCGATGCAGAAGAGGCCGGCAACATCCCGAGTCCAGTAGTCCTGAACCCCGTTGCCGTCGCGATCGTTGGCGTGAAAGTCCGCCTGCGCGGTGGCGATCGTCCTGAGCGATCCGGAAGCGTTGCGCTCGTTCGCCGTCCGAATGGCATTGAGGAGGCTGGGAAGAGCGATGGCCGCGATGAGCCCGATGATCGCGACCACGATCATCAATTCGATCAGAGTGAATCCGTCCTGTTTCCGCATCTTCCGATACACCCTCGGGCTATACACCCATACCGTATGTAGCGCGCTTCGTTTAAGAAAAAAGCGCGTAACCGTTTGGGGAATGGATGCGCGTCGGACAACACCGATTTCGCAGAAGCGCGTCCCGGACGGCGCGCGTCGCGCGTAGGGCCAGTCGACCCGCCCGCAGATCTCCCCGAGAGTTCCGGGAAGTCGGGCTTCCAGAGTCAACTAGCCCCCGATCCCTCCGGGCTGAACGCATGCAAAAGCGCTTCCGATGCTTCGCGTCCTCGTGCTAGGATTCCCCCATGATCCCTCTCTTGATCCTGGCGCAGATCCTGGTCGACCACGGGTGTACCGATCCCAAGAAGATCCCCCTCTCCCACCTCGACAAGGCCCGCAGCCTCCGGATCCTCTTCGGCCACCAATCGGTCGGGGGAAACCTCCTCTCGGGACTCGAGGAGCTGGCCTCCGCCGACGAGAAGCGCTACTCGATGGAACGATCCTCGGATCCCGGCTCGGATTGGAAGGGCCTCGGCGAATTCGAGGTCGGCGAAAACGAAAATCCGCGGGGCAAGATCGATCACTTCGCGCGCAAGCTCTCCAAGGACGGTTTCGGAAAGAGGACCGATGTCGCCATGATGAAGCTTTGCTACGTCGACTTCGGCGAGAGCGAAGAAGACGCGCCGGCGCTGTTCCGTCGATACCGCGACACGATGGAAACCTTAGAGCGCGACTTCGGAAAAGTGCGTCTCGTGTGGTGGACCGCCCCGCTCGCGGATTCCGGAAATCGCGCGAGGCACGCCTACAATCAGCTCATCCGCGAACACTGTTCCGCAAAGAAGAGAATCCTCTTCGACATCGCGGATCTCGAGTGTCACGACCCCAAAGATCGCCGGCATGTCGAGGATGGGGTACCGCGCCTCTACTCCGGCTACACCGACGACGGGGGCCACCTCAACGAGATCGCGCGCCGGCGCGTTGCGGGATCTTTCTGGTGGCTGCTGGCCCGGATCGCGGGATGGGACGGGAAGTGACCTGACGGGCACTCTTCGGCCTGGGGGTTCTTGGCCGCCCCCCACGGGGGCTCTCTTCAAAGATCGACTCACATGTTCGGTTCGACTGCGGGGCCGATGTTCAAATCTCCCCGCCACGTGTGCTCCACCCCACCGCGGATTCCCGTCGCAATGCCCATCGTATGCCTCCCAAGCACTGTACTCGACTCTCTATTGGCGGATGGTTCGGTTTTCATTGCGACGTCGCGCACACTTCGTACAACCCCAAATCTCCTTCGGCGCTGGCTGCGGCGAAATGACGTCCCGCCCAGGCGACCGAGCGCAGTCGCCCCGGCAACCAGGCCAGAGGTCGGTCTCCGTCCGACGCGAAGAGCGCGGTGTCCTTTCCCTGAACTCGTAGCTCAAACTCTCCCCGGCGCGCGGGTCTCCCTTTCGTCAGGGGCTCCGGGCTCCTCGAGATCCGAACTCCCGAGCGCGCGTCCCAAACCGTGTCGAATTCGAACGCTCCGCGAGGAGCATAGGTCGTGACAAGGTGGCGACCGTCCTCGGAAAAGGCGGCCGACGAGGCGCGGGACTGAACGGTGACGACCCAGTTTCCAGTACGGGCCTCCCACACCGAGACCTCTTCCTCCGAGCGGGAGAAGAAAAGCGCTCCATCCGGACTGGCGCCGACATCGACCACGGGCCCCCGATGGCCGCGCAAGCGAACGTGCGCCTCGGGACGCAGATCCCAGGTCCGCACCTCCGATCCGGCGACGGTTCGCAATGCGTTTCCATCCGCGCTGAACTCCACGGATCGAATGTAGTGCTCTCGATGCCGGTGAAATCGAAAGAGCTCCCGCCCGCTTCGGACGTCGAAAACGCGGACGCCTTCCCAGGTGTCTGCGACGGCGACCCGACCGCCATCCACGCTGAACGCGGCCTTGGGATTGTGGAAATCGGAGTCCTCGTATTCCCATCGAACCTGCCCCGACTTCCGGTCCCACGCCCGGAAGAGATCCTTGCCGAGACCGTTTCGGTGAGAGGTCAAAAGCAGACGTGCATCCGCGCTGAAGCACAGAAGGGTGGTGCTCCAATTCGGAAGCGCGGTCGCAATTCGCCTCGGCCTCACTCCTCGAGCCACCTCCCAGATCCGAATCCACTCATCCTGAAGAGTCGCCAACCACCGACCGTCCCGACTCAGGATCGCGTCCCTCTCCGGATTCCAGTTCTTCGCGTGCAGCGAAAGGAGCGATTTCCGAACTCGCCGTACTTCAAGCGTGCCGGCACGGCAATCGGGTTTGAGCCTCATAGGGCACTTCTCCGGGGGCGCGCGATGGAACCGAATCGGTGATACGGGCACCACCAGGGGTCGGAGAGCGCGAAGTCGGAGCAGCCCGCGACGGAGTCGAGGTGTCGACACCATCCTCTCCACCGCGAAGGAGCAGCGGACTTCCGGATCGGTACGGACGTGGTTGGCCGTCGCCAGGCCGAGGTGCGCCTCGGGAGGCTTGTAGTGACCTCGAAGGAACGCGGGACCGAGAGCCATGTCGATCTCCCGACCTGCGAGATGACAGGAGAATCGGTGATATCGCTGGAGCGCCGCATCGTCCGTCGCCGACTCCGCCCGAACGAGTTTGCGAACGGCATCGTCGGCGTCTTCCAAGGAGATCGCGACCTGCCGATGGTACTCTTGTTCGACCTTCCGATCCGGACGGTGCGCCGTCAGCTCCTCGAACGCGAGGACGGGATCTCGGAGGCGAGTCAGGTGCGCCTCGTCCTCGGATCCTCCCATGAGGAAATCGTAACGGCAGGTGTAGAGGAAGATCGCCCCACACTCGGGACAGCGCTTGAGGTGCGAGTCGGCATGACTTACGTGGTAGTCCCCGTAGTAGTCGGGCGCGTCGGACCAGATCACGAGCCGCGAGACCGATTCCGGAAAGGACTGAGACCACTCGCCCCCCTTCCCCGAAGCGTCGCATCGGTCTGGAATCGTTTCGCAAGTTCCACAAGTCACGGCGACGCAGTATATCACCGCCCTCGCGGAGCGAAGTAAGGGGACAATACTTCCGCAGCCCGGATATACTTCTCTCGGTCCCGCCAGGGAGATGAAGAGGAAGGGAGGAACGATGAGAAACTTTTTGGGCGTGCCCGCCTTCTGCCTCGCGATCTTTCTTCCCGGATGCAGCGGCAGCCCGGAAGTCGGCGAGGAAGACGACGGAACCGGGAAGGCGGGACCCGGCAAGCGTGCCTGGGAGTGCACCTTCGCCGAAAACGACAAGGACGCGCGTCTGAACGAACACTACACCCACAGTCGCTATGGCCGGAACTGCCCGTATGCGGGGCAGCCCGGGAGCCAACTCGTCTGCACCAAGGTCGTGAAGAACCTGACCGCCGACGGAAAGGTCGCCTCGTTCTCCTGCCCGGACGTTCGCCATAAGAGTAAGAAGAAGTCGGCGGCCTACGTGTGCCTCGGCCTCCTCGACCAGCACCCGTGCGACTGCAAAGGCCAGATTCACGACTGGCATCTCCTCACTTTTCACGATTTCCATTGCGTTGAGGGACACGGGATCGGACGTCCCGTATGGCGGGCGGCGGCGAAGGCGAAATGACGAATCGGTGTCCGTCCTGCGGCGAAGCGTCGCCTCCCGGGGTTGCGGTCTGCCCCTTTTGCGCCACTCCCCTCTCCGCCGGCTCGACCCTCGTCGACCGCGACAAGATCAAGAGCGCCGAGATCATCGCGCATCTCGCCCAAGCCTGCGGTTGCTCCCCGACGGAGACGGCCGCCGTCGTCGATGGGCTCTGGGAATACCTCTCCGATGCGAGCCACTACACTCACGGCGCGGGTGACCAGCTCGTCATTCCGCACTTCGGGATCTTTCTACGACGCTTCCAAGATCGCCCCATCGAGTTCCAATCACGCAAACGGGAGGAACTATCCGCAGCAACCCTGAGCTCCGAGTGGACGAACCGGTCGAAGGGACCGCTCTCGGTTCGCCGCCGAATCGCCACGGCAATCGCGGAATCGAAGGAACTGGAGTTGCGGGCTGCGGACGTAATCCTCAACGCGCTCTTCGCGCTCCTGGCGCAGATCTTCCAACGAGGTCGCGCCCGTATCGTCTGGGCCCGGCGAGGGGTGATGTCTCCCACCAAGACGCGCTACCGCCTCCGCCTATTTCCCTCCTTCGTCAATCGCTTCGAATGGGAGTGACGCTCTCCGCGCTTCTCGACGTCGGGAGCGAGCAGTTAGATCGTCTGGCCCGCTCGGCCGACTCCCTCTATCGACGATATCCCGTCCAGGGGCGGACCAAGCTTCGCTGGATCGAAGCGCCTCGGGACGATCTCAAGCACGTCCAGCGGCTGATTCTCGATCGGCTCGCGTATCGACTGCCGACGACGGAATGGGCGCACGGCTTCGTTCCCCATCGCTCGATCGTCACGCACGCGCAGAACCATGTCTCCCGTCCCTGGGTCGTCACGGCGGATATCCGAGGCTTCTTTCCCTCGATGAGCGCCGCCCGCGTCGCCGAGGCGCTGGCACCCTTGGAACTCGACGTGGAACTCTCGAGGACGGTCGCGCTCGTCACTCGAGCGGGCCGGCTCCCTCAGGGCGCGCCCTCGAGTCCGCACCTCGCCAACGTCATTTTCGCAAGCGTGGACCGAGAGCTGGCCCGATTGGGCTGGACCTACAGCCGATATGCCGACGATCTCGCGTTTTCCGGCTCGGGCGATCCGTCCCGACTCGTGAACGACATCCGGCGGATCGTTCTTGGCCACGGCTTCCAACTGGCTCGCGACAAGACCCGGATCATGGGGCGGCATCGGCGACAGTGGGTCACCGGTCTCGTCGTCAACGATCGCGTTTCCGTTCCTCGCGACGCGCGACGCCTTCTCCGCGCGGCGCTCCACCGCGGAGGCGGATCGGAGCTGCTCGGACGGCTTTCCTACGTTCGATTCCTCCATCCGGGATTTGCGGATCGCGAGCGGGATGATATACTCCGGCTGGGAGGTCCGCCGCCCTAGTATTCGGGCTCGACCGATCGAGCCGACTGCGGCGATTCGCCGCGGGATTTGGAATGGCATCCTTCGCCATGTCCACGGAACCGCGCCGCAGCGCGCGCGCGGTTCCGCGGACGCTCCGGAACGAAGGACTGTAGGGCGGCGGGCTTCCTCTTCTTGACACCTCTTCGCCCGAGTGCGTACGATCCCCACCATGAAAGCACCTTCCGCTCGCGCCATCGACGAATCCGGCAAGCCCGTCATGGGAGCCCAAGTACTGCTGGTCGACTCCGCGGGAAGGATTCGATCCGCTCTGCCGCTCACCGACGAGCAGGGCGCGTTCACCCTCCCGGCGGCTGATCCGACGTTCCGTGTCCTCCTCGCCCACCGCGACCACGTCCGGGTCGTCGGTCCCTTGCCGCCCGGAGCCACCAGCTATGAGATGAAGAGGAAGGCATCGGCCTTCCGATCCCAAATCAAGGGCGCCCCCAAAACGAGGATCGCCTACGTGGAGCGCGACGAAAAGGGACTCATCGCGATGTTTGAGTGCGTGTCGGACGACGCGGGGATGTTCGCGATTCCGAAGGAGCCGGGATGCACGTACCGCATCGTTCCCTTTCTCGAGACGTCGGGGGGAATGAAGCGCGTCACGGAGAATCTCGACATCGTCCCGATTCCCGAGTTGGAATCGCTCGCTACGGAACTCCGGTTCAAGAACGTCACGCTGATTCGGAAGACGGAGCTCGAGACCACGTACCGAGTGGAGCCGAACATCCACTTGCGTTTTTTCTTCCTGCCCCGTTCGCTCGACGAGGCGATCGCGTTCGCTCCGCTCCTCGAAGCGTACGACGAGACGCGGGACTCCGCTCGTGAGGGCGTCCACGATGCGTTCTGCACCGTACGGCGGGCCGGCGGGACGAACGGCATCGGATACTCGGCCTATGAAGTCCCGGGAGAATCGCTCGAGGAAATCGTGCAGCGCACCGGGCCGCTCTCGGAAGGCGAATGCGTCGACCTCGGTCGCACGCTGTCCGCCGCCCTTCCCGCGCTCGAGAAGCGGGGGCTGGTTCACGCGAACATCGCCCCGCGGTTCGTCTATCGCGGAAGCGAGGGTTGGAAGGTGGCGCCTCCCTGTCCCGCGACGCGCCTGGGGTCGTGGTATGAGCGAAGCCACCGCTTGCACGAAGGCGCGGACGGCGACGATGCCCGCGGGGTGGGAGCTACGGTGCACTTCGCCGCCACGGGGCGGGCGCCGGAGGATCCGTTCCGCCCCACGGGGCGCGCGGCCGTAGACGCGCTGCTTCAGCCGCTCCTTCGATAACCGTTGCCAGTGGCGCGCCATCCGGTATAATGCGCGCTCCGGAATCGGGCCGTAGCGCAGCCTGGCTAGCGCGCTTGCTTGGGGTGCAAGAGGTCCCGGGTTCAAATCCCGGCGGCCCGACTATCCGTTCCGCCCCTGCGAACTGCAGACTTTCCGGGTCCACGGTCGCGGGAGCGGCTTCCGCAATCGGTTCTTGGAACAGCCCGACCCCGAGCCTTCCCTCGCCTTTTTCCCCTCGAGGCCACACGACGGAGTCGATGAATCGCGGCAGGAGCAGCTTGATCCTTTCGGGTCTTTGCGCACTGGCCTCCACGAGATCGTGAAAGCCGGCGAGACTCGCGATCGCATCCTGGACGACGATCGCCTGGGTCTGTTCGGCTTCGCCTGATAGGCGTACGGGACCTTGCGCATGTTGACGACGTACGACCGCGCGGGTGGAGGTACACGGTGGTCCATGCGGACTTCTCAGCGATGAAGTCGTTGTCGTGCATCTTCACGCCCACGAAGTATGGCGCCTTCGCCCCGGCCGCCTTCCGCGCGTCCGCGAACGCGCGTTCAAGGAAAGCCGCGACCGGTTCGCCGACGTGCTCGAACAGCTTGAGGTCCTGGTGCTCCGGCCGGAGGTAGAGGCCGTCCCGTGGCGAGGTCGAGGCCGTGCGTCTCGTATTCGACGACGATCCGCCGCTGCGCCGCGGCCGGCGACTCCTTGAGACGGCGCAACAGGGTAGCGTCGTAGAGGTCCGTCATCGTCGTGGTCTGATAGAGATCGACGGGGATCCCGTGCTTCTCGTGGATGTCGAGGATTCGCGCCACCGTCTCCGCGCCTTCCTTCGGGTACGAGAAGTCCTGCACGTTGATCGAGAAGATCACGCAGTCCGCCGGACGCGGGGACTCCTGGACGAGGATCGCGGCGAGCGTCATCAGGATCATGGGATCTCCGTCACGTAGACCATGAGATACGTGCCGTCCTCGAGCCGGACCACGGCGGCATCCTTCACGTCCCCCTTCTCCATCCCCGTCGACACGTCGACCTGGAGGCGATAGCCCGCCTCCTCGGTCCAGGTCCACCCGTCGGTGCTCCAGAAGGAGACGATGGACGCGGCGCCGCGCGTGAAGCCGTAGAAGCGGTGGCCGCCGGGGAAGTCGACGGCGTTGGAAAGGGCGCAGGGATTCCCCTGGTACGCCGTCACGAGATTATCCTCGGCATTGGTGAACGACTGGCCGTCCGCCGATGTCGCGTGCCAGTTTCCGCCGGAGGACGTGGTGTTCCCGCCCGCGAACAGATGCCAGGTCCCGCCGACCACCGCAATCGACGGATCGAGCACCTTCTTTCCGGACTGCGAGAATGCGACGCCCTGGTTCGTGAAGTGGAACCCGTTGGTCCCCTCGGCGCGATAGGTGCGCGGACCCTGGCCGTCGTTGGGATCCGACGTCACGTACATCCGGAAGGTCCCGTCGGGCAGGATCCGGACGTCGGGGTCGACGGGGCTCGCCATGCCGTCGAAGCCCGACAGCGTCACGAGCTTGTACGCCCAGGTGTTTCCTGCGTCGACGGAGACGGCGACGACGACCTTGTTCATGTCGGAGCCGACGGTCCACCCCAGATAATAGAGGTAGATCCATCCGTTCGAGTCCATCACCAGGTCCGGCACGTCGGCCTGGTCTGAGATCAGTCGGTTCTCGCGCGTCCACGCCAGCCCGTCGGACGAGGTGGCGATGAGAAGACGGTTGCTCCAGGGTCCCTTCTGCCCCGGACCTGCCGCGGCACCCGTAGGGGGCGTGAAGTCGCTCGAGAGGATCGAGTCGTCGGAGGAGTCCCCACTTCCCCCGCCGCCGCCCCCGCGGCCACGATGATTCGTCAGACAGAGCCTAGGGCTTCTCTCCCCCGTGGGGCCACTGTCCGGAGGCAGCGCAGGACTTGCTGAGGGGCTTGCCGGAACGAGAGCATCCCTCCCTCTGGCAGTTCATTCCCGGGTAGTTTTGAGTGACGTAGGTGCAGTCCGTTGCCTCGCACCTCCAGACGATGGCCGCGCGACTGATCACCTTCTCCGTCCAGTTGCGGCCGCAATCGCAATAGGTCGCACGCTCGCCGCGGTGTTTCTTCTTGGGACACTGGTAGTACACCCTGACGCAGACCTCCCTCTCCTCAAATCGATTGACCCCGCAAGGACAGCACCCGCTCTTGTCGAGCGGAGGATCGACCATGGCGCACTTTTCATTGCAGACCTTGGCCTTCTCCAGGGTCGAGAGGTCGCACGGCTTGGAGTCCTTCTTGTCTTGCGGCGTGGAGATCGAGACGATCCAGAGGGCCGTCCAGAGCAGGCGCATGTTGTCCTCCCGGAATTGACGTTTTCAGTATACACGCTCACGATTCGAAGTTGCGCACCTCGAACTCGGCGGCCTCGACTCCCGGGACCCGGAAGTCCTTGTCCGCCCAGCCGCCGAACTCCCACCGGCCGCCGTCGTACTCGTGTGGCGGACGCACGAGCCAGAGCGACGCGAAGTGGGAAGCCACGCGGAGGCATTCGAAGAGCGCTTCGGCCACATCAGCCACCTTCAGCGGAGAGACGAAGGCCGTCTCGAAGAGAGCTGGATCCTTCCAGTACCGTTGGATTTGAACAGCCCCGATTTCTATTCCCAGCTCCGTGGGGATGTAGCCTCCCGCGATATTTGCAACGGTCTGGGGTCTGATTTCTCACGTCTGTTGCCGCGACTCGGTCGTTTTCCGAAGGCGTCAGCGTGAGAACTCTTCAGGCGTCTTGCGAGGTTTCCT
>Ga0114945_10001633_pt1 | contig 13774 bp, 14 predicted proteins | sample OV2TP3_FD_87194 | JGI IMG/M metagenome (GOLD analysis project Ga0114945, IMG submission 87194) | Hot spring microbial communities from Beatty, Nevada to study Microbial Dark Matter (Phase II) - OV2 TP3 | ecosystem: Environmental > Aquatic > Thermal springs > Hot (42-90C) | place: USA: Beatty... | reverse complement strand
TTGAAAGAAGCACAATAATGGCGAGTGTCCTGTTGGTCAGATGCTGTTGGTGGCGCAAATTCTGGTCCGTCGTGATCAAGAGGTCGTAGCCTCCTTGTTCCGCCACATCGAGTAACTCCCCATTGTGAAAGGTCGACCACCCGCGTTCAAAAGCTGTCTCCACCACATGATTGGACAGATGACAACGGAGTGGTACCGGTGTTCCCTGATCAAAGAGAATTCTCATGATGCTTCAGGATGTGCTGCAGCCATCGCTTCGTGCTCTATGACAGCTTCGACTTGCGAGCGTTGTACACCAGGAAACCACGCAAGAAACTGATCGATTGAGGCACCATCTCGGAAATTCTCGAACAGGGCTGCTAAAGGAACGCGTGTTCCTCGAAACACCCATGCGCCACCCAGTTTCTCCGGGTGGCGCTCCACGGCATCACAATCCTTCCAGTGCATCCTATCGTTCCTTTCGTGTTGCAAGACATACTACGCCATGCGTCTGCCGCACTAGTACAACTCGGCACAAGTTTCTCCCTGGTTGTCACCCCTTCGCTGTGCTCAGGGCAGGCTCTGAGCGAAGCGAAGGGTCTCCTGAGATGCTTCGCTGCGCTCAGCATGACAAACCGGACAGGCATTTCCGCCAGGCTGTACGAGTGGGCCGTGGCCATCTCAACGGAGACGACCACGCCCGCTCCCAGGGGAGGTCGCACCTCAGAAGGCCGGTCGGGATCGCCTCTGCGCTCCGGCCCTCGCCGTCTATGCCAGGGGCCGGGTGCGCCGACCGGGTCCGGCCGTGCCCTCCCGCACGTCCTTGGCAGACACCGCATCGATCTCTTTGGGCCAGCGCCGCTTCAGCGGGTCGCGCACGTCGAACTCCAGCCGCCCGATCCGGTCGATCTCGATGACGGCATGCTCGCCGTCCTGGAGCGGCCCGATACCCTGATGGTTGGTCCCCAGGAAAAAGAGGTCGCCGGTCTTCAACGTGACCATCGAGCTCATCCACGCCAGGCTCTCTTCGATGGAGCGGGCGATGTCGCTCATGGGATAGTCGTGCCGGGGCTGGCCATCGACCCACATCCGTACCTGGAGCTGATGTGGGTCCGGGACCTCGTCCCAGGTCGCGATGCAGGGTCCAATCGGGGCGAACGTGTCAAAAGACTTGCCGAACTGCTGACGTGACTCGGGGGGGAAGCGGCCGGAGACGTCGCAGCCGCACAGATAGCCAAAGATGTTCCGGAGGGCGCCGTCCGGGCTGACACGGGAGACCGTATGGCCCATGACCGCCACCAGCTCAGCCTCGTGATGGAAGATGTTCGCATCCTCGGGCGGTAACACCACCGTCCCGCCAGGGTCGAGGACGGCCTCGGGCGACTTCATGAAACCCCACAGGACCCCCTTCCGTCCGACGAACTCCCCGAAGTTCCCCCCCATGCACACGATCTTCCCAGGCCGCGGCACCGGCGCCCGCAGCTGTACACTGGAGAGCGGAACCCCCGTCCCCTGGTCCAGCGCCTGTTGGAGCGGCCCTCTCAGCGACCGAAAGTTCTCGATGACTCCTTCGATGGTCAGCTGCGGCGTCCCGCCCCTGGGGACCACTCCGCTGACATCCACCACGTTCCCATCCTTCAGCAGCCCCACTTTGTAGTCGTCATACAGGACGATTTTCATATCATCCCCCCTCTGCCGTCGTACACATGGCTCAAGCACCGGTACGTTGCGTCATCCCGCCCAGTGTAGCACACCACCGTGTCAAGTGTGCATGGCCGATTTGGGTAGGGTGTGCGTCAGAGTTTTGCCATCGCTTTCGACTCTGAATCCCTTCCCCCCGACGAGGGGGAAGGTGGGGATGGGGGGGGAAAAAGTGGCGCCGATGGTTTATAATCCACACTTGCGTTGTGAGAGGTCAGCGCAGTAGAGGTGGAGCGGCAACGTCACAGTGGTGCATTTACCGGAAGGAGGTTCCCATGGCAGACATTCTCGGCGTTGGTATGACCCACTTTCCAGGTATGGTAGGCGCGGATGAGCGCGGTGGGGCCAGCCTGGCACGCGCCTTGAAGTTCAACCGGCGCATCCCAGCGGAGCGGAAGGACCCCCGCAGCTGGCCAGAGGCCATGCGGCAGGAGTTCAGCGAGGATGAGGGCTTCAGCGCGGCGATCGCGCATCGACAACGGCTCGTGGCCGGCTTTCGGCAGCTGCGCGCGGCGATTGACACCTTCCAGCCGGACTTCCTGTTGATCTGGGGCGATGATCAGTACGAGAACTTCAAAGAGGACATCATTCCCCCCTTCTGTATCCTGGCCTGGGACGATATCGCCTGTCAGCCCCTCAAACACCGGCGGAGTAATCCGTGGGGAGAGCCCTCTGACACTGTGTTCAAGTACACCGGCTGTCCCAAGCAGGGGCGGTACATCACCAGCAAGCTCCTCGAGCGGGGCATTGATATGGCCTATGCCTACAAACCCTTGCACGAAGAGCATGGGCTGGGCCACGCGTTCGTGAATACCCTGCTGTTCCTGGACTACGACCGCACCGGCATGCGGTACCCCGTGCTGCCCTTCCAGGTGAACTGCTATGGCAGCCGGGTGATCCGGAATCACGGCGGCACGGAGGAGTTTTCCACAGAGTCAGACCCGCCGGGTCCGTCCCCCAGGCGCTGTATGGAAGTCGGTGCGGCCACGGCCAGCGTCTTGCGAGCGTCGCCGTGGCGGGTCGCGATGATCGCCTCCTCGAGCTGGTCGCACGCTTTCTTGACGGAAAAGACCTGCTGGCTGCATCCCGACATGGAGGCCGACCGGGCCAGGTTCGCCGAGTTGCGCAAGGCCGATTGGGACGCCTGGCGACGGCTGACCACGGAGCAGGTCGAGGCGTCTGGCCAGCAGGAGATGCTCAACTGGTTCTGTCTGGCAGGTGCCATGGAGGAACTGGGACGGCAGCCGCAGATCGTCGATTGGGTGGAAAGCTGGACCAATAACTCCAACAAGTGCTTGGCGTTGTTTCAGCCGTGACACTCCCAACGCTAAAGCTGTTGGGCTTCTCTGGCTGAGGCCCGAGCCACTTGCCGGGTGTCCTCCGGAACTACCTGGCTGATGCCAGGATACGTGGCCATGTGCTGGCCCACGACGATGAACGTTTTACCCAGAGATCGGTTCTTCTCTGGAACGCCCAACGTTCAATTCGCAAAGAGCACGCTCGTCAAGAGCGTATCCGTATACGGATCTCGTCTACGGACTGCCAGGTACTCTAACAGAGTCGCAGCAGAAAGACAAGATGCCTGAAGGCTAAGGAAAGCCCCTTATATCCCGAGCTTGAACGGCTTGGGCTCTACGGGGCGGGATTGTAGTCCTGCGTACCGCAAGCGCCCCGCCAATATGTAGGGGCGGGTCGAGACCCGCCCTTTGGGCGGGGCGCATAGTGCTCTCACCTGATCGCCATGGACCGAAATGTTCGTACCATCACGGGGGAGAGGCCGGCGGTGGATTGCCATGCCGCCGCCCATCTCCGTGTCACGCAACTTTCATCGGAGGTCAAGCCATGCCGCGTGCGGCAGGAGTCACCGAACAGGGGGTGAAGAGCGTTGCATATCTAGACCCGAGGGGGCACGTGCACAGCGTTGATCGCCGCATGTCCGCGAGACTGGGAGATGTCAGAGGCGCGGTGGCGGCGCTGCTGGATAATGGGAACGATACCTCCAGGTTCTTTTTCGATGCCCTGGCTGAAGTGCTGCAAAAGGACTATGGGGTGCGCCAGGTAATCTTGACCACCAAATTCACGTCCACCAAGCCCGCCAGCCAGGAGGTCATCCAGCACATGGCGGCAGAGGCGGACTTCCTGGTGGCCGGAGTGGCGCTGTGAGGGTCGTGCACGTCGGGCAGTATGCTCGACGGCATCGGCTTTGAGGAGACGGGTAAGCCTGCGGTCGTGGTGGCCACTACGAATTTTGTGCGGCTCGCCACCTCAATCAAGCAGTCGATGAATCTTGCCGGCTTACCGTTAGTGGTCGTGCCCCATCCGCTCGGGGACCGCGTCGTCGCCGGTGAAAAGGCCGCCCTGGTGGCGGCGGATATCGTCAAGGCGGTGACGCAATCCTCGCTGGTGCTCGCAGGGCACGCTCCGGAAGCCGCACGCTGACGGCCTCACGCTGAGAGGCATGTGGTGCGAGTCGAGCCGTGCGTCCTTCTGGACCCGGCTGGCGCTCCAACGCGAGAGGGCACGAGACATGGTGACCGGACAAGCGACGCCGAAGCTCACTGGACCGGATACGGTGCGGGGTGCGATCGACACGATTGAACAGTATTTTGACAATGACTGGACCGATGGCTTGCCTATCGTGCCGCCAACCGAGGCACTGGTCGGCCGCATGATTGCCGCCTCGGGCCGGGATGCGATGGAGGTTCTGGGAGTGGTCCCCCCGCGTCACGGCGTTGCCACGATTGAGGCCGTTGCGACCAACGCGGTCATGGCTGGCTGCCGCCCTGAGTACATGCCAGTGGTCGTCGCCGCGGTGGAAGCGTTGCTGGACGAGCGGTTCGACGTCCAGGGCCTGCAGGCAACCAGCGATCCGGCAGCCCCCCTGGTGATTGTCAGCGGGCCCGTGGTGCAACAGGTGGGGATTAATCATGGCATCGGCCTGTTCGGTCACGGCAGCCGGGCCAACGCCACCATTGGCCGGGCGGTGCGCCTGGTGCTGGTCAACATTGGCGGCGGACACCCGGATGCCGGCGACAAATCGACCCTGGGGTCGCCGGCCAAGTACTCCTACTGCATCGGCGTGGATGTCGATAGTCCCTGGACCCCGGTGCATACCGAGTTCGGCTTCGCGCCAGAGGACGGCTGTGTGACGGTCTACGCCGCCGATGCTCCACGAGGCAATAACCCGGCGGGTTCTGGGAGTATGGAGTTCGCGCTCTGGATACTCGCCGACTCCATGTCCAATCTCAATCACAATATCATTCACGGCGGGCATGCGGTGGTGGTGCTCAGTCCCTTGATTGCGCATCGCTTGAACGAGGAAGGGTGGAGCAAAGCCGAGGTGAAGTCCTATCTGTACGAGCGCGCCAGAGTGCCTCTGGAGCGGGTACAGCGCTACAAGCAACGGCGCTATGGGCGCAATCAGGAGGCGGGCGACCCGTACTATTGGCCCAGGTGGCTCGATGTGGAGGAGCCTGGTGTGACGGTGCCCGTCGTGCGCAGCCCGGACAACATTCTTGTGCTGGTGGCTGGGGATCCGGCGCGGTCCCGTTCCGCCTACTGCCCGGCGCGGCCCTACAACCGGCCGGTGACGAAGAAGGTCGTGCTCCCGTAGGCGGGGGCAGGTGCGCCGAGATCGACAGAGCCCTATCCCTTACTTGAAGGCTGGCATCACCTTCTCCGTCAGGAGTCGCAAACTCCGGTTCACGGCTTCCTGAGGCAGGAACCCGCCGGGATTCAGTTCCGCGGTGATCCCCGTGATCCCCAGCATTTCCTGGAATTGGGTCAAGCGGTCGATGACGCTCTCTGGGCTGCCAAAGACCACTCTGGTCTCCAGGAGCTCCTCATAGGTGGCGTTGGCCATCCGCTCGTAGCGGGCCTGCCGCACCTCAGAGCGTTCAGTTCCCGCACGCCCCCGCGAATACTCGAAGAGCTCGCGCATGCGGCGGAAGAAGGCCTCGATGCTCTCCTTGGGTTCTTCAATCGCCTCTCCGTCACTCGGGGCGATGTACATCGGGAAGCGCACGTTGATATCGCCAGCCTCCCCGGGGTGTCCGGCATTCTGCCACTCGGCTTTATAGTCTCGCAGGTTGGTCTTCAGGTCTTCGATATCCATGACCCGCAGCCCCAGGAATATGGGATACCCCAGCCGCGCAATGCGGCCAAAGCTGTCTCCGCTACTGGCGGCGATGCGTATCTTGGGATGGGGTTTCTGGTAGGGCGAGGGTGACAGTGTGGCGTTCGTAATGTGGTTGTATTTCCCCTCGTAGGAAAAGGTCTCCCCTGACCAGGCCTTCAAGATGATGTCCAGGGCTTCCTGGAACCGCTCTTTGCTCTCCGCGTAGTCGATCCCCATGATGTCATAGGCGCGCACGTTGCCACTGCGCCCGATGCCGAACTCGAAACGGCCTTTGCTGATCTGGTCCACCGTCGCGGCTTCCTCGGCAATGCGCAAGGGGTGGATCAAGGGGAGCACCTGGACGGCCATGCCAACCCTGAGCCGTTTGGTGCGGGCGGCGATGGCACTGGCCACCACGATAGGCGCGCCCAGGACCGAGCGGTTCGGGCGGAAATGCCCCTCGCCCAACCACGCGGTATCCAATCCCATCTCTTCGGCCAGGTCCACCAGCTCGAACGCTTCCTGGAACGTCTCCTCGTGTGTGCCACCTCGGCGGACGGCAAAGTCCACATTGATCCCAAAGTCCATGACTCACCTCCTGACTGCCACTGTGATGTGGGGTACATGATACGATCGCGCCACCGCCATCCCCAACACATGTCGGCGTGAGATGCCGTGCTGCGCACGCATGGTGACCCCTCCTTCGCCATGGGTTGCGTCTCACGAAGCGTATGAGACCTCCTCGAGCTTTCCGGTCTCACGGGAGCAAGAGGAGCATGGATGCTTGTGTGCCGCGTCGCGCTGGGCTCGGGCGGTCTCGTGTGGCGCATTATATACCATTTCTGGCGTTGACCCAACCACCTCAGCCCTAGTGCGTTACCCAGCATGAACACCTTTGGTTCTCGGTACTATGGCTTCCTGTCTTCCAGAAGACGGCATCGGCTGGAGAACGTCAAGGAACTGCTCCATGTCAAGCCCGTAGAAAAAGAGCCACCACTGCAGGCGGCCGCCGACGCGCCGGATGGGCAGGAAGCGCATGCGATGCGCTGTCCCAAGTGTGGCAGCGTCATACAGCTGGTCGGCGAAGAGGTGCCCCCTGGTCTGACCCATCCAGGCGTTACCCACCTCGAGGCCGACACTGTTCTTCTTCTCCCTCATGCACGTTCCACGACCGCTTGCAGATCCCGTGCGCCAGCCTATTGAATCACCTCGTTCGCCTGGAGGAGGACGGACGGGGGGATCACGAGGTCTAACGCCTGGGCCGTCTTAAGGTTGATGACCAGCTCGAACGTCATCGGTTGCTCCACGGGGAGATCCCCCGGCTTGGCGCCTTTGAGGATCTTGGCCACATACGTGGCGGCTCGCCGAAACATGTCCTCGATAGTTCCTCGAAGGTCCCCCCAAAGTAGGACGCATGATGAAATGCCTCCCTGGCAATCGCCTCGGCCACGGCACGAGCCTGAGCTCCGTCTCGCCCAAAGACAATGAGCCGTCGGAGAGGACCCCGGCCGCCATGCCGGTGAGGGCCCGGCATACCAGCAACCCCTCCAGCTCTCGCGTGTAGGACGTGGCGAACGAGCTCAGGGAAAATACCAGCAGCGCCACCGTCAGGAAGACGTTGCGCCCAAAGCGGTCCGACCAGGCACCAGCCACCAGAGCGGCACCTGCCGCGGCCAACGAGTAGACCACCACCAGAAGACCTGTCGCGCTGACGCTGACCCCCAGGGAGGCAGCCATGGCCGGCAGCAGTGGGGCGATGAGTTGATTATCAGCCACCCCGATGAACAGGATCAAAAAGAGATTCGCGAGGACCCAGCCGTCCAGCTCTCGGTGCATAGCGGTGTCCGAAACCTGCGTCGGGCTCCTGGCCGGCAGTTCAGCGGGATCACCTTGACCAACCTGATGCGCCGAGACATCCGGAGCTGCCCATAACCGTAAGGAGGGGAATGAAGGTGGCCTCTCCACCGATAAATCGTTACGCTGATGGATAAAATTCGCCAAAAACGCGGCGAAAACTACCATGACCTGAGGCTCAGGTCATGGCCAAAAATTTTCTATACGCTTCGCGGCCTTCTTCGACTCGTTGGAAACCCTAGGGTGTGTTTGCAAGCTCTGGCGCTTCCTTATAATACCAAGTATTATGCGCAGAGGAGACTTGACGAACCAGCAATGAGAGCGGCTCGAACCCCGCGGATGTGGACGCTGTCATCGTCACCGGTGGCTCGACCCACTATGCCCACTTCTTCTACGGGACCTACGGCATCGCCACCGTGCCGGTGGAAGATGCATCGAGGAGAAGAGGTGATGACCGACACCCTGTATGATGGCGATTTTTATAAATGGACCCAGGCCCAGGTGGCGGCCTTGCGGGCCAAGGACCTCGCGGCCCTTGACCTGGACCACCTGGCGGAGGAGATCGAGGAGGTGGGGAAAAGCCACCGGCATGCGGTGCAGAGTCACCTCAAAATCCTCGTGCAGCACCTGTTGAAAGCGACGTATCAAGCCCCCCCCCGCCGAAGCTGGCTGACCAGTATCGACAACGCCCGCACCGAGCTCGCGCTGAAACTGCAAGATAGCCCCAGTCTGCATGCCGAGTTGGACGCGTTCCTGGCCTGGGCCTATCCCCGCGCCCGCAAAGCCGTCGCCAAAGAGACCGGGCTCCCCCTGGCGACCTTCCCGGAGACCTGTCCCTGGGGCCTGGACCAGCTCCTGGATGAAGATTTTTGGCCCTAGGAGGGAAACTGTGCCGGTCGGTCCACCGCACGTGCTTATGATGGAACCCAGGAGTCACTCATTCAGTTCTTCTTACGAGATGCTGGTGTCGGGGTCAACAACGCAGGCAATGCGGCTGCAGTCACTAACCCGAGAGCAAGTGCAGAGCGGCGATCCATGTCTTCCATGAGATTCCTCCCTCGATTTCAAGTCCGTTAACGTCCTCAGCTAGCGAGACCCCGTCCTCGGGCCGCAGCCGCCACACTGAGGAGACGATACAGATTCCGCCATGGTGGCGGCAGCGCGAAGTCCGGGGCTTTCTCTCCCGCCTGCAGCGCCATGACATACCCTGCGCTGAGGAGAAGCCGCTCACTACTCACCACCGCCGCAGCGACACCCCGCGTGCAAAGGCTCATCTAGCCTGGTGAAAATGCCTATCCGCTTTATCATCCTGAGCGCAGCGAAGGATCAATGCAGCGAAGCATCTCAGGAGACCCTTCGCTGCGCTGCTCATGACCTTGCTCCTACTCGGCAGTGCCCAATGTCATGCCATCGGGCATACCGCGCGGCGGTAGGGGGTTCTGAGGGTGACAACCAGGGAGAAACTTGTGCCGAGCTGTACTCAGCTGTGCCGAGCTTGAATTCCATACCGTCGCAAAAGACATGCCAGCGTTCGCGCGTCGCATCGCCCCTTGTGGCGGCGAGCGATTTCGCTTGCCTCATCGTGCTGCGCTGTCTATAATTGGCCGCCACAGTTTGGCTGTTACAGCCACGATTTGGCTATCGTAGAGCCACGTTATTGCCACACATCGCCCGGCTGCGGTCCAACGCTCAGGACCGGCAGCGGAGGGGGCCATGGCCCGAGCACACCAGGTCTCCCCGGACCACCTCACCGAGCGCCTCGTGGGGGATTCCGCGGCCATCCGCGCCTTGCGCGCCCAGATTCGCCACCTGGCCCCCTTCGACCGGGTTGGGAGCCCCTCCGTCCCCACGCTGCTGCTCCAGGGGGAGACGGGGACGGGGAAAGGGCTGATCGCACGGGTCATCCATAACAGCGGCCCTCGGGCAGAAGGTCCCTTCATCGAGGTCAACTGCGCGGCCATTCCGGAGACGCTGCTGGAGGCGGAGGTGTTCGGGTTCGAGGCCGGGGCCTTCACGGATGCCAAACGGGCCAAGCCCGGCCTGCCACGCCCTGGGGAGCTATCGGCGGGCATTGCACTTCGCCCGGCAGACCGTCGCGGCCCTTGTAGACGAACGAATGTGGGAGCGCTTCGGCCTGCCCGGCCTGCCCGCTGTTGGCGCCCGAACCTACCTGGCCTTGAGTCTGGCTGAGCTGGGGACGTTTGCCGAAGGGCTCGCCATTGGCGAAGAGGGGATCCATGTGGCGCACGCGACCGAACGCCCCTTTGACCTGGTCCGTGCGTACGTGGGCGTCGGCATGCTGCACCTCCGAAAAGGGGACCTCCCCCGCGCCATCTCGGCGTTCGAGCGTTGCCTGGAATTCATCGAGGTGGGGAACATCCACCTCTGGTTTCCCTGGACAGCCTCGGCCTTGGGCTATGCCTATGCGCTGGCCGGGCGCCTCAACGAAGCGGTCCCGCTGGTCGAGCAGGCAATGGAGCAGGCCGTCTCCAGGCACATGGTGGGCCACCATGCGCTCTGGGTGGGCTGGCTGAGCGAAGCGTATCTGTTGGCTCGCCGCACGCAGGACGCCACCGAACTTGCCGGCCGTGCGCTCGCCCTCTCCCGCAAGCACAAAGAACGCGGAAACGAGGCCTGGACCCTCCGACTCCTCGGGGAGATCCATGCGCAGCTCGATCCCCCGGCGGTTGAGTCGGCCGAGGAATATTATCGTCAGGCCCTCGCCCTGGCCGAAGAACTCGGCATGCGGCCGCTCCTCGCCCACTGCCACCTTGGCCGCGGCATCCTGCATCTCAAGATGAACACGCTGGCGCAGGCCCACTCCGAACTCGCTACCGCCATCGAGCTGCTCCGCGCCATGGAAATGCCGTTCTGGCTGGGCCGGGCAGAGGAGAGGCAACGATGAGGGAATCGACCGAGGAGCAGACGACGGGGAGGGATGCCCGTGAGTGTCGCACAGTCCCCAGTCCGCTGGGGTATCGTGGGTCTCGGCTGGGTCGCGGCCGATTTCGTCGCCCCGGCCATGGTCAAGAGCGCAGGCTCACGGCTCGCCGCCTGCCTGGGAAGCTCGCTCGACAAGGGGCGCGTGTTCGCCGAGCGCTTCGGCGTTGAGCGCGTCCACGGGGACCTGGAGGCGCTGATGCACGACCCCGGCGTCGATGCCGTCTACATCGCCCTGCCGAACGCGCTGCATCATGCGGCCGTGCTCGCCGCCGCGCGCGGGCAGAAGCACGTGCTGTGCGAGAAGCCGTTCGCCCTGAGTGTGGCGCACGCGCGCGAGATGGTCGTCGCCTGCCGCGACGCTGGCGTGCTCCTGCGTATCGCCCACCAGCTCCGCCTCGAGGCGGCCCTCGGGCGCGTGCGCGAGATCCTACGCTCCGGGTGGCTCGGACGGCTCGCCGCGCTCTCCCTCGAACGCACCTCGGCCGTGGGACCGCGGATGTCGTGGCGCCAGGACTTCGCGCAAAGCGGCGTTATCTTCGACGTGGGCGTGCATCTGCTCGACCTGGTGCAATGGGTGAGCGGCCAGCGCTTCGTCGAAGTCAGCGCCTTCACCCACCCCGACCGCCAGCGGCGGGAGCCGGACGACACCGTCACTGTCCTCGGACGCCTCGAGGACGACTGCCACGCGGTCGTACGGGCGACGCGCGAGATCGCGTGCGCCGAGAACAACCTCATCGTCGAAGGCTCGGAGGCCACGCTGCTCACCTCGGCGCTGCGCTTCGCCACGGAGCACGTGGTCCGCATGCGTAACTCTACGGGCATGAGCGAGGAGCGGTTCCCGGCGAGCCCGGCCTACGAGCTGGAGGTCCTGGCCTTCGAGGGGGAGCTACGCGGCGAGCGCAGCCTGCTGCCAGACGGCGAAGAGGCTGTGCAGACGGTCGCGGCCACGCAGGCGGTCCTGCAGGCGGTGGATGAGCGGCGCAGCGTGGCCGTGCCGGCCGTGGCGTAGTGGGCTCGCGGCCGCTGCGCCGGTCGTGTGGACTCCCTTCCGGGGTCGCCACCATACCCGGGCACCATACCGCCATCAGGATGCGGCCGGACGGGCTGCCACGGGGGAGCGGACTTCCGGCGGCAGCACCTTTTCCCACCCCGGGATCTGGTGGCGGGTCGTGGAGGGCAACACCAGGATGGCGACCGCTCCCATCAGGCTGAGGACGAAAGAGCAGACGAAGGGATAAGCGGCGGCGCAGGACGACTCCAGCCAGAGACAAGGCCCCGCCGTCGTTTGGGTTACTTCCCCATTTCGCCACAATGGCGGGAGACCCTGCCATCCTCCATCAAGGCGGATACAGCAGCCAGCCGCGACGACCGGCGTTGCGGACTCTGAACAGGTGGCCGCCCCCGGTCGTGACGTAGAGTGTGCGCAGGTCGGCATCCCCGAAGGTGCAGTTCGTCGGCCGATCCACCGGCACGGGATGAGTCTCCAGCACCCGGCCCGAAGGCGCAAAGACGTAGAGCATCGGCCCCGGCCCGGCCTCGCGCCAGCCCGCGCAGGCGATGATGTTCCCCTCAGTGTCCAGACACATGCCATCGACCCCGCGCTGGACTCCGCGGCTATCTCGCCCAAAAGTATGCAGCACCGTATAGGCTCCCAGGGTATCATCGTCCCGCAGGGGATATGCCCGCAGCTCGCGCACGCCATCGTAGTCGCTCTGCGCCACGTACAGGGTGCGCTCATCCTGGGAGAGCAGGAGGCCGTTCGGAGAAGTCGTGTCAGAGGTCATGCGCCGGAGGACCCAGTCCCCATCGGGCTGGGGATCCAACCGGAGGACCGAGGCATGGTCCAGCTCCCGTTCCCCGGCAGGACGGCCACGGCCAAAGGGGTCCGTAAACCAGACACGCCCCTTGCGGTCGAGCGCCAGGTCGTTGGGCCGGTTGTGGCGGCGACCATCCAGGCGGTTGGGCAATTGCGTCACCCGGCCGTCAGGCTCGAAGCGGGCGATGCAATGCTGCCCCGACTGGCAGCCGTACAGGCGGCCCTGGGCATCGAACATCAGTCCATTGGTGCCATGCGTCCCGGTCCGATACTCCGTGCACTCGCCGGTCGCGGGATCATACCGCATGATGCGGTTGCCCGGGATATGGGAGAACAAGAGCGCCTTCCCATCCCAGGCCGGGCCTTCGGTCGTGCCCCCAAAGGGGCCAGCCATCAGTTCAAATTCCCAATCCATGGTCTCCTCCCTTCCTGATCGAGCAGGCATGCTTCGCTCCAAATGTTCTGGTCGCCGTGTATTCGGGCCTTCCGAACCAATGCTGTTCCAAGCAAGCGGGGCCAGGGTAGCATGAGATGGACGCGTCTGTCTATCGTGCGTTTGTATCCGCTCAGCGCTCCATCGCGGGTCTCGTCATGATATAATTCCCTCATAAGGAGGAAGATATGGCGTCACGCCAGGCATCCCCTACCGTGCTGCTCATCCTGCTCTGCGTCGCGGTCTTCCTCGTCAATCTCTCAGTCCTGATGCTGGGGCCACTCCTGGTGGCCCTGGCGCACGCGTTCCAGACCTCGGTCGCCCTCGTCGGGCAATTGGCTGCCGCCACTGCCATCACCTGGGGGATCACGGCCCCGCTGGTTGGTCCGGTCTCCGATGCCTACGGGCGGCGACGCCTGCTGCTGATCGGGCTGATGCTCATGGCGTGGGGGATGCTCGGCTCCATTCTGGCGTGGAACTACAGTGCCCTGCTGACCTTCCGCCTCCTCACCGGGGTGGGTGCAGCCACGGTGACTCCCACTAGCATCGCCGCTCTTGCTGAGGTCTTTCCGCCGACCGGGCGCGGCAAGGCGATTGGCTGGTTGATCAGTGCCACGGGCGTCAGTGCGGCAGTGGGGGTGCCTCTCGTTGCCTGCTTGTTGGGTGCGGGGGGGTGGAGACTCCCCTTTGCCGTGATGGGCACGGCGTCGCTGGCCATCTGGATCCTCGTATGGTGCTGGTTCCCGCGCAGTCAGCCGCCGCTCGGCCAGGCCCTCGCGTTCTTCTCCCACTACCGGGAGGTCGGCTCCCACGTCATGTGCTGGTACGTGCTGGCCACCAACACGCTCCAGCAAATGGTCTTTTTTGGGATGTTTGGCTACCTGGCGGCCTATCTCATGCAGACCTACCATCTGCCAACCGCCGCCACCGC
>Ga0114945_10001630_pt1 | contig 13808 bp, 10 predicted proteins | sample OV2TP3_FD_87194 | JGI IMG/M metagenome (GOLD analysis project Ga0114945, IMG submission 87194) | Hot spring microbial communities from Beatty, Nevada to study Microbial Dark Matter (Phase II) - OV2 TP3 | ecosystem: Environmental > Aquatic > Thermal springs > Hot (42-90C) | place: USA: Beatty... | reverse complement strand
TTCCCCTGGCCTCAGCCGTCGCGCCGAGGGCGATCTGCGCACGGGCCTGGGCGACGATGGCGGCGGCGTGTTTCTCGTGATCCGGATCGAGGGCCACGGTGGTCAGCGCCTGCTGGGGTTGGTTGGCCAGCGTCAGCGCGTGCGCCAGACCGGCGCGGAGTTCCGGGGCGCCTGGCTGCTCGGCCAGCGCATCCTGGAAACCGGCTACCGCGCTGACGGGGTCGTTCGCACGCAAGGCGAGGCGGCCAATGCAGCCGGCGAGCGCGGCGGTGACTTTGCGGGTCTGTTCCCAGGCCTGGGTGAGGGCAGGGCGGGCGAGGGCGAAATCGCCTGTGGCGGCGAGGAGGAAGGCGTGTTCGATTTGAGGGGTTAGGGATAAGTAATTAGTAATGAGTAATTGAGAGTTCTTGGGGGTCTCAAGGGTGAAGATGCTGGCCACAACCTTGAGGATGGCCTGCGCGTAATCGGCTTCGCCCATCGTTTCGATGGCATGCGCGAGGGCCAGCCATTGACTCGCAGGTAGGGACAGGTTGAGGCGGTTGATTAACTCGATGGCCTCAGTCGTCGAGGCGTTGACGACGAGACATTGCCCGGCCAGCGCGGCGCCGCGCTCGCCGGGCCCGGCCTGTCGCAGATCCCCATCAGGGGACAGGAGGGCGGCGAAGAGCGGGTCGGGGGTCTTGAGCAGTCCCCACAGGTATTGCAGGGGCAGGCGCCATCGCCCAGGCTGAGCGGCGGCCTCGGCGGCAATGGCGCCCCAGTCCCTGGTGGTGTAGCCCCGCACACACAGAGCCAGCGCCGCCGGAAAAGCCTCCTCCAGTGGGTCGAGCGTGGCAACAGTATTCCCAGGCCGGGTAGCAGCGGCATCCCCAGGCCGGGTTAGCTGCGTGTAGGCCGCGTTCATCCGGTCGCGGCCCTCGCCGGGAAGCCAGGTTTCCGCGCTGCCATTGCACTCCGGGTGGCGCACGGCGTAGGCGGCGGAGGCGAGGTGATTGATTGTCCATCGGCGAGGGTCGCTGCCCAGGGCGCAAAACGCATCCAGGATGGCTGGGTCGGCGGCCAGCGCCCATATCTCGGGCACGAGCCGCAGGCGGCGGTTGGCCTCCGCCCAGATCGATTCGGGCAAGGCGGCGATTAAGCGGGCGGTGATGGCGGCTGAATTAGTCATGGGGCAGGGGGCAGGTAGCAAGTGGCAGGTGGCAAGTGACAGGCCATGCCACTCGTTACTCATTACTCATCACTTGTCACTCGTCACGCGACGCTCGCAATGAGGAGCCAGTAGGAGGCGAGTTCGAACACGATGCCGACGCCGACGAGGACGATCGCGTTTCCGGACGAGGTGCGGATGAGGTCATTCACGGCGTTAATCAGCCCGGTGGCCGATTGGGCGATGGCGGCGATGTCGTCGGTCAGCCCCTTCTGGCTGAGGCGGGCCGAGTGGGCGGCGAGGGCCTGTGCTTCCCTGCGATACGGCCCGACGACGAGCATGACGAGGCCGGCCAGGGTCGAGAGCAGGCCGATGGGAAAGAACGCCAGTCCCATCACCAGGCGCATGTTGTCAGGGGTTACGAGGTCGAGCATGAAAGCCTCCAAGTCATATCGGCAAGCGACTCCTCAGCCCGGCGTTCTTTTGAACGCTGACACCTGCGCTTGCGCGCAGGCCGTCCCGCAGGGATGCTTCGCGATCTCGCCCCGGCGGGTTCGCGGCCCGAACGGGGTGCAAGTGTGACGCTGATCAGGCTGATCCTTCGGCTGCGCTCAGGACAGGTTTTTCGCTGATGTTTAGAAAGATAATCAGCGCCATCAGCGTCTTTCAGCGGAATCAGCGTTCTCTACTGCCCGGCCTGAGCAGTTATAGTTCTCCAGAAAAGTCTTTTCCGCGTGCGTCTCACACCTGACAGGTTTCCAAAAAACCTGTCAGGTGTGAGACGGGAAAGAACTTATCTGGACAGCTATACGTCTGGAGGCCGAGGAGTGCAAGAAGCGTGCCAGGTGGCGCACTGACGACTAGCGTGCGTCACTACGAACGGGCACTATGAATGACTGCGAACGGAAGGAGGCCGGTTCAGGCAAACACGCCGGCGATCTCCGGCGCGAAGTGGCCGATTTCGAGCGTGTCGCCGTCGGCGAAAAGCATGGCGCGTTCGATGGCGTTGCGGAGTTGGCGGATGTTGCCGGGCCAGTGGTAATTCTTAAGCGCGTCGAGCACGTCCGGCCCGGCGCCCTGCACGTTGCGCCCCATCTCGCGGTTGTATTTCCCGATGAAATGCCCGACCAGGGCCGGGATGTCTTCCAGGCGTTCGCGGAGCGGGGGTACATGCAGCTCCACGACGTTCAGCCGGTGATAGAGGTCTTCGCGGAAGGTCCCGGCTTTGACCATCTCGACCAGATCGCGGTTGGTGGCCGTGAGGATGCGCACATCCACCTTGGTTTCGGTCGTCCCGCCGAGGCGGCGGATGGAGCGGTCTTCGAGCACGCGCAAGAGGCGGGCCTGCAGTTCGTGCTTCATCGTCGAGATTTCGTCGAGAAACAAGGTCCCCCCGTCCGCCGTCACAAACAGCCCATCCCGCCTCTTCGTCGCCCCGGTAAACGCCCCCGCCTCGTAGCCGAAAAGCTCGGACTCCAGCAGCGTGTCGGTAAAGTTGGCGCAGTTCACCGGGATGTAGGGCCGGTTGGCGCGGGGCGACATCTTGTGGATGGCGCCGGCCAGCACATCTTTCCCGGTACCGCTTTCGCCCGTGAGGAGGATGGTGGTTTGCGCGGGGGCCACGCGGGCCAGGTCGTGGAGCAGCCGTTTCATGGCGGGCGCTTCCCCGGCCACCCACCCGTCCGGCGGCATCCGCGCGCTCCGCAGATGGGCCAGTTCGCGCTGGAGGGCGACCGACTCGGCCGCCTTCTGCACCGCGCCGCGCAGGCGGTTGAAGTCCACGGGTTTCTGGATGAAATCCTGCGCGCCGAATTTCATGGCCTCGACCGCCATCTCGATATCGCCGTAGCCAGTGACCATGATGACAGGCAAGCCCGGCTGCTCGTGGCGCAGGCGTTCGAGCCAGTCCGGGCCGTAGCCGTCGGGGAGCTGCACGTCCAGGATGATGACGTCGGCCTCGCCGCGCTCGACAATCGCCTGGGCGGCTTGCAGCCGCCGGGCCTCGAGCACCTCGTAGCCCGCATCGCGCAGCATGGCGGACATGAAGGAAAGCGCAGGTTCTTCGTCGTCTACGAGTAGCAGGGTGGCAGTCATGGGTTTTCCTCCTGGATTGACCGGTTTGAGACGTTCCGCCGGAACGTCTCTACGCCGGCGTTCGCTCCGGGTCGTACACCGGCAGGGTGACGATGAAGATAGTGCCCCCGCCGGGGAAAGATTCGACGTCAATCGCGCCGTGGTGCACGGTCACCAGGCGCTTGCAGATGGCCAGTCCCAGGCCCGTCCCGCCGGTTTTCGTCGTGAAGTGCGGCTCGAAAATGCGGCGGCGGTTTTCTTCGGGAATGCCGGGGCCGGAATCGAAGATGCGGGTCTCGATAAAGCGGCCCTGCAAGCCGCGGTCCACCGTTTTCAAGTCTACCGAAAGATGGCCGCCGGTGGGCATCGCCTGCAGCGCGTTCTCGATCAGGTTGACGAACACGCGCTCGATCAGGCGCGGATCGGCCAGCACAGGCGGACAATCTTCGACGATGCTGACATTCAAGCGGACATTCTGCTGCGTGATCTTGCTCTTCCAGCGGGTGATGAGCCGCTGGAGCAAGGCCGCCAGCTCAAACGGCTCCTTCTGTGGGTTGAGCGGCTTGGCCCAGGCCAGCAGGTCATTCATCAGGCTGGCGAGCCGCTGGCACTCGACTTGAATCGTGTTCAGGTGCTGCTGGATGGCGTCGTCGGGCGGGAGTTTAGTCGCCAAATACTGGACGCCGGTGGAAATATTGTTCAGCGGCGCGCGCACTTCGTGGGCAAACGATTTAGCCGATTCGCCCACGTAACTCAAATGGTCGAGGTTTTCCTGTTGGACTTCATTCGTCCGCACGCCAGAGAGGTCGCTCAGGATCATCACCGCGCCGCAATCCGGCAGGGGGCGCAGGCGCACCCGCACCGGGAACGGTTCGCCGCTCCGGCGATGGAGGTGGCCTTCACGGGTGAACACGCCGCTCTGCGCGCCGCGCCGCGCCTGTTTGACGCTTTCCCCCAGTACGTCGTCAAAGACCAGCACATCGCCGAAGGGCAGGCCGGTGATGTCCTGCGAGCGATAGCCGAGCAATTGGGCTGCCGCGTTGTTGACCTCGTCAATTGTCCCCTCCGCACTGACAATCACGACCCCTTCCTCAATCTGGGTGTTGATCGCGGCGAGACGACTGGAAAGTTGGAGGGTCAGTTCCTGGGCGCTGCTGGTATGGGCAGCCAGCGTGATCCGGACGATGAGATAATGGATGTGCTGCGCCGCCAGGGCCAGCAGGCCGGGCGCCTGGGCGATAGGCGGGTTGCCTGGAGCATAGGCGATGAAGAGCGTCCCCAGAAATGCCTGCCCCTCGCCAATGGGATGAGCCAGGAAGTACTGCCAGCCAGCCGCCCGGAGCCCGCGGCGCAGAAAGGCCTCACTCCGCTGATCGCTGGTCCAGGTAAACGGCCGCATGAGGAACCCGGCCTCGTCAGGCTCGATCGTCCGGGGAAATAACGCCGGGACGCCGTCGGCATGGCGTAACGACAAGCGCGGCGCAGTATTGGCGGTCGTCTGATACAGGCCGATGGCATCGGCCCCAAGCATCTCGCGCGCCAATTGTATGGCTTCACCCAGCGCCTCTTCGCGCGGCGCATCGAGCAGCAGGAGCAGGCGTTCGAGCGCGGCGATCGCCCGCGCCTGCTGAAAAGCGACGCGCTCCTGGGCCAGGCGTTCTTCGGCGGGCGTGGCGAGCGCCAGCACCATAAGGACATCGCCCTCGACAAATGCGCTCAATCGCATATCTACAAGCACCGGCTGCCCTGACCGGGCGCGGAGCCACAACCCCAGCACCTGCTGCTGGCTGCCGGGATGAATGAGGCTCAAGTCACCCAGTCCGTCCTCGGGCGTGGCAGCGGCATCCCCATGCCGCGTCATTAGAAACTCGGCCAGAGGGCGGGAGATCAAGTCGCTGCGCGCCCACCCGGTCAGCACCGCCGCTTTGACGTTGGCGGCCACAATCACGCCTGTCTCCTGAAGGACGACGAAGGCAGCCGGCAATTGTTCAAAGAGGTATTGAAAGCGCGGGTCGCTATCCCGGTCAGGAAAGCGGGTGATGACGCGCGTGAGAGGCGCGCGAGCGGTTCCGCTGAGACGGGTGTGGGTCATGAGCCAGGCAGAGGATAATCCGGGCCAGGTCGCAGCCGCGCCACCCGGGCGCGCACGTGCGCCGGCAGGATGCCCAGCATATTCCGGTACTTGGCGACCGTCCGCCGGGCGACGCGCACGCCCTCCCGTTCGAGGGCCTCGGCGATTTCGTCGTCCGTCAGCGGACGGGATTCGGACTCCACCAGGGCGCGCACCCGGTCGCGGACGGACAGGCTGCGATCAAAGAACTTGGCGAGCGAGACGATGCGCCCGTTGGGGAGGGCGACGAACTTCCCGGCGACGGCGCGGGAGATGGTAGATTCGTGGACGCCCAGGACCTTGGCCAGCCGGGCGCGGGTCAGGGGCCGCAGGTCGCCGTCGCCGCCGAGGATGAAGCCGCGTTGTTCGCCGGCGAGCAGCCCCATCAGGCGGCGCATGGTATGATTGCGCTGTTGCACGCACTTGGTAATCAGCGTGGCGCGCTCGACGACCGGCGTCCATTTCTCGCGGTCGGCCTCCGGACAGTCGGCCAGGGCCGCCTTGAAGTCGGGGTTGACGCGCAGCCAGCCGGAGAGCGGCGTAAAGACCTCGACCAACAAAGGGCTGTCCGGCGTCTGGCTAAGCAAGCCGATAGAGACGTCAGGGTTGATGAGGGCCGGGCCGCCGTTGCCGCCAATGGTTGTCCGCTCGCCCCAAAAGGCGCGAGCGGGGTAGGGGGTCAGGTTGCGCTGGATAAAGCGCGCCGCCGCTTCCACCGCGCTGCGCGGCATGTGCAAGCGACGGGCGATGCGGGCGTACTCGCATTTCGCCAGCCACTCGAAATGATCCTGGAGGATGGCGCGGGCCAGAGCGAGAATGGACCCGGAGACAGTCTCGGCCAGGTAGTCCAGTTGGATGAGGAGCGATTCGGCCGGTGTGCGCGCGCCGATGCCGGGCGGGTCGGCGTGCTGGATGAGCGACAAGACGTGCTCGACGGTTGCGAGCGGCGCGCGCTTGAACGCTGCCGCCTCGGCGGGGGACTCGACGAGGAGGCCGTCTTCGTCCAACTGAGCGAGGAGATAGGCCGCGATGGGGCGCTCGGCGGGTGACAACGCCGGGCCGATCTGCCGGAGGATGTACTCATCCAGCCGTTCGGGGGTTATGATATCTCGGGGCTCGGCCTCGTCTGCGTCGGCGGCCCGATAGCCGGGCGGCGTGCGGGGAGAAAGGCAGACGATTGGCGCATTGTCACCCTGGGGGCTGGCGCAGTTCGGGCATGGGCCGCGCGCGAGGCGTTTGCCGCATCCGTGGCAGCGCAGTTCTTCAATCAGTTCCAGGGCCGGATTGTCGTTGATCTCTTTAAGTAACGTAGATTCCAGTTCGGCCACGGGCAGGGCCAGGAAACGCATCGTCTGGGTTAGATGAGCGGTGGTCAGGTGTTGGCGGAGTTCTGGAGATTGACGCACAAACATATTTCTAACCTTTGGCAGTATAGCCGGTGTGAGAAGTCCGGTCAAATGGGCAGTAGCAAGATGTGTGCCAGAGGCGGGCTGGCCCCGGTTGTGAAACCACGAAGACACACGAAGGTGCACGAAGGGCTGCGGGACAGCGTGTCCCTTACCAGATTGTTGCGCATAGCCAACGATGGATATTTGAATTTCTGGAAAATGGGCAATGACGAGGTTTAGGTCTATTCGCAATCTCCGCGTCCACGTGATATGGCTGGCGTTTGGGTTGCTCCTGACCGTCGGTGGCGTGGGCCTGGCTCTATGGTTTTCTCCTATGTCCCCCGAAAAGGAATTCAGTGGCCAGTTGGCCTATGCCCATGTAGTAGCGCAGGTCGAATTGGGACCGCGCATCACGGGCAGCGAAGCCAGCCGCGCCGCGGGCGATTACATCGCCGCTCAACTCCGGCAAGCCGGGTGGGAGGTGGAATTTCAGCCTTTCACTTATCTAAATACTTCGGCGCGAAATATCATTGCCCGCGCCAATGTGGGACAGGGACCGGTCATACTTTTAGGCGCTCACTACGACTCGCGCCGCCGCGCCGACCGGGATACGGCTCGCCCGGATGACCCCGTCCCCGGCGCGAACGACGGGGCCTCAGGCGCAGCCGTCTTGTTGGAACTGGCGCGCAGCCTTGACCGCGACGAGGCGCCGAACGAGATCTGGCTGGCGTTTTTCGACGCCGAAGATAACGGCGGGCTGGAGGGGTGGGATTGGATTCAAGGCTCGACCTACATGGCGAGCCGACTCACCGCGGAGCAGGTTCAGGGGATGCAGGCGATGATCTTGCTGGACATGGTCGGGGACGCGGATCAGCAATTTTACTTTGATCGCAACTCCAACAGCGAGCTCTCGGCGCAGGTGTGGGCGACGGCTGCCCGCTTAGGATATGCGGCCTATTTTTCTCCCCAGCCACGTTGGGCTATGCTTGACGATCATATCCCTTTTGCCCAGCGTGGAATCCCGGCGATAGATATCATTGACTTTGACTACCCTTACTGGCATACCACGGCGGACACGGCCGACAAGGTCAGTCCGGAAAGCCTGGAGCGCATTGGCCGAACGGTGAAGGCTTTCCTTGAGACTGGGGATCGTTGAGCCATGTCCGATCTGATTGCACAGCTGCGAAATCTGCATCCGAAACTGGTCAGCCGGGCGGTCGAACAACTGGCGCACGGCGAATTGCTGCGCGAGTCGCTCGAAGCCGAACTCGGCCGGTTCTACGAGCGGCTGACCGACGCCGTCGAGAGCGGGTCGCCGGAGTGGCTCAACTCGCTGATCGAGGCCTGGGTCGCCGCGCGCCCGGCGTCCGCGAATAACGAGCAGCAGACTTTTCTTCCGCTCCTGCACACGCTGCGCCGCTGTGCGTGGGAAATCTTGAGCGACCACCTGCCGCCGGCGGAGGCGCTGCGCGGAATCAACGTGTTGGAACGCTTCTGGGCCGAGGCGTCGCTCGGGCTGGTTCGCCTCGAAACCGAAGCGCGCATCCGGGAAATCGAGACAGAACTCGGGTTGGCGCGCGTCGAGCTCGAGCGGCTCGACAAATCCAAATCGGATTTCATCGCGTTGGCGGCGCACGAACTGAAGACGCCGTTGACGCTCATCGAGGGCTACACGCAGCTGCTGGCGGCCGAGTTGCCCGGCGACCACGCGCTGCGTCAGCGCGTGCAGGTCTTACTGGGCGGCCTGGGCAACGGCACACGGCGGCTCAGGCAGATCATCGACGATATGATTGACGTCTCGCTGATCGACAACAACCTGCTGGCCCTGCACTACTCGCCCGTGAACTTGAGCGAACTGATGGAGCATTTGCGGGCCGAGGTCGAGGCGACGATGCGCCAGCGGCGATTGTCGCTCAACGTGGAGGCGGCGGAACCAGGGCTGACGACTTGTGTGGACGTCAACCGCCTGCGGCAGGTGCTCATCCACATCCTGGAGAACGCGATCAAGTTCACCCCGGACGGCGGCTCGATCACCGTCCACTCTCGCCGCCTGCCCGGTTTTGTCGAAATCGCCGTCGCCGATACGGGCATCGGCATCGCGCCGGAGAACCAGCAGCGCATCTTCGAGAAATTTGCCTCGCTCGGCGATGTCTCGCTCCATTCCAGCGGCAAGACCAAGTTCAAGGGCGGGGGACCGGGGCTGGGCCTGCCCATCGCGCGCGGGATCGTCGTCGCTCACGGCGGGACGTTGTGGGTTGAGTCGCCCGGCTACGACGAGGTCGCCTGCCCCGGTACGACCGTCCACATCATGCTGCCATTGCTCTCCGAGCCGCCGGAGGTCAAAGAGCCGGAGCTGCTGACGTGGGCGAAAAACCCCAAGCCCTGGCGCACGCTCTCATTTGATATAGAATGATGAACCCGGGTTTGAGCCGCTTGGGCAGGGGCGCCCCCGGCGCTAACGCGCAAAGGCCCGGAACGGGTTTTCGCAGACGAGAGGGAGAATCATCCCCAGTTCATCGGCCCGCTTCGGACCCGGGCTGGTGATCAGGAAGGACATCCGGCGGCAAGCCCCACGCGCGATTATTGCCCCACCGGGGCGGCCATCTTCTGCCCGGTGAGGGCGGCAATGTGCGCGAGGGCGCGGAAGGCGGCGTCGCGGATGAGCGGGGCGGGGTCGCGCAGGGCGGCGTAGAGCTCGCGCGCCGCCGCCGGGTCGCCCAGGCGGCCCAGCGCTTGGGCCGCCGCCAGGCGGACGCGCTCTTCACCCTCCTTGAAAGCGCGGTTGAGGATGTCAATGGCGCCTTTCCCCGGCGGCACGCCCGCGCCCCGGCTCGCCGCCCACGCCACCAGCCAGCCCTGAGCCTCAGGCGGGGTGTAAGGCTGAAGCGGTATCGCCCCGGCGCCTTTCAATCGCTCGATGACCGCCACCGCCGCGTTGCGTACGATCCACTCCTGCTCCTTGGTTTGCATCTCGTCAATGATTTTGATCGCCCACTCGGCTTTGAGGTCGGCCAGTCCGAAAAGCGCGGCGCGGCGCACGGTGAGGTTCTCGTGGGCGATGGCCTCCTTGAGCAGGTCGGGGCCGAACTCGGCGTTGCGCGCCAGCGCCTGCGCGCAGGCTTGCTTGAGCGCGTCGTCGCCTTGCACTAAGCCCTGAGCCAGTCCGTCAATCGCCTGCTCCGTGCCAATGTGCGCGAGCGCGAGCGCGGCCGCCCAGCGCACGTCGAGATACGGATCGCCATAGAGCGCGGTCAACTGCGGGACGGGGGCCCCATCGCCGAGCGCGCCGAGGCCCAGCGCCGCCAGTCGGCGACCGAAGGGGTCGGGGCTGGCGAGCGCCTGCTTAAAGAGCGCCGCGACGGCCGGATCGTTCGAGGCCGTGAGACCCGCCAGCGCGCGCAGGCGCAGGCTCTCCGGCTGGTGAGGGTCGAGCATCAGCCGCGCCAGGCGCTTGAAGATTTCCGCGCGCCACTTCGCGCTGGCCGGAGCGTCGCGCAGCCACAAGGCGCAGGTCAGCAGCTCGGTCTGCATCACGTCAGCGGCTTGCGAGAGGTGGCGGCCCACCGCCGGCATCAGGTCGCCGAGCGAGGCGAAGAAATAGAGGGCGCGCGCCCAGGCGGGCGAGGTCCCGAGGATCGTCTCTGGCTCGGCGGTGAGGAGCTTCGCGGTCCCATAGGCCGCCATCAGGGAGTGCGTGAAACTCAAGCGGTCTTTGGCGTGCTTCGTCAACAGTCGCCGCGAGAGGAGCAGGTCGAGGAAGTCGTCGCTGTCCATCTCGGCTTTGCCGTCCGGCCCTTTGAGCGCGGCGTCGCAGATCGCGGCGGCTTCTTTGCGCGGGAGGCCGAGATATTCCTGCTGGCTGAGCAGGGCCGTGGCTATCTGCGCGAGCGCGTTGGGGCCGGTCGGTTTGAGGTTGTGCCGCAGGAGGTAAGCCTCCAGCCAATCCACCGGGCGATTGCCGCGCGCGTCGCCGGCCAGCGCCGCCCAGACTTTGAGCGTGATTTCGAAGATGGTGCGCCCGTGATTGTTGTTGCCGAGCCAGCCGCGCATGACGGCCATCTCTACCTCGCCCGGCGCGGCTTTCTTCCGGCGCGCGCGGCTCACCTGCTCCCACGCCGCCGTCCACTTTTTGATCAACTCCCGATAATCGTCGGCGTTCCAGGGCGCGAGCATGACCGGGGCCAGGCCACAGCCGATCAGCGGGCCGTAACCCCAGACCCCGGCGGCGGCGACGAGGCGGTGCTGCTTATATTCCTTCAGGAATTCTTGGAGCCACTGCGCGGCCTGCGCCATCTGCGGCGGCGATAGTTCGTCGAAGCCGTCAATGAAAATGGCGCACTTGTAACTTTTGAGCCGCAGGCGCAGGTGCTGGGGCAGCTGGGCCGCGGTGACCGCCGAGACACGCGCGAGGGCGGCGGCGATGAGCGGCTGGGCGACGTCGTCTTTTGGCTTGCGCGGCAGGTCGAGGTCGCCAGCATGGACGAAGATGGGCGTGACCCCGCCGGGGAACAGTTTTTCGTCGCCGACCAGGTGCGCCGCTTGCGTGGCCAGGTGGGCGAGCAGCGTGGACTTGCCCGCGCCCGGCCCGCCCAGCACCAGGAGGGGGATATCTTTGGCGAAGACTTCCTCTATGCTCAAGGTCGGCGCGCGATAAATCCCGGCCAGGTCCGGCCATTCGGGGATAATGGGAATAATAGCCCCCACGTCTTCGTCGGGCGGCGGGGTGGTGGGGTCGAGCGGCGGCTCGGGGAGCAGCAGGCGCGGCGGGAGCAGGATTTCGTTGAGGGCGAAGATTGAACCGGCCAGGTGCGCGGTCTGCGCGAAGCGCAGGGTGTCTTCGCGCAGGCGTTTCTCGGTCCCGGCGGTCAGCGATTCGCGCAGGCGCTGGAACTGCTCGGCCAGCATCTGGCGCGCGAGGCCGAGCGGGCGGCGGAACCCGTAGAGCAGGAGAAAGATGAACGTCGCCGCGGCGAAGCCGAGCCAGAAGGAGAAGGTATCAATGGGGGGCATGGTTAGTCCGCGTAAATGATCCGGTCGCAGTTGGAACAGCGCGCCAGTTCACTGCCCTGCCGCGCGATTTGCAGCTGCGACGACGACAGCGCCACGCCGCACGCCGCGCACACGCCGTCTTCGAGCCGCGTCACGGCCCGGCCTTTCTTGCTGTGCCGCAGGTGGTCATAGATTTCCTGGTCGGCTTTGGGCACCGAAGCCAGCGCCGCTTCGCGCTCGTCCTCCAGCCGGGCGACGCGCAGGCGCAGTTTCTCGTGCTCGGCTACCAGCGAGGTGTTGGTTTGGGCGGCGGCGTCTTCACTCTGCGCCAGCTGGCGGGCGAGGCCAGCCAGGTCGGCCTCCTCGCTTTCGATGCGGATCAGCGTCTCCAGCTGCTTTTCTTCGAGCGCGTCCCGGCGGCGCTTGAGCGAGTCGACGTCCCGCTGCAGGTCTTGCAGCTCTTTGGGGTTGGCAACCTGGCCGCCGTAGAGCCGCTCCTCGACCTCGGCGATCTTCTCGTTCAGCGCCTGGAGGTCCTGCTCCAGCGCGCGCAGGCTGGCGCGGTCGGCGGCCAGCCGGGCTTCAGCCTCCACCACCTGGCGCTGCGCCGCGCGGACGGCAGGACTCTCGCCCGTTTCGGCCTCGATCTGGCGCAGGCGCGCGTGATGGGCGTCGAGTTCGAGGTCAATCGCCTGCAACTGGAAGAGGGCGCTGGCGCGGCTCATCGGTGGGGATTATATGCGGGAAAAGCCCAAAGACCAAATTCGGTTTCGGGACAGGGAATCAAAACCCCGCCGGATTAGAACTTCCGGCGGGGCCTGGTGTGGGCGCGCCTGGCTTAAGCGCGGACCGTTACAGGATTTTGACGTTAGCGGCCTGCAAACCTTTGGGGCCTTTGGTGATGGTGAATTCCACCTTCTGGCCTTCCTCGAGGTTGCGGTAACCCTCGCCCTCGATAGCGGAGAAGTGGACGAACACGTCCTCCCCGCCGTCGCGAGCCAGGAAACCATAGCCCTTGCCGCCATTGAACCATTTGACCGTGCCGACGATACGCTCAGACATTGAATTTGCCTCCTTATGGCAAAAAGTGAAAGATGTTAGGCGCTGTACGTATTCCATCGGAGCCGCCGGACGGCGAAAAAAAACGGCCCAGGTGTATGAAGCCTGAGCCGTCCTCTTTGTTACTCACAACGAAAACTTACTGGCATCCTACTCAATTTGAGTATAACAGGCGAACCCTGTTGCGTCAAGGGGCAAATTGGGCGAATTTACGGCTCCGGTTGGAACGCCTGCCGACCTTCCAGCAACAAGGCTTCGAGCTCCCGGTTGACTTCGTCCACGGACATCCCCTCCACCGCCGCCCATTCCTCGCACAAGTTTTCGCGCGCCTGGCGCAACGAGGCCGTATCCACCTCGTTCAGCGGCTTGTCCCAGCCGAACGCGGTCAAATCCCGCACTACCTCACACAGGCCCGAGAACGAGCCTTGCTTCAGGAGATTGATCAAATCAAGATGCCGCTGGCGGCGGTCTTTGTTCAGCGGGGTCGGGCGGCTTTTCAACAGGCTGCGGTGTTGGGCCAAGTCGCTTTTGACCGTCAACACGCGCATACGAGTCGCGTCAGAGGGCTCAGTCGGCACCCAGATCGTGCTTTTCGGGGTCTCGACTTCATAATATCGGCGGATCTCCACGCCGAAGAAATTTCGCTCGTCAATCTTCACGATGCGCCCATCCCCGTGAACGGGAAGAACAACCCAATCGCCGATCTGGAATGACATAGGGGACTCCTTGATCCGATCAACAACAAAACGCCGCCACCCCATACAAGGGTCTGGCGGCAAAGGGCGCACACACATCCCGATAACGGATTGAAGATATTGTACTACAGATTACGAACGTTGGGCTCTCATTTTCAGAGGCCGACGCGGTTTTGGAAACCGCGTCGGTCTCGGCCAGCGGAAGAAAAGATGACGCGCGTGTGGTAAAATCCCGTTTGGGATAGAATCAGGATACGGTCTATCCGGGGAAGTGCTGGAACTGGCAGACAGGCATGACTTAGGATCATGTGCCGCGAGGCGTGAGGGTTCAAATCCCTCCTTCCCCA
>Ga0114945_10001629_pt1 | contig 13809 bp, 11 predicted proteins | sample OV2TP3_FD_87194 | JGI IMG/M metagenome (GOLD analysis project Ga0114945, IMG submission 87194) | Hot spring microbial communities from Beatty, Nevada to study Microbial Dark Matter (Phase II) - OV2 TP3 | ecosystem: Environmental > Aquatic > Thermal springs > Hot (42-90C) | place: USA: Beatty... | reverse complement strand
GGAACTTCTCAGCGGTACAATCTGACATCGGCGGACTCCTCGTTGAAATCAACCTAAGCAATTGACTCAACGTTTGAATCCGGAATCCGCCGACCTCACCTCATGAAATATTCAGGCTAGGCCTTGCCGGCGGGCGGGACCAGCCGCAGGTCGGCAAACGGCACGCCCATCTCCTTCAGGGCTGCCTCGATGCGCCTGAGGGCCTGCGCGCGCACGTCGAACTGCTTGCCCGGCGGGCAGCGGAACTTGCAGCGGAAGATCTTCACTCCCGGGTCGACGCGGTAGAGCTTGCCCTTCAGCGGCTCGATCAGCAGCGGGCCGATCGCCGCGTCCTGCATCAGGTCGTCCCCGACCTTCTTGATGAGCTTGCGGATCTTCTCGCTTTCGACATCGATCGGCAGCGGCAGGTTGAACTTGTCGACCACCCAGTCGCGCGAGGCGTTGCGCACCGCGCCCAGCGACCCGTAGGGCACGAAGTGCAGCGGGCCGTTGTGGTGGCGCAAGGCCACCGAGCGCACCGTGATCCGCTCCACCCGGCCCTTGATGTTGCTCCCGCTCTCGATGTACTCGCCGACCCGGAACGCGTCCTCCGCGAGGTAGAAGATCCCGGAGATGACGTCGCGCACCAGCGCCTGCGCGCCGAAGCCGAGCGCGAGACCCACCACGCCGGCCCCGGCGAGGAGCGGCGTGATCTCGATGCCGAGCGCCCAGAGCGAGGAGAGGATCAGCAGCGTCAGCAGCACCACCGCCGTCGTGACGCGGGCGACCGGCAGCAGCGTCAGCAGCCGCGCGCTCGGGTCCGGCGGCGCGTGCGGGTCCGACGGCGTCACCTCGGCGAGCCGGCGGTCGATCGCCGTGCGCACCCCGATCCAGACGACGTGCGTGAGCAGCGCGAGCGTGGCGACCCCCACCAGGCGCAGCCCGGTCTGCAGCACCGGGCTCTCGCTCGCCGCGAGCGTGGCGAGCGGCGTGTCGAGCGCGATCACGCAGGCCCCGACACCCAGCAGCAGCACGACGAACCGCGCCGCTGCCAGCACGATGCTGGGGAGCGCGCCGGAATCGCCGCCGGCTTCGTCCTGCCAGAAGAAGAACACCAGCGGCCGCAGGGCGAGCTGCAGCGCGAGGACGATTCCCAGGATCGCGCTGATCGGGGCGGCCCCCGGGCTGAGGAGCCAGACGGCGTAGACGGCGACGACGACCAGCGCGAGGAGGAAGGACCGGGGTATCGACCGGGCGCGCGCCGCCCCTCCGTCGGTCGCGGAGCGCCCGAAAAACGCGAACGCCGCGACGACGAGGAGCAGCGCGGCGGCGGAGACCGCGGCGAGGCGGATCGCCCCGGCGACGTGGCGTGCCTGCGCCGTGCGCTCCAGGACCTGCGGCACGAAGTAGCCCAGCGCCAGCAGGCACGCGATCGCGATCGCGGCCGCGGCGAGCCAGCGCGCCTTCGCGGGGTCCACCGGCACCAGTTGCAGGTGCGGCCGGCCCGGAGCGACGACGACCCCGACCGTGAGCCACCCGAGCCTCAGCGCGAGCAGCAGCAGCGTCGCACCGACCACCAGCTCGTGCACGCCGGCGGGCCAGGAGAACGCGGCGGAGGCCCCGATCGTCGCCAGGCCGAAGAGCGCGAGGCCCGAGAGCAGCAGGCCGTAGCGGCGCAGCGCGAGGCGCAGCGCCTCGCCCGGAGAGCGGGCGCGCACCGCCTGCACCGCGCGCAGGGGCGCGTACGCGTAGGTCCAGTAGAGCCACTCGACCCCGATCCCTACCAAGAGCAGGATCGCGAGGTAGGTGACCGCCCGCACGCCGGTCCCGCTCATCAGCGAGGCCCGGGCGCTCGCGCCCAGCCGGCGGGCTTCCTCGGGCGCCCCGGCGAGATCGGTGCGCAGCGACTGGATCCGTGCCCTCGCGGCGTCGAGCGCCCCCATGGAAAGGCCGGTGAGCCCCTGCTGCGCGGGCGCAGGCGCCGCGACCCCGAAGGACAGCGCGAGAACCGCGAGCAGGCGCGCGAGCGGGCTCACGCCGCCTCCTTCTGCGCGATCCATTCCTGCGGGTCGCGCGCGGCCGAGGCGTCGGCGTACGCCGGGAGCAGCCGCATCACCGACACCCCGTCACCGAGCACGCGCGCCTGGCAGGCCAGCCGGTCGGCCGGCTCCGCGCCCACCCGCTCGAGCGTCCTGCGCTCGATCTCCTGCATCGGCGAGAGCCCCTCCGCGCCGGCCGCGACACGCACGCGGCAGGTGCCGCAGCGCGCGCGCCCCGAGCACACGTGGGCATGCGGCACGTCGGCCGCGAGGCTCAGCTCGAGGATCGAGAGGCCGCGGCGCCCCTCGGCGGCAAGGCCGCCGTCGTAGGCGACCCGCACCCGCGTCATGCGGTCGCGCAGCAGCCGCCACCCGAAAAAGCCGAACGCCACCGCGACCAGCGCCCCGTAGAAGACGAGCACGCGCGTCTGCATCTCCTCGAGCGGCCGGGTCGCCTTCGCCACCTTGCCCAGGTTGGCGATGATGTGCGCGCGCCACGCGGGGTCGGTCTCGAGTCTCGCGAGCACCTCCTTGCCCGCCTCGGCGAAGCCGACGAGCGCGAGGATCGGGATCGCGAAGAGCACCGGCAGCACCAGGCCCCCGACGCGCCCCCAGGAGGGCCTGAGCACGAGCCAGGAGTACAGGCCCACGGCGGCGTGGATCCACACCACCATGACGACCGCGAGCTGCTGGAAGGCGTAGCGCGGCGAGAAGCTCCAGTACACGGCGAGCATCTGGCCGAAGGTCGAGTCGAAATTCGGCGTCACCTCGCCCGCCACGTACATGGCCACGGCGTGCTCGAGGAGCAGCGGCGGCGTGAGCACGCCGAGAAACATCTGCACCACGTCGGTGCGGCTCAGCGTGAGAGAGCGCCGCGCCGAGATGGCGTAGAGGCCGAGCGCGATGTGCACCAGCGCGGCGCCGGCGAGCAGCGCGACGCCCGGCAGGCTGCGCCACGGGCCCATGAGGAACGGGCGCCACGCCTCCATCGCGGCGAGCGAGCGCACTCCCAGGATCAGGTTGGCGAGATGGCAGGTGACGAACGCCATCAGGATCAGGCCGCAGACCAGCCTGACATTGCGCAACGCGATTCCCCCCTGCATGCCGGGAATTATAGGTCTTGGACTAGAATTCGCCTGTGATTCCCCGCACCCTGTTTTCCGCCGAGCACGAGACTTTCCGCGACAGCGTGCGCCGCTTCCTCGAGGCGGAGGTGAAGCCGTTCGACGAGCGCTGGCAGGAGCAGGGCTTCGTCGACAAGTCGGTGTGGAGGAAGGCGGGCGAGAACGGGTTCCTCTGCATGAGCATGCCGGAGGCCTACGGCGGCTCGGGCGCGGACAAGCTCTACAGCATGGTGCTGATCGAGGAGCAGGCGAGGATCAACAACTCCTCGCTCGGCTGGGGATTGCACTCGGAGATCGTGGCGCCGTACCTGCTCAACTACGGAGCCGAGGCCCTCAGGCGCAAATACCTGCCGAGGATGGCCTCGGGCGAGATGGTGGGGGCCATCGCCATGAGCGAGCCGGGCGCCGGCTCCGACCTGCAGTCGGTGAAGACCACGGCGCTGAGGAAGGGTGGCGGCTACGTCGTCGACGGCTCCAAGACCTTCATCACCAACGGCTGGAACTGCGACCTCGTCGTCGTGGTGGCGAAGACCGACCCGGCGAAGGGCGCCAAGGGCACGAGCCTCGTCGTCGTCGACACCTCGATGCAGGGGTTCTCCAAGGGCAAGCGCCTGAAGAAGATGGGCTTGAAGGGCCAGGACACCGCGGAACTCTTCTTCGACGGCGTCGAGGTGCCGGCCGAGAACCTGCTGGGGCAGGAGAACAACGGCTTCATTTACCTGATGCAGGAGCTGCCCTGGGAGCGCATGCAGATCGCGATCGCCGCTGCGGCGAAGTCCGAAGCGGCGCTCGGCTGGACCATCGACTACGTGAACCAGCGCAAGGCCTTCGGCAAGCCGGTGGCGGGCTTCCAGAACACGCGCTTCAAGCTCGCCGAGCTTGCCACCGAGGTGCAGGTGATGCGCGTGTTCGTCGACCGCTGCATGGCGCTGCTGATGGAAGGCAAGCTCGATACCGCGACCGCGTCGATGGCGAAGCTCTGGGCCTCCGACATGGAGGGCAAGGTGATCGACGAGTGCCTGCAGCTGCACGGCGGCTACGGCTTCATGTGGGAGTTCCCGATCGCGCAGGCCTACGTCGACGCGCGCGTGCAGCGCATCTACGGCGGCACCAACGAGATCATGAAGGAAGTCATTTCCCGCTCGCTCGGGCTTGGAGGCAAGGATGGCTGAAGCGATGGTGTTCGATTCGATCCGCACCCCGCGCGGGCGCGGCAAGAGCAACGGCTCGCTGCACGAGGTCAAGCCGATCGCGCTGCTCACCGGGGTGCTGAAGGAGCTGCAGCGGCGCCACGACCTCGACACGGGGCAGGTCGACGACGTCGTCATGGGCTGCGTGACGCCGGTCGGCGAGCAGGGCAGCTGCATCGCCAGGACCGCGGCGCTCGCCGCGGGCTGGGACTGGCGCGCCGCGGGCGTGCAGCTCAACCGCTTCTGCGCCTCGGGGCTGGAGGCGGTCAACATGGCGGCGCAGAAGGTGCGCTCGGGCTGGGAGGACCTGGTGGTGGCGGGCGGCGTCGAGTCGATGTCGCGCGTGCCGCTGGGCACCGACCGCGGGGCCTGGGCCTGCGACCCCGAGACGGCGTTCGACACCGCGTTCATCCCGCAGGGAATCAGCGCTGACCTCATCGCGACGCTCGAGGACTTCTCGCGCGAGGCGATCGATGCCTTTGCGCTGCGCTCGCAGCAGCGCGCTTCGGCGGCGCGGGAGGCGGGACGCTTCAAGCGCTCGGTCGTGCCGGTGCAGGATGCCGTGGGCTGCACGGTGCTCGATCACGACGAGCACATCCGTCCGCAGACCACGCTCGAGGGCCTGGCTTCGCTCAAGCCCTCCTTCGAGCAGGTCGGCGAGATGGGCTACGACGCGGTGGCGATGCAGCGCTACCCGCAGGTCGAGCGCATCCGCCACGTGCACACCGCGGGCAACTCTTCGGGGATCGTGGACGGCGCGGCCGCGGTGCTGATCGGCTCGGAGGAGAAGGGGCGGCAGCTCGGGCTGACGCCGCGCGCGAGGATCGTCGCCACCGCGCTCTCGGGCGCGGATCCCACGATCATGCTCACCGGGCCCATGCCGGCGGCGCGGAAGGCGCTCGCCAGGGCGAAGCTGCAGATCGAGCAGATCGACCTCTTCGAGGTCAACGAGGCCTTCGCCGTGGTGCCGATGAAGTTCATGAAGGAGCTGCACGTCGCCGACGAGATCGTGAACGTGAACGGCGGCGCCATCGCCATGGGCCACCCGCTCGGCGCGACCGGCGCCATGATCCTCGGCACGCTCATCGACGAGCTGGAGGCGAGGAAGCTGCGCTATGGCCTGGCGACGCTGTGCGTGGGGGGCGGCATGGGCATTGCCACGATCGTGGAGCGCATCTGAATGGCGGCATCCGCGGTCCGCTACGAAAAGGACAGCGCGAACGTAGTCACCCTTACCTTCGATGCCCCGGGCGCCCCGGTCAACACCATGACCGAGGCGTGGCAGAGCGCGTTCTTCGACGCGGTGGCGCGCCTGGAACGCGAGAAGGACGGCATCGCGGGCGTCATCCTCGCCTCGGCGAAGAAGACCTTCTTCGCCGGCGCGGAGCTCAAGGACGTGCTGCAGTGGGGCCCGGCGGACGGGCCGCGCATCTTCCGCTGGATCGAGGAGGTCAAGCGCCGCATGCGCGCGCTCGAGCGCCTGGGCAAGCCCGTGGTGGCGGCGCTGGGCGGCTCGGCGCTCGGCGGCGGCTGGGAGATCGCGCTCAGCGCGCATTGCCGCATCGTCCTGGACGATGCGCGCATCGAGCTGGGGCTCCCCGAGGTGACCTTGGGGCTGCTGCCGGGCGCGGGCGGCGTGACCAAGATGACCCGGCTGCTCGGCCTGCAGGGCGCGTTTCCCTATCTCGTGGAGGGCAAGACCCTGCGTCCTCGCGAGGCCGCGGACCTGGGGCTGGCGCAGGGCCTGGCGGCGAGTGCGCAGGACGTGTTCCGCATGGCGCGCGAGTGGATCCGCGCGCACCCGGCGCCGCGGCAGCCCTGGGACGGGGAGGGCTACCGCATGCCCGGAGGCGGCCCCTCGAGCACCAAGGTCTCGCAGCTGCTCTCTATCGCGCCCGCGATGCTCACGGAGAAGACGCGCGGCCTGTACCCCGCGCCGGAGGCGATCCTCGCGGCGATGGTCGAGGGCGCGCACGTCGATTTCGACACGGCGCTGAGGATCGAATCGCGCTACCTCGCCAAGCTCGCCGTCGGTGCCGTGGCGAAGAACATGATCACGCTGTTCTTCAACCGCACCGCGATCCGCTCGGGTGCCTCGCGGCCGAAGGACGTGCCGCAGTGGCGGGCGACGAAGGTGGGGATCCTCGGCGCCGGCATGATGGGCGCCGGGATCGCCTGGGCGAACGCGAGCCGCGGCGTGCCGTGCGTGCTGAAGGACGTGTCGCTCGAGCAGGCGCAAAAGGGGAAGGCCTACAGCGCGAGGCTGCTCGAGCGGCGCAAGCGCGACACGGCGCCGCTCGAGCTCATCACGCCGACAGCGGAGGCGAAGGATCTTTCGGGCTGCGACCTGATCATCGAGGCGGTGTTCGAGAAGCGCGAGCTCAAGGCGCAGGTGACCAGGGAAGCCGAGCCGATGCTCGCCCCCGATGGAATATTTGCGTCGAATACGTCGACGCTCCCGATCTCGGGTCTTGCCGCCGCGGCGGCAAGACCCGAGAAATTCATAGGGCTGCACTTCTTCTCCCCCGTGGACCGCATGCAGCTCGTCGAGATCATCAAGGGCGCGAAGACCTCCGCCGGGACCCTGGCGAAGGCGCACGACTACGTGCTGCAGATCGGCAAGATCCCGATCGTGGTCAACGACGCCCGCGGCTTCTTCACCAGCCGCAGCTTCGGCACCTTCGTGCAGGAGGGCTGCGCCATGCTCGCCGAGGGCATCCCGGCGGCGGTGATCGAGAACGCAGCGCGCCAGGCGGGCATGCCGGTGGGGCCGCTCGCGGTGATCGACGAGACCTCGCTCTCGCTCTCGGTGCACGTCATGGAGCAGGCCGCGGCCGACCTCGAGGCCGAGGGCAAGCCGCTGCCGCCCGTGTATCCCGGGCAGCAGGTCATCGTGCGCATGGTGAAGGAGCTGAACCGCCCGGGGCGCGCCGGGGGAGGCGGGTTCTACGAGTATCCGAAGGACGGCAGGAAGTTCCTCTGGCCGCAGCTCGCGAAGCTCTTCGGCAGGCCGGGCGTTCGCTGGGACATGCAGGAGCTGAAGGACCGCATCCTGTACCGCCAGGCGATCGAGGCGGCGAGGTGCCTCGAGGAAGGCGTGCTCACCGCGGTGCACGACGCCAACATCGGCTCGGTGTTCGGCATCGGCTTTCCGGCGTGGACCGGCGGGGCGCTGCAGTTCGTCAACCACGTGGGGACGGCGCAGTTCGTCGCGCGCGCGGACGCGCTGGCGAAGCAGCACGGCGCGCGCTTCGCGCCGCCGCAGCTGCTGCGCGATCTCGCGGCGAAGGGCGAGCCGCTGCGCTAGCGCGATGGCGCTGCCGCCGCTCCTGCAGAACCTGCGGCTCCCCGTGATCGGGGCGCCGATGTTCATCGCCGGCAATCCGAAGCTCGTGATCGAGCAGTGCAGGGCGGGCATCGTCGGCTCGTTCCCCGCCCTCAACGCGCGGCCGCAGGAAGAGCTCGACGAGTGGCTCGGCAGCATCGAGGCGGCGCTCGCGGCGCAGCCGGATGCCGCGCCCTACGCGGTCAACCAGATCGTGCACAAGTCGAACGACCGTCTCGAGCGCGACCTCGAGGCGTGCATCCGCCACCGCGTGCCGATCACGATCACCAGCCTGCGTGCGCCGAACGACGTCATTCCGGCGATCCACGCCTACGGCGGCATCGTGCTGCACGACGTCATCAGCGTGCGCCACGCGGAGAAGGCGCTGGAAGCCGGCGTCGACGGCCTGATCCTGGTGTGCGCCGGCGCGGGCGGCCACGCCGGGATGCTCTCGCCCTTCGCGCTGGTGGGCGAGGTGCGGCGCTTCTACGACGGCCCGATCGTGCTCTCGGGCGCGATCGCCTCCGGGGACGCGATCCTCGCGGCGCTCGCTGCGGGCGCGGACCTCGCCTACATCGGCACGCGCTTCCTCGCCACGCCCGAGGCGAGCGTCCCGGAGCGCTACAAGGAGGAGATCCTGCGCTCGGCGGCGGCCGACATCGTCTACACGGACCTGTTTTCCGGCGTGCACGGCAACTACCTGCGCCACAGCGTGGCGGCGGCGGGCTTCGATCCGCAGAACCTGCCGAAGTCCGATCCGAAGAAGATGAACTTCGGCTCGGGCTCCGGCGTGGAGAAGAAGGTATGGCGCGACATCTGGAGCGCGGGCCAGGGCGTGGGCCAGATCGACACCGTGATCCCGGCGGCCGAGGTGGTGGCGCGCCTTGCCGAGGAGTACGCCGCGGCGCGCCGGCGGCTGCAGATCAACTGATGGCGGTGCTCGAATCCGAGCGGCGCGGCCCCGCCGCCTGGCTGTGGCTCAACCGGCCGGAGGTAAGGAATGCGCTGAACGGCGAGCTGCAGGACGCGCTTTCACGTTCCCTGGACGAGCTCGAAAAGCAGGCGGTGGTTCGCGTGATCGTGCTGGCCGGGCGTGGCCAGGCGTTCAGCGCCGGGGGCGACCTCGCCCGGATGGAGCAGGCGGCCAAGCTCGCGCAGGCGCGCTCGCGCCGCGAGGCACGGCGCTTCGCGCGGCTGCTGCTTCGCATCCACACCTACCCGAAACCGGTGATCGCGCGCGTGCACGGCGCGGCGTTCGCCGGCGGCATGGGGCTCTGCGCGGCGTGCGACCTGGTGATCGCCGCGGAGGAGGCCGAGTTCTGCCTGCCGGAGGTGCGCATCGGCCTCGTGCCGGCGATGATCAGCCCGTATCTGGTGCGCGCGCTGGGCGCGCCGCAGGCGAGGCGCTACGTGCTCACCGGGGAGCGCCTCGGCGCGCGCGAGGCGCACCGCATCGGCTTGGTCCACGAGTGTGTCCCGGCGGCGGGGCTGGATGCGAGCGTGGAGCGGCTGGTCGGGCAGATCGCGCGCGCCGGCCCGAACGCGCTCGCGCACGCAAAGAAGCTGCTGGCGCGCGTGGAGCGCGCCGGGATTACGCCGAAGCTCGCGGCGGATACTGCGTCGGTGCTCGCCGCGGTGCGCGGCGGCGAGGAGGCTCGCGAGGGCATCCGCGCGTTTCTTGAAAGGCGCGCGCCCTTCTGGTCCGGCAGGAGTTGAGCCAGGGCTTCAATCGGCGCACCACTACGGGGAGGACACATGAGCCAGGCTTGGTGGCTGAGCGGGGAGTATCTGGAGAACTGCAACTGCGAGGTGCTCTGCCCCTGCCTCCTCGGGCCGCGCAACGCGCGCGGCGGCGCGATGGCGCGTCCTACCGAGGGACACTGCGACGTGCCTCTCGTGTTCCGCATCGAGCAGGGCGCAGCGGGCGAGGTATCGCTCGCGGGAACCCACGCGGCGCTCGCCGTGCACACGCCCGGCGCGATGGGGGAGGGCAACTGGCGTGCCGCGCTGTATCTTGACGCCAACGCGAGCGCCGCGCAGCGCGAGGCGCTCGAGCGCATCTTCGGCGGGCAGGCGGGCGGAATCATGGCGCGACTGAAGGTCCTGGTCGCCGAATGGCTTCCGGTGCGGGTGGCGCCCATCGAGTTCGGTCGCGAAGGCCGCAGACGCTGGGCGAGGATTCCCGGCGTGCTGGACATCGAGCTCGAGGGCATCGAGGGCGCCGACGGCGCGGAATCCTGGCTCGACAACGTGCGCCACTTCGTGTCGCGCCGGCTCGCCGCCGCGCGCGCAAAGCGCGGCAACTATCGCGATCACGGCTGGAGCTGGGACAGCGCGGGCCGCAATGGCCACTATGCTGGGTTCGAGTGGCGCGGGCCGTGACCGAGGCGTCGGTATGCGCCGCAGCGTGGAACCGAGTTCTTTAGGGCGCCGGCTTCACCACGCCCGCCGCTTCGCCGAACCCGATCCCAACCCTGCCCTCGCGCTCGCAGCGGCCGCGCAGGATCAGCTCGTCGCCGTCCTCGAGGAACGTCCGGCTCTCGCCCGCAGGCAGCGAGAGCGGCTGCTTGCCGCCCCCCGTGAGCTCGAGCAGCGACCCCAGCGAGTCCGGCGCAGGGCCGGAGATGGTGCCCGAGCCGAGCAGGTCGCCCGGGCGCAGGTTGCAGCCGTTGGAGGCCTGGTGCGTCACCACCTGCGCGACGGTCCAGTACGAGTGCCGGAAGCTGCTGCGGGCGAGCCGCATCGGCGGGAGCTTGCGGGTGCGCATTTGTCGGGTCCGGAGGTGGGCCTCCATGCCGATGTCGTAGCCTCCCTCGCGCTGGTCGCGCGCATCCGAGAGGTAGGAGAGCGGCGCGGGCTGGCCGCCGGAGCGCTCGAAGGCCTCGCAGCGGAAGGGCGCGAGCGCCTCCAGGGTCACGACCCACGGCGAAATCGTGGTGGCGAAGCTCTTGGCGAGAAACGGCCCGAGCGGCTGGTACTCCCAGGCCTGGATGTCGCGCGCCGACCAGTCGTTGAGCAGCACGACGCCGAACACGTGACCGAGCGCGCGCCGGATGGGAATCGGCTTGCCGGGGGGGTTGCCGGGACCGACGACGAAGCCGAGCTCCAGCTCGAAATCGAGGCGCCTGCTGGGGCCGAAGGTCGGCTCGGCGAACTCCGGCCCCTTGCGCTGGCCGTTGGGGCGCACGACGGGCGTGCCGCTCGGCACCACCGAGGAGGCGCGGCCGTGATAGCCGATCGGCACCCAGTGATAGTTCGGCAGCAGCGGGTTGTCGGGCCGGAACATGCGCCCGGTGTTGGTGGCGTGGTAGATCCCGGTGAAGAAGTCGCTGTAGTCGCCGATCTCCACCGGGAGGAGCAGCTGCGCCTTCGCCATCGGCACGAGGTGCCCGCGGAACCGCCGCTCCTGCCTCGGATCGGAAAGCCCCTTCGACAGAACGTTCCTCAGCGCCCGCCACATGGCAGGTCCCGCCGCCGCGAGCCGGTTGAGCGTGGGGCCGGTCTTCAAGCCGACCGCCGCAAGATCGAGAATCCGGTCGCCGATGGCGACGCCGCCGCGCGGCGGCTCCTTGGAGCCCTTCCTGCGGAAGACGCCCAAGGGCAGGTTCTGGATCGGGAAGTCGCTGTCCGGCGCGTTCGCGCTCTCGACCCAGCTGCGCAGCTCCGGATCGTGCGTGCGGTTCACTTGAAGCGCTTGCGAAAGCCGCCCCAAACCGCGTCGTAGCCCTTCTGCAGCTGGGGCGCCGAAAGCGCGAACTTCGTCGGCCGGAACACGTAGCGCGACTCCCACATGAAGGCGAGCGTGTGCTCGATCTTGTGCGGCTGAAGCTCGGCGGCGCTCGCCTTGTCGAAGGTCGCGAGGTCCGGGCCGTGCGGCTGCATGCAGTTGTGGATCGAGATGCCGCCCGGCAGAAACCCTTCGGCCTTGGCGTCGTAGACGCCGCGCACCAGGCCCATCAGCTCGCTCATGACGTTGCGGTGGAACCATGGCGGGCGGAAGGTGTGCTCGGCGACCATCCAGCGCGGCGGGAAGATCACGAAGTCGCAGTTGGCGACGCCCGGCTGTCCCGACGGCGAGGTGAGCACCGTGAAGATCGAGGGATCGGGATGGTCGACGCTCACCGTGTTGATGGTCATGAATTTCGCGAGGTCGTACTTGTAGGGCGCGCCGTTGCCGTGCCAGGCGACGACGTCGAGCGGCGAATGGCGCTGCTCCGCGGCCCACAGGCCGCCGAGGAACTTGGCGACGAGCTGGCAGCGGCCGCCGCGCTCCTCGAACGCCGCGACCGGCGCGAGAAAATGGCGCTTCTGCGCGAGGCCCTGCGCGCCGATCGGCCCGAGCTCGGGCAGGCGAAAGTGCGCGCCGTAGTTCTCGCAGACGTAGCCGCGCGACGGGCCCTGCACGCCGACCTTGAACTTCATGCCGCGCGGCACGACCGCGATCTCGCCCGGCGCGGCCTCGAGCCGTCCCAGCTCGGTGAAGAGCTCGAGCGCCCCTTGCTGCGGCACCAGCATCAGCTCGCCGTCCGCGCTGCTGAAGCAGCGGTCGGTCATCGAGCGGTTGGCGCGGTAGACGTGCACCGCGATCCCGGCCTGCATCGCGGGATCGCCCGAGCCCGCGATCGTCGCCAGGCTGTCGATGAAGTCGGTGGGCTTGGACAGCAGCGGCAGCGGGTCCCAGCGCAGGCGGTGGGGCGGCGTCTCGACCTCGTCGAAGGGCCCCGAGCGCAGCAACCCGTTGGCGATGCGCCGGTACGGCGCCTGCATCGCCGAGGGCCGCAGGCGATAGACCCAGGCCGAGAGGTTCTCCGCGCGCGGCGCGGTGAAGGCGGTGAACGACAGCACTTCGGGATAGAGCCCGCGCGGCGGACGCTGCGGCGAGTTCTGGCCCGCGGGGAGCGCGCCGCGCACCGCCTCGCTGGAGAAGGCGTTGCCGAACCCGGACTGGTATTTGAGCTTCATCGAGGAGAGCGGCGCAAGGGTGGTCCGGCCCTATTCTAGGAGGACTTGAGCACGCCGCGCTCGAGCTGGTCGCGCTCGAGCGACTCGAACAGCGCCTTGAAGTTGCCCTCGCCGAAGCCCTCGTCGCCCTTGCGCTGGATGAACTCGAAGAACACCGGCCCGAGCAGCGCGCCGGAGAAGATCTGCAGCAGCAGGCGCGGCCGGCCGCCCTCGGTCGAGCCGTCGAGCAGGATGCCGCGCGATTGGAGCTCGGCGGTGTTCTCGCCGTGGCCGGGCAGGCGCTCCTCGAGCATACGGTAGTAGGCGGGCGGCGGCGCGCCCATCAGCGGCACGCCCGCGCGCTTGAGGCGGTCCACGCTCGCGATCAGGTCGTCGGTGAGGAGCGCGATGTGCTGGATACCCTCGCCGTTGAACTTCATCAGGAACTCCTCGATCTGTCCCGTGGTTCGCGACGCCTCCTCGTTCAGCGGAATCCGGATGCGGCCGTCGGGCGCGGTCATGGCGCGCGAGGCGAGGCCGGTGTACTCGCCCTTGATATCGAAATAGCGGAGCTCGCGGAAGTTGAACAACCGCTCGTAGAACTGCCCCCAGTACGCCATGCGGCCCCGGTACACGTTGTGCGTCAGGTGATCGATGATCGTCAGGCCGTGGCCCGCCGGATGCCGGTCTGCGCCCTCGATCCACTCGAAGTCGATGTCGTAGATCGAGCGGCCTTCCTCGAAGCGGTCGATGAGGTAGAGCGGCGCGCCGCCGATGCCCTTGATCGCGGGCAGGCGCAGCTCCATCGGGCCGGTGGGCATCTCCATCGGCTGCGCGCCGAGCTCGAGCGCCCGCGCGTAGGCCCGGTGCGAGTCACGCACGCGGAACGCCATGCCACAGGCCGAGGGGCCGTGCTCGGCGGCAAAGTACGCTGCGGCGCTGCGCGGCTCGCGGTTGACGATGAAGTTGATGCCGCCCTGGCGGTAGAGCGCCACGTCCTTGGAGCGGTGCAGCGCCACCTTCGAGAAGCCGAGCTTCTCGAGCACCGGCTCGAGCACGCCGGGCTCGGGCGAGGCGAACTCGACGAACTCGAAGCCCATGAGGCCCATCGGATTCTCGAACAGGTCGGTCACGGCATTCCTCCTAGCCGCGGATGTCGAGCATGGTGCCCGGGAGCCACAGCGCGAGCTTCGATAACGCGATGACCACCG
>Ga0114945_10001626_pt1 | contig 13817 bp, 11 predicted proteins | sample OV2TP3_FD_87194 | JGI IMG/M metagenome (GOLD analysis project Ga0114945, IMG submission 87194) | Hot spring microbial communities from Beatty, Nevada to study Microbial Dark Matter (Phase II) - OV2 TP3 | ecosystem: Environmental > Aquatic > Thermal springs > Hot (42-90C) | place: USA: Beatty... | reverse complement strand
GCCGACGATACCGGGAAGATGAGCCACGTTCATGACCTGCCTTAGGCTGTTATCCCCTTTGAGAGCGGGCAGGAGTTTTTCCGTGGCGTAGATCCGTCCTGGGACCCTCATCCCGCCTTGACGCGGGATCTCCCAGAGACATGGTTCGATGCGAATGAGTTTGATTTCCTCGGCAGACATACTTTACCTAGCTCGGATTATTCACCGTGTTACCCTTAGCCGCTTTCTCCCTTTGCGCCTTTGCGCGAGTCGCGTTGTCTTCCTCCGAGACCTTCGTGTCCTTCGGTTACCCCCTAAAGTCCCCCTTGCCAAGGGGGACCACAGGGGGTCAGCCCGAATGGATCCTTCGCTCGAAGCTACGGACCATTCCCCGAAGCCTTGGCGAAGGGGAAGAGCACGAGCCTACTCCGCCGAAGCTGCTGCTCCGGCTGCGAAGGCCGCAAGCGTACGAAGTTTGGGCTACACGTCGAAAATCACCCTGGCATGCCAGGTGCCGTTTTCTTGCCAAACTCTAAGCCCGTGATAGGTCACGCCCTTGATCTCGGTAAAAAAGAGGTGGCGCTTGAGATCCAGGGTCTCCCCCTTAACCCGGGCCTCCACACGACCGGCATCGAGTCTTGTGATCTCACACTCTTTGCCCACGAAACCCTTAAGATTGAATTGGGCCAAGAGCTCGCAGAGCCAGGCGTGGAGAAGCTCCTCCCATCCTTCAGCGCTGGCCGAGACCGCTATCTCTTCTTTTGACTCTATCAGCGTGGGATCCGCAATGAGTCGATATAGGCCCTTGGCTGCTGCGGAAAAGAGTTCGGCCGAATCCGCTCCCTCTACTTCCATCCCCAGGTCGGCTGTGTGCTCGATTTCGCGAAAGGCGCTTCTTTTCTCACCCACCGCTGTGCTCTTCCTCTCGTTGCGTGATCAGCGGAACCATGGCCTCGCGGATGACCTTCTCGCTTACCTCGCCAAACTGTGCTTTAAATCGCTCAAGCGGAACGACCGCCTTGGCCATGGATCGATGCCCGCCAGCGCTGCCTATCTCGTCAAAGAGACGCTTCAAGATCTCTCCCGCGCTCTTTACATACCCCACGTTGCGCACCGAAATGACCACCCGGTCTTCACAGAGGCCGGAGACTATGCCCCACTCCACTCCTTCGATCTGGAGACAGAACTCTGCCATCTGAGGGATGACATCCTCCCTCTTAACTTCTCCCATGTGAATGACTGCAACGCCGTTATCCAACTGGAGTCGGCTCAGGGCGCGGCCCAGGGCCTCCAGATCCACACGGGGCAGCGCCGGCCTGTCCATCCTCGTGATCATGGCCCGATTGGCAAAGGGATAGAGAAAGGTAAAAGCTTCGAGATCGGCAATGTAACTTCCCCGCTCCAGAAAGAGCGTATCGCTTTTGATTCCATAAAGCAGGGCCGTGGCCAATCTCTGAGAAGGCTCCATGCCGGCTGCCCTCAAGTACTCGGTAAAGATCGTTGAGGTGGCTCCATACTGGGTCCTAAGATCGGCAAAGCGAGCCGAGAACGGGGCTCGCTTGGGATGATGGTCGACTACAAGGTCTATCTTACCGAGAGGTCGCTCGAAATAAGGAGGCTGCACATCCACCAGCGCCAATCTGGCCCCTCCCTTGTGCAGCTCATCGTAGGTGATCCGATCGATCTGGATATCCAAGAGGCGCAGCATGGCGAGATTTTCAGGCCGGGTCACCTCGCCGAAGGTGACAATCGGGGTGGTGGCACGGTTCCGTCCTAGAAGCTCCCGTAACGCGAGGGCGCTGCCGATCGCGTCCGGGTCGGGGTCGTGTTGCAACAAGATGTGGATCTTGTCTTTCTCTCGAAAGAGCGAACGGATCCTCTCTACCTTCTGCTGGTTGAAGGTGTCGAGAAGCTGCGGGGCACAAAATTCCTGGAATATGTCTTCCAGCGGAAGCTGACGCAAGAGGGGGTCCTTCCGATCGCTAGCGAGCTCCGGTCTGGAAGAGAGGGAGAGGATCGGCAGGTTATTGGCGAGGTTTCTTAGAAGCAGGTAAACCTGTTCACGCACCTCAGGATCTCGGATAAAGAGAATCACCTGCCTGACATGTTCCAAGCGGCTCTTCTTGTAAGTTTCCCGCTTCTCGAGGTCGCCCCACTGACTGCTCGCACCCTGGCGCCTAATCCTCCTGGCCGCCTCTGCGTGCTGCACCAAAAAGAGGACCTCTCCCCGCTTAGCCGCGACCTTTCGCATGAACTGAAAGAGCAAGTCGTCCTCGCAGATCGCCAGATATTTCATGAGGTCATCCCTCGAAGGGATATTAGACTGGTAACTTGGAAATCTTTAGAAGAGACGAAACCGTACTGATTTGCACAAAGGAAATCTAGCACCTCGCCCCCTCTTTTTCCAGACCCTTGAAATTAACGATTTTAACTGAGGCAAGGTAGCTTCTTTGCTACGCCTTAGGAGCAAAAATGCTTCAAGCGCCCCCATTTTGGATTTGGGATTGTTGCCGAGTGCAAGGTGAAGCTTAAGCCTGATAGGGAGATGGACATTGACTCCGACTTAGGATAATGGGAAGCGAGAAGGAGAGGGACAAGGACCGTGATCAATAGCGGCGAGAGGGGATTCGGTCTTCCCAAGTTTAGTCTCGCGGAGCGGGAGAGACGCTGGGGGAGGGTCCGAGAGCTCATGCGGAGCGCGCGGCTGGACGCCATTATCGGCTTTCCGAACCAGAGCCACTGGGATCAGTTTCAGGCCGATATTCGCTACCTGACCCACATCGGCGGCAATCAGACTGAGGTGGCCGTGGTTTTTCCCGAGAGCGGGGAGGTCACGGCTTTCGTGCGCGGCTCCAACGAGGTGGAATGGTGGGGCATTGCCCAGGATTGGGTGAAGGACATCCGCAGCTCGCGCAGATCCTGGGGTGAGCCGGTGGTCGAGAGGGTGAAGGAGCTTAAGCTCGATAGCGCTCGGATTGGAGTGTCGGGCCTGAAAGGGCTCCTCAGAGCACCCGAAGGGACCGTTGTGACGGGCATCTTCGATAAGGTTCAAAAGGCTTTGCCTAAGGCGGAGTTCGAAAGCGCCACCGAACTCCTTCAGGATGCCCGCTCGGTTAAGGGAGAGGAAGAAGTGGCCTTTATCGAGCGGGCAGCAGAAATCCTCGACAAAGTCGTTGAGGTCCTGGTGGCCAAGTCGAGAGCCGGTGTGATGGAGAATGAGGTGGTTGCCACGATCTGGTATACCATCATTGCTCATGGGGGCGATTATCCGTCGATGAGCCATTGGGGCACTGGTGTCGGCGTCCCTTGGGCGACTCGCATCGCTCCCCACCGCAAGCTTCAGCCCGGCGATATGATCAACACAGAGTTGGAGGCGAAATACGGCGGTTACATCGCCCAGACCGTCCAGGCCGCCTGTCTGGGAAAGATTCCACCTGAGCTCGCTAGGGCCTTTGAGGTGAGCGTGCAAATCTTCGACGAGCTTGTGAAATTTATGAAGCCGGGAGTGACCTTTCGTGAGGTGGTGGCCCGGTACCAAAAGATGGTGCGGGAATCGGGTCATGTGCCCAAGGGCATGCTTCTTCATGGGCGAGGCCTAGGAGAAGATAGGCCACAGGTGACGGGCGAAGTAGACGGGGAGATATACAATTCACCCCAGTACACTATGCATCTTGAGTTGCCGCTGGTGGAGAGGAACGTTTTTGTCCTCAAGCCGGGTGCCATGCCCTCCAACGCGCCGGACTCGATACGCTGCGGTGACACAGTGGTGATAACGCGGGAAGGGGCGCGCCGCCTGGGGAAACGAAAATTCAGCTTCCCGGAAATTCTCTGAAGAGGTGAATACAATGGCTGAACGACTTAAGGCCGGGGTCCAGACCATTGACCACATAGCCATTCCAGTGCGCGATCTCGATCTCAACCAGGATTTTTACCTCAATGCGCTGGGTCTGAGGTTCAAAACGCGAAGGCTCAACCCGGACGGCAGCCCGCGGCAGACGTACGTATTGGCCGGGGAGAATATTATCGGCCTTCACTTGCCCGGGGTGAACGCTGGCGTCTCCCCCAGCTCCGCTCCCCGCATCGGCGTCCACGTCTCGGAGGAACGCTTCGCGGAGGTTCAGAAGAGGCTAAGAGAAAGGGCGCATCCTTTCAGCGGGCCGGCTGAGCACTCTCAGGATTCGCCCGTCGTCGTCTCCATCTATTTTGACGATCCCGACGGCAACCATCTGGAATTCTGTGTCCGCCGATGGGCCCTGCAGTACGAGTGCATCAGTCACACGGTATTCGAGACCAGAGATCTCGATCAGGCTATCGACTTTTATACCCAGGCCCTGGGAACCGGTGCCCCTGTCCCATGTGGAAACGAGATCATGCTCCCTGTAGGCAGTGGGCAGATGATCGGCTTGTCGAGGGTTGAAGAGCTTTCGGAGAGGACAAAAAAACATGGCCGCGGCTGCCATATGGCTATGGATGTGACGCAGGAAGACTATGACCTCATCGTGTCCCTAATCGATAAACACGGAGGGAAGAACCAGGGAGACCCCCGGGCTGAGGATGGGCTCAGGCCCGAAGGTGAGAGGAGCATCTACTTTTTCGATCCAGATACCAATCGTCTACAGATTACTGCCCACACCTCGGATCAGCCCGAGGAGATGCTCTCGGATGAAGAAAAATGGCGCAGGATCGTTGAGAACAGAAAAAAGCAGGGGAAAGGCTTATCCCGTTGGGAGTCTGGAGGGAAGAAGATCGTTTAGAGTGACGAGTCGGGGATCGTTACGGTTGCCAAGCAGGCCGAGATTCCTAAAAAATGGCCCAGCCTTAGGGCGAGGAGGATAAAACCATGAGAACCAAGCGTGCCTTATTGTGGCTGACTGTCCTGGTATCTGGTGTCACACTGTTCATGCCGGGTCGTGGAAGCACTCAACCTAAGACCGCTCCCGTCCGCTCGGAAGTCCTGCACTATCCGGACCTGATTCTGACCAACGGGAAGATCATCACAGTGGACAAAAACTTCTCCATCCAGCAGGCTGTGGCGATTCGAGACGAGAAGTTTTTTTCTGTGGGTTCCAACCCTAGGGTGAAGGCCCTAGCCGGCCCCAAGACTAAGGTCATAGACCTTAAGGGAAAGACTGTTATTCCCGGACTCATCGATGCTCACATGCATTTTCTTAGGGCAGGATTTCGCTGGCGCCAGGAGCTGCGGCTGGACACGGCCCGTTCCGTCAAGGAAATTCTTGGCCTTATCGAGAAGCGGGTTGGCCAGATCCGCCCCGGAGATTGGATCATCACGTTCGGAGGCTGGCACGAAAGCCAGCTAGAGGAGAAGCGCGCTCCTACGCGAGAGGAGTTAGACCGTGTGGCCCCGAACAATCCGGTTTTGCTCCGAATCCTTCTCCCGCATCCCTCGACCCACTTTGCCGTTTTAAACAGTCCCGCCCTTAGAGCTGTGGGTATTACCCGGGAGACCCCGGCGCCGGAACGCGGCATCATAGAGAAGGATGACAGTGGTGAGCCCACGGGCGTATTGCGCCGGGCGGCTGTGAACCTGGCATTGCCTAAACTTCCCCGGCCAACCTTCCAGGATAAGTTGGAAGGGCTCAAGCTCGTCATGCGCGATTTCCACGCAGCAGGATTGACCAGCGTGGTCGAGATGGTGGGTGGCGGCGTGGTGGACGAAGATTATAAGGTTCTCTTTGAGTTGTGGCGGAGAAAGGAGCTGACTATCAGAACGGCTCTCAATATCTACACCACAAAACTAGAGGACGCGCAGCGCTGGCTCCATCACCTTCCGATGGGATTTGGCGATGAGTGGCTGAAGACCAACGGCCTCGGCGAGCAGCTCCTCGGGGCAGTTCAAGACAACATTGCCCCAACTTTCCCTCTAAAGCAGGATGGGCTGGAAGAGTATCAAAAGCTGGTCACTGAAGCGGCCAAAAACCGCTGGTCCATCCAGCAGCATACCACCCTTGGGACCACAGCCAAAGCCTACCTCGACATCTACGAGGCCGTCGACCGGCAGTACCCGATCAAAGACCTCCGCTGGTCCATGGCCCACATCGAGATGATCTCAGAGGCAGACCTGCAACGGATGAAGCGGCTGGGTATGGGGGCGTCCATTCAAAGTCGGCAAGTGATTGGGAGCGAGTTGATGAAGCAGGCTTGGGGAGAGGCAGCCGCCTCTGGCCCGCCGATAAAAAAGATGGTGGAGATGGGTTTGCCAGTTGGAGCTGGGACAGATGCTACCGTTGTGACGCCCTATCAGCCCTTCACCACTCTGTGGTGGATGGTGACAGGAAAGGATTGGGGAGGGCGGGTGGTACGGCCCAATGAGCGGTTAAGCCGCCAGGAGGCCCTGCGGGCACATACCGTGGGTAGCGCCTGGTTCTCCTTCGATGAGAAGACCAAAGGCTCCATCGAACTTGGAAAACTGGCTGATCTCGTCGTCCTGAGTGATGATTATCTGACGGTTCCAGAAGACAAGATCCGCGATATCACTTCGGTCATGACCATCGTCGGCGGCCGTATCGTGTACGAGAGGGGGAAGTGACCGCTTTATTTCTTCCCCGCCACAATTAGGGTAGTCCCGGGCATGGTGTTGGGGATGTCGGTGTGGCTTTGGATCGAAGCGAAGCCTGCTCCTTTAAGCCAGGTGGTGTATTGAGATAACGTCCAGCATTCTCCTTCAGGTGTGTGGGTCAAAGTATAGACGGAGAACCGGAGCGGGAAGGTCGGGCCGGTGCGCTCCTCATTGGGGAGGAAATCGTTGATGACGAAGAGGCCGTTGGATTTTAAGGCGCGATATGCCTTCTGGAACAATTCCTGATTGCCACTGGGGGATTCGAAGCGACAGAAGTTGCTTGCCAGGACCAGGTCATAACAATTTTCTTCAATGGTTGCGGAGCGGAATTCGCCGTCAATAAAGCGGATCTTTCCTTCCAGGCCCCGCTCGCGATTGAGTTTTTTCGCCACAGCATTCACGTTAGGCCAGTCTAGTTGGGTGAGCTGAGCTGAAGGGTCGCGCTCGACGATGGTCATGCCGAATATACTGGAGCCACCAGCGATATCCAGCACCCGAGCACCTTTTTTGGCAGCGCCGATCGCCAAGATATCACACAGTGCCCGGGCTGCAGGCCGGGCAACAGGAATGATTCCGACAACGATCTTTTCCCACACCTGAAGTTGGGCTGCGGTGTCCATGCGGCTAAAAGGTTTGCCGGTCTTGAGCGTCTCTTTGAGATGGGCCATGCCGTCCCATAGAGAGAGCGCCACATGGCGGAAATCTCCCACATAAGAAGACTTTCCCCTGACTAAGAAAATCTCGCTGATGGGGGCAAGGAAATATTTTTGTTCGCGTTTTTCCACAAGGGCAAGGGCTATGAGGCTGTCCAACACAATACGCGTGGCCCGAGGGACTGTGCCGGCCTCCCGTGCGATTTCTTCATAGGTATGAAAGCCGCGATAAATCAGGGTGAAGAAGTCGTACTCAAGTGCGGCGTCGAGAATCCGGCTGTTGCCGAAGTCCCCGAGCAGGCGCAAAAGTGGGTGGGGGGAAAGACCTTCTTTGGGATTTTGCGATTGGCTCACGATTCAGGAGGCGTAGAGGCCCTCTTTGTGGATAAACTGATAAACGCCTTCGAAGAACCAGGCGAAATAGGCTGTGCCCATGCGCAGGCAGTATTCTAGGCTGAAGCCCGGGCGCGTGTCGCCGCGCCCCTCTTCGAGGATCCTTCTGAGGACCATCCAGTCCAGATCCGCATGGGCGAGCACGCCCTCGGCGTGGACCTCGAGGTCGGCCTCGGAATGGACTGTAAAGTAGACGATCTGATCGTCGGTCATCTTGTAGGCCTGGCGCAAGGCGGTGCCGAAAAACCTGGCCCAGTGGCCGACCCCTTCTTCGACGCAGAAAGAAGCCCACCACTCGGCCATAGTGCCTTCATAGAGGGTACCGCGGTAGTATTCTAAAAAGGCTCGGCACTCAGGTAACATCTCATAATCGATCATCGCTTCGTCTTTCAGACCGAAAATCCTTCCCTGGTCGAGAACGATCCGAATGTGCCCGGGGGGCTTCGGATGGATCATCTCGTCGGCCACATGGTTAGCGAAATGCCCCTGAAGTTCGGGATGGCGCTTAAAGAAGGGGAGGTGGCGCTGATAGGCGCAGCCATGAAGATTATTGATCTCCGCCACGAAGCCGTACCAGTTTTGCCAAAAGACCCGAATCGCTTCCATAGGAAGCGTGCCCGCAGCGAGATCGCGATGAAACCGCCCCTTGAGGAGCCAGCGGTCCGTCAGGCCCAGCAGATATTCTCTCAGTTCAGCCACCACAGCCGCGGACTCTTGGGGCGTCAGTTTTTTGCCGAAGTAATCCTTCTTTTGCAAGGCTGACATCTCTACCTCCTTCTTTGTCTCAAAAGCAAATCCAGGAGCCAGAAGCCAGTATCCAGAATCGGGATTTGCGCGCCTGAATTCTGACTTCTGAATACTGCACTCTAGAGCAGCGCTCCCGGGTTGAGGATGTTGTTCGGGTCGATAAACCGCTTGATCTGTTTCACGAGATCATAGGTATTCCCCAATCGCTCATAGGGATAAGGTCCTTTGGTGCTTAGGGTCGGGGCGGTCCAGGCAACGCCCTTTTTGTTACTGAAATCGTGAATCTTGCCCATCCAGCGCCGAAGCTTTCCTACGTCCTCATCGTCGTAGGGGTTGTAAAAAACGAAGAATTCTTCTTTGATGGCAAGATCCCGAGTGACATAGCTGTCGTGTTGAGGCGAGTGCTCGGGGTCCCATAGACCGCACTCTTTTTTGGCTGCCTCGTCAAACTCGTAGATCTCCTTTAAGGAAGTTAGGGGATAGAACTTGGAGGTCACAGCGAACATGCCCGCGTGACGCACCACCGCGCTGCACCAACCGTCCGGTCCCATGATGTGATAATCCGGCCAGCCGTGAAGTCCGTATTCTTGGGCTTTGGCTCCCATGGCCTTCTCAGCAATCTCCTTGACCTCCAGTCCCCCTCGCTCCTCGTAGATCGTCCTCATCCTCTTCTCTTTATAGGCCAGCTCCTCTGGATCGCGTGCAAAGAGGATGGTCTTTAAGAAGAACCAGGCATCTTCAGGTATCTTGGTTTTGTCGTAGAGTCCCTCCTCCACGGGCCAGTGGTATTGCCAGCGATCAGTAAAATGGATGTCGTAAACGACCTCGCCTTTGACGAGCTGCAGCAGGGACTCCTGGACGTTCTCCAGCTGCTCGCGGCGGAAGGTGTAGCAGTAATCGTGCAGCCATTCTCTCCTTCCCTCAATGGCCCGAAGGCAGACCTTGCTAATGATTCCCAGAGCGCCGGCGGATTGGGTGAAGAGTCCCAGGAGATCCGGCAGGTGAACCCATTTCTGAAAAGGGCCGATATCTGTCTCCTCATTGGCAAGTGCGCCGAGACGCACCACGGAACCATTTGGGAGGACCACTTCTAGCCCGATGACGAGATCGGCGATCAGGCCGTAACGGGTCATGCCGTAGCCGACTCCGCCCTTGGTTACCATGGCGCCGATGACCACCGAGGGACCGTAGCTTCCGTAATTGGGCAGCATGAGGCCGTGCTGCCTCAGCGCGTAGTGAATGGCGTAGACGCTGGCGCCCCCTTCGGCGATCACGTACTGGAGCGTGGGATTGACCTCTAGGACTTTGTCCATGCCGAGCATGTCCAAAAGGATGCCCCCTTTGAGGGGGGAGCTAATGCCCATGCCGACTCCGCCCTTGGCGACGACGGGGATCTTATGTTCGTTGGCGAAGCTTAGAATCTTCGCGAGAGAGTGATGGGCCTCCTCATCAGACTCCACGCGGACGATGACATCTGGGAGCGCTTTATAAGCGCCGTAGGCAAGCGTGTGCTGATAGTTGATTTTGTCGATAGGGTTGGTGGAGACAAAGCGAGGGCCGACAATCTCTTTAAGCTTGACGACGATCTCATCGAGGGTGAGCATTTGACTTTAGTTCAATGCAAAATGGAAAGTGCAAATTGAAAAGTGCAAAATGGCTCGGATTAATAAGAATTTTGCAATTTGCCCTTTGCAATTTTCATTTTGCAATAGATCAGAGTTGCAGATGACTTCCGCCAGTAATCAGAATGTGACTTCCAGTGAGCATATTGGTGTCGTCGCTGGCCAGGAAGGCGATGGTTCCGGCGATGTCTTCCGGGTAGAGGTGTTTTTGCAGAGGCCTGGTCCGGCGGACTCTCTCTTTAAATTCTTCCGGCATGATCGCGGAGGCATCGGTCAAAGTGAAAGCCGGAGTGACGACATTGACGGTAATGCCGAGAGGACCGAGTTCGATGGCCATGGTGTTGGCCATCGTCTCGAGTGCGGCCTTGGCTGCCGCATAAGCCCCCAACCGCGGGAGCGGCTGTTGAGCTACGCGGCTGCTCACAACGATAATCTTGCCCTTTTTCTTCTCGCTCATTGAAGGCACAAAGACCCGAGTTAGGTTATAGAGCGCCGCAACCTCCTCCTCTAGAGCCTTTTTCAACCCTTCCCAGGAGAGCTGGTGGATAGGGTTGACCTCAAAGGGGAAGTAGGCGTTGTTGACCAGGACGTCGACCGGCCCGTACCTCTCCTGCACCGCCCGACCCATTTCTTCGACTGGTTTTAGCTGCGTCACATCGGCCTGGAATATCATCCCCTTTCCGCCGGCTTCTTCTACCTCCTGAAGGACTGCTAAAGCCCGGTCGCGGTTCTGAAGGTAGTTGATGATGACCGTAGCGCCTTCTTGGGCTAGCCGCTTGGCGGCGGCCGCGCCAATGCCTCGGCTCGCCCCTGTAATCAAGATGACCTTGCCGGTTAGGGGTTTAGCTTGCTTGTCCGCCATAGGCTCTTATATCGCGGCGGCGTCTTCCACTGCGCCCTTTTCGTAGCGCGCAGCGTTTTCCTTAAAGGAGAGGAACTTCATGCGGACATAGGGAGCACTATAGCCGTTTAAGATGCGCTCGATCCGTCCTGGCTTACTGTAGAACCCCTGAAGAGCCCAGGCGGTTAACTCACCCAACTGTTTACGCGTGAGATATTTGGTGGGCATGACCGAGTGCTCTACATCCCAGAGGCTCAAGTCTTTAACTTCCACCAGATTTTCCTTGATGACTCTCTTGTGGATCGGAGAGCCTGGAATGGGGTTGAGGAGCTGGATCATGACGAGGTCCGGATCGATCTCATCAACGGCCCGAGCGCGCTGGCGGATCTTGGCTTCATCGTCCTCCCAGAATCCGTTCAGATAAGTCGTGATGATGGAAATATCGTTCTGGCGTAGATAGTGGACCAGTTCCTTCAGCTCCTTCACGCCCACCTTCATGGGACCCTTGCGCGCCTCGGCGATCTCTTCGTCCGTGCCTCCATCAATGCCGATCAGCACCTGGTACAAGCCGACCTTGCGCAGCCGCGGGATTAGGTCGGCATCGCGGATGAAGTTCTGCGCGCGCCCCAGGCAGAACCAGCTAAGATCGAGCCTTTTCCTCTCAAGCTCCTCTACCAAATCCACCATTTTTTGCCGGTCGGAGTTGAAATCATCATCCATGAAGGTGAGGACCTTAACGCCGTACTTTTTGTTCAGGAGCTCCATTTCGGCGGCGACATTCTTGCCTCCGCGTGTTCGGTGCGAGGTGAAGTCGCGTGGATTGCGCTGGTCCACGAGCCACCATTCATAACAGAAATGGCACGCACCCTCGCAACCTCGCGAGGTCAGAGCCTCATTGTAATTGGGAATAACGGAATAGCCGTAGTAGCGGTCCATGGGGAAGAGATCGTAGGCCGGCATGGGAAGCTCATCGAGGTTGGTGATAAGCGGTCGGCGGGGTGTGAGGAGGATCTCATGACCCTTGCGGTAGCAGAGCCCTTTAACCTGTTGGAAGTCGGGCCCAGCTTTTTTCAACTCTTCCAACAGTTCCCAGAGGGTGTATTCACAGTCGCCAAACACGCTGACGAGGGCAAAGTCAATTTGGGAATTGTCTTGCATCAACTCTTTTGGGATAGCCGTATATAGGATTCCCCCGGCCACGGCAATCGTGTCGGGCCACTTTTCTTTGATTGCCTTCATCGCGGCATGAAAGCGGGCGAGCGGTGCGGCCCCGCCTGCGGCCGCAATGAGGGTGCCGAAAAAGACGACGTCCGGCCTTCTTTTGCCGATCTCCTCCAACATCTCCTCATCGTTGAGCCCCAGGGCACGGCAGTCGAGGACGCCGACTTCCGCAGCCTTCTTCTCCCGGATGAAGGCAGCGAGCTGAGTATACAAAGGGTTGGAAGCTAGATGCCGCTCCCCCCAGGCGGCCCAATTTCCCATAGGTGGGGTGATAAAAAGGAGCTTCATGGTTTTCTCCCTTGACTATTATAAAGACCTAAAATATTTTCGTTTAAACTATTTAATCCTAAATGGATTGTCAAGGGTAATACGGAATAATTCCTGGAGGGATTTTCCCTCTTTCCGTGCCAGGAAGGGGGGCTGGAAAATAGACTCAATTTCGTATTGACAATGTAGGGACCATTTGGTAGGGGTCGGTAGAAGGGTGGGTCCCCGAATTTGTCGGGGAAAGGAAAAGAATAGGAGGGTAAACCATGGCAGAGCAAAACATGACCGCTGACGGAGAGGTGCTGTTGGATGTAAGAGTAGCCGAGGCTTCGAAGCTCTATAAGTTTTATCTTAACCAGGAAAAGAAGATTTTGGGAACCGCCTCTGTAATTGTCTTTCTCACCGTTTGGGAGATGATCGGAGGGGTCCTCCAACTGATCAATCCGATGTTTATGAGCGCACCGTCGCTCATCGGGAAGGCCGCCTATCAACTGGTCTCCTCGGGCGAGATCTGGAACGATCTCAGGGTAAGCGGGATCGAATTTTTCTGGGGCTATCTCTTGTCCGTTCTCTTTGCGATCCCCTTTGGCATCGCGGTCGGATGGTACAAAAGGATGAGCTACATCTTTGACCCCTTTATCAACGCCATGAATGCGACTCCTCGGGTTGCCCTTCTGCCCCTGGTCATTATCTGGCTGGGGATCGGCATTCTCTCTAAAGTCGGCATTATTTTTCTCGGCGCAGTCTTCCCGATATTGATCAATACCCGCGACGGAGTGAAAACCACCCCTTACAACCTCCTCAATGCCGCAAAGAGCTTCGGCGCTTCGGAGTGGCAGATCTTTAAAAGCGTTGTTCTCCCCTCTACCGTGCCTTTTATCCTGACCGGTTTGAGGTTGGGGGTTGGAAGGGCCCTGATCGGGGTCATGGTCGGGGAGCTTTATGCCGCCACCGCCGGGATCGGTTTTATGATCACCGTTGCCGGTGCGACCTTCCAGACCGATAAAGTCTTCGTCGGTGTCTTGGTTTTTGCGATCACTGGGATGGTTGCCATGGAACTCCTGACCAAGCTGGAAAGCCGGTTCGATAAGTGGCGGCCCAAGGTGGGGGCGGCTGCATAGCGTTTCTTCTGGGCTCTGTGTTAAGAGGTGGCTTTCAGCCTTAGGCTGAGCCACCTCTTTTTTTTGGCTTTAGAAACAGGCATAGGAACTGGTCTTAATCCTTTCATAGAGCGGGCCGTGAAAACCCAAGGCGAAATAGAGGCAGAAATTAGTGAGGCCATGGTCCGGTTTGAGGTCGAGTATATGGGACGGGGCCCGAAGGAGGCCCGCACTTATATCATTGAGGATATGGTGCTGGTCCGGCTTAAAGGAGTCTTAACCCCGGCGGAACAACAGCTAACCAAGAGCGCAGACGGTATGGAGTTGATCAAGAAGATGCGATCAACCCTCATTGAGAACGCCAAGGCTCACCTCTCTCAAGTGTTAGCTGATATTACTGGAACGAAAGTTCTAGGT
>Ga0114945_10001625_pt1 | contig 13818 bp, 15 predicted proteins | sample OV2TP3_FD_87194 | JGI IMG/M metagenome (GOLD analysis project Ga0114945, IMG submission 87194) | Hot spring microbial communities from Beatty, Nevada to study Microbial Dark Matter (Phase II) - OV2 TP3 | ecosystem: Environmental > Aquatic > Thermal springs > Hot (42-90C) | place: USA: Beatty... | reverse complement strand
CCTGCCCTGGTTATCTTTCTCCGGGAAAAGAATTTTCCAAATGTACTTGAGCTGTTTTATGAAGGTCACTTTGCTTTGAGGAGTTTTATATGCAATATGGGCTGTCGTAACAATTTCGTTGATATCTTCCCTGCCACAGTGAGCCAAATCTTTTTGTGTCAAATGACAAATAACTTTCAGCGTTTGCACCAACCGATTACGCCGGATAAAAGAGACGTCCCTTGCCTCGATGAAGGCAAATAGAACTTCAAAATACTTCAGGTTAGCAGGATTTTTACAGAAATATCTCCTTGTTTTGCCTCGTAAAATTTCATACTTTCTATTAGAAGCAAGCTTTAATCTAAAATCTTTTTTAAAAAGCTCGTACTTCTGTTTACTTCCATATATATCCTCGTCTGCCATGCCGATTACTCACATTAACTTATTTTTTAATCTTGTAGTGCATGGAGCATTCAACCAGAGAAAACGTGCCCCTGCGGGGACACTCATGAGAAAAGAGCAGTCTTTTACCCACATTGAACCCCGTCCGCAAGGTGTTTGCCCCGCCGAGAATTAAAAACTCTCTGCTTGCAACAAACCGCAACCTCGCATTCTGATCCGGTAAACTACAGGGGCACAAATTAGAGGTTAGGAATATTATTTATAAAGTTTTGTTAAAATTAAATTAATAAAAATAATAAAATAATTTTGCCGAAGGCGGATTGACAAATCCTAAAATTCCTAGAAACATTAACTCTCCCAATCCATTAGGCTTATCTGCCCTTTTCTTTTGTTTTCAGGAACTTCTATTTGCTCCTGCCCAAGCTGTTTTTTAATGCCCAAAGCAGTTTTCTCACCGAGAATTTGCGTGAGAGTTGATAAGTCAGCGCTCTTAATATCCCTGATGTCCCTTAGCCTGTTCCTGAACAATAGCCTTGCCCTTGCCCTTCCAATGTTCTCCAGCCTTACCAATGGCAATAATTCCTCCTTAACGCCATACTTCAATCTTAGCCTTAATTTGACAATTTCCTTTATTAATGGCTGGTAGTGCATTATCCTGCATAATTCCTCAGCTGCATAAAGCAGCCAGTCTGCGATCTCAAGCTTTGCCCTTAGTTCGCCTGGCCTGATATTATATTTTTCCAATAGGAATCCCTCATCCTCCTCATTTATCCAATAGTTAAACATTAGCGCAGTCTTTATGGAATTAAGGAACTCTTCATATTCCGGCTCATACATTGACGGCTCATTCTCAAGCAAAAAATCACTGAACTCAAGCAGCGTCTCCTGTATTTTTTCATATTCCCTGACTCCAACTTTGAGCAAAGGCCTTATTTCAAGAGTGTGGGACGCCATCTGCAGGAATGAAAAAGGACCAATCCTTTTGTCAGAGGCGTTTCTCATGCACGCAATTATAAATTGGGCAGTCAAAGGATCAGTGTAAAGCTCTGCAACCCTTTTTCCTATTAAAGTTGTCTTAAGCTTTTCATCTGCAAGCTCATTAGCGCCTGAGAAATCATCCTCTGAGCGCATTATAAATTCCCATTCTTCAAGCATCCCAATAACCTTAGATATTGTTGCATGCAATCTTCTCAAGTCCTTAAATTGATGGGCATAAAAGGTTTTGTCAAAAAAGGCAAAAAGCTCTTTTTTTGTGGCTATGAAATTAGCGGCAATTAATGATAAAACATAAGCCCTGAGGACGGGCTCGACTGCAAGCTTTGAGTAAATTTCTTCCGGAGAGCCGTTTAAATACATTTCCTCTATTTTCTCTTTCTCTGAATTTGTGAATGCAATTGCAATTGACTGCCCCTCATTGTCATAATTTGGCCTGCCTGCCCTCCCTGACATCTGCATATAATCCAAAACAGGTATCCAGGTCAGCCCATGCACAGTATACCTCTTTAAGTCTTTTATTATTGCCCTGTATGCAGGGGTGTCCACTCCATAAGCAAGCGTAGGAGTGGAGCATATGATCTTGATGTCGCCCTTTCTAAAATTTTCTTCAATGACGCTTCTTTGCTTTTCAACCAGGCCGGCATGGTGAAAAGCTATTCCTTTTTTCAGGCACAACGCCAATCTTTCACATTGCTTTGTGGGGCTTGACAGCGCATTTAATACCTTATCTGCCAATACTATCAAAATCTCACTTTCATTTTTCACTTTTTTTGATATTTCCTCAGCAGTTTTTTCAGCAGATCTCTTTGTATTGGCAAATATCAAAGCCTGTTTCCCAATTTTTAAGGTATCTAAGGCAATGTTAATCACAGCGCTGTCAGATTCTTCATTAATTTTTATCATATTTCACAAGCGCTGGTTTTTCTTTAAAAACTTTATTGAAAACCTCTCAAAGAGGGCTTTGGAACGCAAGTGACAAAACCTTTATAAACATTAAATCAACTACAAAACATAAGGGGGGCTAAACTTAAGGGGCGCTTAATGGAACAGCATAGTGAGGTAAAGAAAGATAATATCCTTAATAGCATTAATTCTCCAAAAGACATCAAAAGCCTGAATAAAGAGCAGCTTAAAATTCTTTCTCAGGAAATAAGAGAAAGGATTTTGGATGTTGTCTCTAAAAATGGAGGGCATCTCGGCGGCCCATTAGGCGCAGTTGAGTTAAGTCTTGCTGCTCATTATGTGTATAATGCGCCTTATGACAAGATAGTGATAGATACCGGGCATCAAAGCTATCCTCACAAGCTTGTTACTGGAAGAAGGGACAATTTCCACACTTTAAGGCAGTATAAAGGTGTGTGCGGCTTCTGCAATATTTTTGAGTCAGAGTACGATGTCTTTGGAGCGGGCCATGCGTCAACTGCCGTATCAGCAGCGCTCGGCATTGCAAAAGCCCGCGATTTTAAAGGAGAAAAGTTCAAGGTTGTTGCTATTGTGGGTGATGGGGCATTAACAGCGGGGTTGGCTTTTGAAGGCTTGAATAACATCGGCGCTGATAGGACAGACGTCCTTGTTATTTTGAATGACAACAGGATGAGCATATCGCCAAATGTAGGCGCTGTTTCCAATTATTTAAACAAGATAGTGCTGCATCCGGGATATTTCCAATTAAGAAAAAAAATCCGCAATTTCCTCGAAAACATTATAGGTGTTGGAGAAGAAGGCATAAATAAGCTGGGCAAAGCAGAGGAAAGGCTAAGGACAATAGCTACACAAGGCTTATTTTTTGAAGCGCTGGGCTTTCAATACTTTGGGCCTATTGACGGGCATAACTTTGATGAGCTTGTCCCTGCACTGCAGAACATAAAGGATCTAAAAGGGCCTATTTTGCTCCATGTAAAGACAGAGAAAGGCAAAGGCTATCCATTTGCAGAGAAAGACCTTGACAAGTTCCATGGGATGTCTCCATTTGACCCAATAAACGGGCAAAAATATGTAACAACAGCCAAGATGACTTACACTGATGCATTTGCAAATGCGCTGATAAGAATTGCTGAAGAAGATAAAAGGATTGTTGCGATAACTGCTGCGATGAAAGCTGGGACAGGATTGAACAAGTTTGAAAAGCATTTTCCAGACAGGACTATAGATGTAGGCATTGCAGAGCAGCATGCAGTTACATTTGCAGGAGGCCTTGCAATTGCCGGAATGAAGCCAGTATGCGCAATATATTCTACTTTCCTGCAGCGAGCTTATGATCAGATAATTCATGATGTATGCCTGCAAGAGCTTGGAGTTATATTTGCATTAGACAGGGCAGGATTAGTCGGAGATGATGGGCCGACGCACAATGGGCCATTTGACATTGCTTACTTCAGGGCAATTCCTAATATAACAATAATGGTTCCAAAAGACGAAAATGAATTGCAGCATATGCTTTATACTGCAACCCGGCTTAATGGGCCTTGCAGCATAAGATACCCAAGAGGCAATGCAGTTGGAGTCGGGCTTGAGCCGGAATTTAAGAAACTTGAAGTTGGAAAAGGCGAAGTGCTGAAAGAAGGCGATGAGATGCTTGTTTTGGGAGTAGGCCCGATTTTATACGATGCAATAAGCGCAGTTGAAGAGCTAAAATGCAATGCGACAATAATTAATGCAAGGTTTGTGAAGCCGATAGACAAAGAGCTGATTTTGAATTGCGCTAAAAAATTTAGAAATATAATAACTTTGGAAGAAGGCACAATTAATGGCGGATTTGGCTCTGCTGTGTTGGAACTGCTTGAGGATAAAGGCATTACTGCAAATGTAAAAAGGATTGGGATTCCAGACAAGTTTATAGAGCATGGAAAGCCAGACATACAGAAAAAGCTGGCAGGGATTGATAGGGAGAGCATAAAGAGGGTGATTGGCGATATTTTAAGTATCAGATAATTTATTTTATTTTTATTATTTTTTAATATTTTTAATATTATTGTTGAATAAAAAATGAATTTTCCCTGAAATGGAAGAAGAGATTAAAAAGTGGTGGCAGGTTGCTTTAGAAGATTTAGAAACTTCAAAGTATAACCTAAATGGAGATAAACTTGCTGCTGCGGCATTATATGCCCAACAGTCAGTAGAAAAAGGTTTAAAAGCATTACAATTACATAGAACTAAATCGTTTGAAAAAACTCACGATATTGTGAGACTCTCAATTTTAGTTTCTGCACCGCAAAAAATAAGCAAATTTTGTGCAGATATTCAACCAGTCTACTTTGAATCAAGGTACCCCGATAGGGCAGATTTTTATGACTTTAGTGATAAAGGATATATTACCGAGCTTGTAAATAAAGCCGAAGAGGTAATAGAATGGATAAAAAAAAAATTAGAAGAGATATAATTAATATTATCAGAAAACTCAAAGAAAGAAATAAACTAGACAGGGTTATATTATTTGGTAGTTTTGCTAGAGGCGATTTTGGTAAATATAGCGATGTAGATATTATAGCAATCTCAAAAAATTTTAGTGGCATCGAAAGACTTAAAAGGTCACCTAAACTTTATTATGACATTCATAATAACCTAAAATTAGAGCAAGACGTAGACATAGTGTGTTATACCCCTGAAGAGTTTGATAGACTCGTAAATAAGTCTGTACTAATAAAAGAAGCTTTAGAGCAAGGAATTGAATTATAAAATAAATATGTGGAGCTAAAGAGATTGTAAAGAATGGGACAAAATCCTAATCTAGAAGAAATTGATCCTGAGATAAGAGGGCTTGTAAAGTTGTTAAATAGCTTTCCTTATATTCAGACAACTTCATCATGTTCAGGGCATTATTTATGGGATAGTTTAGTGTCAGAAATTGTGCCAAGAATTGGAGAGGGTGATTATCCTTTCGTATCTTACGATGCATTAAATTCAGAGGCATACAATTTAACCCAAAAGATAATAGAAGGAGTAAACGAGATAAGTATAAATAGAAAACCTGTTTTAGAAGATTCTGTACTTATTGTATGTATTCCAGTTGGCTATTTGAGTGGGGATAACAGTATTAGTTTATCACTAACATTCAATTATAAGTTTAATGTAACCCCTACGAGACCAACTAGTAGTAAGTATAATATAATGGATTTTCCACCTAATGAAAGAAAAGAAGCTGTTCTACAATTTTTGAATGATGTAGAATCAGTTCTTAAAGAATACATTAAATGAAAATTTCAAAACTTTATTTTAAATTTTTTACCATGACACGACGCAAATCCCGCAAGGTAAAAGTCGGAAAATTGTACATTGGAGGAGACGCGCCCATAACGCTCCAGTCAATGACCACAACTGATACAACTGATGTAAAGGCGACTGTAGAACAAATCCATGGGTTGGAAGAGATTGGATGCGACATAATAAGGGTTTCTGCCCCGACAATGGATGCTGCAAAGGCATTGAAAGAGATAAAGGAAAACATAACCATTCCGCTTGTTGTTGACATACACTTTGATTACAGGATTGCTTTGGAAGCAGTAAAATATGTTGATAAATTAAGGATTAACCCAGGCAATATAGGAAATCCTGACAAAGTCCTGCAAGTTGTAGATGCGTGTAAAAATTACGGAGTTCCAATGAGAATCGGAGTAAATCTTGGCTCTCTTGAAAGGGATTTATTTGAAAAATATGGGTATGCCCCTGAAGCAATGGCAGAGAGCGCCATGAGGCATGTAAAAATTTTGGAGGACCTGGATTTTCATAACGCAATTATCTCATTGAAAGCGTCAGATGTGCCAAGAATGGTGAAAGCATACCGCTTATTTGCAGAAAAAACCGATTATCCATTGCATCTTGGCGTGACAGAAGCAGGCTCTAAAATTCCTGGAACTGTGAAATCTGCAATGGGCATTGGAATGCTGCTTTCAGAAGGCATAGGCGATACAATAAGGGTTTCGCTTTCTGAAGAGCCAAAAGAAGAAGTAAAAGTTGGAAAGTATATACTACGCTCATTGGGATTAAGAAATGACGGAGTGCAGGTAACAAGCTGCCCAACATGCGCAAGGACAGAGATTGATGTGATAAAGCTGGTGGAGCAATTGGAAAATGCAACAGAGAAAATAAAGAAGCCCGTCCATGTTGCTGTTATGGGATGCGCTGTCAATGGACCCGGGGAAAGCAAGAAAGCTGACATCGGAATTGTGGGAGCGCCTGGAAATCATTTGCTTTACAAAGAAGGAAAAATAGTAAGAAGAATTAACGACAATGAGATTTACGAAGTTCTGATGAAGGAGATAAATGAGATGGCTAGGTGATAGATAAATGAGATGGCTAGATGATTAATCATTGTTTAAGAAAGCTGCAACATTTAAATAACATTTGCCTTTTTTATAATACAAATGTCGCAAAAAAAGACAAAGATAATACAAATAAAATCACTGCTCAATTGAAATGAAGCACCTCTCAATCTTAGGCTCAACAGGCAGCATTGGCGCTCAAACCTTGGAGATAGTCAGGCAGTTTCCTGATGAATTTAAAATAGTTGGGTTAACAGCAAATAAAAATTCTGAATTATTACTGAAGCAAATCAAGGAATTCAAGCCAAAGGCAGCCGCAATAATGGACAAAAGCAAGGCTGATACCCTGCTTAATTTTTCTTCATGCCGGGTTTATTCCGGAATTGACGGCATCAATAAAATTGCGGCAATGAGCGAAGCTGATACGGTTGTTAATGCTTTAGTCGGAAGCGCTGGAATAGAGCCGACCTATAGCGCTGTCAAAAATAAAAAAAACATTGCATTGGCAAATAAGGAGACTTTGGTTGCGGCTGGCTCTGTAATTATGGATGAAGTTAAGAAGAATAATCTAAGCATTATGCCGATAGATTCAGAGCATAGCGCGATATTCCAATGCCTAAATGGAGAAAATATAAAGGAAGTAAAAAAAATTACGCTCACCTGCTCAGGAGGCCCGTTTAAGGATTGGACAAAGCAGCAATTAGAGAATGCTACTGTTCAAGACGCCCTAAATCACCCAACATGGAATATGGGCAATAAAATAACAATTGATTCTGCAACATTAATGAACAAGGGCTTTGAGGTCATTGAAACGCATTGGCTTTATGGGATTGGGTATGAGAAAATAAAAATTGCCGTTCATCCGCAAAGCATAGTCCATTCGCTTGTTGAATTTATTGATAAATCTGTAATAGCGCAGCTTGGCTTGCCGGATATGAAAGTTCCAATCCAATATGCCTTATCACACCCAAAAAGATTTCCCAATCTCCTAACTTCATTAGATTTGGCAAAAATAAGATTGCTTGAATTTAGAGAGCCGGACTTTGATATGTTTCCATGCCTAAATTACGCTTATGAAGCAGGAGCTGTCGGAGGGACTATGCCGGCTGTTATGAATGCCTCAAATGAGGCTGCAGTTAATGCTTTTTTAGAAAATAAAATAAGATTTTTAGATATACAAACTATTATAAAAAAGATGATGGAAAGGCATAAAGTTATTAAAAACCCAAGCTTAAAAGACATTCTTGAAATTGATAAGAAAGTTAAGGAAGAGACTGGAATCATAGTAAAAGGATTGTAGTAGAATTGTAGTTATCAAAAATAAGGCTGAATAATCCACATATTAAATGATCGGATTAGTAATTACCTCATCCAGTAACTACTCTTCCACCATATATTTTCTATATAGTAAATAACCACTGGACACTGGACATTTGCTGGTGTGAAGTATTTAAAGTAATTCTTCTACGTTAGTTGATGCAGGAAAAAGATGGTTTACCAAAAACCTTCTTTCACCCCCTTTCCTGCCTTATATAGCCACCCAAGTAAGTAACTGTGTGTTTTTCATTTTTTTATATATGAAATCACCCTAAAAATTAAGTTTGGGGGCTATAAATTCAAAGGTGAGAAAATGATAAGGTGTGTAATATGCGGAGCGGCAATAAAGCCATGGTTTGAAGTATGCTATGGATGTTACAATCCGGTATCAAGGAGCGGAAAAACTTTAGATCCAATCAAGGCAAATCATTTCATGAAAGAAATGAAGATTGATAGTTGGTAGAAAAAAGAAAAGAAAAAGGTAAGATAACCATGCATTCATATAAACTTTATGCCGCGGCAGGATAATCCGGTATTCCGGGAAATTAAGACCTTCCTGCTCGCAAGAGCTTCTGGGTTCAAATCACGGAAAGGAAAAATCCTTTTTGGGTGAGACTCCCAGCCGCGCGGCGCACATACAAAATATAAAACAAAAAAAGGTGAACAAAATGGACTTAAGCAACGAATTCATTGAAGATTTGTTTTTACAGCAAATTAAGGAGTTAACAATTAGGACAAACAAGCAGATAAGAAGCTTTGATGCTCAGTTTAGCGGAATGAAAATTAAACGAGGTGATTAAGATGAGAGAGAGTTTTGAAGAAGAGCACGAAGATGATATATATAATGAGCAATATTTAGAGCTTTATGTAGAAGATGACGAAATAAGCGGTGGAGAGGAAGGGTTTATGGTTGGGTATTTAGGGTGATTATTGCATTGGATAACAACAAATTTTTTATATTGTTATTCTTTTCTGCATCCTTATGCGCATCTTAAGCTTTGAAGAATTCAATCTTGAAAGGCAATCGATAATTGATGAGCTATTCAAAGGCGCTGTCTTTATCTATCCCACTGATACAATCTATGGCATCGGATGCAATGCAGCAATTTCAAGCGCAGTAAAAAAGATAAGAAAGCTTAAATCAAGAGCCTCAAACCCATTTTCTGTTATTGCGCCTTCATTTGACTGGATTTATGAAAACTGTATTGTAACAAAAGAGGCAGAGGAATGGCTTAAAAAACTGCCAGGGCCTTACACTTTAATATTAAAGCTAAAAAATAGCAATTGTGTAGCGAAAGAAACCGCTTCAGGATTAAAGACTTTGGGCATTAGAATCCCAAACCACTGGATAAGGGATGTTGTTGCTGAAGCAGATGTGCCTGTTGTGACTACATCAGTAAATAAGAGCAATGAGGATTACATGACTTCATTGGAAGACTTGGAGCCTGCAATAAAAGGAAGCGTTGATTTTATAATTTATGAAGGCAAAAAGGAAGGAAAGCCAAGCAAGATAATAGATTTGACTGACAATGTAAAAATCATTGAGCGATGATTTGGTGTTTTTAATATTGCAGATAATTTTTTAAACAGCCTGACTTTTTATTATGTAATATGGAAAAATACAATAAATCAAAACTCAAAATCCTTGCAGCAGGAGACATACATGGAGATACTTCACAGGCTAAAAAGCTGGCAGAGCAGGCAGAAAAGGAAAACATAGACCTGGTTGTGCTGTCAGGCGACCTTACTTATGCAGAGTCGTCAACTGAGGGCATCATAGGCCCATTTATCAAGAAAGGCAAAAAGGTTGTTTTAATTCCCGGCAACCATGAGACTGTTGCAACAGCTGATTTTCTTGCTGAGCTGTATGGCGCAACAAACTTGCATGGATATTCAATAAAATATAAAGATGTCGGGTTGTTCGGGTGCGGCGGAGCAAATATTGGAGCGTTCCAGCTTGGCGAAGATGAAATATTTGAGCTGATAAAAAAAGGCTATGACAGAATCAAGGACGCTAAGAAGAAGATTTTGGTAACTCATGTCCATCCATCAGGCTCTTTGATGGAGAAGTTCACAAGTGTGTTCCCGGGAAGCGAGGGTGTCAGAAAGGCAATAGACACTTTTAAGCCGGATATTTTGCTTTGCAGCCATGTCCACGAGGCAGAAGGCATAGAGGAGATGATAGGCAGGACAAAAGTCATAAACGTCGGGAAAAGGGGAAAGGTTATTGAGGTTTGAGATAAAGAGTATCTATTAAAAAGAAGCTAAACTTTTTACCTATCTCTTAAACTTATAAGCATAGGCATTTTTTCTGGTATTTCCCAGCCTCTTTCCGTACTCGAAATAAATAGCAGAGCTATCCCTCAATTTTTTCAGGCAGGTTGTTACAGAGCCAAGTGAAGCCCTCAGATTATCGGCTATTTCTTTTGATGTGTACCATTTACTCCTATTCCTTTTCAGGAAGTCATAAACTTCTTGCTGTCCCATTTTATTTGTGATAAATAGAATTTTTCCTTTCCATTTTTAATAAAGCTCTATATTATACTTTCTGTCTTTCGGCTTTACCTCTTTCTCATCATCCTCTTTGGCAATATCCATTTTATTTAGCTCTTCTTCACTAAACAGCTCTGCAAACAAGTCCTGTGTTGATTCTTCTGCTGAGCCTGTTTCTTTCTCTTCTATATGCTGTTTCTCTTCTATCTGCTGCGCTTGTTGGGAAGGCTGGAAAGGCTGGGAAGGAGACTGGGAAGATTCCAAAATGAACGCGCTTGAAGAATCTGCAGGACTGCCGCCAAAAATATTTGCAAATGCGCTTCCAGCAGGCTCTGCATTGCTTTGCCCGGAAACAGATGGCTCAACAGATAGCTCATTAGTGAATATCTCCTCCGCGCCAACAAGATTTTGCAGCATTTTAATGACTTTTTTAATCTCCTCATGCGAGTCCTCTTTTGTGTCTATGCTGACCTTCATAGCAGTTTTGTTATGCACAAAGCTTAAATAGTTTTTGGTTCATTCTGTTGCTGGCTATCTTTTACAATGTCTTTAGCTCTGCCTTTGCCTTTTTTTCTTATTACAATGAATATAGAGAGAATAGCAAGAAGTGTCACAAAAATCAGCGCGCTGATAAGCAGCCCGCCTTTATCAAATAAGGGATTTGGCTTATCTTCTATTGTATATTGTACTGTACCTTCTATTGTTTTGTCTATTGTTTTGGCAGATTCACCAGCTTCATTGCTTATATTTGATGGCACAGAGGCTGTTTCCTCCTTTTTTGCGCTGCCAGACTCCTGAATTGCCTCTTTTGTTGCATTTTCAGCTGCATTAATTGCAATTATGGTGTCATTTTTTATTGCATTATCTTTCTCTTCCTTCTTTAATTTAAGCTCGAAAGTCTCGCTGAGCGATTGTAAAGCTCCGTCAAAGGCATAATGGACAAGAAGGCTTATATTGAAGGTTTTATTTCCTGATTTAAGAGCATCATCTTCCGGGGCAACTAGCGTATTGCTGATAATGGCGTAAGACTCATTAGGCATAAGCTTGTTAATCTCGCTTCTTATTTCATTATTGTATGGCGCGTTTAAAACTGCTTTGATATTATTTAGCTCGTAGCTCCTGCCCGGATTTTTAAGCTTTACAACAACGATAAATTTTTGCCCTGGACTTAGCTCGCCATATTCTGCGCTGAAGTTTATTATCGGCTTTGGTTCGATAGCTTTGACAAATGTGGCATTTTCTATTTTGTCTGTTAAGCCCTTTATTGTATAGATAAACTCCTGGCGCAATGTTGAGCCGATTTGCGATGCTGATGCAAGATGCAGCGAGTAATTAAGCATTGCCCCATGCTCTAAAATGATGCTGCGCCTTAAAACATTCAATTCTCTGTTAAATCCAGTAACTTCTTTAAGAAGTGCAAGGCTGTCTGGCAGATGAATAGCGGCGGTAAGCTCAAGCTTTTCATCCTTGTGGATATTCTGCAAAGACATATTAATATAAAATGGCTGTTTTAATTCAATATCCTTATCCATAAACTGGCTTGCTTTTAGCTGTTTTGGCAATATAGCCACTGCTAAGGAATCTGTATTCTTTTTTTCATTCTCAAATCCATTAAAATAGCTTAAATTTCCAGCTAAACTGTATGCGCCTTCTTTTTCCGCAATAACGGCTGCTGCGCATATTTTGTCGTATTTGCTTTTGAGAGAGCCCTGCCATATTATGTTCTTGCCATCCAGCTCACAGCCTCTTAATTCTTTTATGAAAAAGGGAGCCAGATCTTCTTTGTATGCTATGCCAGTTATCTCAAAATCAGTTGGGTTTGTTATAGTTATTGAAAACTCAGCCTGCTCTCCCTGCAGCAGCGTATTTGGAGCCATTTTGCTGGCAGTTGAGAGGCTGCCCGTAAGCTTGTATATATCCATTCCAATTTCATAATAATACACATAAGTAGTTATATTCTTGTAGGAGAAGTTGGCGCTGTTTATGCAGATCCTGAATATGGGATTTGATTTGCAGGCGCCATTGTCAATTATCAGGCTTCCTGCCGGAGTGTCTGCAAATACCTTATTGCTATTTTCGTCATATTTAAACTTAAAGGCTGTCCCGTCTATAGCCTTTTCAGCATCAGTAATGGCTTTTCCTGAAAATATTTTGGTTTCGGCGAAAGCTGTTGGTAAAAAGAAGATTATTAAAAAGAAAGTTACTATTAGTTGCTTCATGCGCTTACTAAGTTTATAGATAATATTTAAAGTTAGCGGTATTTACGATTAATTTTAATGAATTATTTTTTATCTGATTTATTTTATATTATAGATTATTCAAACACCCTCTGCCAGTTCATGTAGACATTATTAACAGCTTCAGTTATATCCATCTGCTTTATCTCTGCAATCTTATTGTAGCTTTCTATCACATAAGCAGGCTCATTCCATTGGCCTTTATAAGGGCTTAAATAAGGGCTGTCTGTCTCGCAGAACAATTGCGATATTGGAACATTTTTAACAATCTCCTGAAACTGCTGGCTTCTTACAACAGTAGTCGGAACTGTCAGATGCCACCCATTGTCAGCGATTCTCTTAACAAGGGATTTTTTCCCGCAAAAGCAATGCATAATGATATTCTTTAACTTAGAGCTTTCCAGAATTTCAATGCATTTTTGCTCTGCCCTTCGGGAGTGCACTACTATCGGCTTTTTTAATTCTTCAGCAAGGCTTATCATCTTTTCAAAATCCTCAATTTGCTGTTTGCTTTCGCCATCAACAAAATCAAGCCCGACTTCGCTTATAGCGGCTACATTATTTTTATTTTTTCTGATAAAGTCTATTTCTTCATTAATGTCAAAATTAATATCAAAATCAGTTAATTTTAATGGGTATTCGGCTTTTTCTGCTTCTTTCTTTAGGGCGTCCCTTGGATAAATGCCCATTGCGCACTTTACAATATCATATTTTTTAGAAAGCTCAAGGCAGAGCCTGTTTGTTTCCGGGTTTATGCCGTTTGCTATTATATGTTTCAGCCCAGCATTTTTTGCCCTGCCAATTATCTCATCTATTTTAGGGATGAGCAAAGAATGGTCCAGATGGGCATGAATGTCAATTAAAAGATTCATCAACTTCATTTCAATCAATATTTCCATAATGTTTAAATATTTAATTGAGAATTCTTTAATATGGACTGGATTTATTATGTATTAATAGCTAATTGCATTTGGTCTTTTACATCTTTGATAGATAAGATTGTGATCTCAAAAGGCTACATAAAAAATCCTCTTGTTTATCTGGCAACAAATGGCTTAATGAACATAAAATTTAATATAAAAAATGAAGAAAGTCAGCCATATCAAAATAAAGGGTAAAATGTCTGTCAATGAGCT
>Ga0114945_10001623_pt1 | contig 13833 bp, 12 predicted proteins | sample OV2TP3_FD_87194 | JGI IMG/M metagenome (GOLD analysis project Ga0114945, IMG submission 87194) | Hot spring microbial communities from Beatty, Nevada to study Microbial Dark Matter (Phase II) - OV2 TP3 | ecosystem: Environmental > Aquatic > Thermal springs > Hot (42-90C) | place: USA: Beatty... | reverse complement strand
TGGGACGCCTGGAACCTACACCAACCCTGAAATATAAGGCCACAGCATGAAGGTGTTATCCCAGGCACACAGCAAACAAATAGACCACGAATGTCAATTCATAAAAACTTGAAGATCGAGTGATAGCTTATTTGAATATCTCCGCCACGATCTGGGGGTGGGGGAGTCCGGCGGCGCGGAGGCGGTCGTAGGTCTCGCGGTGGGCCCAGGTGCGGCGCTCCGGGCCGCGAATGTCGTACTTCTCCGGGTAGCGGAGCGGGAGCTTGCCCTCCGCGATCATCCGGGAGAGGGGGTAGTCCTGCTCCGCGAGGGGGAGGCGGACCACTTCGTGGTCCCGCGCGGACTGGTAGAGGGCCATCATGATCTCCACGGCGTGGCGGGTCTGCGCGCCGTCGCTGCGGTAGTCGCCCCCCTCGTCCAGCCAGGCCTTGAGGGCCCGCGCCTGCGCGACGTAGGCGATGTAGAAGGCCCCCTCCAGCCCGACCTTCCGGGCCGCGTAGGCCGTCTCCGCGTCCCAGAGCGCCTGGCGCGCCTCCCGGTCGGTGCGGATGGCGCTGATCCGGCGGAGGTGGTCCGGCCCCACCCTGAGCAGTCCTTCCGTGCCCTGCACCGTGAAATGGTCAGGCTCGTTGCGGGCCGTGAGGTCCACCTGAATCAGGGCCTGCGCGCCCCCGGCAAAGGCCACGAGGCCCAGACAGCAGTCCTCGATGGGGATGTCCCGCTCCCACCGGTCGGTCTTGCGCTCCACGGCCCCCATCACCCACTCGGCCTTCGGGTCGCTTAGCAGGTAGCGCGCGCCGTCCACGACGTGGCTGCCGGTGTTGAGCAGGCCGTCGATCACGTGGCCGGTGACCAGGACGGGCTGTCCGATAGCGCCCTGGCCGATCATCCGGCGGGCCTCGGTCCAGGCGGGATAAAACCGCCGCTGATGGCCGATGGCCAGCTTCACGCCGCGCGCGGCGCAGGCGGCGATCATCCGGTCCGCCTCGCTCAGGCTGACGGCCATCGGCTTCTCGCACAGGACGGCCTTGACGCCTCGCTCCGAGGCCAGGATCGTCTGGGAGGGGTGGAGCAGGTGCCAGGTGCAGATGCTGACGATGTCCAGGGACTCCTTCCGCAGCATCTCTTCGGGGTCCGCGTACATGGCCGGGATCGCAAAGGTCTGCCGGAAGGCGCGGGCGGCCCCGGCGTGAGGCTCGGCGCCGGCGACGAGGTCCAGGCCGGGCACGCTCTGGTAGGCCTTCGCGTGCCGCTGGGCGATGTTGCCGCATCCGATGATGCCGACGCGGTAGGAGGTAGGCATAAGATCAGCTCCTTACGTGTTAAAAGAGAGATGACCTGCGTAGATGCCGTCCACGATGGCCTGATCGGTCCACATCTCCTGCGGCGTGACCAGGGGGGTGGCCTCGCCGAGGACGCAGTCGAGGAAGTGATGCACGTCACGGCGGTTGCGCACGCGGGAGTCGTCGCGGAAGGGGCCGGCCAGGCCGGGCGCGATCTCCTCGGTCCGGTCCACGTAGTCGCCGTCCCGCCAGGTCAGGAGGCGCAGGGGGGACAGGGAGGCGTAGCCCTGGGTCCCCCAGACCTCGACGCCCTTGCCGTCGATCTGGGGGGGGGTCAGCCACATGCCCTCGACAGACAGGGTGACGCCGTCGGCGAAGCGGGCGTAGCCGGAGGCCAGGTCCTCGGCGTCGTAGGTCTCGCGGACGGCCTCTAACCTGGGCGGAAAAGAGGGGAGGCCGGCGAAACGCGACAGGCTGTGGCCCTCGACCGTCAGGAGTTTGGGACAGCCCAGAAACCAGACGGCCAGGTCGATGACGTGGACGGCGGTGCTGGCGAGGGAACCCCCCCCGGAGAGGGATTTGACGTAGTGAGGCCCCCAGGTAGGGACGCTGGCCTCGTGGGACCAGGCGCGAGCGAACAGGGGCCTCCCCAGGCCGCCCTCCCGGATGAAGTGATGCACGACCTGGGCGTCGTCGCGGAAGCGGAAGTTGTAGCCGACCATCAGGAGCCGGCCCGCCCGCTCTGCGGCCCGGAGCATCTCCTCGGCCCCGGGCAGGGACGGGGCCATGGGCTTGGCGGCCAGGACGTGGGCGCCTGCGCTCAGGGCGGCGAGGGTGACGGCTGGCCGGACGTCCGCCAGGGTGCCGACCATGACGACGTCCAGGGGCTCCTTCTCGATCATCCGCCGGTAGTCCTCGTAGGTCGCGGGGCGGGGGTTGCCGCGCTCTTCGGACAGCTCGCGGGCCGCGGCCTCCGCGCGGCCCCGGTCGATGTCGCACAGGGCGGCCACGGTCGCGCCGGGGTGCTCGGCCACGCCCCAGGCGTAGGTCTTGCGCCCGAAAGAGCCGCACCCGACGATGCCCACGCGCAGGGGGGATTTCACGTTGTTCATGGGGTCTCCTTTCTTCTGATCGCTTACAATATAGGCTCCCGGCCCGTCCGACGCACGCAAAAAATGATCGCCACAAATCCCTTGACAGGGGACGCCCGCCCCTCTATCTTGACAGCCATCTTCACCCGTTGCGAAAGGAGTTTGCGATGACCTACGACCTGCTGATCAAAGGCGGGACGCTCGTGGACCCCGCGCAGAAGGTCCACGCGAGGAGAGACGTGGCGTTTTCGGGGGGCGTCGTGGCCGCGGTCGGGGACGATCTCTCCGGGGCGGGGGCGCGCGAGGTGGTGGACGCCGGGGGGTGTGTGGTGACGCCGGGCATGATCGACCTGCACGTGCACGTGTTCTACGGGGTCAGCCACTTCGGGGTGGCGCCGGACCCCACCTGCCTGGCACGGGGCGCGACCACGGTGGTGGACGCAGGCTCCGCCGGGGCGGACACCTTTCCGGGGTTCCGGAGGTACGTGATCGACGTGAGCGCCACGCGCATCCTGGCGCAGCTCAACATCTCGTCGCAGGGCATGCTCACGCGCGAGATCGGGGAGTTTGAGATCCCGGAGTACGCCGACGTCGGCAAGGCGTGCCAGATGATCGAGAGGCACCGGGACATCATCCTGGGTGTGAAGGTGCGGCTGACCCGGCACAGCATCGTGAGCGAGCGGTCCGGGATGCTGCCGCTCCACCGGGCGCGGGAGGCGGCGGACGCGGCGGGCCTGCCCATCATGGTGCATCCGCAGAACGCCTGGTGCGAGTCGCTGGACGACATCCTGAAGGTCATGCGCGAGCGGGACATCCTGACGCACTGCTTTCACGGGATGGCGTGCGGCATCCTGGACGAGCGGGGACAGGTCCGGAGGTCCGTGCGGGAGGCGATGGAGCGGGGCGTGGTGTTCGACGTGGGGCACGGCGCGGGGTCGTTCAACTGGGAGGTGGTCGAACGGGCAATGGCGCAGGGCGCGCAGCCGCAGACGATCTCGTCGGACCTGCACGTGTACAACCTGCACGGGCCGGTGTATGACCTGGCCACGGTGGTGACGAAGTTCCTCCACCTGGGCATGCCGCTCGACGAGGCGATGGCGAAGGTGACGGCTGTGCCCGCGCGGGTCATCCGGATGCAGGACAGGATCGGGACGCTGGCCGTCGGGGCCTGGGGGGATGCGGTCGTGTTCGAGCTGCGGGGCGGCGAGTTTCAGCTCGTGGACGCGCACGGCGGCGTGCGCACGGGCCGGCAGAAGCTCGTCCCGGTCGTGGTGGTCAAGGGGGGGCGCGTGTACAGGCAGAGAATTGAAAATTAGAAATTGCAAATTGCAAATTGCAAATTGCAAATTTGCCGGTAGCCCAGGAGACGAGACATGAGCGAGGCCGTTCAGACGATCCGCTATGGTATGTTCATCATGCCGTTCCACGACCCCGCCAAGCCGCTGGCGCAGTGCTACGATGAAGACCTGGAGCTGATCGTGCGGGCCGAAGAGCTCGGGTTCAGCGAGTTCTGGATCGGCGAGCATCACACGATGAGGTACGAAAACATCGTGATGCCCGAGATCTTCATCGGCCGGGCGCTGGGGGAGACGCATCGTATCCGTCTGGGTCCGGCGCCGGTCTGCCTGCAGCAGCACCACCCCGCGCACGTGGCGTGCCGGCTGGCCTTTCTGGACCATCTCTCCAAGGGGAGGCTCAACCTCTGCTTCGGGCCGGGCAGCGTGCCGACGGACCTGGAGGTGTACGGGCTGGACCCCAAAAACTCGGCCGAGATGGTGAGCGAGGCGATCGACATCATCCTCAGGTTGTGGGCGTCCGATCCTCCGTACGAGGTCCAGGGCAAGTACTGGACCGTCTCTCTCAAGAAGTACGTGGACGAGGAGACGGGCATCGGGTTCATCCCCAAGCCGCTCCAGCGCCCCCACCCCCCGATCTCCACGCCGGGGACGAGCCGGAATTCCCCCACGATGCAAATGGCCGGGGCGCGGGGGCTCCAGCCCTTCGGCCACTGCCTGGTGACGGCCAATGTGCTGGCGGACCAGTGGAGGACCTACGAGGAGGCGGCGCTGAAGGCCGGGCGACAGCCGAACCGGGCCGACTGGAAGGTCGCGCGGGCCATCTTTCTGGCCGACACCACGCAGGAGGCGCGCCGGCGGGCGCGGACGAACTCTTTGGCCCGGAACTTCGAGTACATCGGCAGGCTGATGGACCGGGGGCCGGGGCGGAAGGCCTTCAAGCGGGACCTGTCCATGAGCGATGCGGATTGCACCCTGGATTACATGATGGAGGAGCAGATCATCGCCGGGGACGTGGACGAGGCCCTGCGCCGGCTGCTCCGGATGAGGGAGGAGACAGGCCCGTTTGGCACGCTGATTCTGATGGGTTACGACTGGGACGACAAGCCGTCCTGGCTTCGGAGCGTTGAGCTGTTTGCGCGCGAATTGATGCCCGCCCTGAACAGGGCGGGGTGAGGAGGAGGATGGACACGCTCAACTGCTGCGTGGTGGGCTACGGGGGCATCGCCGCCTTCCACGTCGAGGCGCTGAAGAGGATCGAAGGGGTCCGCCTGCACACCCTGGTCGGGCGGAGGTTAGAGCCCACAGAGGCGTTCGGGCGGGAGAGGGGGTTCGCCAGGACGACCACCCGCTACGAGGAGGCGCTGGCCGATTCGGAGGTGGACGCCGTGGTCATCACGGCCCCGAGCGAGCTTCACCACGAGATGGCGTCTGGGGCGCTGGGGGCGGGCAAGGACGCGCTCGTGGAGATCCCCCTGGCGATGTCCCGGCGGGGGGCCGAGGAATTAGCGGGGCTTGCGCGCCGCACGGGTCGAAAGCTGATGGTCGCGCACACCCGCAGGTTCGCGCCGACGGGCCGGTTCGTCAGGGAGTTTCTGGCCTCCGGCAGGGCGGGCCGGGTCCACCAGCACCACAGCTACTCCTTCTGGCTTCGGCACGAGAACGTCGGGTGGACGGGCTACCGGCGGAGCTGGGTGGATGACGTGCTGTTCCACCACGCCTGCCATCACGTCGACTTCGCCCTCTGGGCCACAGGCGCGCCGGTCCGGCGGGTGCGAGGGGAGATCTCCCCCCTGGACCCCCGGACGGGGACTTCGCTGGATGTCAGCCTCCTGATGCGCCACGCGGACGAATGCATCACCACGATCAGCCTCTCCTACAACGCCCGGCAGGGGATGAGCGGGGACACGTTCATCTGCGAGGAGGGGACCCTGACCCTCTCCGGCGGCCGGGTCACCTTCGGGGGAGAGGTGGTGTTCGCGCCCGACAACAACTTTCAGGAGGGGATGCTGGCCCAGGACCGGGAGTTCGTGGACGCGATCCGGGAGGGCCGCCAGCCCTCCTGCAGCGCAGAGGACGGCCTGAAGGCCCTGACCGCGCTCCAGGAGGTCTACGACCAGATGGTGGCCCTGGAGGGGGAGGACAGATACAGGAGGAGATGGGGGATGTAGGTTTTAAACAAGGAGACCTTCGTGGATTTAGACCAGGCGCTCTCCAGGAGGTTGGTCGGCAAGAGGCATCACGGGGAACTGGTCGCCTATCTCCGGGAGCGGCTTCCGCGCCTGGAGCAGCCGACGCACAGGGCGGCGTGGCTCAGGAGGGCCGCGCGGGTCCGTCGCGAACTGCTGGACCTTTTCTTTATGGGTCATCCTGCGGGGGTGTTGCAGGAGAGGCCCCGGGTGCAGTGGTCGGGTGTGATCGAGACGGGGAAGGGGTACCGCATCCGCAAGCTGCGGTATGAGGGGTATCCGAGGATGTGGGTCCCCGCGCTGCTGTATGAGCCGGCGAGGCTGGAGGGGAAGGTCCCCGCCGTGCTGAACCCCAACGGGCACCACGCGGGGGGGAAGGCGATGGATTACAAGCAGGCGCGGTGCATCAACCTGGCCAAACGGGGGGCGCTGGCGCTGAGCACGGAGTTCATCGGCATGGGGGAGCTGCGGGCGGACGTGGACCATAACCGGATCGGCCATCTGGACGTGTGCGGGGTCGCCGGGGTGGGGGTGTTCTATCTGCTCATGAAGCGGGGGCTGGATGTGTTGCTGTCGCATCGACACGCGGATCGCCGCCGGGTGGCGATGACCGGGCTTTCGGGCGGGGGCTGGCAGACTGCCGTGCTGTCCGCCCTGGACGAGCGGATCACGGCCTCTGTCCCGGTGGCCGGGCACTCCCCCATCTGGGAGCGCAACGGGGAGTCCAACATGGGGGACCTGGAGCAGTCGCCCTCCGATTTCTGCGGGGTGATGGATTTCGACACGCTGACGGCCCTGCTGGCCCCGCGCCCCACGCTGCTGATCTACAACCGGAAGGACGAGATCGAGTGCTTCCGGAGCCGGCGCACGCGGAGGTCGGTATACGGGCCTGCGCGGCCGGTGTTCGGGCTTTTAGGGGCGAGCCGGAATCTGGGTTTTCACGACAACGCAGACCCCGGCACGCACAACTACGAGGGCGATAACAGGAGCCAGTTTTATAAGTTTCTCAACCGGCATTTCGGGCTGGACACGCCGGAGGGGGACCTGCCCTGGCAGGATGAGCTCCTGACGGAAGAGGCGTTGAAGGTGGGGCTTCCTCTGGACAATGCGACGCTGCTTTCGCTGGCGGCAGGGGCGTCGAAGGAGATCCGGAGGGCGCGGCAGGCCGGGAGGGCCAGGCCCTCCGGGGAGAAGGCCCGCAGGCGGCTTGCGTCTCTGATCAGGCTGCCGGAATGCGCTGTGACGGGGCAGACGGCGGGCAGGCCGCGGAGGGTCGGGGGGGTGACGGTCCGGCAGGTCGTGCTTCGCGTGGACGAGGCGTGGGGCGTGCCGGTGACGGAGGTGAGCCCTGCGGGGCCGGAGGGCGTCGAGGTGATCGTGGGGGACGGGGGACGCAGGGGCGCGGCCCGCCTGGCGCGGGCTGCTGTGGAGGCGGGCCGGCGGGCGGTGGTGGCTGACCTGTTCGGGACCGGGGAGGCGTTCGTCCCCTGGCAGTACCACATGACCGTTGCGGCGACGGGAGAACGCTCACTGGGCTTGCAGGTCGGGCAGTTGAATGCGCTGATCGCGTGGGCCTGCAAGCAGCACGGGGTTGCATCGGCGCACCTGACGGCTTTCGGGCAGGCGATGCCGGTGGTGGCGCTGTCTGCGGCGGCCCTGCATCCCGGCCGGGTGCGCTCGCTGACCATGGCCTCGTTGATGGACTCCCTGCACCGGCTGATCGACTGGCCCGTGCCCTACACGAGCGCCGCATCGCTGTTCTGTTTCGGGCTGCTGAAAGAGTTTGACATTCCAGACCTGATTGAGCTGTCTGCGCCGGTTCCGATCCGGGATGCCCAGCGGGGGCCGTTGCGGTGACCCCTCCCCCGGCCCCTCCCCCGAGGGGGGAGGGGAGAAGGCCCTCTCACCCTGACCCCCTCTCCCGCACTCAGGAGAGAGGGAACAACCTTGTCCAAACGATATGGGGCGCGCCGTCCCGGCTTTCAAGCAGAGAGTCCGTCAAGGCAAGATGGGGTACGAGCGCTGCACAGCAGCGCGGGGGGGTTGCGGAAGGGGTTCGGACTACCATTGGACCCAGATTACTTCGCGGGACAGAGTACGGCGCGCCAAGCCCCTCCGGCGCCTGAGGAGGGCCCTTCTTTTGTCCAACTTTTCTTGGGCAAGCAAGAAAAGTTGGAAAGTATCAGGGTGGTGATGAGAGAGGAGGGGTTGACCTAATCCAAAGGAGAATCTCTCAATGCATCTGAGTTGCAGCGCCGCAGTCTGTCCGACGCTCCGTCTGCCCGAGGCCCTCGCCTTCGTGAAGCAGGCCGGGTTCGACGGGATCGAGCTGTTTCGGGACCGGACGGAGAGCACTCCGGTCCACCCCGACTTCTCCGTGCGGATGGTCCGGGAACATCTTCAGGCCGCCGGCGTCCGACTGGCGGGGCTCCATGTCCGCAACCTGACCGGCATGAAGGCGGACTCCAATGAGCGGAATCTGGAGTACAACCTGAGGCAGCTCGCGTGGGATATCCATCTGGGGCGCGCCCTGGGGTTGAAGCACGCCAATCTAAGCGGGGGGGAGCGGACGGAGGAGAACCTTCAGGACGTGATCGAGGGGGTGAACAGGCTGCTGGAGCGCCTGCCGGCGGACTTCGAGTTGAACTTAGGCAATTGTCCGGGGGGCCGGCTGCGGGGGCTGGCGGACTTTCAGGCGGTGATTCCCCACGTGGGGCCTCGCGCAAAGGTCCTGCTGGACGCGGGGAACCTGCTGGCCGCAGGCGAGGACGTGGCGGGGTTTGCGGAGGCGTTTGCGGGCCGGGTCGGGATGGTCCGCCTGAGGGACCAGAGAGGGGGGAGACAGGTCCCCTTCGGAGAGGGGGACCTGCCGCTGGAGGGCCTGTTAAAGGTTCTGAAGCGGGCCGGGTATCGGGGAGACCTGGTGATCGCGCTGGAACCTGTGGAAGGGGCGGACATGCTCGGGGCGGTCCGGGCGGCGCGGGAGCGGGTGGAGAAGGTGCTGGGGCGATTGTAAGGGCGGGTGTAAGGGCGGGTGTAAGGGCGGGTTTGAAACCCGCCCTTACTACATCCGGTCACGACCCTTTTATCCCGTCCCAGTGCTCCCACATGTCGTCCGGGGTCTCGAACATGATGTCCTCTATGTCCTTTCGGCGCAGGCGGCTGATGAGGGCCATACGAATCCTGCGCCCGCAGTTGGGGCTGGCCGAGTGGGAGAGGCGGTAGTGCCAGAAGACGGCCGTGCCGGGGGGACCGGTGACGGTCAGTCCCTCGCCGAGGTCGAAGGGCGCGCCGCCGCCCTTGAGGCTCAGGAGGGAGTGGGTCTTAAAGTATTCGGCCCACATCCTGTGGGTGCCGGGCCAGACGGTGAAGCCGCCCTCCCGCTCGCCGACCTCCCCCAGGTAGAGGGTCGTGCAGATTGAGCACGCGCCCACGGTTCCTTCGGGCACGCCGTTGGTGGGGGTGTAGTAGCCGTCCAGGTGGCCTCTGGGGGGCTTCCACTCCTGGTCCGGGTCGGGGAAATTGAGCTGGGGGGCGGCCCCGCCGCCTCTGACCAGCCGGTCCCTGCCCACCAGTTCTTCGGCCATGTCGAAGAGGGGCGCCTCGTAGAGCGTGGCCTTGACGGTCTCGTGCTGGCCACACGGCACGACGCGGTATCCCTTCTTGAGCCAGGTGGCGGGGTCGTTCCGGTCGACGTCTTTCATGTGATCCCAGATGACGTCCAGGGCGCCGGAGATGAGGCGCTCCGGGACAATGTCGCGCTTGACGAGATAGCCGTTTTCCTTGAAAAAGGCCCTGTCCTCGGCGGTCAGGTGTGGCATGGGTGGATGACTCCTTGTATAATAACGATGAATGATGAACGATGAACGATGAACGGGAGGCCCCTTAAAAATAGGGGATCGCCTCGCAATAGGCAAGCCTTTTCAGGGCGTCTTGCTTATCTGGCCGTTTTAGGTTATATTCTTGAAAGCAAGACGCTCTCCCACGATGTCATCGCCTATCCTTATCTTGGAGGCTACGAGCAATCATGGCAGATGAGACCTACCTGAGGGCAGAGGAGGAGGAAGAGGAGGAGGACGAAGACGAGGAGGAAGAGGAGGAGGAGGAGGAACCCAAGAAGCGCAAAAGGGACCGGGCCTTCGACGGCGACCTCGGCAGGAGCCTGATGAAGTCCCGCACGGTCATGCTGACCGACGGTATCGACGCCAAACTGGCCACCCGGATCACGGCGCAGCTTCTCATGCTGGATCAGCAGGATCATGAAAAACCCATCCGGATGTTCATCAACTCCCCCGGCGGGCACGCGGACAGCGGGTTCGCCATTTATGACATGGTCCGGTTCGTGCGCGCCCCGGTGAAGGCGGTCGTGGCCGGGATGGCGGCCAGCGCCGCCGCGCTCGTCCTGGCCGCGCCGAAGAAGGAGAACCGGTTCGCGCTGCCGAACTCCCGCATCCTGATCCACCAGCCGCTGGTGGGGGGGTTCGGGGGGGTGGCGACGGACATCAAGATCGCCGCCGAGCAGATGATCAAGATGAAGGAGCGGATCAACCGGATCATCGCCGAGGCCACGGGTCAGCCCCTCAAGAAGGTGGAGGAGGACGCGGACCGGGACTTCTGGCTCTCCTCCGAAGAGGCCATCGAGTACGGCCTCATCAGCAAGGTCGTCACGCACTACGATGAGATAGAATAGATGTAGGGGCGGGTTGAAACCCGCCCCTACTCAATCCCGTACTCCTTCATCTTCTGCAGCAACGTCCACCGGCTGACGCTTAGCTGTTCAGACATCCGGCTCTTGTTCCCGCCGCAGGTCTCCAAGGCCGCCCGGATCAACTCTTGCTCCACGGCCTCCAGGGCCTCCTTCAGCGTGCCGTCCCGCCTCCAGCTTCGCGTCTCCTTCCCCCTTTCCTGCACCTTTTCCGAAAGCGCCTCCAGGCCAATGACGCCGCCGTCCGGCACGAATGCGAGCGCCCGCTGGACCTCATTCTCCAGCTCCCGCACGTTGCCGGGCCAGTCGTAGCGGGTCAGGGCGTCCAGGGCGTCGGGCGCGAAGGCCGGGGGGGCGGGCTTCGAGGCGTCGCGGTGTTTCTGGAGAAAGTGGTCGGCCAGGAAGGGGATGTCCTCCCGGCGCTCCCGCAGGGGCGGGAGGCGAATGGGGAAGACGCTCAGGCGGTAGTAGAGGTCCTCCCGAAAGCGGCTGGCTTTGACCTCCGCCTCCAGGTCCCGGTTGGAGGCGGCGATCACCCGGATGTCGATCTTTCTGGGCCGGGTCTCGCCGAGACGGGTGACCTCCCTCTCCTGAAGCACGCGCAGGAGCCTGACCTGCAGGGCCTGACTCATCTCTCCGATCTCGTCCAGGAAGACCGTCCCCCCCTCTGCGGCCTCGAAGAGGCCGACCTTATCCGCGACCGCACCGGTGAAGGCCCCCCTTTTGTGACCGAACAGCTCGCTCTCCAGCAGGTTCTCCGGCAGGGCCCCGCAGTTCGTGGCGATGAATTTCTGGTCTTTTCTGGGACCGTTGTAGTGGAGGCAGCGGGCCATCAACTCCTTTCCCGTGCCGGTCTCGCCGGTCAGGAGGACGGTGATGGGGCTGTCGATGACCTTCTGCGCCATTTCATAGACCTTTTTCATCGCGGGGCTCTGGCCGATCAGGTTGTCGAAGCGGTAGGTCCCCGCGATCTCCCGCCGGAGGTGGGCGTTCTCCTGATACATCCGCCGGATGCGGAGCATGGACCTCACACGGGCCATCAGCTCCAGGGGCTCAAAGGGCTTGGTGACGTACTCGTCCGCGCCGGCATCCAGGCCCCTGACGATGGACTCGGTCTCCGTCCTGGCGGTCACCAGGATGACGGGGATGAAGTTCGACCCCTGCCGTGACTTGATTTTGCGACAGACCTCGTAGCCGTCCAGGCCGGGCATCACGACGTCGAGCAGGACCAGGTCGGGCTGCTCCTGCTCCACCTGCTCCAGCGCCTGAGACCCGTTGAAGGCCTCCAGGACCTCGTAGCCTTCGGGCGAAAGCCTCATCCGCAAGGCCTTCACGTTGGACGGCTGGTCGTCCACGACGAGAATTTTCGCTTTGTCCGTCATAGAGACATCATCCCTTGCGCGGCGATGAATTCCTCCCCACCAAACGCTCCCATAAGGTCGCGTCCCCAACCCTGCGCTACAGAAATATATGCCCTCCCCCAAAACCCCTTGCGCGGGGATGAATCCCCGCGCCTGATTTCATCCGCCTTGCATCTCTTTGTACATCAACGGAATCCGTACCGTGAATGCGGATCCTTTTCCAACCTCACTCTCTACTTCAATCCTCCCTCCCAATAACTCCGTCAACTTCTTCGTGATCGACAGTCCCAAGCCCGTACCCTTGTGTTGTTGACGGCTCCCCTCCACCTGCCGGAACTCGTCGAAGATATAGTCCAGGGCGTCCGGGGGGATGCCGATGCCGGTGTCGGAGACCGAAATCGTTAGAAACTCGTGATTCGTGATTCGTGATTCGTGATTCGTCCCTTCCCCACCCACCTGGCTCACAGCCTGGTTTTCACGGACCACGGACCACGGACCACGGACCACGGATACACGCACTTCTCCCTTCTCCGTAAACTTGAGCGCATTGCTCAGGAGGTTGATGATGATCTGCCGCAGTCGGTCCTCGTCCGTGTGGGCCTCCCCGACGTCGTCCGCAACCTCGTAGTTCAGTGTCACACCCGGCCTGACCAGGGGGCTCACCGTGGCACAGCAGTTCGCGATGAGCCTCTTCACGTGGAATGAGGCGGGTCTGATGTCCACCCGCCCGGCCTCGATTTTGGACAGGTCCAGGAGGTCGTTGATCAGGTTCAAAAGGTGATCTGCGCTCAGTTTCACCTTCATCAGGTTATCCCGCTGCTGCTCCGGCAGGGCGTCGCCTGCGCGGCGCAAGACGAGGTCGGTGAACCCCATGATCGCGTTCATCGGCGTGCGGAGTTCGTGAGACATGTTCGCCAGGAACTGCGACTTCCGCCGGGTCGCCTCCTGGACCTGTTCGTTGGCCGCCTTCAGGTCCTCCGTCAGCCGGCGCAGTTCCTCGTAGCCCCGCTGAAGCTCGTCGTGGAGCGACTTGGTCCGCAGCAGGGATTTGACGCGGGCGCGCAGCTCGTCGGGGTCCAGGGGTTTGTTGACGAAGTCGTCCGCGCCGGCCTCGATGCCGGTGACCTTCGACTCCCGGTCCGTCAGGGCCGTGACGAGCACCACCGGGATGAACTGCGTGTCGGGCTGAGACTTGATCCTGCGGCAGACCTCAAAGCCGTTCAGGCCGGGCATCATCACGTCCAACAGGATGAGATCGGGTCTGTCCTGGGCGACCTTCTCCAGGGCCTGGGGGCCGTCCGAGGCCTCCAGGACCTCGTAGCCTTCGGGCGAGAGCCTCATCCGCAAGGCCTTGACGTTGGAGGGGGTGTCGTCCACGACGAGGATCTTCGGGGCATTCATGGGGACTCCTTTGCCGGGGGGACGCCGCTGCTCCCCAGGAATTTTTCGAGATGCTCCAAAAGGACCTTAGGGCGGTAGGGTTTGGAGACGTAATCGTCACACCCCGCCTCCTTCGCCTTTACCTCGTCGCCGCTCAGGCCGTAGGAGGTCACGGCCACGACCGGGATGTGCCGGAAGCGGGGGTCTGACTTGACCCGCTTCGCCACGTCGTAACCGGAGAGCCTCGGGAGCTGGATGTCCGTGAGGATCAGGTCCGGCGTCTCCTTCTCCAGCAGGTCGATCCCCTCCTGGCCGTCGGCGGCCTCGATGAGGCGGTAGTCGGTCATCCGGAGGATGTGCTGCACGGCCTTGCGGTTGGAGGGGTTGTCCTCGATGTGTAAGATGAGCTTGGGGTTCATGATAATCAGTAGATCACGAAAAGAGGGTTAAATAGATAGACAAAGACGCTTACTCATTGTAGATTATCCGCATAGGCAGATTTTCATTTCATTGCGGAGGTCTTCATAAT